>JADMIO011347021.1_pt1 | contig 24225 bp, 24 predicted proteins | sample 8958161 | NCBI WGS metagenome assembly JADMIO01 (sample SAMN16585339, study PRJNA669376) | soil metagenome | isolation source: Crop rotation soil | place: USA: Cullars Rotation, Alabama | collected 2011
GCGACAACTTGTCCACGTGGAATTCTAAGCTTAGGATCCCAATGTGCTGGAAAGAGATCGGCAACGTCAAGAACGTGCCGAAGTTCATCGAAAGCGTGAAGAGCGGGGAAGGCGGCCGTTTGATGGGATTCGGTCATCGCGTCTATAAGAGCTACGACCCGCGCGCCAAGATCGTTAAGAAGCTCGCTGACGATGTCTTTAAGATCGTCGGTGTCGACAGGGATCTGGAGATCGCGCTCGAGCTGGAGCGCATTGCGCTGTCAGACGACTACTTCACGCAGCGGAAGCTTTATCCGAACGTCGACTTTTATACCGGCTTGATCTACCGGTCGATGGGATTCCCGACCGACTTCTTCACCGTCCTGTTCGCCATCGCCCGCATGTCCGGTTGGCTGGCTCAGTGGGAGGAGATGCTGCTCGACAAGGAACAGAAGATTTCGCGGCCGCGGCAGATCTATATCGGCCCGAAGGAGAGACCGTATTCCACCAAGCTGAATCGGAAGTCCGCTAGCGCCGGCTAGGCAGAGCAGCGGGTCTATTTCGGTTGAATGGGGCGCTCACTGGTAACATTACCGGTGAGCGCCTTTGTCATTTTGGCGTAATGGAGTGCAAGCAAGGCAGCTAAACGCACGTTACTAGGGTGTTCACCTGAGAGTCTTATAGGTAACGGCGGCACCCCGCTGCCCGGCTATTCCAACCGCTGCAGGAGAAGTATCTAAATGTTTCGCAACAGAAAGGGTTTCACCCTTATCGAGCTTTTGATCGTTGTCGTGATCATCGGTATTCTTGCCGCAATCGCGATCCCGAAATTCGCCAACACGAAGGACAAGGCGTACGTCGCCGCGATGAAGTCCGACCTTCGTAACCTGGCCACATATGAAGAGCAGTACGCTGCAGATAACAACGGTGCCTACTTTTCCGGAACCGCGACCTCTGCGGCACCGGTCCAAGGCTTCACGCCTTCGCAGAACGTAACCATCGTTGCGACCGCAGTTGCCGGCCCGCCGCCTTCATGGAGCGGAACCGCCACGCACAGCCAGTCGGCTAAGACGTGTTCGATGATCAACGGTGTGATCACCTGCACCTGATTAATCCAGGTCTCCTGTAGCAGTCAAACAAATAGCCCGGGACAAGATCCCGGGCTATTTGTTTTGTGCTTCATCGGTCTTGCCGCACTCGACGCACAGTAAGGTCTGGCCCATAAAATCCTGGCGTCCCGCCGCGGTGATGACCCACGGACGCAATTGCCACGGCGGATCATGCCTGACGTGCTGGGTATGACCGCACTCGAGATCCGCCACCCAGTGCTGCTCGTCGTCCTGATGAAAACCGACGATTCTTCTTGGCACTCGACGCTGATCGGCCGTCACTGCAACGCCGCCCCGCCTACCATTTTGTCGGTGATGATTACATCTGTAGAGTGACCAGCGGACTGCCACGCAGCCTGCATCGCTTTACCGACTCGCGTTGCTACCTCTCGTGGCGCTATCGCTAGCATCGTCGAGCCGGAACCGCTGAGAGTCGCGCCAAATGCGCCGGCCTTTATCGCGGTGCTGACGATGGCGTCGTACTGCGGAATCAGTTGCCGACGAAACGGGACGTGAAGGACGTCATCGAGTCCAAAGCTCAGTAAAGTTTTGTCTCCGCTGCTCAGTCCCTCTATGAGAGCGGCTGCCTTCGCAGCAGCTGCCACGGCGGCTCCATGCGGAACGGTCTTCGGAAGTACTGCGCGCGCCTCGGAAGTGAGTATCTCGAGATCTGGAACCGCAAACACCAGCGCAAGTCCAGGATGAATACGGAGCTGAGCGAACGCATACTCCTGGTCGTTTATCGGAACGCCGAGCACGGCACCGCCGAAGACTGACGGCGCGGCATTGTCCGGATGACCTTCGTATAGCGCGCACATCGTCGCGATTGCATCTGGCGTCAGGTCGAGATCGAGCGCTCCCTTGGCCAGAAATGCTCCGGCGACGAGCGCGGCGGCTGATGCGCCCAATCCGCGGGCAACCGGAATGGTCGAAGTGACCTCATAGGAGATTCCTCGAGGCACGGGCGTATCGCAATCATCACACGCCAGTCGAAATCCAACGTGCACCAGATCTTTTTCCGCGTCGTGGGCCAGGCTTTCGACTGCTCCGGCCCGGTTGATTCTCACCTTTGATGTCTTATCGCCCAATTGGACCGACGCGGTGAGCCAGCGATCGACTGCTACTCCGACACAATCAAAACCAGCACCAAGGTTTGATGTGCTCGCTGGAACTCTCACGCGTGCGCTCAGCCGCGTCCCGGCTTTCATCGATGCTGGCCGGTCGCGCCCGCTTCGAGCACTCGCTCAACCGCTTCAATTGACGCGTCGATCTCGAGCGGCGGATTCGCCAGCGCCTTCGTGCCGTCCTTGTGATAGTCGATGAGAATGCCTGGATCCTTCAGTATGTGTCCGGTGAGAACAGCGACGACTCGCTCGCCTTTGCGAATGATCCCATCTCGAATCAGTCGTCGCACACCCGCGACGCTCGCCGCGCTCGCCGGCTCACACCCGACGCCGCTGCCGTCGATTACTGCTTTCGCCTCCAGGATCTCCGCGTCAGGCACGTCGAGCACCACGCCGTTGTTCTCGCGAATGGCACGCACCCCGCGCTCGTACGACGCTGGATCTCCGATTTTGATCGCCGTCGCTACCGTCTCCGCGCGTACGGCTTCGCGCCTGGCAAATCCTGTTTTGAAACTCCGCGCAAAGGGCGCCGCTCCTTCTGCCTGCACTGCAGCGAGCCTGGGCGACGAATCGATCAAGCCGGTATCGCGCGCCTGCTGTAGCGCCACTCCGAACGCGGCAGTATTGCCAAGGTTCCCGGCTGGCACCACGATCCAGTCCGGTGCCTGCCAGCCGAGCTGCTGCAGCAGATCGAGCACGATCGTTGTCTGACCGCCAATTCGAAAAGGATTGATGGAGTTTACCAGATAGACTCCAAGCTTCTCCGATGCCTCGCGCGCCAGCCACAGACAAGCGTCGAAATCGCCACGCACCATCAGCGTTCGCGCACCATACGCCAGCGTCTGCGCCAGCTTGCCGAGCGCGATCTGACCTGAAGGCACCAACACGATTGCGGGAATTCCGGCGAGCGCAGCGTAGGCTGCCAACGATGCCGAAGTATTTCCAGTCGACGCGCACGATACCGCGCGTGCACCAATGCGCTTCGCATTGCTCATCGCGACAGTCATCCCGCGGTCCTTGAAGGAGCCGGTTGGATTGTGCCCCTCGTGTTTGAGCCAGAGCTCCGAAGCGCCGGCCCACTTCCCGACCGCCTCTCGTCTGAGGAGTGGAGTATTTCCCTCCCATTGCGTGACGATATCCGCATCGGCGATCGTCGGCAGTACCAGCTCTCGAAATCTCCAGACACCGGATCGTCCCGGATCGCTCGCGCGTGTATCAGGAGCTGGCGTCAAGCGATTGTCGAACGTCTTTCGAAGCGCAGCGCCACTCTCGGTGGGCGCATCACTCTTCAGCGAGAGTAAGCCGCCGCACTTCCGGCAGCTGGTCGTTGAATCCAGCTCGCCGAACTCGGTGGCGCACGACTCGCAGCGCAGATGTGTCGTCACCTTAGCGCGATCCTGCCAGCTTCAACACATCGTTGAGCACACCCGCTGCAGTGACAGCCGCGCCGGCACCTGGCCCGGTGATAACAAGCGGGTTCGCCCGATAGCGACGGGTGGTGAACGAGAAGTGATTGTCCGTCCCAGCCAGCGACGCCAGCGAGCTTTTCGCATCCACTGCCACAATTCCCACTCGCGCCTCGCGCTTTGTCACCGTCGCGCGATAGCGAAGTACCGTGCCGGCCTCGCGCGCCTCACGGATGCGCTGCTCCCAATCAGCATCGGCGTCGCTTAGGCGATTCAGGAAAACCTCGAGTGGAACCACGCGTAACGGCGCCGGCACCAGCGATTCGACTTCCACATCCGAAATCTCGCCGGAGAATCCAATGAGACGGCCGAGTATGAGCGCTTTACGCGCGACGTCCATTCCAGAAAGGTCATCGCGTGGGTCGGGTTCAGTGTAACCGAGCTGCATTGCGGTCTTGAGCGCTACTGAAAACGCAGTTCCACGTCCCATCTCGCTGAGCAAGTAGCCGAGCGTTCCCGACGGCGACCCTTCGATTCTCAGAATCTGGTCCCCCGACTCGGCCAGCTTCTGAATCGTGTCGATGATGGGTAGTCCGGCGCCCACGGTCGCTTCATGCAATAGTCGCCGATCGTGGCTCGATGCCGCGTCGGCCAGCATCCGCGCGTCGGTCTCGGTGCCGGCGAGAGGACGTTTGTTGGCCAGCACGATATCCATTCCGCGCTCGATCGCGCGCACCAGTACCGGCACCGTGTCTCCGGCAGTGACATCAACGAGAATCGGCCTCGAAAGCGCGTGACTGGTGATGGCGGCAATCGCCTCGTCTGCGGTCGCGCGCACCCCACGCCTCACGCTCGAGAGTGGAGTGCGCGCTGCCTTGGCGTCGACTAACGCCTGGAGTCGCTTCGCCGACAATCCGCGCGCGTCGAAGATATAACCGCTGCGGTCAACCACTCCGACGATGCGCGCCTGGCCGTCCGCTGAGTACGCTGATCGATGCGCCATCTGCATTGTCAGCTCGCGTCCAATCTGTCCGAATCCGAGGAGAACAACGTCTGCGTGCTCCGGATGGACGGCGGTGCCACCACCGATTTTTCCCAGCCGGAACGCGTGATGAATCGCTCTTTGTGCCTTCGCGGCATCGCTGCCTTCGATTACAACCGAGATGTTGAGCTCGCTAGCGCCCTGGGCGATGGCGACGATGTTCACTTCTTCGTCCGCCAACGCACTGAACAGGCGAGCCGCAACGCCAGGTGTGCCCGCCATGCCGAGACCAACAACAGCGATCGTCGCCAGATCGGGACGTACCTCGATCGCGTCGATCTCATGACGCGCCAGCTCGGCGGCGAAAGCTTCGCGCAAAGCAGCCGCAGCAACGTCGGATGCGGTGCTCGGGATGCCCATGCAGATAGAGTGTTCCGACGAAGCCTGTGAGATAAGCGAAACCGAGACGCCCGCGCGCTCTAGTGCGCCGAACGCGCGAGCTGCCACGCCAGGAACGCCAACCATGCCGTTTCCAGCGATGGTGACCAGCGTCTGTCCAGATATCGCAGTTAGCGCTTTGACGGGGCGTCTTGTACGGCGGGCTCCCTGACGCCGCTCGCGCTCGACGACAATCTCGGTTCCATCCGCGGATGGATTTGCGTAAGGCCGAATGACAATCCGCGTCCCGGGCTCCAGCGCGATAAGCGATCGCGGGTGTAGCACCTTCGCCCCGTAGTACGCTAGCTCTGACGCCTCGCGCACATGCAGCGTCGGAATCAGCCTCGCATCGGGAACCACCCGGGGATCAGCGGTAAGCAGACCTGGCACATCCTTCCACAGCACCACCTCGCGTGCACCGAGCACTCTGCCGAGTACGGTCGCAGTCAGATCCGATCCGCCGCGGCCCAGCGTCACGATCTCCCCCTCGCGCGAGCGGCCGACGAACCCGGGCACCACCGGCACGATGCCGTGATCGAGGAGTGGTCGCAGCACCTCAATTGCCGCCCCCATCGTTTGCTCGATGTCAGGCGTCGCATTTCCGTGCGGTCCGTCGGCGCGGATGACCTCGATTCCATCGACGAACTGGGCACGTGTGCCCGTTGTGTTCAGCGCGGCTGCGAGGATGCGCGCGGCCAGACGGTCGCCATACGAAAGGAATTGGTCGCTTAGTGCGGAAGGAAAGTCATGTCGCCCAGCGAGCCGAGGGAACAGCGCTTTCAACTCCTCGAACATTTTCGCCAGCTCGGCGCGGAGCAGTTTGTCGTCGATTCCCAGTGCGCGAACAACCCCAACATGCCTTTGCTGGAGGGCGTCAATCGCGGCGCTGGATGATTCGGCGTTGCCAGCGGTGTGCGCCATCACCACCAGTTCGTCAGTCACGCCCAGCATCGCCGAGGCGACGATCACCTTCGGCCGATCATCGCCGGCAATTATCGCGATTACACGACGAATCGCCTCGGCGTCAGCGAGTGCGGCGCCGCCGAACTTGTGAACGTGAATCGCGGGTAGGGATTTCATCGACGATAAATCAGAACCTACGCCTCATTGCCGCTTCGGCCAGCCTGCACGGACTTAGTTGGCGGGAGTGCGGTGCAAACCCCTTGTCCAGGTTAGGAGATGGAATTGTCACGCCGAGGTGACAGCCTCTTAGCTCACATCGCATTTGGTGCATCTAATCACTGGCCCGAGTGATGCCTGATCGACTTCAGTCACATTTTCCGAACTCTTGTCCTCGGCCCAATGAAAACCATTCTTGTACTTGCCACCACAGTCGTCACCGCAGGCTGCGCAAGCGTTTCGACCAACGCCACTTTAATGGATCCGAGCCTACATCTCGCGCGCATCTGCCCGGCGGCGGTGAAGCTGTATACCGATCGCGATCGGGTCAAAACTGAGTATCGCGAAGTCGCACTACTAAACTCGAGCGGACTGACGCGCTATTCGGATGAAGACGAGCTGATGGAGTCGATGCGGAAAAAGGCGGCCAGTATCGGGGCAAACGGAATCATTCTCAGCGGCATAAGCGAGCCCTCGGCGGCGACCAAAGTAGCTGCGGAAGTCTCCAACGTCGTCACTAAAGGTGGCGGCATTAGTCCGGAACGAAAGGGACGAGCCCTCGCGATCTTCGTTCCCTCTGATTCGTCAAACGCAGCAGTTGCCTGTGCGAGCGCTAGATGATTCAGCGCGGTCGGTAGCCCGGGCCCCTTAGTGCGCGACCCGGTAACGCGCTGGTGACTTTGCCGCCGTCGAGAACCGCGACACCGTTGACGAAGACGTAGTCGATGCCGGTCGCGATCTGCGATGGATTCTCGAACGTGGAGTTGTCTATCACCGTGTTTGGGTCGAACACGGTGATGTCGGCATACATTCCCGGCTTGAGCAGTCCTCGGTCTTCGATACCAACGCGCTGAGCGGCCAGAGACGTCATTTTTCGGATCGCAAATTCCAGCGTGATCACGGAATCCTGCCGCACATAGCGACCGAGAATGCGCGGGAAGGTGCCGAAGCCGCGCGGATGGCCGCGATCCCGAAACTTACCGGTCGAATCCGGACTGACAGCGCCGGCGTCCTGGCCGACCGAAACCCATGGCTGTCGCATCACATAGCGCAGCGCGTCTTCGTTGAACGAGAAATAAATCGCGCTCGTTCGCGCGCTGTCTGCAATGAGAATATCGAATGCAGCGTCGTAGGCATCCTCGCCGCGCATCTTGCCGATGTCAGTCAGGAATTTGCCTTGATAGATCTTGAGCGAGTCAGCGCCCACCTCGTTGACCATCGTTCGCGCCGCAGTGCGAATGCCCAGCGCGCTGTCCGCGGCAAGCTCCTGTTTCAGCCGCGCGCGAACTGCCGGCAACTTGAGCCGGGCGATGAGCGAATCGTCGCCGCCTTCCTGCACCCAGGTGTTAAGCATCGCCTGCAGACTGGTGCCGCTGGCGATGTAAGGGTACTGGTCGGCCGTGATATCGATGCCCGCCCGCCTCGCTGAATCGATCAGTGCCACTGCCTGTTGCATCTGCTCCAGCGATCGCGACTTGATGTGCCGAATCTCAGCCCACGTATTCGCTCCCGATGCAATGCGAATGGTCTCTCTGATCGCATCGAGAAGGCCGGCACCCTCACTTCTGATGTGCGCGGCGTAACCACCCTTGTACGGCGTCGCGTATTTCGTGAGTGCGATCAGCTCATCGGTCGAGAAGAAAGTGCTCGGCAAATAGATCAGTCCGGTGCCGACACCGAACGCGCCGTCGCGCATCGCTGAGTCGATGAGCGCGCCCATCTGCCGCATCTCGGCGTCGGTCGGATGGCGCGTTGCATCTCCCATCACCGCCTCGCGCACTGAGCTCGTGCCGACGTAGGTGCCGAGGTTTATCGCAGTGCCGCTCTTCTCGAGAAAGGCGAAGTACTCGCCGAGTGAGCGCCAGGGATAACGCGGATTCGGCTGGCGACCAAGCGCAACATTGGGCCAGGCCGACGACACTTCTCCCGTTATTTCACTCGTGATGCCTTGGGTGATTTTCGACACTGCGTGCGGTCCGCGCAGAATCGCAAACTCGCTGTGCCCGAGCATGTCGATGAATCCAGGTGCAACGACTTGTTCGTGTGCGTCAATGACTCGAGCCGCGGTCATGCCATTGATCGCCGGCCCGACGTAAGCGATCCGATCACCCCTGATCGCAACCGCTCCTCTGTACCAGGGATTCCCCGTTCCATCGACGATGCGCGCGTTGCTGATGAGAACGTCATATGGCGCTGATGCCGAACCGCGGGGCACAGAGGCGCAGGCGATAGCAAACACAAACGCGAGAGCGCTAGAAAGTCTTGTGATTCTCATCCGCCGTTGGATTGGGGTCGTGCTTGTCGCAGCAGGCGCCCGGGCTGTAGGGTGCCGGCAGATCGTCTTCAGTTTGTAATTACGAGATTTTCTGCGTCTTCTTTTTCAAGAAGTCCATCAGAATAAACTGCCCCAGCGTCATCGTATTCGTGAAATACGCTTTGCCGCGACTAATCTCCGACACTCTCTTCACGAACTCAACCAGCGCCCGATCGCGCGCCAACATGAAGGTGTTGATCAGGATTCCGGCGCGGCGACAGTTCGCGACCTCACGCAGCGTCGTCGCGATCACCGTGCTGTCGAGCCCCATCGAGTTCTTGTAGATCTGCCCGTTCGGCATCGTCATCGCGCTCGGCTTGCCGTCGGTGATCATTACGATCTGACGCATGTCCTTCTTCTGCGCCATCAGCAGTCGGCGCGCCAGCTTTAGTCCTTCTGCCGTGTTAGTGTGATAGGGCCCGACCTGCGCCTGCGGCAGGGTGGAGAGCGGAATCTCTTCCGCCGAGTCGTGGAACAGCACCACCTGCAGCGTGTCGCCGGGGAACTGGGTCCGAATGAGATGCGTCAGGGCCAGCGCGACTTTCTTTGCCGGCGTAAATCGATCCTCGCCGTACAGAATCATCGAGTGCGATGTATCGAGCATCAGCACCGTCGCGCACGACGAACGGTACTCGGCCTGACGCACCATCAGATCCTCGTAGTCGATATCCATCGGCACTTCGAGCGATCCCGTGCGCAGCAGCGAATTCTTCAGCGTCTCATTGACGTCCATATTGAGAACGTCGCCGAACTCGTACGACTTGCTGTAGCCATCCGCCTCGATGCCAGTCGCCAAATGTGGCGTGTCGTGCGATCCGAAGCTCGATTTACCCAGGGAGCTCAGGATGTGACGCAGGCTCTTGTAGCCGAGGAAGTCGATGCCTTTGTCGGTGAGATTGAACTGGACGCTCTTGGACGCTGCTTGCGCCAGGCTCCCCTTACCAGTCACTGGCTGGTGCCCGGCCGGCATCTGCGGCGGGGCCTGAAGATTCAGATAGCCTTCCTGGGCGAGTCGCTGGATCAGCTGATCGAGGAGCTCACCGAGCTTCTGCTGCGATTCCTTGTTGCCGTCACCGCGCAGCGCTTCGAGCAAATCGGGCGTGAACTGTCCACTCTCGATCAGCGCGTCGAGTATCGCCTGACGCAGTGCTTCGACAGAGCGATCCGGCTCGGAATCGAAATCGTCGAAGTATGGATTGAAACTCTGGCCGCCTGCGAAACCCGACTGCAGCAGAAAATCGGCGAGCTTATCCAGCAGCGCCTGCAGATCGACGGCATCAGCCGCTTCCGGACTGAACTTCGAATAGGTGTGGAAGCGCATATCGGAAACTTATAGCGGGGACCGAACCGATGGGTTACCGGTTGGAACCGGCGGCTGGCTCGAGCGAAGACCCCGGGGCTATTGCGGTTGCAGCGGTAACGCGCCGATTTGCCGCAGCACCGTTAGCCAGCCGACTTCGCTGTTGTAACTGACAATCCGGCCATTGACGACCCGCGAGATGCTCAAGTTCTGAAACTCGACCGGCTTCCCGGTCCCAGGAATGCCCTGGAAATCACCGAGGTGGGTGCCTCTGAACACCCAGTGAGTGCCGACTCGATCACCGTCCACGATTTGCTGTTTGAGCTCAGCGCTGAAATCGGGAAAGGAAACCAACATCGGCGGGAAGTGCTTCTGCAGTGAGGCGAGTCCGGGGTGCGACTCGAACGGCGAGAAATCTCCCGAGAAGATGGTTTGAAAGACTGTGCGCACGACCGCGGCCGGGGATTCGTCTTTTTCTTTTGCAGGCATCTGTGAAAAACTCCTTCTTGTTATCGCAAAAAATAAAAGCCTGACCTTACACGTATATTTCCCCCGCGGAAATGGCTCATCCTACGCCTTCGCGCGCGCGTCCTCGTTCGATCAACCCGTTCAGGGCGCTTCAGGTCCATCGGAACTTCAGACTCTTCTGGATCGGTCAGACTGTCTCCCTGATTGGGACCTGGATGCAGACAGTCGGGCAGGGCTGGCTCGCGCTCGAGCTGACCAACAGCGCTTTTCTTGTCGGGGTGGTGAGCGCTGCGGGCAGCTTTCCGGTTCTCCTCCTGTCGCTTTATGGCGGAGTGATCGCCGATCGCTACAACAAGCTTCGCGTGGTCATCATCTGTCAAGCGCTGCTGCTCGCGGAAGCCGGAGCTCTATGGTGGTTCACGTGGACCGGGCGAATTGATTTCGTCTCGCTGCTCATTCTCACCACACTCAACGGCGTCATCTCGGCGTTCGAGATCCCCGCGCGCCAGGCGATGATCGTTGAGCTGGTGACGCGTGAAGATCTCGTCGACGCGATCGCGCTCAATTCCGGCGGATTCAACCTTGCGCGCATCATCGGACCCTCGATTGCCGCGATCGTGCTCGCGAAGTGGGGAGTTGCCGCGTGCTTCGCCATCAACGCCATCAGCTATTTCGCGGTACTGGGCAGCCTGTTCCAGGTGCGACTGCCGCGCTGGGTGCCGCGCGAAATTCTGGTTTCGCCAATCGAGCAGCTGAAACAGGGCTTCCAATACATTCGCTCGAACCGGGCAGTGACGGGTTTGATGGCAGTCGTCGCGGTCTATTCAATCTTCGGCTTCCAGTATCTGTCGATGATGCCGGTGATCGCACGCGATGTGCTGCACACCGGCGCAGGCGGTTATGGATTGCTCCTCAGCTTCGTCGGAATCGGGGCGCTGACCGGAGCGCTCTCCCTCGCAGGCCTCGGCGTCCGCGTCAAGCGCGGGCGACTGTACAACGTCACCGCCTACGTTTATGCCGGCTTGATCATGCTGTTCGCCCTGATGCGCTCGGTTCATCTCTCTGCCGCCGCGCTCCTCTTCCTCGGCCTGGCGATGCTGATCAACGGGGCGTTGTCGAACGGTATCATCCAATCAGTTGTGCCAGACGAGCTGCGCGGCCGCGTCGTCGCCACCTACATCTTCGTCTACGTCGGCTTTCCACCGATCGGCTCATTCCTCGCGGGACTTCTTGCCGACTACATCGGAGTAGAATGGGCGATCTTCGGCGGAGGACTGGTGATGATGCTGTTTGGGATTTGGGCTTTCTCGAAATATCCGGAGATCAGGTCCGTTTGACATCTCGGCGTCCGGATCCCTGCGCGTAGCGAACATCCAGAATACTAAAGCTGGGAGCTCCCGGCTTTTGTATTCTGGATGCTAGAAGGCGCCGCGATCTCTACGCCGAGATGTGCCCGCGGAACATGAAAAAAACGGCGCCGACAATGCACAGCGCCGCCCACAGAAAATCCAGCCGCGGCGGCTGTCGCATGTACAAGATCGCGAATGGCACGAAGACAGCGAGCGTGATGGCTTCCTGCAAAATCTTTAGTTGCGAGAGCGACAGCTGCGTAGCACCGATTCGATTCGCCGGGATCATGAACATGTATTCGAACAGCGCGATCCCCCAACTCAGAATCACCGCGATGTACCATGGCCGGTTGCTGAGATTCCTGAGATGAGCATACCAGGCAAAAGTCATGAAGATGTTCGAGACAATCAGCAGGGAAGCAGTTCGAAGCAGAACCATTGTCTGTTTGGTGAGAGATGATCCGACGGGCTAGGCTCGACCCCATATCAGCCCGTACAGCAAGAGTATCAGAACGATCGCCGTCGTGACGATGTACAGTCGATCGCGCTGGATCACGAAGGCAACCAGCGTCAGCGCGACCCGGGCAATCGGAGTCATTATCAGCAGCAATAGTCCGAGCTGCACGACGCCGCGACTTTCACCGTTGAATGCGGCGGCGATTATTCCTTTTATGCTGGTGAGCGCAGCAGTCTCGCCCCGGAAGATCTGGAAGCCGGCGATGTCGCGTCCGTGTTGAACGAGGAGAGCGATCGCACCGATCAGCACTACCGCAGCGGCGAGTAGCACGCCGAGTTGCAGCAGTCTGCCGATTATTTGCTCAACACGGTGATCGTGTCCGTCACTCGATTGGGGCGCGATCGTAGGTGTGCTCACAATCCACCTCGCAGCCCTTTGTACAGCATCTCAAATGCGAGTACGACGACGACGGCGGTGAATAACCGCCGCAACCAGAGAGTGCGGGCGCCAGCGAGGATGCGCGCGCCGAGCAATGCACCGCTCAAAACGCCGAGCATCACTGGAAACGAAATAGTCGGCTCGATGTAGCCGCGGTGTAAGTAAACTCCTGCGCTCGCCGCCGCGGTGACGCCGATCATGAAGTTGCTGGTCGTCGTCGAAACCTTGAATGGCAGCTTCATCCTCCGGTCCATCGCCAGCACCTTCACGATTCCCGACCCGATGCCGAGGAGTGCCGACAAAATGCCGGCGACGAACATCAACGAGAATCCACCCTTCACTCCCTGCACCGAGTACGGCTGCATTCCCTTGGCCGTCGGATAAGTGGAGTTCATGCGCAGTCGTACTGCCAAGGGGTCGGGCGGCAGGTCGATGGCGTGATCTTCCGGCGCGCGGAAGGATCGATAGGCGGTGTAGAGCAAAACCAATCCGAACAACACCGACAGCGCGCTCGTCGGAATGAAGCCTGCCAGCGCCGCACCGACCAACGCACCGATCGTCGTGGCGACTTCGAGAAAGATTCCGATGCGGACGTTGGTGTAGCCTTCGCGGACATACGCCGCGGCAGCTCCAGACGACGTCGCGATCACCGATACGAGCGATGCGCCGATAGCGTAGCGCAGGTCGATGTGGAAAAGCAGCGTCATCATCGGCACAATGACGAGCCCCCCGCCGAGTCCAGTCAGCGCGCCGAGCAGCCCCGCGCCGAAGGATCCAATCATCAGCAGCAGCGCCAGCAGCGAAATAGTCAAAGGCAGTTCTCTAGGATGGAATTCCTTTCTTCGCTGCTTCCAGAACCTTGTCCGCGAACAGATCGATCTCGTCGAGCGTCGTGTAGACGTTCGGCGTGATCCGAATTCCCTTGAATTCGGCGTGCACGATCGGCGTGTTCACGATGCGATGCTGATTGAACAGCCACTGCCCAAGCTTGATGTTGTCGATGCCCTCAACCTGGAACAACGCGATCGCGCCTGATTGCCGATTGTCGAGCGGCGTCAACACCGTGATCCGCGGACTCTCGCCGAGGAGCCGCTTTGCCCAGCGGTCGCGCAGAAAGCGTAGCCGCGCCGCCTTTCGCTCGACACCTATACCGCGGTGAAATGCCAGTGCCGCCGAGATCGCGTTGTGATTCGCGGCCGGATGCGTTCCGATCTCTTCGTACTTCCTGATGTCGTTATCCTGTTTGACGTCGGCAGCCATCAGCGGCCAGAGATTCTTCTGCTTGTTCTTGCGCACGTAGAGGAATCCGGTACCCACAGGCGCGAGCAGCCACTTGTGCAGACTGGTTCCGTAGTAATCGCAGTTGAGATCGTCGCGTTTGAATGGGAAGTGGGCGAAGGCGTGCGCGCCATCGACGAATACCTCGATGCCGCGCGGACGAGCAAAGTCGACGAGCTGACGAACCGGCATGATCTGGCCGGTGAGGTTGGTGATGTGAGTTACTTCGATCACCTTGGTCCTCAGCGTCACCGCTGCCTTGAATTGATCGACGAGGTACTCGTCCGACGGCGGCGGAACTTTAAACGAGACTTGTTTGACGACGATTCCCTCTCGCCGGGCGCGTTGGTCCCAGGCGGTCAGCATCCTTGGATAGTTCTGGTTCGTGACGACTACTTCGTCGCCGCGCTTGAGATCGAGACCCATGATCATGATCTCGTTTGCCTCAGAGGCGTTGCGGGTGATCGCCATCTCCTCCGGATCGCAGCCAAACTCGCTCGCCAGATCGCGCCGCACACTTTCGACGCGCGGCTCCAGCACTCGCCACATGTGCTCGACGGGCAGCTCATTCGAGAATCTCAGATCGCGGATCATCGCCTCGAGCACGTGACTGGGCGTCGGACTGCAGCCGCCGTTGTTGAGATTGATCATCGTGCGATCCGCGTCGAACGCGCGCTGGATCTCGGCCCAGTACGATTCATCGTCAGCGACAGCATCGGGGGATCGGGCGCCCGCGATGACACCAGCGCGGAAGAGAGACTTGATTGCGCTCTCCCGAAAAATCGGCTGCGCCGTCAGACTGGCGGCAGCCATTCCCGCCAGGAATTCCCGTCGTGTCGTCATGGGTGGGCCTCACCGCGAAAAAAAGACGGTCATCGTGTGATGACCGTCTCAATAATACGCCGTGCGGGGAGGCTCGGTGAGCTACTGATACTGTATGTAGAGCGGCTTCGGATTCAGCATCAGTACTTCCGCTGGTGTCAGCAGCGGATCGCCCTTTTTCGTGTCGTTGTGATAAAAGAGCTTGAACCCCGTGTACTCGACGGGCTCGGCTTCGACGTAGGCGCGATAGGAATCGTACTTGAGCCACGGCTGACCCCAGCCATCCATGTTGATGACGACCTGCACCCGTGGGTCGAGCTTTATCGCCTTCGAGTCACTGAGCATGCGTCGAGTGAATCGGTGCACGATCAGAATCTTTGGCGGCAGGTTGTACTGTTTGACCAGTCCCGACAGCAGGTTGATCGCGAAGTTGACGTCGCTCGCGGTCATGGTGCCGATCTTCGTCCCGGGCTTGCTCCCATCCTTCATCGAGAATTCGGGATCGATGGCGAGCATCACGTCCGGACGCTGCAGGAATGGAACGAGCCGCGGCAATTCCTCCTGCACGGTGCTCTGCCCGACTTGTACGTCGAGGAACATGATCGCGTGCTTTTTCTGCGCCCAGCCGTATACCATGTTGATCAGACTGTCCGTCATACGCAGCCGATATTTGCCATCCCTGCCGGGCGCCCCCTGGGCAACGACGGCGATGAGATGCAGCGCCGGCTGCACTGGATGCGACGGATCCGCTTTCGCCCACGCCGCGATTTCCTTGTCGAAGCGCGCCAGCATCTGATCGGGCGGCAGCTCGCCGAGGATGCCCATCTTCTTTGAGAGCGGATTGCCGTAGTAGGCGACGATTCTCTTTTGAGGAAGGATCGCACCCGGCAGCGGCCGCGGCGCGGTCGTCACTGGCCAATCCTTGTTAGCGAGACCCGCTTTTACTGCGGAGACGAGCGCGAGGCTGTCCTTTTTCGTGCGCCCTTTAATTGTGGGCACGGTGATCGGCGGATCCTTGGCCGCTGAATCCTTTCCGGCTTTGGCCGTGCTTGATGCGCTAGCGACTGTAGACGGTGTCGAGCTGGCGACTGCTGGCGGTGTCGGCTCCGCGGCCAGTACAGCCGGTGGCCCCTGCGGCGAGATCGATTGCCCAGTTGGCGACGGCGTCGCGTCCTTGCTTGCCGCGCAGGCGAACGAAGCGATCATCGCCGCGGGAAGAATCGGGAAATATCTATTGAACAATGTGCGGCTCATTTTCACTGATGAGATTTTTGATGATGGAGATGATTGTTGTACACCAATTCAACAATCACGCCTAGGGCATAGCTCATGGCCGCGGGCTGAAAGCGGCCAGCAGACAGCTGGTCGTTTCTTTTGTAGTTCAGTCCTCGGTCTAAATATTGCCTTCGGTCTATCTTCGGTATACTATAGCAGAGCTATGTCCGATCGCAACTCCGCCCTCCGCGCACTCATCGAGCATCGATTTCCCGATGCGACGCCGGTCACCCATCGGACAGCGGAGCCAGTTGCAACAGGGATCAGCGCGCTCGATGGAATTCTACCAGGACATGGCTTGCCGCGTGGACGGCTCACTGTCTGGATGCCGCAGGGTGGAGCGACAGCGGTATTGAGAGCGGCGTGTCACACCACCGTCGCACAGGGTGAGCGCGCAGTCTGGATCGATGGACTGGGCACCGTCGCCGGACCGTTCTGGGAAGAAGGTCCGATCCTCGTGCGCCCGAAAACTCGCAAGCATGGATTGCGTGGCGCCGAAGAACTTCTGCGCTGTGGCGGCTTCGCGCTCGTCGTCATCGCCGGCATCGAGCCCGAAGGAACGGAGACGGTGCGGCTCTCTCGCGCCGCGCGCGAAGGAGGAGGCGCGCTCGTCACTCTGACATCGCACGCCTCGATGGCCAGTCTGCGCATGACATCGAAAATCCTGCGTGAGACTTACCGCTGGAAAAAAACTCCATTCGGCGATCCCGCCGAAGCGCAGGAAGTGATGCTGCGCGTCCGCGCCTTCTCCCTCGGCTGGAACAAGAGCGCGGACTTCCCCGTACGGGTCATACCATATGACGTCCGCGACTCGCTGGAGGCAGGGCTCGTCGACCGCCGCGGCGTTACAAGAGGACCGAGGGTTACGGACTAACATAGCATCGACAATCGCGGACTAATCGAGGATCGAGGATCGCTGACACGCGTTCCCACAGTCCTAGTCGTAGTCCTAGTCCTAGTCCTCAATAGTTCTAGTCCAAGTCCTCAGTTAGTCCGCGATTGTCGATGCCGTTGGTCCGTAACGAGAGTCCTCAAACAACCCCCGAACCGACTGCCAACCGCCCTACCGAACGATTCTGTGGATCTCCGTGTCGAAGGTAGTAAGCATGATCGTGACGATCAGCGAGTGAACGAAGCGCAGCTTATCGCCCGCGTCATCGAAGGGGATAGGTTGGCCGGGCGGGCGCTGTACGACATGCACGCCCCCCGGGTGTTCTCGCTCGCTTATCGACTAAGTGGTGACGCGGAGAAAGCGCGGGAGTTCACGCAGGATGCGTTCATCCGCGCGTTCTCGAGGTTGTCGCAGTTTCGCGGCGAAGCGGCATTCTCGACGTGGCTGCACCGCATCGTCGTCACGGTCGTGTCGAACGCAAGACGCAACGAGGTTCGTTTCGGACGGGAAGTAGCGCTGGATGAAGCTCACTCGATCGAATCCACCGCGGCGGAAGCCGAGCCCGATTTGAAGGAATCGATCGAGCGGGCGGTGAACAATCTGTCGGAAGCTTATCGCACGACGCTGATACTGCACGACGTGGAAGGCTATACCCACGCGGAAATCGCCGTCATGCTCGGCGTCCCCGAGGGGACGTGTAAGAGCCGGCTCTCCGTGGCCAGAGCGCAGCTGAGAGAAGCATTGGCTGCATTCAAGGAGTAGGACGATGGACGAAGATCAGTTCGAGGAAGTGATTCGCGATCTGCCGCAGAGCTTCAATGCTCCGCCGCCGGCTCCGCTCGACGAGGTGTGGGGCGTGATCGAAGACGCGCACTTCAATGCGCCGCAGGCCAGGCCGACACGGCGCACTTTCTTCAGCACGCCGTGGCTCGCCGCCGCAACTCTGCTCGTTGGTATCGGCATTGGTACCGTGATCCCGAGAGCGAAGACGGCTCCCGCCACACCGGCGTCGATCGCGCAGAGCTCCGCGACGCGGGACACCTCCGCCGTCGCCGATGCGTACCGTGATCAGACTCACCAGTACCTCGGCCAGGCCGCCGCACTGTTGATTTCTTTGCCTTCCAAAGACGGCAGCAAGACGGCCGATTCCGCGTTTTCCAACAAGGCGGCCGACCTGCTCGTCACGACTCGGTTGCTGATCGATTCGCCGGCTGCGTCGCGCGATGTCAAGCTGCGGTCGTTGCTTGAGGATCTCGAGCTGGTGCTCGTGCAGATCGCGCGTCTGCGCAACGAGCGCTCGCGCAGCGACCTCGATCTGATTCACCAGGCCGTCGAGCAGGGAGATGTCATGTCACGCCTCAATTCTGCAGTCGCCACAACTCAATCCTCCGAGTGAGAACAAGGATGACCAGAGTCACTTTCATCGCTGCCGCTTTCCTTTGCGCGCTGCCACTCGCGGCGCAGAATCCAACTCCCGCGCCGCCCGCGCCACCGCAGCCGCCCGCCGACATCGAGCTAGAGATGCCTGACATGCCCGATATGCCGGACATTCCCGACATTCCCGACATGCCGGACATGCCGGACATGATCGACGTACCAATGCTGGCACCGATGCCCATCGGCGCAGACTTCGATCTGATTGGACCGGCGCTGGCGCCAACCCTCGATGCGCTTTCCGCGATCGACTTCGATCTCGCGATGCCGGAAATTCCGGAGATGCCGGACATCCCGGAAATTCCCGAGGTCCCCGACATTCCGCCGATGGCAATCGTGCCGCGCGTCGCAATGCCGTCGGTGCCGATGATTGCGATGCGCCCCGCAGTGCCTGCCGTTCCGGGTGTGACACCCCTGATTGCGATCACGCCCGCCGCGGACATCCGCTGGCGATCGCGCGTGGATCAGCAATTCAACGACATCACGTCGAATCCACTCGAGGCGTGGGCACAGGCGGATCCCGCGGATTCTTTATATAGGTTGGCGCGCACGGCGTTGAACCGCGGCGAATACCGCCGCGCTGCCGATCTGTTCGGACAGATCAGTCAGAAATTTCCCAATTCGGCTTACGCAGCGGACGCGAAATATTGGCGCGCGTTCGCTCTCTACCGAATCGGCGGCCGCGACGACCTGCGGGTCGCGCTGGTGGCATTGCAGGACAGCGGTCGCGGATTCCGCCAGCAATCGTTGCAAACGGATGCGCCGGTGCTTGCCGCCAGAATCCGTGGCGCCCTGGCGCGGAACGGTGACGAAAGCGCGCGACAGGCGCTCGAGACAGCCGCCACTCAGCCTGGTGCCTGCGATCGTGAAGATCTCGCGGTTCGCGTTGAGGCGCTGAACTCACTCGGGCAGACCGATCCGGAATCAACGACTCCGATTCTTCGCCGGGTGCTTGCGCGCCGCGACGATTGTTCGGCGAGTCTGCGTCGCGCCGCGGTTTACCTCCTTGGCCGGCGCACCGACGACGAAGCGCGCGATCTGATCATCTCCGCCGCGCGCAACGATCCGGACATCCAGGTTCGTGCCGATGCGCTTCGGTTTCTGGCAGCGATGCCGGGCGATCAGCCGATCGCGACGATCGAAGAGATGGTGCGCACTCCCGGTAACGAGCAGCTGCAACGCGCCGCCATCGCCGCGCTCGGCAGAAGCGACAGCCCGCGGGCGCGTCAGAGCTTGCATAACATCATCGAACGGACCGATCTCTCCGAGAATCTGCGGGCGACCGCACTGGCGAGCATCAATCCCGAGCATTCGGGCGACAACGGGGCGTATATCCGATCGATCTATCCGCGGCTCGACACGCCTCGGCTCAAAGCGGAAGCGATTCGCTCGATTGCACGGAGCGGTGGCAACGACAACGATCAATTCCTGCTGTCGATCGTGCGCAATCAGAACGAGTCGTCTGACGTGAGAGCGACAGCGCTCCGCTCCGTCGGCCGGTCGACGATTGCCATCGCCGACCTGGCGAAGATGTACGACGCAGCTGACGACCGGCGTCTGCGCGAGCAGCTGATTGGATTGTTCGCCCGTCGCGACGAGCCACAGGCTACCGACAAGCTGCTGGAGATCGCGCGGAACGGCACCGATCCGGATATGCGACGCTACGCGATTGCTGCGCTGTCGCGGAAGAACGATCCGCGCACCAAGAAGCTCTTACTGGAGATCATCGACAAATGAAGGCCACACATTTCGTGACGATCGCGCTGGCTGGCGCGATCGTCAGTATCGACGCGTCCGCGCAGTCTCTGACGAACCGCGTTGCATCCGCTTCCGATCGTTCGGTGCAGTTCACCTACAAAGCGCGTCCGGGAGTCTGCGGCGATGGACGCACCTACATCTCGACCGGTCCCGGCAACTTTTACGGGTTCTACTCGAGTGACAGGGCGGAGCAATGCCAGGCCGGTCCCGTAAGAGTCGTACTCGATCTCGCCGACAGAAACGTCGTCGCTCTTCGGACCTATGTCGGGACTGCGTCGACTGGTGTCGACGCGGCAGTCTCGAATCTCGGCAACGTTAGTCCGGCGGAGGCCGCTGACTTTCTGCTGGGAGTCGCCGGTCGTGCCGATGGTCGCGTCGGTCGTGACGCCATCTTCGCCGCGCTGCTGGGCGATAGTGTCGATGTCAGCTCGCGCTTGCTGACGATTGGCCGCGACGCGAATCGCCCGCTCGAGACACGCCGTGCCGCACTAGCTGGGCTCGCCCGCACTGATTCGCGTCAGCTCGATGCGATCGGTTCGTCGCTCGTTCAGATCGCTACAAACGAGAGCGATGTTCAGGGTGCCCGCGAAGAGGCCCTGCGAGTTCTGTCGCGGCTCGACCATGGAGCGGGAATCCAGCCGTTAATTCGTCTCGCGAACACGAACACGACTTCGTGGATCGGGCGGGAAAGCATGCGGGTGCTCGCTTCCTCCGGCGATCCACGCGCCCGCGATTTCCTGCGCGCGACGGTACAGCGCACCGACCTCCCCGATGAATTGCTGGCGGCGGCTATCCGCGGGCTCGGGCGCAATTACGTCACCGGGCAGGATGCGACTCTCCTGCGCTCCCTTTATCCGAAGCTCACTGGTGACAAATCGCGCGACGCCGTGCTGGCATCGATCGCCGATCTCGGCGGGGCCGACAACGTTCAGTGGCTGACGACGGTGGTGCGCAACGAGCAGCTTTCCTCGGACGCTCGCCGCCGGGCACTTGCCTATCTCTCGCGCGCTGGTGCGGCGACGCCGACCCTCGTCGCGCTCTACGATCCGCTCACGGATTCACAGCTGCGCGGTGAGTTGATCAGCATCTACTCGCGCGCGGGCGACAAGTCCGCAACCGACAAGCTGGTCTGGATCGCGCGGAACGAGCAGAACTATCAGTTGAAGCGACGCGCGATCAATGCGCTGTCGCGGAATTCAGATCCCGCGATCAGGCAGGCGCTCCAGGATATCGTCGAGCGTTAGCCGGCGATCCGGCGGCGCCGGGCGGTAGCTTCGGAATTCTCGACGAGGCGTGGAGCAGTCCACGTCTTGTCGAGGAGTTTCTGGAAGCAGCGCTTTGGAATGATCTCGACGCCTGATTTGGCAAGGCTGTCGTAGCGCGCCAGTTTCTCCGGGTAGTGCGAGATCGCGCAAGCTTTGTAGCCGAGTGACAGGAAGAAATTGTCGGTGAGGCTAAGCGCGAAAACTTCTTCGATGTCGCGCGCGCGAGCGAGCCGCTCGACACCCAGCACCACCTGCGTCCCCAATCCTTTCCCGTGCTGCGTCGGTGATACTGCTACCGACGACACTTCGGCCAAAGATGGCGAGTACTCCTCGAGGGCCGCGCAAGCGAGCACGTGGCCGGCCGCATCGGTAGCAACGACGTAGTTGTCGATGCGCGAAGCGATCTGGTCCAGCGTGCGGGGCAGCATCAAACCCTGAGCGGCGTAGGGAGACACGAGCTCGAGGATCTGAACGGCATCCGCTCGCGTCGCCCGGCGCACGATCTCCGGGGCCGTGTTGCGGCGCTTGGAAAGCCCACGAAGGGGCACGGCGGCACTTGGGATTTTATGCACGAAGAATGTATATATACACACCCTTCGTGGCGCAAGAGCTTAGGACTACGGACTTTAGAAGCGAACTACCTCGCTAAGCGCTGACCGCTACACGCTGACCGCTTAGCGCTGCAGGCGACGGGACAGCTCGCGATGGAATCGTAGGAAAAGCGATCTGTTCGCCTGTTCACGCTGAGATCTGTCCCGTCGCTGGCAGCGATCAGCTAACAGCGTGCTGCTATCAGCGAAAAGCGAGGTAGTTCGCCGTTAAAGCTCGCAGCGCTAGTAGCTAGCGACGATCCGAGTCTTCCCCGTCCGATCGAACGCAATGACCTGGTATTGCTGCTTCATTGCCCCTTCCATCCCGGGCGATCCCATCGGCATGCCCGGCACCGCCAGTCCTTTGACCTTGGGCTTGGTCGCCAACAGCCGGTCGATGTCTGCCGCCGGCACATGGCCCTCGATGAGGTAGCCCTCGACCACCGCGGTGTGACACGAAGTGAGACCGCTCGGAACACCGAGGGTGTTCTTGATCTGCGCCATATCGGGCGTGTCTTTGGCTTCGACGCGGTAGCCGTGCTTGATCAGATGCTCGATCCAGTTCTTGCAGCAGCCGCAGTTGGGGTCCTTGTACACGGTGATCGTCGGCTTCCGTGGACTTACTGTCGGTGCCGCCGCAGTGGTAACGGCAAGGGCAGTCGCGCAAACCGCGACGGGCGAAGAATCTGAATGAGCGCTTGGTCATTGAGGCAGAGATTTGAGTGTGCGTTCGATTTGCTTGCGGTGACGCGCTTCGTGGTGGCCGACGAAAATTAGCCACTGATAGAGATCGAGCTCGCCGAGCACGAGGTGCGTGTGCTTGATGTCGCCGATCGCCAATCCATCAGCAGAGACGACCGCTGCCCGCAAAGCTTCACGCGACGTCTCTAATCCCTCGATCGCTTCGTTGATGTCGACGTCGATGCGTGGCTGAACCAGTGTCGGCGCTTGCAACAATCCGGATTCCAGCTTGGCCGCGTGACGATCGAAGGAAGACATCACCGATGATGTCGCAGTCTCTTCGCGAAGCCCTTCTTCGCGCGCCTTCGCGACTCGCTTCGTGATAAGCTTTGCCACGCCGGATTCCACCATCCGCAAATGCTCGAGGATTTCGGCCACCGACCAGCCGCTCGGATCCGCGCGCTGACAGAGCCTGGTGCCGGAAACGCCCTCGAAGCTCTTGAGGAGCTCGCGCCGCTTCTCCTCCACATAACTCATCGTTTCGGCCAGTCGGGGATGCACGTTTCTAATGTAGTAGGGGGGCTTGGCTTCGGGTTATATTCGGTATATAGTTGATGCCCGCTTCGCTTTGCAATGTTTATCTGCCTCTGGACTCCCGCCGCCTTTCCTGCCCTCCCGCTTTTCGCCGACGAGGGAGTCGTCCAGGAAAGCGAGCTGCTCAACGAGCTGGTTCCACAGCTTCTCACCGTCGCACCGCGCGTGACGATTGGATCGAGAGGAGTTGTCTGGGCAGATGCACGCGGATTGAGCGCGGAGCTGCTCGCCAAAGATCTGCTCGATGTCTTCCATCGAAATGAAGTAGAGAAAGTCAGAGCAGCAATCTCACTCGTACCGATTGCCGCTGAAGTGGCAGCGCTGCACGGCAACGGCAGTCTGATCAGGATACCGACCGACACCGAGCGGGAATTTCTGGCGCCGTTCCCGATCGGAGTGCTCGAGGCGTCGCCGTTTCTGGCATCGCTGCTCGACGGAATCGGAGTCGAGCGCTGCGCCGACCTGGCGAAGCTCGATCTCGAATCGATCGAGGTTCGATTCGGTGCGGAAGGCGCGAATCTCTGGAGATTGGCGAGAGCCGACGACACGCGGCGCATCTTCAAGACGGTGCCGCGTGCGCTGCCGTCTGCTTCGCTCGACTGGCTCGAATACACTCTGCGCGACGCCGAGCGACTCGTCTTCATCATCAACTCGCTGGTCGGCAACATCACCACCGAGCTCAAGTCGCGCGGGCAATGCGCGCGTGAGATGACGCTGATATTCTCGCTGGCGAACCGCGAGACTCTCGAGCATCTGGTGCGCCCGGCGCGCTCGACGGCGAGTCACAAAGCATGGATGCGATTGATGCGCTCGCATCTGGAGCGACTCTCTCTGCCCGACGGCGTCGTCGGCATTACCGTTCGTGTCGAGTCGGTAACCGGCGAAGTCGAGAAGCAGGGTGACATTTTTGATCGCGGCTTCGGCACCGCGCGCGCGGCGGAGGAGACGATCGCGCAGCTGCTCGATGATCAGGGTGCGGTAGTGGTCACGCCGCGGAATACACAGCATCCATTGATCGATCGCCGCACCGAGTGGATCACTCAGGAGCCTTCCCAGGCATCGGCCCGCATTCAGCTGCGCGAGCGAGTGGTGAAAGCGACAGCAGCCCCGCGCCTGACGCTGCAATTGTTGCCGGAGCCCAGGCGAGTGGCGG
>JADMIO010306710.1_pt1 | contig 24221 bp, 17 predicted proteins | sample 8958161 | NCBI WGS metagenome assembly JADMIO01 (sample SAMN16585339, study PRJNA669376) | soil metagenome | isolation source: Crop rotation soil | place: USA: Cullars Rotation, Alabama | collected 2011
GCGACAACTTGTCCACGTGGAATTCTAAGCTTAGGATCCCAATGTGCTGGAAAGGCGCATCGGTGCGTGGCGAGTCGAGGCCCGGCTGACAGGACTGGCACCACAGAATCTCGACACCATTCTCGAAGTCGGTCGAACGGTCACATTGGAGTTCGCGTTATCGGTCAACGGCTTGACCGAGAAAGTTGACGTGCAGCGGGACGTCCCGTTGATGCAAGTCAACACCGCTGAAATCAGCGATGTGATCCAGAACCGCGAAGTCGTCCAACTGCCGCTGAACGGCCGCAACTTCATCGCGCTGGCGCAGTTGAGCGACTCGGTCGTGATTCCGCCCGGCGGCACGCGCGGCGAAGCGCTGCAACAGGCCGGGCCACTGCCAAACATCGGCGGACAGCGATCAGGCCACAACATCTACCTGCTCGACGGCACCAAAGTCACCGATGAACTCTTCAACAACCTGGTGATCAATCCCTCGGTTGATTCGATTCAGGAATTCAAGATTCAAAAATCGATGTATCCCGCCGAATTCGGCGGCAAAGCGTCGGCACTGATCAATGTCGCGACGAAAGCGGGCTCCAACACTTTCTCCGGCAGCCTGTTCGAATTTCATCGCGACGATCGCTTCGATTCGCCCAACTTTTTTCAGCCGGTCGGAGCCGGCGTGCCTCCTTTGTTACAGGATCAGTTTGGCGGCACGATCGGCGGCCCGATGCGACGCAATCGTTCATTCTTTTTCGTGAGCGGTGAACGATCGCGCATGACGCGGTCGCTGACGCGCACCTTCTCAGTGCCGACGTCAGCGGTGCGTGCCGGCGATTTCTCGGCGTTCCCGACGCTGTGCGACCCGTCCGCCATCGCGGCGAGCGGAACTTGCGGCACGTTCGCGAACAATCAGATTCCCGCTGCGCGGCTTGATCCTCTCGCCGTCCGGCTACTGCAGTTCGTACCCTCGCCGACAACCGCCGCTGCTACGCAGAACCTCACGGCGGTGGAAGAACAGCAGCGTGCGCTCAATCAATTCAGCGTGCGCGTCGATCATCAGCTCACCGGCAACGATCAGCTGTTCGCAAGAGTCAGCACCTTTGACGCCGACGAAACGCAGCCGTTCGGCACGAGCGCGCTTCAAGAGTCGCTCGTGCCCGGTTTCGGACGGACCCTCGACACGCGCGCCGCCAATATCGCTGCGAGCCATACCCACGTCTTCGGCACGTCGTTACTGAACGAACTGCGCGTCGGGTGGATGCGTGTCAGCGGTGGACAGAAAAGCGTTAATCAGGGAAATACGTACGCGCAGGACGTTGGCCTGCTCGGTGTCACGACCGATCCTCGCGACAGCGGCTTTCCGCAGATTTCGACGGCTGGACTCTACAGCACCTTCGGCGATCCGACGACCTTTACGACGCGAGATAACCAGCAGTTCGAGTTGTTCGACAACGTGACGCTCGATCGCGGCGCGCATCGAGTCAAACTCGGCGGCTACTTCTTTCATTTGCAGTTGCGGCCGGAACAACCCGACAACGCCCGCGGCTCATTCAGCTTCACTGGCCAGTTCACGGGAAACGCGTTCGCCGATTTTCTGCTTGGCTATCCGACGTCCGCGGTGTCGGGGATCGGACGAGGCGATGAGGACGGCCGCGCCAACTGGCTGCATCTTTACGCGCAAGACGATTGGCGTGCGCGCGACAATCTGACCTTCAACCTCGGACTTCGCTACGAATTCAATCAACACATGTATGACGTTCAGAATCGGTTGTCGACAATCGATCTGGCCGCTGGTCGATTCGTGATCGCAAGTGACGAGAACGGGGCGATCCATCCGAGCGCGACGACGCTGATCGACAAGCTGCCGATTCCGTACGTCACCTCGCAATCCGCCGGCTGGGGCCGGGGCCTGATGGATCCCAGCGTTGTTCGCCTGGCTCCGCGCGCCGGAATGGCGTGGTCGCTGGCGGACTCACGCGCAGTTGTGCGTGCCGGTTACGGCGTGTTTCTCAATCAATGGGCGTACAGCGTCCAGACTGCGTTCGCGCGAAACTTGCCGTTCTTTTATACGAAGCAGATCGATGTGCCGTCCGACGTGCGTGTGCCGACGGCGCAGACGCGCGACATCCTGATGACCAATGCGGCAGGCACGGTCGGCGGCACGATCATGGATTACGACTTCAATGTCGAGTACAGCCAGACGTGGAGTGGCGGGCTGCAATATCAGTTGGGACCGTCGACGCTCGCCGAAGTCTCCTACATGGGGACGTGGACACTGGGCGCGGATAATCCCACGGTTCGCAATGTGCCCGAGCCGGGTCCGGGCGCAATTGATGCGCGCCGGCCGCTTCCACAATTGAGCCGCGTCAATGCGATCCGATTCGATGGCCGGTCGATCTATCACGGCGTGGTGGTGAGAGTGGAGCGGCGTTGGGCCGATCGCTTCGCGTACAGCGCAAACTACACCTTGTCGCGGTCGAAGGATGACGCGTCGAGTCCCGGCGCGACGGAATCAGAAAACAACGTGCCGCAGAACGTGCGCAACATCTTCGATGAGTCCGGTGAATGGGCGCTGTCGAGTTTTGATCATCGTCATCAATTCAGCGCGAGCGCAGCGTACGAACTGCCCATGTGGAGTCGCGCGGTCCCCATGCTCAACTCGCTGTTTGGGGGGTGGCGGGCAAACGTGATCTTCATCGCGCAGTCGGGCGCGCCGTTCACGGTGAACATCACGACAGATCGCGCGAACATCGGCGCGGGCCCGGCACAACGGCCCGATCAGTTACGGAATCCAAACTTGCCAGCCGGTCAACGAACACCGGAGCGTTGGTTCGATACTTCAGCGTTTGCACTTCAGGCTCCGTTCACGTTCGGTAGCGCACCGCGAAACAGTGTCGTCGGACCTGGTTATGCCAACGTCGACTTCGCGCTCGCAAAAACCTGGCGATGGTTTGGTTCGGCTCAGCTCGAGTTTCGATGGGAAGTGTTCAACGTCCTCAATCGTGCGAATTTCGATTTGCCGCATCGCCTTTTTGGCAGTCCCGACTTCGGCCGCATCTTCAGTGCGAAAAGCCCGCGAGAGATGCAATTCGGCCTTCGCATCGCTTTCTGACTCTGTAATTCCGATTCGCGGGAATAATCCAGGGCGGACGCGGTATCTAATATCCAGCGGACGATGCCGAGGCGCCTTCGCGAAGAGTTCGATCAAGCGGCGTTGCCGCACCTGACGGAGTTGCTGCGTGCGGCGACGCGGATGTGCGGCAATCGCGATGCGGCGAACGATCTCGTTCAAGAGACGTTCTTGCAGGCATGGCGCTCGTTCGCGCGCTTTCAACCGGGCACCAACTGCCGCGCGTGGCTCTACAAGATCCTGATCTTCAGTCACTCCAAACAGCGGCGATCGTTGTCGCGACAACCGTCGATGACCGATCTCGATCAGGCCGGTGAGAAAGCGTTGTTGTTCGATCCGCCAACGCCGGACGTGTTGAGCGCCGACATCGTCAAGGCGGCGTTCGATCGCGTTCCCGAGCCGTTCCGCACCGCGATCGTGATCGTCGACGTCGAAGAATTCACATACCGCGAAGCCGCCGACATTCTCGATGTGCCGATCGGCACCGTGATGTCGCGCTTGAGTCGGGGACGCAAATTGCTGCGGCACGAGCTCGCGGGCTCGGCCGCGGCGCTGGATCGTGATGACCGCACACTCGAGAGGCAGGGACAGTCGTGACTCGTGAATGCCAGCAAACCCGGGAGCTGCTCGATTCGTTCCTGAGCGGCGAGCTGACGGTGGAGACCAACCACACGGTGCTGCGTCACCTCGAGTTGTGTAACGCGTGCCGCACCGAAGGGGATCGCCGCCGCGAGACGCGGCAGTTGTTGTCGTCAGCGCTCAAGAGCGATGTGAACGACGTCGACACCGAAGCATTGCGCGCGCGCGTGGTTGCGACGATCGATGCGGATCGATCGCCGATGTGGCGGCGTGCGGTGAACTACTGGCCGCTCGCTGCCGCGCTCGTGCTCGTGTTGTCAGGTGCGATGTGGTGGACGCGCCCGGTTGACGCCGCGGCGTTCGAAGATTCCGCCGACAATCACGTCGCCTGCGCGTTGGGGTACCCGCCGCCACCGGATGCTTCCTTCGATCGCGCGCGGATCGCGAAGCTGCTCACCGGTCCATTCGCGGGCCTCGCCGATGCGTTGTCGCGCGATTACGCCGGATATGAACTGGTCGACGCGCACATCTGTCCTTACAAGGGCCGCGACTACGCGCACGCGATCTATCGGCACGAGGGACATCTGGTGTCGCTGTTCGCTGAGCCGGCCGTGCGCGGATCGTTGCCGCGCGCCCCGCAGGTCGGCACGCTGCCCGATGGCAGCTCGCCGGTGGTTGCGAAGTCGTTGCGAGGGTTCGTCGTCGATGCAGCGGGAACACCGCAGCATCACTTGTTCGTCGTCGCCGATGAACAACCGGCGATCAGCACCGCGGCGCGCGACGGCATTCTCAATTCGGCGGCGCAGTTCGTTCGTGAGTTGGAGAAACGCTAACCGACGAGCGCTGCCAACACGGTCAAAAAGATATCGACAAGCATCGCTAACATGATCATCTCCCTTCGAAACGAAGCACTTCTGTTGCATTCACTCCGGTGAGTCGTCCGGTCCGAAGATCGCGGATGACCACCGCTTCAATCGCATTCACGCCGGCGATGCATGCGACTTCCGCGCCGGTGACAACGTCGATCAGGTCCTGATCCTGACGGATCGCTCGACGCATTCCCCTCGCGCGATCCGATCGCCGCGTTCGCATCACGACCATCACGCGCATGTGTCGGCGCGCTTTCTCCAGTGCCGCGGCGATCGCATCGCGGCCGCTGCCGACGACGATGACGTCGACGGTGCGTGTCATCGGCTTTCTCCGCGATACGGCTGGCCCTTGACGAGCACCGGTCCTGACAGCGTGCGCAGGAACGCTTCGAGCTGGCGCAGCTCCGTCTTCTTGAGGCCGAGCGGCTTCAGCTCGGTGTGCCCGTTGGCCGCCGGCGCGCGGTTGTAGTGGTCGAGCACGTCACCGAGCGTCGCGAACTGTCCCGCATCCATGTACGGCCACCGCTCCGCGACATTGCGCAATGACGGAACCTTGTAAGCGCCATCGAGCGCGTGATCGTCGGTCGCCATGTAATCGAGCTCGGTGCATCGATCGCGCGCGTCGCTCCACTGGCTGCGGCAGTTGAATTCATCCTTCAGCACCGCACGCGCGCCATCGAGCCGGCCGCGATCGCCGGTCACGCCCGCGCGCTGCGGCACGCCGGTGTTGTGGAACTCGTTGTTCGTGAACAGCGGCCCGTTGTGGCACTGCGTGCACTTCGCCTTGCCGACGAACAACTTCAAACCCGCGATCTCATCGGTGTTGAGCATGCCGGCAGTGGGCTGGTGATTCACGACCGCATCGACGTAGCGATCGAATCGCGACGGCCCGACTTCGACCAGGCGCTCGAATGCCGCGATCGACTTGCCGATGTTGACGAAGATCCGCGTGATGGTCTCGCGTTGATCCGGCGTGATCACTGACGGCAGCGCGCCGAAGATCGCTTCGTAGTCGGCGCGATACTCCTTCGCGATCACCTGCGCATATTGCTCACGCGTACCTCCATGTTCGACGGCGCTCTCGAGCGGGCCGAGCGCCTGCGCCCACTGGCTGTCCTTGCGGCCGTCCCAGAAGAGAAACGGTGCGCGAGCGGTGTCGGCGATCGGCATGGTGCGCTTTGCGGTCGTGCCGACGCCTTGTCCGAGTGCGAGGCCATCTTGAAACGTGCGATCGGCTTGATGGCACGTGCCGCACGCGACTTTTCCATTCGCGCTCAGACGCGTGTCGTTGAACAGGCGCTCACCGAGCGCGGCCGCTCGCGGATCGTCCGCGACGCGATTGGTCGGATCTTTGGCGAGCGGCTCGCGCTCGCTGAGCGACAGCGAGCGGAGCTCCTCCAATTGCTTCGGCGACCAGCCATCTTGCGTCGCCGTCGCGACCGCCGTCGTCGTCGAGACGAGCACCGCGGCGGCGATGATCAGGAAGCGATTCGAAGTCATGATTCGTCTCCTGTCTACAGAGCGAGGTTGAACGTGACCGTGTCGGTGCCGCGCGCCGACGTGATCGTGACCTTGAATTCCCACCAGCCGCCCATGTTGAAGCGCACGCCTTCGACTTCGTAGGTGCCGGTCTCGATCGCGCGAGTCATGCGCGGGCGGGTCGGCAGGCCGTGGCCGTGCTCGGGCATGCCGCCGTCGATCGTGATCGTCGCGTCTTCGATCGGCTGGCCGGCCGCGTCGGCGATCGAGACGCGAACGGTCTGCATCTGTCGCGGCTTGAGCGCGCGCTCGGTTTGCAGGGTCGCGACGTAAACGCCGTTCGCCGACGTGCGAGGACCCAGGCCGAACTCCGTGATGGCGGGACGGTGAACGTTCCGCATCATCGCCATCATCGGCGTGCATGCGGTCACCGTCAGCGTGGCGACGATGGCGAGCGCCAACGTTCGTGCTCGCGGACCGATTGAATTTTGATTACGCTGTGTCTTCCTCATCTCATCCTCCAGTTGCGCGTGCCGGCGGGAATCGCCTGCAACGATGCTGAAGATATCGATGGGGGCAGGGGTGGCGATTGAACGGGGGCGTCGAAGTTCTTGAATAAACCTGCTACGCAGCCGGATCAGGACCAGGATCGCTGGGCGGTTTCGCCCCATTGGTACTTATGGGAGGGCGGCTACCTGCTGATCGCCCGCAGCAAGGCGATGGTGCCGCCGCACGAGCATCACGCGATTCAGATCGTGATCGCGATCGACGGCGAATGCGGCATCAAGGGCAAGCGCGGGGACTGGCACATGTGCCGCGGACTGATCGTCAGGCCCGACGTCGTGCATTCGTTCAACGCCAATGGCGTGTTCGGCGCGATGTTGTTCGTCGATCCCGAATCGACCGAAGGCATCTGGCTGCGCACCAACCTGAGGGAGGACATCACGATCGTTCCCGACTCGCGGCTGGCGTCGCCGGCCGCGGAATTGCGACGATACGTCGATCAACCGTTCGAAAGCCTGGGCGTTCCGGAGCTGATCGCGCATTGCGTCCGCTCGTTATGCACCGGCGCGCCGCCGACGCGGCGCCTCGACGAGCGAATCACACGCGTGCTCGCGGCGATCCGCCAGTCCGATGAATTGCGGATGTCGATCGATGATGCGGCGGCGATGGCGTTTCTATCACCGAGCCGCTTTGCGCATCTGTTCAAGCAGCAAGTCGGCCTGCCGTTCCGGCGCTACATGCTGTGGAGAAAGATGACGCGCGCGATGCTGATCATCGGCCGCGATCACACGATCTCGACCGCTGCGCACGAGGCCGACTTTTCCGATGCCGCGCATCTGACGCGCACCTTTTACCAGATGTTCGGCATGCCGCCATCGGCGCTGATGTTCGGCGAATTCTTCGAGATCGCCCCGCCTTTCGAGATTCCCGCGGCACCGCCCGCTGCGAAGCCGTAGCAGGTTTATTCAAGTAAAACGGCGCGCCCGTTCAATCGCGGCCCGATCGCGATCGATATTCTCACCTCCATTGAGCGATGCACTGGTTGATCGCTCTCGTCACTCCTCGCCGGCCGGTGGCCGGGGCGAGTGGCAGGCCGAAAACAAGGTTGTTCATTTGGGGGAGGTTGAGATGGCTGCAACAGTTGGAATCGTTCTCGCGCTGGCAGCGGCGCAATTCGCACGACGCTCGGGTCTCGATCGCGACCGCGCGTTCTACGCGACGATCGTGATCGTGGTCGCGTCGTATTACGTGTTGTTCGCGTCGATGGCGGGATCGTTCGAGACGATCGCGATCGAAGCGACGGTGATGGCGGGCTTTACCGCCGCAGCGGTGATCGGATTCAAGTCGAGCCCGTGGATCGTCGCCGCTGCGTTATTCGGTCACGGCGTGTTCGATGCGGCGCACGGACTGTTGATCGAGAATACCGGCATGCCGTCGTGGTGGCCGTGGTTCTGCGGATCGTATGACGTGACGGCGGCGCTCGCACTGGCGTGGTCGATGCGCGCGCAGCTCACGGCCTCTTACGCCACTCGCTCGGCCGGCCACGCACGGTGACTGGCAGCGTTGCGGCGGTTTCACCGTGCGGACGGAAAAATTCGATCGGCGAGACACCGGCGAGCTCGCGGAATTCGTTGATCATGTGGGCCTGGTCGTAGAAGCCGGCGTCGGAGCTGACCTCGACCCATTGAGACACGTCGCTCGTCAGCAACCGGCCGACGAGTGATTGAAAGCGCGTCAGGCGCGCGAAGAGTTTTGGCGGCATGCCGGTGGCATGAGCGAACTCGCGCGCGAACTTCTGGCGTGACAGGCCGTAGCGCTGCGCGAGATCGTTGATCGCGACACGGCCGCCGGCCTTGCGCATCTGATGCGTCGCATCGTGTGCGAAGTGGCTCTCGTCAAGGCCTCGCTGACGTTTGTCGATCAGTTGATCTCGCAACAGCTGCATCGCGTTCGAAACGGGCACGGCGCTCAATGTGTCGATGAGGCCTTTGACTTCACTGACCGGCCACAACTTGTCGAGAGGAACGATTCGATCGAGCAATTGCGCCGGCGGCACACCGAGAAACGCGTGCGTGAGGATCGCCGGAAATCCGGCGCCCACCGCATGCACGGATTGGCCGACGCGCAAGCGTCGCGATCGCAGCACAGGGCCGACGACGAATGCCGCGGGCAATGCTGAAGCGCTGCGCAACGATCGCCCCGCGCTCCATCGATCCGCAAAATTGACGATCACCGACGCGCCCGTGCCGGGGAGGATCGTGTTGAGAAGAGGATCGGATCGATCGAGCCAGAATTCGCGATCGCCATCGGCGTTGGTCGCGATCGACGGACGCCCGGCGCCGCCGGACATCGACTGAAACGACCACAACGCGCCGAACGGGCTGCCGTCTTTCAGCGTCAAGTGATCGGTGTAGAGCACACCGTCGCGCATCGCGTTGGGTGAAACCATTTTTCCAATACCGGCCACAGCCCGCTCTCGCAAACTCCGGCCATGAGATTACAAGACAACGTTGCGATCGTCACCGGCGGCACGAAAGGCGTCGGCCGCGGCGTCGCGATCGAGCTCGCGCGCGAGGGCGCGAGTGTGTTCATCACCGGACGAACCGCCGGCGACAGCGCTGCGCCGGATCGACGCATCACGCCGGTGCGTTGTGAACACGGACGGGATGATGAAGTCGAAACCGTGTTCAAGCGGATCATCGCCGAGCGCGGTGGCGTCGACATTCTCGTCAACAACGTGTGGGGCGGTTACGAACGGATGATCGAAGCCACCGGATTCACATGGGGCAAACCGTTCTGGGAGCAGCCGCTGTGGCGATGGGATTCGATGTTCACCGGCGGCGTGCGCTCGCATTACCAGGCCAGTCAACTCGTGGCGCCGTCGATGATCGCGAGGGGTCGTGGAATGATCGTCAACATTTCCTTCTGGGCGGCGCAGAAGCATATCGCCAACGTTGCTTACGGAGTATCGAAAGCCGCGACCGACAAGTTGACTGCGGACATGGCGAAGGAGCTCGAGCCGCACGGCGTCACGGTCATCTCCCTCTATCCCGGTCTCGTGCGCACCGAGAAGGTGATGGAAGCCGCGCAGTTTCTCGACATGCGCAACTCCGAATCGCCCGAGTTCATCGGCCGCGCGATCGCGGCGCTCGCGACCGATGCAGATGTGATTCGTCATACCGGTAAGGTGCTGATCGCGGCGCAAGTCGCGGCCGATTACGGTTTCACCGACATCGACGGCAAGCAGCCGCGGCCATTGACGCTGGCCGACGTCTGAAGGCTGCACCTGCAGCGATTTCGCGTGCTTGACAATATTTTAGTTTAAACTAAAATATAAACATGGCTCAAGCGGCCGTGCTCGATCCGGCGATCCTGACGGCGGTGGCGTCACCGCGGCGCCAGGAGATCCTTCGCCTGGTCTGGCGTAATGAAAAGCTCGCCGGCGACATTCACGCCGCGATGCCCGACGTCAGTTTTGGCGCGGTGTCGCTGCAGCTTGCGAAGCTGCAGTCGGCCGGCCTCGTCGAGGTGCGGCGCGATGGCCGTCAGCGTTGGTATCGCGCGCAGCGCCAGGCGTGCGGACCGGTCGCGCGAATGCTTGAGCAGATGTGGGACGACGCGCTGTGGCGATTGAAGCTGCAGGCGGAACTCGAGGCCACTCGCCGTGGACCCGCAAAGAGGAAACGCAAATGACCGCTCCGTTGACCGAAACGCTCGATCGCGACGTCACGATCCGCGCCCCGCGCGATCTCGTCTTCAAGTTCTTCACCGACATACCGCGATGGGCGTCGTGGTGGGGCGCCGGATCGAAGATCGACGCGCGCGTTGGCGGCGACGTGCTGATCGTCTATCCCGGCGGTACTGAAGCGGGCGGAAAGGTCCTCGAGCTCGATCCGCCGAAGAAGATCGTGTTCTCGTACGGCTACGTCAAGGGCACGCCGATCGCGCTCGGCGAGTCTCGCGTCACGATTCAACTCGACGCCGTTCGCGAAGGCACGCGAGTGCATCTGCATCACGCGTTCGCGGATGCGACCGTTCGCCAGCAGCACGTGCAGGGCTGGCGCTACCAGTTGTCGCTGTTCAGCAACGTCGTCAGCAATGAGACGCACGCGAACGCGGCCGCGGCCGTTGATGCGTGGTTTGCGATGTGGTCGGACCCGAACAAAGATTCGCGGCATCGCGACCTCGATCGCATTACCGCGCGGGACGTGACGATGCTGGATCGCTTCAGCACGATTTACGGCATCGACGACGTTCGCGCGCATGTCGATGCGGTGCATCAGCACATGCCAGGATCGGTGTTGAAGCGTGACGGCGACGTGCAACATTGCCAGGGCACGCTGCTCGCGAAGTGGACCGTGGCCGGCGCTGATGGCCAGCCGCGCGGAACAGGAACGAATGTGTTCCTGCTCGACGCGGATGGGCGCATCCAGTCGGTGACGGGGTTCTGGAATGGATAGACCGTTAGTCCCGGCGAAGCGCGGTCATTGGCGAAACGGTCATCGCGCGTCGCGCGGGAATCCACGCGGCGATCAGCGCGACCGACATCAGCAATGCGGCCGCGGCAATGATCGTCGCTGGATCGGCAGGCTGCACGCCGAACAGCAGGCCGTTCAGCATGCGTGACAGCGGCACCGCGATCAGTCCGCCGACGACCAGCCCGATGACGGCCATGATCGCGCCTTCCCCGAGGATCATGCGCAGGATCGCGCTCGGCTCCGCGCCGAGCGCCATGCGCACACCGAGCTCGTTGGTGCGCTGACTGACCGAAAACCCGAGCACACCCGCCACGCCGACCATCGCGATCAACAGCGCGAGCAGCGCGAACAATCCAATCAACGTCGCGTTGAGCCGCTGCGGCGCGATCGTTTCATCGCGGATCTCTTCGAGGGTCTGCACGTGATCGACGGGACGATTCGGATCGAGCGCGCGAATCGTTTCGACGACGCGCGGCGCCAGTGCGTCGGTCGATCCGGCCGTCCGCACCAGCAACGTCGACACCGCATTCACCTGCGTGTCCGGCTGATACATCGTCGGCATCGGATCTTTCGTGATGCCGTCCGATCGCGTATCTTCGGCGACGCCGACGACTTCGGCGGGCGGCGACCATTGACCGTTGAAATTCTTCCAGCTGACGCGACGGCCGATCGGATCGTCGTTCTTGAAATACAACCTCGCCATTCGCTGGCTGAGGATCACCACCGGCGGCGCGGTCTGGATATCGGTGTTCTGGAACGCACGACCTGAAATCAGCTGCGTGCCGATGGTCGAGAAGTAGTCGGTGCTGATCACGCGCGTGACGACGAGTGGCGCGCCGCCTTCCGCATCCGCACCGTCGACCTTGATCTCGCGCGGAAACGCGGTAGTGCCATCGAGTGGCGCTTGCGATGCCATCGCCGCTCCTTGCACGGTTGGCTGCGCTTTCACTTGCTCGAGCACTTCGCGGCTGAATTGCAGTCGCTTGTCGCGATTCTGCGCGGTGAAGTCAGGTGCTTGGAGACTGAGCACGTTGGCGAGATCAAATCCGGGGTCGACGGCGTACAACTGCATCAGCGATCGCGTCAGTAATCCCGCGCCGATCAGCAGCATGAACGACGCGCCCAGCTGACTGACGACGAGTAATCGTTGTGCGCGACGACGCCCGACACTGCCCGCGGTTCGTCCGCCCGCGCCTGCCTGCATCGCGCGCGCCGGCTCGTTGGTGAAATTCAGGCGCGGCGCCCACGCGAACAGCATCGCGATCGACATCGCGACGATCATCGTGAACGTCAACACCCACGCATCGACGCCGATCTCACCGGTGCGATTCGTGAATCGGCCCGCATACGAGATCAACAGATTGAGTCCGGCGTAGGCGAGGACCAGCCCGAGCACGCCGCCGAGCACGGACAGCAGCAAATTCTCGGCAAGCAATTGACGGCGCAATGCGGATGCGGGCGCACCGAGTGCGGCGCGCACGGACATCTCGGTCTCACGACTCACGAGTCTCGTCAGCGTGAGATTGCCGACATTCGCGCACGCGATGATCAACACGAACGCCGTCGTCACGAACAGAATGATCAGCATCGGCCGCGCGCGGCTGGTCAACTCGTCCTTCCACGGCGTGACGATCGTCTCGAAGCCGCGATTCGCCGGATACGCTTCCGGATACGCAGCGTGCAGTTGCGTCGCGATCTGTTTGAGCTCGGCTTGCGCTTGCGGCGGTGTCGCCCCGGGAGCGAGACGCGCGTAGACGTCGGTCATGCGATGCACGCGCTCGCCCTGCATCGACGCGCCGACGTAGTGATCGTTGGTCGCGTAGTTGACGTAGAAATCCTGTTTGCGCTGCGTCGCATAATGCGCGCCCGGCGCGAGCACGCCGACGATCTGCGCCTTCTTCACCGTGAGATCGAGCATCTGGCCGATCACGTTCGGATCCGCTCCGAACACGCGCTGCCAGTACGCATTCGTCAACACCGCAACCGGTGCGGCGCCTTTGCCTTCGTCTTCCTTGACGAGCATGCGGCCGATCTGCGGCTGCGCGCCGAGCATCTGGAAAAAGTTCGCCGTCACGAGACCGCCGGTCGCGCGATGCGGCTCACCGCGGCCGAGCACGTTGAACGTCCAGTCGCCGAACTCGATGAACTGATCGAGCGTCTTCGATTGCGCGCGATACTCCGACACCTCGAGGAACGAGAAGCTGCTGTCCGGAATGTCCGCGGCCGACTGTGCCTGGCGCAAATGCATGATGCGATCGGCTTCCGGATAGGGCAGCGGCCGCAGCAGCACGCCGTTGATCACGCTGAAGATCGCGGTGTTGGCGCCGATGCCGAGACCGAGGGTCAGGATGAAGGCCAGCGAGAAGAACGGCATCTTCCACAGGTTGCGCACGGCGATACGAAGGTCGTTCAGCATGACGGGCAAGGCTCCTTCTGTCGAATGTCGACAAAGGCTAGCGCAGCCGCGTCTTGTCGACAAGCGACAGGAGCAAATAGGTGGGACGAAGGCTGTGATGTCATGTCAGAGGGTCAACTGTCTTCTCCCTGCGCAGTTTCGTGAGGAACCCTCATGGAACGGCCGCGGTAGCCGATAACGTATGCGCTGAACCCGGTTCGCGCCGGTTTGTTTTTCTTCACAATCCTGCTTTCGACGAGGCGTTTGCGCATGCGCTTTAGCCGATTACTCCCGATCGCTCTGGCCCTTGGTGTGTTTTACGCGACTGCTGCGAGCGCGCAGCCCACGTTGCCGTGGACCGGCATCGCCGCGAATGAAGCGCGGCCCAACACGCCGCAGCAATACGGCCAGGGCAGCAACGAGATGACGCCGCACGCGATGAGCGCCGACGGCCGCTACGTTGTCTTCGACTCGAACCTCTCGCATCTCGTTTACGGCGACAACAACAACTGGAACGACGTCTTCATGCGCGACCGGCAGACGGGTGAGCTGAGCCTGATCAGCCGCGCGAACGACGGCTCGCAAGGCAACTCATACAGCGCGTGGCCGACGATTTCCGCCAATGGCCGATACGTCGCGTTCCATTCGTGCGCCTCGAATTTCGATCCGGCTGATACCAACGGCCTTTGCGACCTGTTCATTCGCGACAACGTGCTCGGCACGATCGTGCGCGGCAACGTCGGGCCGAACGGCGAGCAGGCGACCATGTCGACGCAACATGCCTACCGCTTGAGCGGCGATGGCCGCTACCTGGTGTTCGTCGGCGATTTCGACTCCGGTCCCTCCCAGGGAACGATGCCCGTCTGGCTGCGCGATCGCGACACCGATGGCAACGGCGTCTTCGACGAGCCGGGCATGACGAGCACCACGCAAATCAGCCAGAGCACGTTCGGTGATTATTCGCTCGAGTGGTTTTACGAGGTCGCGATCAGCAACGACGGCCGCTGGATCGCCTACACCGCTGAGACCTACGTGGACTACGGCCGCTTCATCGGCACGCACATCTATCTATATGACCTGATTAACGGCACCACGGCGCTGATCGATCGCACGACGGTCGGCAGCGTCGACGAATCTGCCTATTCGAGCGGTCCGGACTTCAGCGACGCCGGACTCCTCGCTTACTCGAGCAACGCGAACAATCTCACCGAGAGTGACAGCGGCTACTACGACTACGACGTGTTCGTGTTCAACGTCCTCACCGGCGGCAACACGCTCGTCCCGACGCACGCAGGCGAGACGGGATTGTTCTACGTCTGGTCGCCGCAGATCAGCGCGGACGGTCGCTACGTCGCGTACACCAAGGCGACACCTGATGAATGGGGATGGCAGTACCACTACAACATTTACGCCGTCGATCGGCAGACCGGCTTCTCGACCGCGATCAGCACGCACCCTGACGGCACGCTCGACAACAATACCGGCGCGCCGTCGATCAGCGCCGATGGATTGTCGATCGCGTTTCATGCGAATCCCGAAATGCTGATGTGGGGCTGGGGCAACACCGGCATCTTCGTTGCCACCGGTGTTGATCTCACTCCCTCACACTTCGATGTTCCGGCGGAAGGCGGCACGTTCAACGTGGATGTCACGGTCCCCGTTGGAATCGCATGGACGTTGACGCCGAACGGTCTCGATGTTTCGCAATCGTCGGGCACTGGTCCCGCATCGATCACCGTCACGGTCCCCGCGAACACTCAGAATCAAGAGCAGGACTACGCGCTGCTGCTCGGATCGAAACAGGTCACGCTGCATCAGGCGCTCGCGCCGCAAGTCTATTTTGTGTGGCCGTATGAAGGATCACCGCACGGCGGCACCGACGTCACGATCAACGGCGCGAATTTCGCCGATGGCGCGACGGTCACATTCGACGGCGTCCCCGCGACGAGTGTCGTGTTCCTCGGCGGCACCACCCTTCACGCCACGACGCCTGCGCATGCGATTGGTTTTGTCGATGTGACCGTCACGAATCCTGGCGGCGCAACCGCGACGTTGCAGTGGGGCTTCAACTACGTCGACGACACACCGCCGGTCGTCACCTATGAGGTCGCGGGCACGCTCGGACAGAACGGCTACTACACGAGCGATGTGCAGGTCACGTTCCACTACGAGGATCTCGAATCGGAAATCTACGCGAGCGCGTGCGCATCACCGTTCGTGATGAATTGGGATGCGGCATACGCGTTCGCGATCTGCAACGTGACCAGTCAAGGTGGTCAGACGATCGTTGACGTCGACGTCAAGCGCGACACGGTGGCGCCGCGTGTAGTGATCGCGCCGGCGTATCCGGAGGAATTCGCGCAAGGCCAGCAGATCCCGATCGCCATGGACTGCTGGGACGAGACATCCGGCATCGCGACCTGCACCTCGAATCAGCAGGGACCGAACCTCGATACGTCAACGATCGGCACGTTCGTGTATTCCGTGACCGGCGTCGACCTGGCCGGCCACTCGACGACGAGATCGGTCAACTACACGGTGAAGATGCTGACCGGCATCACTGTGCCGGTCGTCAATGCGGTCTACGGCAATGCGACTGCGGCGTTGCGTGCGACGCTCACCGGACCGGCCAATCCTGTCCCCGGCAAGACGATCACCTTCTTCGTCGACAACGTCGCGGTCGGCACCGCGGTGACCGCGGCGAATGGTGAAGCGGTTTTCAATTATCCGTTGACCGGCCGCAATGCGGGCTCGTGGGAGATGCACGCCGAGTTTGCCGGTGATGACACCGCATTCGCGAACATGATGCCGAGCGCGCTCGAGATCGCGAAGGCAACACCGGTGTTGACGTGGCCGAACCCCGCGTTCATCGCGGAAGGCACGGCGTTGAGCGGCGCGCAGTTGAACGCGACCAGCAATGTTGCCGGCACGATCCTCTACGATCCGATCGCGGGTACCGTGCTCGCGCCCGGTAACTACACGCTGACCGCATCGTTCGCGCCGCAAGACTTCACGAACTACAACACCGCGACGAAGACGGTCACGTTGAAGGTCAAGGGCGTACCGGTGATCACGTGGAACACGCCACCGCCGGTTCGCGTCGGACAGCCGCTGACCACCGCGCACTTGAACGCAACCGCGAATGTCCCTGGAACGTTTGTCTACACTCCAGCCCTGACGTGGAACTGGAACGATCCGGGCCCGCAGACGTTGAGCGTGACGTTTACGCCGGCGAACACCGCTGATTACACCGGGGCGTCCGCGACCGTCGTGATCGACGTGTTGAAGGGCATTCCGCAGATCAATTTCCCGGCGACCGATTCGATCAGCTACACCGCAGCGTTGAGCGCAACGCAGTTGAACGCGACGTCGCAGGTGGCCGGCACGTTTACCTACAATCCTCCGGCCGGAACGATCCTGCCGGCGGGCACGCACACGATTACGGCGACGCTGACGCCAAATGATTTGACTCGGTGGGAAGTGGCATCGGCGTCGAAATCGCAAGTGATCTACAAGGCCGATCCGTTTGTGTCGTGGGACTTCCCGGCGGACATTCCGTACGGAACACCGCTTGGGCCGGCGCAGCAGAACGCAACGTCGAACGTTCCAGGCACCTATACATACTCGCCGCCGCCGGGCACGATCCTCGAAGTTGGCCAGCATTGGATGACGGTATCGCTGCATCCGAACGACACGGCCAACTACAACAACGGCTCGACGTATGTCTCGATCAACGTCGGATTAGGGCAGAGCAGCGTGACCTGGAGCAATCCAGCGGCGATCACGTATCCGCAGTCGCTTGGCTTCTCGCAATTAAACGCGACCGCGTCGCTGCCCGGCACGTTCAACTATTCGCCGGCGCTCGGTACGATCCTGCCCGCGGGCACGCACACGCTGCACGTGTCGTTCACGCCCACGGATTCATCGCATTACGCCGGATCGAGCAAAGATGTGACGATCGTCGTCGGCAAACGCACGCCGGCGATCACGTGGAATCCCGCCGGCCTCACCTATGGCGCAGCATTATCGGGATCGCAATTGAACGCGACCTCGAACGTCGCCGGCACGTTCAGCTATTCACCGGCGGCGGGCACCGTGCTGCCGGCGGGCACGCACACGCTGTCGGTGACGTTTACGCCCACGGATACTGCGAACAACTTCGGTACGACGGCAACCACCAGCATCACGGTGGCGGCGGCGACGCCGTCGATCACGTGGGCGAATCCATCGAGCATCGTTTACGGTGCGGCTTTGACGGGAACGCAACTCAACGCGACGGCGAACGTTGCCGGCACGTTCAACTACACGCCGGCAGCGGGCACGGTGTTGAGTGCGGGCACGCAGCAACTCTCGGTGACCTTCACGCCGACTGACAGCGCGAACTACAACTCAGCGACCGCGACCGCGTCGATCATCGTCGCGAAGGCGACGCCATCGATTACGTGGGCGAATCCGTCGGGCATCACGTTCGGGACTGCGCTGAGCGGAACGCAACTGAACGCGACCGCGAATGTTGCCGGAACGTTTGCGTATACGCCCGCGGCGGACACTGTGTTGAGCGCGGGCACGCAGCAACTGTCGGTGACCTTCACGCCGGCTGACAGCGCGAACTACAACTCGGCGAGTGCGAGCGCATCGATCGTGGTTGGCAAGGCGACGCCGTCGATCACGTGGGCGAATCCGGCGGGCATCACGTTCGGGACTGCGTTGAGCGGAACACAACTCAATGCGACCGCGAACGTTGCCGGCACGTTCAACTACACGCCGGCGGCGGGCACGGTGTTGAGTGCGGGCACGCAACAACTGTCGGTGGCATTCACGCCGACCGACAGCGCGAACTACAACTCCGCGAGTGCGACCGCGTCGATCGTCGTTGGCAAGGCGACGCCGTCGATCACGTGGGCGAATCCGTCGGCGATCACCTATGGCGCGGCGTTATCCGCAACGCAATTGAATGCGACCGCGAGTGTGGCCGGCACGTTCAGCTACACGCCGGCAGCAGGCACGGTGTTGAATGCGGGCGCGCAGCAACTGGCGGTCACCTTCACACCGACTGACACCGCCAACTACAACACCGCGACCGCGAGTGTCGCGATCACCGTCAACAAAGCCACGCCGACGCTGACGTGGGCGCAACCGGCGAACATCCAGTACGGCACGGCGCTTTCGTCAACGCAATACAACGCGTCGGCGAGTGTGGCCGGCTCGTTCGTGTATTCGCCGCCGGCCGGCACCGTGCCGCACGTTGGTGGCGTCACGATGACCGCCACCTTTACGCCGTCAGACAGCGGGAACTACAACGCGCCCGCGCCGCTCAGCAAGACGCTCTTCGTTTCGAAGGCGCCGCTGACGCTGCAGGTGAATAACGCGAGCAAGGTGTACGGGCAAGCGCTGCCGGTGTTCAGCACGACCGGCACGGGCTTCGTGAATGGCGACACGCTCGCATCGGTCGCCAATCCGCCGTTCTACAACACGACGGCGACGGCGACGAGCGCACCAGGCAATTATCCGGTGACGCTCAGCGGCTACAGCTCGACCGACTACACGATCACGGCGTTGGCCGGCACGCTGACGGTCACGAAAGCGTCGACGTCGGTTGCATTGACGACGACGCCGAGTCCGTCCAACAACAATCAGCAGGTGCAGCTGCGAGCGGTGGTATCAGCCGTTGCGCCGGGTGCGGGCACTGCGACCGGCACTGTGGAATTCCGCGAGAACGGCACGTTGCTTGGGACGGCGACGCTGGTGAATGGCGTGGCGACGATCAACAAGAGCTTCAAGCGCGGCTCGCATCCGTTGACGGCGACCTACATCGGTGATGCGAACTTCAACAGCAGCACCGGCAACGTAACTCATCAGACGAATTAGCGATCGAGGTGCGCGTCTGGGCAGATCGCTCAGACGCGCATCGCGGAGACGGGATCGGTCGCGGCGGCGCGACGCGCCGGCAGCCAACTCGCCAATAACACCACAGCCAGCAGCACCGCCGCGGTCGTGATCAGCGTCATCGGATCGCGAGGCGCGACGCCGAACAGGATCGATCGCGCGACGCCGCTGATTGCGGCGACGCCGGCGGCGCCGACGATGCAACCGAGCGATGCGAGGACCAACGATTCGACCACGATCGAGCGTGCGACTGATGATGCGGACGCACCGATCGCCATGCGAACGGCGATCTCGCGGCGTCGTTGCGCGACGGTGTGCGCGAGTAATGCGTAGACGCCGGTAGCGGCGGTCAGCAATCCTGCGCCCGCGAACAACGAGATCAGCAACATCGCGAATCGATCCTGCTGCATCGTCTCGTCGATCAGTCTGTCCATCGTCGTGATCGAGTGCACCGGTTGATCGGGATCGACGCTCAACGCCTGCGCGCGCGCGGCGCGGCCGAGCGTGGCGGGATCGATCGTCGTGCGCACCAGCACGTTCATCACCAGATACGGATTCTGCGCGTGCGGGATGAAGATCTCGGGCGCGGGCTGGCTGCGCGGGCCTTTGTATCGCGCATCGCGCACGACGCCGACGATCTCGCGGGCGGCGGCGCCGCCCTGGTAATCGAGGATCAGCGTGCGGCCGATCGGATCCTGATCCTTCCACGCACTCCTGGCGAGACTCTCGTTGATGATGATGACGCGAGGCGCGTCGATCGCGTCGCGCTCGGAAAATTCGCGGCCGGCGACGAGCGGGAGCCCGAGCGTCGCGAAATAGCCGGGCGTCGCCATGCGCACGTTGGCTTGCGGCACGTCAACCGGACGAGGGCCGTCGAGCCAATATGGCCGATAGAAGTCCGAGCCGATCGTGCTCATCGGCAACACCGTGACGGCGGCGACCGATTCGACGCCGGGCAACTCGCGAATCGCGTTGAAGACGCGCGCGTAGTAACCGTTCACCTGCGGCGCGCCCTTGTAACGCGTCACATCTGGAGCGACGCGTATCACCAGCAGATTGCGGGTGTTGAAGCCGGGATCGACGTGTTGAAGACTCGCGAAGCTGCGCGTCAACAGGCCGGCGCCAACCAGCAATACGACCGTCACGCCGATCTCGGCGACGACGAGCGCGCGTCGAATCCTGCCGGCACGATGTCCTGATAGCGGGGCGCCGTCTTTCAATACGGGCGCGATCGCCGGTGCTTGATTGCGAAGCCCAGGCATCACCACGGCAATGATCGTCACAAACAATGAGACGGCGATCGCAAACGCCACGACGTTCGCGTCGATGCCGACTTCGTGCAGTCGCGGAATATCCGCCGGCGCGAACGCGATCGCGGCACCGAGCGAGGAAACCGTCAGCACGATGGCGATGAACGCGGTCAGAGCGGCGCAGATCGTCGTCGCCGCAAGATGTTCCCGAACGATGCGCGTGCGGCCCGCTCCAAGTGCGAGACGAATCGCGGTCTCTCTCGCGCGCGATGCATGATGCGCGATCGACAGGCTCGCGACGTTGGTGCCGACCAGCAACAGCAGGCAGAACACCGCACCGAAGACGAGCCACAGACCGGTGCGGCTCGATCTCACGACTTCATCTTGAAGAGGGACGAGTTCGACGCTCCAGTCAGCGTTGGTACGTGGATGATCGATCGCGCTGCGAGCGGCAATCGTATTGAGCCGATCCGTCGCGGCGTCGCGCGATACATCCGCCTTCAGCCTGCCGGCGACGCGCAAGAAGCGCGCTTCTCGAGGCGGGCCCTCGACAAAACGCGCGCCTTGATACGACTCGGCCATGTCCCACGGCGTCCAGAACGCGGCATTGAGATCCGGCACCGCGAAGTCGGCAGGCATCACGCCGAGCACGCGCCAGTTGCGGCCTTCGAGAAATACAGTGCCCCCGACCAGTTGCGGATCGGCGCCGAGGCTTTGCCAGAGGCGATGGCTCATGACGAGTATCGGTTCCTGCGCGCCGCCTCGACCCGACGGAATCGACGGCCGTCCGGCGTACTCATCGTCGGTGAACGTGCGCCCGAGCAGCGGCGAGCGTCGAAAGACGTTGAAGAATCCCTTCGTCACCTGCACGCCGGTGACCGGCGCGCTGCCGTCGCTGCCGCGCAGTGTCGCTTGCGCCGTCCACCATCCGGTCAGCGCGTCGAACGCATCGCTGTTCGCGACCCAGTCATTGAGATCACCCGGAGATGGTCCTTCGCGGAAACGCTGTTGCGGAACGTTCGACTCCCATGCGATTACGAGGCGATCCGGATCGCTGTAGGGAAGCGGCTTGAGGAGAACGGCACTGACGAGTGCGAACAACGTCGTCGTCGCCGCGACGCCGAGCCCGAGCAGCACTGAGACGGTCACCGTGAATCCAGGCGCGCGCAACGACGATCGAATCGCGCGCGCGAGATCTTGTGTTGCGCCGACGATGACATCGGTGATGAGCGCGAGCCAGGTCGCCGCGGCAGCGCCGGTGCCGCGTTCTCTGGCGGCATCGATCAACCGTGCGGCGTCTTCGGCAATCGCATCGCGCTCTGCGGCATGACGTCCGCGCAGCAGCGCGAGCAGGCGAGCGTAGAGCGCCGTCATGCGCGGCCGGCCTTGCGAAGGGCGCGGCTGGCGCGCGCGTGATCGACGATCGCCTCGAGGCGCGCGACTTCGGCGTTGAGGACGCGCGTGCCGAGCGGCGTCAGTGCGAAATAGCGGCGCCGCTCGTCATCGTCGGCAGGCCGCTTTTCGGACTCGATGATCCAGTCGAGCTCTTCGAGCTCGCGCAGGGCGCCATACATTGCCGCCGGCCAGATCTTGATCTGACCGTCGGTACGGTCGGCCACATCCTGCATGATGCTGTAGCCGTGACGCGGACCGTCGGCGAGCGACAGCAGGATCTGCAGCGTCTTCGGCTTGAGCGGCAGCAGGTGATCGACGGCGCGGGCGCGGTCAGTCATGCGGCATATATATACAAAAAAGTATATATATGCCAGCCTGAGCTTATTTGGTGCGCGGGTCCGGTTTGACGACCAGCGGCTGCGTCAATGTCTCGCCGTTGGCGGTGAGCCGCACCGTGAAGTTGCCGGTCAGCATCGGCTGCTGACGGCCGAAGCCGCCGCCACCGCCGCCGCCACGGCCCGCAGCCGGAGGCGGCGGTTCGCGAAGGTCCCAGATCCATCGATGCATGCCCGCCGATGTCGGAACGGTTGCAGGCGGACGCACCCACAGCGACGACACAGTCTGCGGCGTCACCGGTGCCGTCGCGGCAGCTGTGCTCGAGTAGCTGCGCACGACCTTTCCCGCCGAATCGAGGATGTCGATGACGACGGGACCCGTCGATGCAGGGCGCAAGAAGTAATCGATCGCCGCGCCGACCGGCGCGTTCTCCGCCTGCGGTTCATCCTTCTGCCACGGCGTGCCGTTGTCGCCGCCTTGAATCAGCGCGAATGCGTCGGTCGGCTTGAACAGCACTGCCGCACGCCGCGCAAGATCCGCCGTGACCTGGCGCAACGACCCGATGTCGTCGAGCACCCAGAAGCCGCGACCGTGCGTCGCCAGCACCGCGTCATCGCCGTGAATCTCGATGTCGCGCACCGAGGTCGTCGGCAGATTCAACTGCAGCGACTGCCAGTTGTCACCATCGTCAAATGAAATGAAGACGCTGCGCTCGGTGCCGGCGAAGAGCATGCCGCGGCGTTTCGGATCTTCCTTGACGAAGTGCACATAACCGTCGCGTGGCAGCCCGCGCGAAATCTCCTGCCACGACTTGCCGAGATCCTTGGTGCGATAGATGTGCGGGGCGAAGTCGTCGAGTTGATGGCGATCGACGGCCGCATACGCTTCGTTCGCATCGAAGTGCGATGCTTCGATCATCGTGACGCGGCTCCACGACGTCAGCGCCGCGGGCGTCACGTTGATCCACTTGCCGCCGTCATCCTGCGACAGCTGGATCAATCCATCATCGCTGCCGACCCACAGCAGCGGCTTCGACATCGGCGACGGCGAGATCGTGTAGACGACGCCGCGACGGCCGTTGCGATCGGTCATCTGCGCGGTGGTTGGATCGAGTGTTGGCGGCGTGCCCGGCTCGGGCCGCGTCAAATCATCGGAGATGCGATTCCAATTCGCGCCGCCATCGGTCGTCTTGTAGACGTATTGATTCGCGTAATAGAGCGCTTTTGGATCCGCTTTCGAAAACACCAGCGGCTGCGTCCAGTCCTCGCGCGCTTTCTCGGGTCCGGCCGGCGGTGGAATCTGCTGGGCGCTGCCGTTCACATCGAGACGGCAAGTCGACACCGTGCCGCCGTACAACTTTTCTGGATCTTCCGGATCGGCCGCGGTGTATCCGCTCTCTCCGCCCGCACACGCGCCTTGCCAATCGCGCGTCGACAGCGTCGCCGTGAAGCTGCGCGATCGCACCCACACCGCGCCGCTGTCTTGCTGCGCGCCGGTCGCGATCCATGGAAATCCGTTCGTGACCGACACGTGGTAGATCTGCGCGGTCGGCTGGTTGTACCAAGAGCTCCACTCGGGTGTGTCGGCGGTGCCGTTCATCGACACGACCGAGCCCTGATCGCTCGCGACGATCATCACGTTTGGATCGGACGAGATCCACAGCTGATGATAATCATCGCCGCCGGGCGATCCGCGCACCGCGAAGGTGCCGAACGTCTTGCCGCCATCTTTCGATTTCTGGATGCCGACGTTGGGAACGAAGACGATGTCGGGATTGGTTGGATCGACGACGACCTTTTCGAAGTACCAGCCGCGGCCCCACACGCGCGTGTCGTCGGTGGTCTTCACCCACGTCGCGCCGGCATCATCGGATCGATAGAGTCCCTTTCCAGCACAGTGGGATCCGAAGCTTGGAATTCACGTGACTTGAAGTCGCGG
>JADMIO010987956.1_pt1 | contig 24221 bp, 22 predicted proteins | sample 8958161 | NCBI WGS metagenome assembly JADMIO01 (sample SAMN16585339, study PRJNA669376) | soil metagenome | isolation source: Crop rotation soil | place: USA: Cullars Rotation, Alabama | collected 2011
TCAGCGAAAGTGAAGCGCGAAAAAGAGTTCCTGGCCCCGCTCCCGACTGTTTCTTTGTCTTAGACCGCAGCGGAACCATGAAACATAACCATGGTGTCACCACGTTAAGAGCAGCTCTTCCTCAAGCAATCAACCGTCTCCCTGCCGATTCGCGTGTCGGGATCAGCACCTTCGACCACCGTGAAGAGACCCCTTTTGACCTAGAACTATTAGATACCGCTGCGCGTAAAGCGCGCTGCGAGGCGCTCCAAGATACGAGCGATGCCTCCATCATCCACCCGCGCGATTATACAGAAATGCTGCCGAATATTCGCACCGCGCTATTTAGACTCATTGAAGCGGGCGCCGTTAATCAAGCGGCCAACATCGTGAGGCTTCTCCAAATCATCATCTGCACGGACGGGGGTAATAATACGCCGATTCCTGAGCGGCTGATCTCTGCCATGCTAAATGAGATTAGAAAAGTCGCGCCAGAACTCGCTGATCTCGTGCGCATTCACCCTATCGGCATGGGCAATGACATCCGTTACGATCAACTCCGAGCTCTTTCACGCGGAACAGCCGAAGTGGCCACCGTGCCTATTGATCAACCTCAGCAACTGAGGTCAGTGATCGACCGCATCTTGTTAGAAAGAGGCGTTATCCTCAATCAGACCTTCATCACTTTAGAAGCTCCTGCTGGCTGCACAATCAGTAAAGTGGTTGGCTATGCGATTCCAGAAGGGGTGAGCCGCCTCCGCCTGCCTGTTGCCTGCTTAGAAGATGGCGATCAGATTCGCCTCTTTGTTCAGTTAAAAGGTCCAGTCGGCGGCAAGCAAATGATAGCTAAGCTCGAGGGCTTTGACCAAATTGCGCGTGAACATGCGGAATTTGAGCTAACTCTAAACTTAAGCGACGGAGTTGTAGAGCGCTCCGTAACGAGCATGATCGAACAGTTTGACCTATACCTGCGCACCTTAAATCGATTGCCTCAATGTAAAACCGAAACAGAGCAAGCCAGGCTCATTCAAGAGACTTTAGCTGAGCTCGACCACTATTTCGCTCCATGGATCATCGCGCTCATGCAGATCTCCTCAGAGCTCACCAACGTCTATAACTATGATGTCTTAGCCGCACTTGTTGGAAAGAAATTGCCAACACTTAGCCGGGATATGATCAAGACCATGATTGAGCGCGAGCTGCAGCCCCAACTGGAAAACGGCTTTAGAATTAGCCCGCAGGTTCAGCACATGATCGATCAAGAACTAGCCACAATTCGCCACGCGTCCCATCTCAAGCGCAGCGGACCTTGTATTGCGACCAATCTCATCATCGACGATCTAGAGCAGCGCCGCCTGTTTAGGCGCGCCACACGCGATCAAGTGGCACAGATCTTCCAAGTCGAGCCCCACATTCGCTTCTTCTTTAGAAGGTCTAGCTATGATGACCATCACCTGGTGCTCTGCTGGCCTAACCCGCAAGATCCCAATGTCCCTTTTGAGCAGCTCTTTAATATCGACCAGCCCGATAAGTCTAAACCGCCGCGCCTCATTCTTGACAATGAGAAGACTAAGATCAAGGAAGAGCGCGTCTACTCCTCGATCGATAACCTCATCCAAAACATCGAGACCTTGATGAAAGAGTCCGTTTAAAATAATGTCTTGACATTCCCTCCAAGATAGGTTATGTTGAAAATGACAAGCAAGGAGGTCAGCGATGTCAAGACGTACTTCATTACATCCAAAAAAAGGCGAAAAGGAGCAGGGCCCTTTCTACCGCCTATTTTTAACGCAGCTGCGCGAAATTTACGACGCCGAAAAACAGCTCATTAAAGCGCTGCCTAAAATGGCTGAGGCGGCCACAGAGCCTGAACTAAGCAAAGCCTTTGAAACGCATTTAAAAGAGACCAAAGACCAAAAAACACGCTTGGAAAAAATCTTCGCCGAATTGAAAGAAGCGGCCGAGGGAGAGACCTGCGAAGCAATGGAAGGACTGATCCATGAAGGCGAAAGGGTCATTGAGGAAGTGGACTCCTCATCTGTAAAAGATGCGGCCCTCATTGCCGTCGCGCAAAAAGTGGAGCATTATGAGATTGCCTCCTATGGCACTCTCAGAACTTTTGCTAGCTATCTAGAATATCCTACGATACATAAATGGCTGCAAACCTCTCTCAATGAAGAGGGCGAGGCCAACAAAAAACTCTCCAAACTCGCTGAAGGCACTCTGTTCGGAGAAGGCATCAACAAATCCGCTGTTAACGAATAATTCCTGCTAACCAGCTTACTCTACTAAGTGAGCTGGTTTTCTTTTTTCTCACTTGTACTTTTAGTAAAGTTTTTGCTATAGCAAGAATGATAGTCTCTATAAAAAGTGAGAAACAAAAAAATGAATAAAATAGCCATCATATTTATCTCTTTCTTTTCATTATTATTTGTAATAGTAGATGCAAAACCAACTGTAGATGAGTTCCATATATTCACCGTTGCCTCACAAAAAACGATTGGACTCAGCCGGCTTCTTGATTCCTGCAAACACTTCGACATCGAAATCGATGTTCTTGGACTAGGCCTTCCCTATGAAAAGAACACACAAAAACTGGTCTATGTCCAAGAATATCTAGACACTATACCTGATGATCACGTCGTTCTCTTTGTTGATGGCTATGACACCATAATTGTGGAAACAAAGGAGAAAATTCTCGCTAAATTTTTAGCAAAAAATATCAACTGCGTTTTCAGCGCTTCCACGATTTTATATCCTCCTAAAGAGAGTCTCAGAAGTAAATTCCCCTCTAGTCCAACTCGATTTAAGTATCTCAATTCCGGTTCTTATATAGGGTATGCTGGCTACATAAAGGCTATGTTAAAAAGCATGCAGCCCTTTGATTTATCAAAGCGCTCTGATCAAGGACTATTTCAACTCTATTATCTCAAACACAAACAGGAAATCCGCTTAGACTATGATTGCGATCTTTTTCTCTGTTCTTTGACAGCATTAAAAAAAGAGGACTTGCGCCTCAATCCTGCAAAAAAAAGCGTGCATTACTTAGGAACGAACAAACATCCTTGCGTCGTTCATGGCAATGGAAAGTTTGGCAAAGAGCTCTATAGATATATCTGCTACAAACTTTTCCCAGAATGCGCTAGAGGAGAAGAAAATGATCCAATTCAGAAACAAGAGGAAACAGAAGCTAAAGAAATCATAGAAAATAAGAGGGATATTGATTGAATGATATTTAAAATCGTTATGCGCAGTATTTTATGGCCGATAGCAAGTCCATTCTTGCTCCTAATTTCAGCTGTTAACGCTGAACTAACCCATAATGAATTTCATGTATGCACAGTGGCTTCAGAAAATACGATTGGACTTAGCCGATTGCGAGATTCATGCGCTCATTTCGATATTCAACTCGATATTTTGGGCATGGGCCTTCCCTATCAAAGCAATGTACAGAAACTGATCTATATCAACGAGTATCTGACAAATATTCCTGATGATCATGTCGTCATGTATGTAGACGGCTATGACACTCTGATTTTAGCCGACAAACAAAAGATCTTGCACAAATTTCTAAAAAAAAAGACCAACTGCCTATTTGCCTCAACCACCATGCTCCACCCTCCAGAAAATAGAGATTTAAGAACACAATTCCCCAAGAGCCCTACAAAGTTTAAATATTTAAATGCAGGAACCTTCATAGGCTATGCCGGGTATTTAAAAAAGATGCTCGATGCCCTTAAGCCCTTTAATATAGAAGTCTATTCTGATCAAGGTTTTGTTCAAAGGTATTATCTGAACCATCAAAATGAGATCGCCTTAGATTATAATTGCGATATTTTTTTATGTTCTTTTGTCAAAATCACAAAGGAAGAACTAGTACTTAATAAAGCAAAGAAATCTGTCCATTTTCTGACAACCCAAAGCAAACCCTGCATCATTCATGGAAATGGGAAACAAGGGAAAAATCTATACAGATGGATCTGCTATAAATTCTTTCCCAACTGCTTAAAGGGCAAAGAGACCACAGTCGTTAATCCTGGAGGAGGAAACCCAGTTTGATGTTGAGTCTAAAGATATCCTGAGCCGTCACATAGGTGCAGTTTGGAAAGGAGCTCTTTGCAGCATGGCAATACTGTTCTTCTTTTCTTAAACTATCGGCATTAACTGAGAGTACGTCATGTTCAGGATGAACAGTGGTGTATTCGAATCCATGAAAATTTTCAATGCCTCTGAATCCCTGCGCAAATTCTTCTTCAACAAGCGATTCCCAGTTTTTATCAAAGCGATGCCCCCAGCTGCGTACTTTGACAAGCACCTCCTCTTTGGTGCGCACCCAACTATAATGGTGTACCATGGGCTCATTGTCTAGCCCGCGTACACTTCGTCTTTTTTTTCCGGGAAAATGAAAAAAAATTCCCGGCCTCTCATGGGGGTTCAATAGAAGCTCGGGAGATAAGGCATCTTTTTTAATCATGAGGATTGAATTTGAATTAGTAGTCGCTCGAAAACAGGGCTGACGGAAATAAAAATAACTCGAGAAGTGCAGGGCTTCATAGGATGCGTACTCCTTTTGATTTAGCCAGAGCTGAAATTTTCTCCCATCGCAAATTTCATCTACATCGGCAAAAAGAACGTAATCGATCGAAGGGTCGACAAAATGCCACCCCACATAGCGCGAGCTGCTATGCCAATAGTGAAGCCAGGTTTCGGTCTCGGGCACAGCGCCGCGATTCAATCCATAGAGTCGATCAGGATCGTAAGCAAATTCAACAAATGTGCACTCAGGGTGTTCTGCATAGGAGCGGTTTAACAACTCTCGATTTTCTGGAATCCCAGAAAAAAAATGGCTGCAGGCTACAATGATGATTTGTTTGGAAAAAGGAGCTACTCCTTCGATACAGTGTTTTAAGAAGCGATAATCATTCGTGCAATAGCTAATAACTGAAGCAATCATTTCCCTTATTCCATTGTTTATTGTATAAAATTGAATCGACCATCCCTAGCTGAGGAGAAGCATAATGAAAAAAATCTACATCTACCTATTTTTATTATTTAATATATCAGTCCATGCTAATGAAGTTCAAATCGATAAACCTATCCTGCATATTTGCACTGTTGCTTCCCAAGAAACAAAGGGGCTAATGCAACTCAAAGATTCATGCAGAAGATATAATGTCTCTGTCGATATCCTAGGCTTTGGCATGCCCTACCGCGGCAACTGCGAAAAACTTCTCCATGTCCAACAATATCTTGAAACTCTCCCCGACAATGATGTCGTGCTATTTGTCGATGGCTACGATGTTCTTTTTCAATCTACCTCCGAAAATATCCTGAATCTCTTTTTGGAAATGAACGTTCCTTTTGTCATCTCTGTCGAAAAGTATTGTTGGCCTGATTCTCACCTGGCCCCCGACTATCCCAAAAGCCCCACCTCTTTTAAGTATATCAACAGCGGATCTTACATCGGTTATGTGGGCCATATGAAACAGATCTTTAGCGAGCTTGAGATTTTAAGACTTTATGGAAGCGATCAAGGTGTCTTTACACGCCATTTCTTTAAGGCGCCTGAAAAATACACGTTTGATTACTACTGCAAACTCTTTCTGCCCTTAGCTGGAGTCATTCCGGGAGAACTCATCATCGATCGGCAAACCAAACTCGTACGATGCAAATCAACTAAAACCACGCCTTGCATTATCCATGGGTGTGGAGGTGGACGCGGCCTCTATCAACAAATTTATAACACTCTATATGAATAAAAAAACTCTTTCACAGTAATTTTTAATTTTGTATATATAAAATATAAACTTATAGAAAGTTTATCATCTTAAAAAACAAACACCTATATAATACTATGAAAAAAAAATTTATTTTAACAAAGTGTATACACAAACAACTTGAAGAATCGGGAATATGCCAAGGAGGCGCCCTGATTTTGAGCCAGGCGAAGCCGTCGCCGAAGCAGCTCAACTTGAATAAGTTGAGCGATGCAGGCAGAAACCGATTATTCATGATGTTTGTATGTATCCTCTTCCTTTTATTTTCTTGCCTGCATGCAGAGTCTCCTGTTGACCAATTCCACATTTGCACTGTCGCCTCTAAAACCACACCGGCTCTTGCTCAACTCCTCGCTTCTTGTAAACACCATCAGTTCGATATAGACATTTTGGGACATGGACTGCCTTATCCCCGCAAAGGGAATGGGAAGAAAATCATGTATTTATACGATTATCTTAAGAATATTCCCAACGATCATGTGGTTATGTATATCGATGGATATGACACTCTTGTGATGGCCGATAAAGAAACCATATTGAATAAGTTCTTAGAGAAAAAAACACTGTGCATCTTTGCAGCAGAGATTGTCTGCTGGCCCTACAAAGATTTAGCCGCCAAATATCCTAAAAGTCCCACCAAATTCCAATACCTCAATGCGGGGACATTCATTGGCTATGCAGGTTATCTAAAAAAACTCATCGAAGAGATCGGCCCTTTGAAAGAAAATCAATCCGATCAGGGTGAAATTGCCCTTTATTATGTAGACCATCCTGATGAGATCCTTTTAGATTTTAACTGTGAGCTCTTTTTCCCCTTCTTATTAATCAAAGACAGCGATCTGGTCATTAACACAAAAGAAAAGAAGGTCCAGTGTACCGTTACAGGCACTGCCCCTTGCGTCATTCATGGAAATGGGAAACCCGGCAAACGGTTATATCAACTGATCTTCAATAAGCTCTTTGCTGAGAAAAAGGAATAGCGCTCCATGAAAAAGTGCTTACAGATCTTGTCCCCGCTTTTTTTGTTCTTATTTGCAACTATTCATGCAGATCTTTCAAATTTTCACATTTGCACGGTGGCGACTAAAAAAACAGCGGGCTTAGATCAGTTGGTAAATTCATGCCAGCAGAAACAAATTGAAATCGATATTCTGGGTATGGGAAAGCCCTACCATGGTCATGGACATAAACTCCTTTATGTACAGAAATACCTAGAAAATATCCCCGATGATCATATTGTTCTGTTTGTTGATGGATACGACACCTTTTTATTAGCGGACAAAGAAACGATCCTAAATAAATTCCTAGAGAAAAAAGTCCCTTGCATCTTTTCTGCGGAGTATTCTCTTTTCCGGAGAGCGGAATATCCAAAAAGTCCGACCAAGTTCCAAGCATTAAATTCAGGCAGTTACATTGGTTATGCTAACTGTTTAAAACAGCTACTACTCGCTTTAAGCCCGATCAAAGTCAGAAGCGACGACCAGAATATGATTAGACCCTATTTTCTTGCTCATCAAGATGAGATCGTATTAGATTATTATTGCGATCTTTTTTTTCCGCTCAACAACATAAGACCCAAAGAGATCCGAGTTGATCTGGAAAAAAAAGTCATCCATTGTGTGATCACAAAAACAGCTCCTTGCGTGATTCATGGAAATGGTTGGGGGAGGAAATTTTATCAACAATTGTATGATGCGCTTTTTTTAGGAAAAATAGATCTTGCTAAGCCTCCATTTCCCATTCAAAAATAGCATCTTAAAGTGGCTTTCGTATTTTCTTCTTTTTTGGTTTGTTAATGGGTTTTTTCCTATCCACTTTCTTAACCGGTTTTTTCTTGTTTTTCACTTTGGGAGGTTTTTTCACCACTCTAGACTCTATGATCTGCTCTTCATCCTCACTGGGCTTATTTGTCAAAAAAAGTTCATTGAAAACTGTCTGATATAAACTTCTGCCATGTCCATTGCCATGAATAATGCAGGGTTTAGTATCTGTGATTAAACACTTCATCGTTTTTTCTACCGGATCGCATAGGATTTCACTCTCTTTAACCCCCTGAAGAGGTATAAACAGCTGGCAATGATGGTCTAAAATCATCTCCTTTGTGTGCTCTAAATAAAATGGAGCGATGAGCCCTTGATCTGAGGTCTCTAACTCGAATGTGCCTATCGCATTAAGCATTTTTTTTAAAAATGCCACATATCCAATGAACGTGCCTGCATTTAGATAGGCAAAACGGGTGGGACTTTTCGGAAACTTAGAAACTAACTTGGGATATCCCCAATGATGAATGCCGGATCCAAAAATGCATGCCTTCTTTTTGTCTAAAAATTTGGAGAGAATGTCCTCTTTGCTCGCGAGCACCAGCGTATCATAGCCATCGATATACATCACAACATCCTCATCTGGAAGGTCTTGTATATATTCTTTTAAGTAAACCAATTTTTGTCCATGACCTGTAATAGGGTATGGTTCTCCAAGACCCAGAATATCTATTTCAATGTTCCGGTATTTGCAGGATTCCAAAAGTTGAATCAACCCATTCGTTCTTTGGGATGCAACGGTAAATATATGAAATTGGTCAATTGTAGGAGCTGCTTCAAGAACATTAAATAGGTATAAAAAAGAGAGAGATAATACAGCAAGAATTCTATTCATAATATTTGATTCTTTGTTATAAATTTTACAATTACATTTCATACATGGATTTTATTCCCTTTGAATCAAAGAAATATCCTATTAGATATTTTTATGAAAAGATTTTTTTGCAATGCTGTCTCGGAAAAGAGGGATGCAACAAAAGAGGGTTTATAATATTATTTGATCATGGAAATGAACCTGCTTTTAAAAGGGATTATTCTCGGTTTTTCAATTGCCGCGCCTGTCGGACCAATTGGAATTTTATGCATTCGAAAGACCCTCCAATTCGGACGCTTTTCTGGTTTTTTTTCTGGGCTTGGAGCTGCCTGCGCTGACACAATTTATGGACTGATCGCAGCGCTTGGACTCACTTTAGTTTCTGATTTCTTGATTGCACATCAGCTTTGGCTCCGGATCATTGGCGGGGCGTTTCTAATCTTTCTGGGGGCCAAGACATTTTTTGCCCCAGTCGACGAGAAGACCAAAAATGTCTCGCATAAAACTCTGATCGGGGACTTCATCTCCACCTTTTTTCTCACGATCATTAATCCCCTGACGATTCTCTCTTATCTAGCCATCTTCGCTGCCTTAGGGATAGGACACATGCAAGGCAATTATCTCAATACGGGATGGCTTGTCTTTGGAGTGTTTCTTGGCTCCTCTCTTTGGTGGCTCATTTTAAGCGAGGGGGTCACCCTCTTTAGAAAAAGAGTCAGCCAAAAGATGATGCATTACGTCAACCGCATAGCAGGACTCACGATTGCGGTATTCGGGCTCTTAGCTTGGATCAGCTTGTTATGATCTATGACTTGATTGTCATTGGCGGAGGAGCCGCTGGTGTCTTCGCCGCGCTCTCTGCAAAAGCTGCCCATTCCGATGCAAACGTGCTTCTTTTAGAAAAATCGGCCGTTTTGCTGTCAAAGGTGCGCGTTTCAGGAGGAGGGCGTTGCAACGTCACTCACGCCTGTTTTGACCCGCTCGCTTTAACAAAACACTATCCGCGAGGAGAAAAAGAGCTTATTGGCCCTTTTCATCGCTTTCAACCCCGCAATACGATCGAATGGTTTGAAGATAGAGGCGTTGAACTCAAGACCGAAGATGACGGGCGGATCTTTCCAGTCAGCGACTGCTCCGAAACCATCATACAGTGTCTGCTCTCCGAAGCAAAAAAAAGCGGTGTGGAAATCCAAATTAGGCAAAAGATCGAAAACCTCTCTACCTCTTTGCATGGCTTTGAAATAAAAAGAAAAGATGCAGAGCCAATATTTAGCAAAAACCTACTTCTTGCCACTGGCAGCAATGCCGAAGGGCATTCTTGGTCCACTGCTTTCGGCCATCGAATAGAACCTCCCGTCCCCTCTCTCTTTACATTTAATATTCCTAACTCTTCTTTAAAGGAACTCAGTGGAATTGCACTTGAAGATGTCGAGCTTCAAATCAAAGATACCCCATTTGTGCAAAGAGGCCCTCTTCTCATCACACACTTTGGGCTCAGCGGTCCCGCTGCGCTAAAGTTATCCGCCTGGGGCGCCCGCCATTTGCATGAAAAAGAGTATCGGGTTGACCTTGTCGTTAATTGGCTCCCTCGCCTTTCAAAAGAAGAAATTTTTAGACGCCTTTTAGCTTTAAAAACAGAGTCCCCTCAAAAAATGCTCTATTCCGAAAACCTCTTTAACATTCCCAAAAACCTTTGGAAAGTCTTTAGCCCGCAAAAACGGATGAACGATTTTTCCTTAAAAGAGCTAGAGCTCTTTGCTCACAAATTACACGCAGACACCTATCATGTTGAAGGGAAGACTACGCATAAAGAGGAGTTTGTCACCTGCGGAGGGGTCTGTTTAAAGGAAGTTCACTTTAAGACCATGGAAAGCAAACTATGCCCAGGTCTTTTTTTCGCCGGCGAAATTCTCGATATAGACGGGATCACAGGCGGATTTAATTTTCAAAACGCCTGGACTACGGGTTTTATCGCAGGCTCATCAATTAAATAAATATGGAGTTTTTATGACAGCTGTTTCTCTTGTTTCCGCCTCATATGTTGCTATGCCTGGGGCCACAGATCCCAGCAGTTCATTAGATAAGTTCATTGCAACGCTTAGTGTTTGCTGCGATATGTATAATGAAGAATCGATGATTGACTATGTTCGCTCTGATGAGACCTATAAGCAATTGGCGGCAATTCCCAGCTTTTTCCAGAAATTGACTCTGGTTAAGTATTTTGATCAAACTTTAGAAAAACTACTTAATGATAAAAGAGATCGCTTTACCGCTTGCGGATCTGTTTTAACATTGACTAATGTCCTTGCCGCTTGCTTTGACTATCAAACGCCTTTCTCGCGTTTATGCCATGCTGCTGCCGCAATGCAGTATACAGGTAGGATTTTATCTCTTGGCATCTATGAACCGGGGGCCACGCTCGATCACGAAATCTGGTGCGCGAGTGAACAAAGTTGGTATCAGCGCATTGTCGATAAAGCTTTGGATGAGCTCCGAAAAGACTCCAAATCCTATATCCAGCATTTGAAGGAATATCTAAAAGCCCATGAAGGGACTTCACTCGAAGACAAACCCGGTCTCGCTCTTTTTGACGATGTACTATTTCGCTTAGAGCCCATTGTAAAAACAGAGAGCGTCTTTAAAAAGAAAATTGAAGAGAGCAAAGAGAATCAACAACAATCTGCTGTTTCTTCTGCGACCTCTGTTGGTGCTGAGGAGATTGAAAAGTCAGCCTCTTCCCACGGATAAGTGTTGATTAGGGCGCGGATCTCAGCCGTGGATTGGCTGCGGTTGATCGCCTCACGCAGCAGCTTCATCCCTTTTGCGCCGCGCAAAAACCAGCAACCCACGCGGCGCATATCAAAGATCGCCTTACGCTCATCTCGATAGGACACAATGTGTTCAAAATGCTCTAAAAGAACTTCTCTAAAGTCTATACCTGTTCTGTTAAGGGGGGCCTCGCCAGAGTAATGGCGGTAAAGATCCTCGATGATCCACGGCTGTCCCATAGTCCCACGCGCGAGAAGGATGGCATCACAGCCTGTATGCGCAAAGATCTTATCGGCGCTTTGCACATCCATGATGTCTCCATTTGCGATCACTTTGATCCGTTTCGCCACTTTTTTACAGTCGCGGATATAGTCCCAATTGGCAGGGCCTCTATAGGCTTGGGCGCGCGTGCGGCCGTGGATGCAGATAGCCACCGCCCCAGCTTCTTCTGCGATCCTAGTCACCTCGGGAGCAACAATGCTATTTAAATCCCAGCCTATGCGTATTTTAACAGTAACTGGAATCTTCACGGCAGCCACCATATTGGCAATTACTTCTCCAATCAACTGGGGATTCTTCAGCATTCCAGAGCCGCTTCCATCTTTTGTGACTTTATCAACGGGACAGCCGCAATTTAAATCGACAACATCAAATCCTAAATCTTCAATGATCTTAGCGCATGCGCCTGCTATTTCTGGTTTGCTACCGCATAGTTGCCCTCCAATCGGATGCATAGAAGGTTCGAAGTCCAAATAACGATAAGTCTCTGGAATATTGCGGATCAATGCGTCCATTTTGACCATTTCGCAAAACATTAGACCGGGACGATATTTGGCTGTGATCCTCCGAAAAGGCACATCAGAACACCCAGCTAAGGGGGCACAAAAAATGTTGGACGGGAGGGTGATGTGTCCATAATGGAAGGGACGTTTAAGAGGCATAAAGACCTTTTGAAAAAGTTCTTTGATTTTACAAGACAATTCAATAGATTCAAACTCAAGTTTAAAGAAACCCAAATTAAAATAATTTGTTTAAAAGGAATTGATATGAAGAAATTTATTACCCAGTTTTTACGCCTCAGATTGGGTCTATTTTTTTTCCTAACCATGGGAATACTAGCTACTATTCCTGTTTGCGCCGCCGCCAAAAAGAAACCTGCCTCCTATTTTCTCCTGGTCACAGGATGCGGACGCAGCGGCACAACATACATAGCTGAACTTCTTCAAAAATCGGGGTTAGAAATCTTCCACGAAAGACTTGGAAAGGATGGCTGTGCGTCATGGTTCATGGCCTCAAAAGACGATCATCTATCTAATGAACTCATTGTGAATGCGATCAAATTTAAGCACATTTTCCATCAAGTCAGAAACCCTTTGGATGTCATCACCTCCTGGTATACAAATAAGATGGATCCTAGATCGTGGACTTTCATCTATAAAAATATCCCTGAAATTGATCCAAAAGAGCCTCTACTGGTGCGCTGCGCAAAGTATTGGTATTATTGGAATCTTCTGGTGGAAAAAAAAGCGCACTGGCGCTATCGCATTGAAGATATCGCAGAGGTCTTACCCGAAATGGGACAAAGGCTACAGACCGAAATAGATAAAGAGATCCTCACTCAAATCCAACCAAATATAAACAGTTGGTCAAACACCAGTAAAAAGGTCTCCTGGTCTGATTTGAAAAATGCCCTATCTGAACACGATTTTAACAATATTCAAAATTTAGCAATTAAATATGGCTATGCTGTAGAAGAACAGAAATAACTGGAGGATCATTTACAATGAAATCACGTATCACGCTGTTTTTTTTGGCAATTTCTATCCATTTTGCCTCCACGGTTTATGGAGACACAAGCTGGGCTCCTGATTTTATCATCATCGGCGCTCAAAAAGCCGGAACAACGGAACTTCAAGCTCTGATTAATCAACATCCGATGATTGTCAAAAAACGCAAAGGAGCCCGCGGAGAAACGCATTTTTTTGATTTGCAATTTGAAAAAGGGGTCAAATGGTATAGAAGCCAGTTCTTACCCCGTACAGAAATGGCTAAAATCATCGGTGAAAAGAGTCCATACTATATGTTTCACCCGCTTGTCCCTGAACGCGTCCACTCTCTTTTTCCCAAAACAAAAATCATCATGATCTTGCGCAACCCTATAGATAGGGCCTATTCCCAGTACTGGCATAATGTGACCAGATACAAAAGAGAAAACTTATCTTTTGAAGAAGCGATCGCCAAAGAAGAGGCAAGATTGAGTGGCGAAGAAAAAAAATTATTAACCGATCCTTCTTATAAAAGTCCCAATCACCAGCATTATTCTTACTTAGCCCGCGGCAGATACCTTCCCCAAGTGAAACTATGGCTCTCTTTTTTTCCAAAAGACCAGGTATTAATTTTGAATTCAGATGATTTTAGAATAAAGCCAGATAAGGTCATGACGCAGGTCTTCAATTTTATTGGCCTAGATAAGTGCCCTCTTGTCTATTCAAATAAAAAGAGCGAATATCCTCCCATGGATCCCGGAGTGAGAAAAAAACTTTCTGACTATTTTCGGCCCTATAACGTAGCTCTTGAAAAGCACTTAGGCAGAAAATTTAATTGGGAATAAAAAAATGCGCTCCTTTGCTCTGATTTCACTACTGATTCTATCAATAAATGTTCTGAAAGCAGCTCCGCCTAAGCAGAACATGCAGTATCTCAATGTGATCGAAGAGGAGTATCCGGACATTCTGCCGCTGTGCGACCGCTTTCGTCAGATTGATGCTCTAAGTCAATTGCCCGTGCAGCCGTATGGTTCTGCGGGATCTTTTTCTCCAACCACCCTGCGCTACATTAAAATCGCCGGAGATATCAAACGAGAATTTGGCGATTTAAGAGAGCGGCATATTGTTGAAATTGGCGGTGACTATTGGGGACTCTGTAAAATTTTAGCAGAGTACACAGGATTTGCGCGTTATACGATCATCGATTCTAAATTCAACCGGGACTTGATCAATGAAGCCGGGATCCAGAATGTGCGGTGCATTAACTCTGACGAGTTGGATCAGCTAGAACCCTGGGACTTAGTGATCAATTGCCTCTCTTTTTCCGAAATGGAATTCAAAGATCAAACACACTATTTGGAAAAACTCATTCAACCCGCTCCACGCGGATATATGATCTTTCCTTATTCTCCAAAAAAAGAGACAGATTTTCTCACCATAGATGATTTTCTCATTGCACTCTTTACAAAACCAAGTAAAGGACGCCTACAACCCGAACTGCCCGTTGGCCATCCAGACCATTATATTCTAGCATGGAAACCGCCATCTGAAGTTCTTCCATCCTCTATGAAAGAAAAAGTGTCTATTTCAGCAGCAGATAATCTTGCAGTGATCACCAATCGGCGGTGTATGGGACGGCTTGGAGACAATTTAGTCAGCTATTGTCATGCAAAGTGGCTGGCTAGAAAATATGGGTTTCCTTTTATCTACTCCTATTTTCCTCAGGCCGAGGCTTTCAAATTGTCTGAACTAGATCCTTCCAGCAAATCCTTTTCCTCTGCATCGAGCCGAAAAATCTCAAAGAAAAAACAGATCTTCGAAGCTCAGTCCTCCACCGTAATGATTATTCCCTATTTTCCCGAAAATCGACTCGAATATGAAAAAATTCCAGATCACAGGGATAGACCCTATTTTTTTGTGGATTGGGAAGATACTGAATTCCGCAAAGAAATCATCGAGTGTCTTTCTCCAAAAAAAGACGATGAAACAGCCAAGCCTCCCGAAGGCTACCTTTCGATTGCAGTCCATGTGCGTAAAGGGGGCACATTTGACAACACGCGCGAAATTCGATGCAGGCCCTTAAAATTTCCTCCAGATGCCTATTACATTGAACAAATTGAGCGCATCGCCCGAATTTATAAAGACCGTCCCATCTATGTTTATATTTTTACAGACGATCTTAAACCAGAAGAGATTACAAAGTCTTTTGCCGCGGCGGTGAATAATCCGCGGATTGTCTTCGCGCACGGACCTTACGATCCTTCTAAAAAGGGCCTTTTTTACGATTTCTATTCATTGAAAAACTTTGATTGTCTCATCAGATCCACCTCGAGTTTTTCGTTCATTGGCGCTTTATTAGGAAATTATAAGATAGCAATCGCACCGACTCATTATGTTACAAAAGATAATGAGGTCCTGATTGATAAAATAGAAATGACATTCAACAACTAAAACAGTTCCAAAAAATTTAAACATCGTTGTATGAATAAATAGTATCGAAGCGCATAGAGAATGCGTAATTTTTGAAATTAAAAAATAGGAAACTCATGATGAGATGGTTTTTATCACTCCTAGTATTATGCACCAACTGTGCATTTTGTTTTGCAACCGATTTTGATGTGGTTGTCGTCGGTACAAGTCCTTTTTCTATGCTTGAGGCCCTCTATCGATACCATGCTGGAAATAGAGTATTAATTGTAGAAAGATCGGGCGAATGCGGTGGAGCATGGAAAAGCATTAATATTTGCGGGATCCCTAATGTCGATCTCGGATGCCATTTGATCGGAAGAGATCCCGAACTCTTGGATTTTTTTAAGGACTATTTGGGTTGTAAAATGGTTTCTATGGATAATCCACATGTCTTTTTTGATTCCGATGTTTGTCAAAATGGCTTTTATCCATCCCGTGGTTGCCATGAGATGATCGAAAATCTGGAAAAATTAGTGCTCTCTACCGCCATCGATTTGCGCTTAAATACATCGATTGAAAGTGTTTGGATTGACCCAGAGACAGCAATTGCAACTGTAAAAACGACGGCTGGAGAGTTCACAACGCCCAAGATCATTATTACACCTGCAACTGGCTTGAAAATCGAAAACCATAGCTATTGCGCATTCACGGCGCAAAATCAAAAGAAGACCAGATATTCCCATCTTTATCTTCTGATCGATGATCCTACTCCTCAGCGCTTTAGCTACCATGATGCCATTGCAGATACAATGTCTCGCATGATGAACCTCACCCATTTTGTGGGCCTGGAAGGGACTGGAAAGCAATTGATCGTGATTCAAATCCATTGCAAGCCAACCACTGAGCTTGCAGAAACTTATCTAGATAATTTAAAAGCAAAAAACTTAATTCATAGTGAAGCAAAGATCATTGAGTCAGATTCCTTCATTTATGAGCAGGCTTCCTGCTATTATCCCTTACTACAACAAGTTAAATATGCTTATAAGGTCTTAGAAATGCTGGATACCTATTCTTTGCAATGCATGGCTAACTACATTCCAAAATGGAAACAGAGATTGCCACTTTATAAACAGGTAATCACAGAAACAGAACATAATTAATATGCGAATAATTTATTTTTTTATTGCGAGCTTTTTACCATGGATATCCAATCTCAATGCAACACTGAGCAGTAAAGACTTTCATATTTTTACTGTTGCCTCTAAAGAAACCGATGGCCTCAACCGGTTGCTGGCTTCTTGTGATCATTTTAATGTCGATATTGACATCGTTGGAATGGGATTGCCTTATAAGGGAAATGGTCAAAAGCTCAACTATTTAAAGGAATATCTGGCTGAGATCCCTGACAATCATATTGTCATGTTTGTAGACGGCTATGACACCCTTATTTTAGCAGATAAAGAGACCATCTTGAGAAAATTCTTTGAAAAAGAGGTGGTTTGTGTCTTTGGTGCAGAGGCCAGTGCAGAGTCTTTTCCATTTAGGCATCTTTCATCGCGCTTTCCGCGCAGCCCAACAAAGTTCCAATTTTTAAATAGCGGGACATATATCGCCTATGCAGGCTATTTAAAACGAGTTTTAGATGCGATCAATATCATCAAGGAAAAGTCATCCGACCAAGGGCAAATTGTTCTCTATTATATCAATCATACAAACGAGATTTACTTGGATTACTTTTGCGATCTGTTCTTCCCTTTGCATCGCGTTAAAGGATCCGAAGTCCATATCGATGAAGAAAATAAAACTGTTCGTTGTCTGCTGACAGATACCCATCCTTGCGTCATCCATGGAAACTGTTTAGGGAGAAAATTATATCGACATATTGCTGCAAAGCTCTTCAATCGTTAGAGACGATTGCAAAAAATCTAAAAAAGCCATAAATTTAAATTTTTAAATAGGAGCTTGCAAGATGAAATTCAAATTCCGGTTTAAGCCTTTAATGAAGTTGGTAATATGGACAATGGCCTTTGCTGCGCTGTTTCAGGTTGAGGCTGCGGATGACGCGGAAAATTGGGCGCCCGACTTTCTCATTATTGGAGCTAGACAGTCAGGAACAACCGATCTATATAATTTCATCAATAAGCATCCAAAAATGGTCAATAAATGGAATGAGACCCATTTTTTCGATCATAACTTTCAGCAGGGTGTAGCTTGGTACAAAAGTCAATTCGACCCACGGCCAGAGCCTGATTACATCGTCGGAGACAAAAGCCCCTATTACTTTTTTGATCCTAAAGTGCCAGAGCGCGTGAAATCGCTCTATCCAAATGTTAAACTCCTTTTAATCTTGAGAAACCCCATTGATCGAGCCTATTTTCAATACTGGGATTTAGTTAGAAATGACCACGAACAGCTATCCTTTGAAGACGCTATAAAAGCCGAATCTCAAAGAATGAATGAGAAAATTAAAAAAAATCCCAAAGGTAAACATTCCAATCGCAAAAAGACCAGTTTGATCAGAAAATATTCTTATGTGTCGCGAGGCATTTATGTGGAGCAGGTCAAACGATGGCTCGCTCACTTCCCTAAAGAACAGTTAATGGTGATATCTTTTGAAGAATTTCAAAAAAGTCCACGCAAAATCATGGACAAAGTTTTTGCTTTTTTAGGAGTGAAGGAGTTCAAGATCACCGATAAAATCGTGGAATCTCATAATGAAAGTTGTCCCCCAATGGACCCGAAAACGCGCGCAGAACTCGTCGCCTTTTATCGCCCCTATAATGAGCAACTGGAAAATTTGCTCGGCAGAAAATTCAATTGGGATCAATAAGGCTGAGAAAAAATTCGGAGGCAGGCTCGGGCAAGGGCAAGGGCACGGGCACGGGCACGTTCTCTATTATTAACTAGTGGACGTATGCGCGTTGCCAATAGGGATGGGAAAGATCCTTTTCATATTTGCCCGTTGTCTCATTATAGATCTTAACTGGATCAAGGTTGTCACCATATCGGAGCTGCAAATAGCTCTTCATCTGGTTGGGCACGGGAACTTCAATTCCATCAAAGTCTGCCATTTTTAGCGGGAAGACTAGATCAAAAGGGGTTTCCACTTTAAAGCGGCTTTCTCGGATTTTCCACCACTTTGGCATGAACCTACTGCATTCATTGGATAAGATATACTGTATCGTCCGCTTTTCTGGATGGATTGCAAAATGATAGATATCAATATATTCCCGAGTGGAGCGCACATAAACTCTGATATAAGTTTTTGGCTGAGAGCGGTTAGACCAGTCCTCGACTTGGTATTTGGATTTGTCTAGGGCGTTTAAGACGCGTTTCACATTGGAGAAATCGGGCTCTAAAACAGCGATATCGATATCAAAGTCCCATGGAATAATTCCTCCATAACGGTATGCACCCAAGCAAGTGCCGCAATCGACCCAATATAAGATCTCATTTTTATTTAAGAGAGAGACGATCTCTTTTAACGCTTCTTTTTCTGCGCTCAAATGGTTTTCATCGCCGACTTTCCGCAGATAGCCCAAAGAAGCTACTTTCTCAGTGAAGCTCTCTCCGAGTTTAATACCCAACGAGCGGTAATAAGCTTGATTGGAATGAACTTTCATTCCATAAGCAGCTTCAGCGATCGCGCCATGCCTTGCGCGAACAGTTGAGAAAAGAAAAGCGCTGCCTTTGAGCGCGCTACCAACAGCCAAACTAAATGGAAGCGCGACTAAAGAGCCAGCCATTTTAAGCATGTAATGCCCTTCGTAATCAAAACGCTGCCTTAACTCATACTTTAATGGAGTTGGGCCCTCTATTGAATAGGCAGAATGTCCTGCAAATAAATACTGAAAAGGAGCAAGGACCAGATCGCCCATTTTTTCCAACCCCGCCGCTTCTTCTGCGGCCGTATTGAGAAAAATACTTGAAGAGACTAAATGATAGCAGGTTAACACCGAAATGAAGGTGTGCCCAATCCAATCAAATAGCTTAGTTAAAATATCGAAAAAGCTCATAAGTTTAAATCATAGCGATCTAGCTTTTTAAAATAAATATTGATTTTTAAATATAAACTGATTAATTTCACGGAAGGATAGCAGAAGTACCCTGAAGGGTTTATGATCAAAAAACGATACCTTCCAAAACAAGAACAGAGGTCTCAGCCTGGGAAAGAAGATAAAATGACCCCAAGGCCACGCTTTCAAAGGCCTTCAAGCTCTTTTGCTCATAGGCTATTTGGCAAAATAGCGGTCATTACAGGCGGCGATAGTGGGATTGGGCGCGCAGTTGCGCTGGCTTTTGCAAAAGAAGGCGCAGATATCGCTATACTCTATCTAAATGAACATGCCGATGCTAAAGAAACCCGCGACCTAGTTTTAAAGGAAGGAAAACGCTGCTTATTAATAGCTGGAGATCTGGGGAACGAAAGAGTCGTAAAAAAAGCAATCCATCATATTATCCGGGTATATAAACGGATTGATATTCTAATCAACAATGCTGCCGAACAGTACACTAGACAAACCATTGAAGAAATTAGCTCCAAGCAATTGGAGAAAACATTTCGAACTAATTTTTTCTCCTATTTTTTTATGACCAAAGCGGCCCTTCCCTATATGGAGAAGGGATCTACAATAGTGAATACAACCTCCGTCACGGCTTATCGAGGAAGTGATCATCTTCTCGATTACTCATCTACAAAAGGGGCCATCGTTTCATTTACACGTTCCCTGGCAAAAAATTTAGTCGAAAAAGAGATCCGAGTGAATGGAGTAGCTCCTGGACCGGTCTGGACTCCGTTAATTCCTGCCACATTCTCTAAAAAGGAAGTGAAAGAATTTGGCACACACACTCCTATGAAAAGAGCAGGAGAACCCGATGAGATAGCTCCCTGTTATGTATTCTTGGCAAGCGCCGATTCCTCCTACATGACGGGACAAATTCTACATCCAAATGGAGGAGAAATCGTGAATGGGTAAACAAAGGAGAACCTTATGAACGAAGATATTTTTAAAGGAAATTGGAATCAATTCAAAGGCAAAGTTAAAGAAAAATGGGGAAAATTAACAGACGATGAATTGACTCAGATAAATGGAAGAAGGGATCAGCTCTTAGGTAAGCTGCAAACTAGATATGGCTGGGAAGCAAAAAGAGCCGAAGAAGAGCTAAAGAGCTTTGAAGATACTTTGAGAAATGAAGGAAGAACGAAAAGAGATGATCTAGAGCGCGAGAGCTATCCGAATAAGGGAAAGCGTGTGCCTTTTAAAACAGAAGAAGAGAAGATCTCTGATGAAGAGGATAAAGGCGAAGAAGATTATCCTCAAAGAAAAGTCCGCTAAAATTAAGGAGTTTATATGGGAAAAATGATCATTTTATGGCTATTAGGCGTGCCAATAGTTGTGATTATTATATTAAAACTAGTCGGCGTGATCTAAATTCGGAATAAGGCGCCGCACTCTCCAGGCGTCATGAGAACCTGGCGCTTTTGATCAAGCGCGATCCCATTATTTCCAGCATACTCCTCTTGTTCCGTGTGCAAGAGGAGTTTGGCTTTCTTCTTATAAGGCAATGCGATCTCTCTTTTCTCCTTCCCAAAATCACATAGAACTCCGTAATGACCCGATTCCCAAGCAAGCCCATCCTTTATGGAGTAGACTTTGATCTTTGCTGGGTCTATTTTTCTTAGATGAATAAGCTTGCGATAAAGGGCTAAAAGAGGGCTATTCATTTTCCACCCTAACTTTGATCGCTTGAATGCGGACTCATTGGGCAATCCAATATTTCCTTCTTCTTGACTGAACTCTTTCTTACGCCCTTCGATGACTTTGCTTAATAGATCCTTGTCCTGGTAATCGACAAAAAATTCAAACGGCGCTTCTTCTCCATATTCTTGTCCCATGAATAGAAGAGGCAGGTAAGGCGAAAGAAGAAGGAGCATGGCGCTCATTTTTTGCATCTGGAAGGAAAGGCGTTGAGCTAAACGGTCGCCGCGAGGGCGATTCCCTATCTGATCGTGATTTTGCAAAAAAACCACCAGTTGCTCAGGCTTTATGCCTTTGAATGAATTGCCCTGAGATCTTTTGCGATAAGAGGAATACTCTCCTTCGTATACTACACCCGATGCCATTGCTTTTTTTAGGTCTTTCATCCCATCGTAATCCTGATAATAGCCTTGAGTCTCTTTAGTCAAAGAGACGTGAGCTGCGTGATGAAAGTCCTCATTCCAAATCGCGCTCAGGCTATTTCCTCCGCTTTTATTGGGTCGAAGCAACCGACTATCATTGAGATCGCTCTCAGCAATTAAATGGATCTTCCTGCCCAAAGCGATTGACGCCTTTTGTACTAACTGACTCAATTGATTAAGGAATGGGAAGACACTAAAATCGTAAAGGGCATGAAGTGCATCTAGACGTAGCGCATCGATATGATATTCATGAATCCAATAAAGGGCGTTTTGAATGAGGAAATGGCGCACTTCATTGCTATATTCCCCATCTAAATTTACTGCTTTTCCCCAAGGAGATTGATAACGCGTTGTCATATAAGGGGCAAATTCTTCAATGAAACAGCCTTCTGGACCAAAGTGGTTGTATACAACATCCAGACACACAGCTATCCCTAGTCTATGGCAAGAATCGATCAATTTTTTTAGGTCCTCAGGTGCGCCATAGGCATTGTGCGGCGCGAAAAGGCTGACACCGTCATAACCCCAGTTCCACTTTCCTGAAAACTGCGCAATGGGCATTATTTCAAGACAAGTAATTCCTAAGTCTTTCAAATAGGGCAACTTATTAAGCAGTGCTTGAAAAGTGCCTTCTTTTGTAAAAGTCCCAACGTGGCACTCATAAAAAATCAGCTTTTTCTGCGCGATGCCTTTCCATTTTTGATCTGTCCAAGTGAACGCACGTGGATCGATGATTGAAGAGGGCCCAAATGGTCCATCAGGCAAAAAACGCGAAACGGGATCGGCACGCTCTTTTCCCTCTGCCAGTTTATAAACATAAAGATCTTTCTCTTTCACATCAGGAATTTGTGCATGGAAATAGCCAAACGCATCCTTTTCCATTGAGTAGAGTCGATCTTTGCCCAAGACTTTAACTTGTAAAGAGTGTTGCCTGGGCGCCCAAACCTTAAAATTAACCGATCCATCAGAACAGCAGCTTGCACCTAAATCTAGCCTCCAAGTAGTCATAGCACTTTAAGATTGGTGAGGATTGCAAATGGAAAGTAAGAAAATGCTTCTGATAACTTTATCAGATGCTGTTTTCCTTTTTTTTGGGATTTGATGATTTTTCCTGAAAATAGCTCATTGAATTCGATGGTCTCAATTTCTTTTGGCAAAGATATAAAGGCTTCTCCCCAACATTCTCCTATCGGCTCAGGAGAAGCGAGTTGTGTAAAAAACCGCCCAGCTAGAATGATCGCCTCTTGATTTTTTAACTTGCGTGCAAAAGCAATCGCATGATCCTGCCTCTCTTTTTGAATAGACAAGGGTATATATTCTCCTTTTAAGAACAGCTCTTTATTCTCTCTTCTAAAAGTCAAGGCCTTCTTTGTAACAAACATTTTGATCTCTTCTCTATCTTGAAAAGCAGTTATCCTCTTCTGAAAATCCACCGGGCGGCGGTTATCGGGATCCATCAAATGATAGCTCCAAAGCTCATTGCCCTGATAAACATCGACAATTCCACAAGAGCCCATCTTTAAAACCAGGGCAGAGAGAGAGTTCCAGGATCCATAAAGCGAGATCTCTTTTTGGAAAGACAAAAAGGAGTGATAGAATCCATTTTCTGGGGCTGGTGTGAGAATAGAATAGAAAAAGTCTTTCACTGCCCTCTCATAGGCATCATTTTGCATGCGCCAACTTGTAAAAAGTCCCGCCTCGCGAATGGCTTTGAGCAGACACTGCCATATACGGTCTAAAAATGCAGGGGTAGCGTATCCTTCTCTAGGCCAAACGCCTAAGAGCATCTGATAAATATAGTATTCGGTATTGGCCTCTGGATATAAAATATGCTTAATGGCCGTCTTATATTTTTGATTTTGCTTTTGCCAGCCTTTGACCACTTTATTCCATCGATCACCGATTTCGCTCAGTACATTGATGCGCATGCGGACATCTTCGCTGAGTTTAGTGTCATGTGTAGACGAGGTCAAAAAACCAAGAGGCCATTTAGAGAGTTTTTCTTTATTGAATCGATCAAATTCAGTTTTATAGAAACCAAAATAGTGGGGATTGGTTCCGACTTCATTTAATGAAATCAACCGGTTATAGATGTAAAAGGTGGAATCTTCCATTCCTTTTGCCATCACGGGCGCTGTCAGCTGTTGGAATCGCTGCACAAGGTCAACAATAGTGCGGTTATTCTCTTTCCCAAACTCTAATTCAAGGCAAAAGAGTTCTTTTAGATAATCAAATATGGACGATTCAATTTGAGGCGCATTGTGTTTTGCGCGCTGCACAGCTTCAATGATGTAATCTTTATCTCTTTTTTGGATCTCCTCCCCTTCCCGAACATATGTTCTGTAAACAGGAAAAGCGGCGACTACCTCTTGCAAAGCTTGTGTCAATGCGGCACGGGTAAAGTCGCGGTAATAACGATTTTTTTCTGCGCATTGATCTAACCGCCACCCTAAAAGATTGATCTCGCTGCCCATATTGTATGATGTAAAAACTTTTTTACGCTCATAAAGAAGGTGATTAAAATTGATCTCATAACCGATGAATGAGCGATAGATTTTGCTCAATTTCTTTTCCTGTTTCTTTTGAATGAATAGACCCGTCAATAGAGAAAGAAAATCATAGCCAACAGTTCCCTCTACTCTCCAGTGTTCTGGAAGCGCTTCGTTGTAATCTAAGATTTTTTCCAAAACAACAAACGCAGGCTGT
>JADMIO010904398.1_pt1 | contig 24219 bp, 23 predicted proteins | sample 8958161 | NCBI WGS metagenome assembly JADMIO01 (sample SAMN16585339, study PRJNA669376) | soil metagenome | isolation source: Crop rotation soil | place: USA: Cullars Rotation, Alabama | collected 2011
CTGTTGGGGATTACTTCATAAAGCTGATCCGCCGCGTTGAGCCCGGTTTGCACCCCGAACTGGAAGTCGAGCAAGTTCTGACCGCCGCAAAATTCCCCAATACGCCTCCTCTGATCGGTTCTTTGATTTTGCGCGCCCCCGACGGCCAGGATTATACCACTGGGATCGTCACCGCGCGCCTTCACAATACCCGCACCGCCTGGGAGGTGACCCTCGATTCTCTCGGGCGTTTTTTCGAGCGCGTGATTGAGCACAATCTTTCCCCCGCCAATTCACCGCCCAACTTCCTTCAGCCGGATGAACAGCAATTGACTCACGAGGCGCTTGCGGTTCTCGGCACATATCCGGAAACGGCGCGTCTTCTCGGCCAGCGCACTGCCGAACTGCATCTGGCGCTCGCGAATGAGCTTGGCAATCCTGATTTTGCTTCGGAATCTTTCGTGCCTTTTTCGCAGCGTTCTCTTTACCAGTCTTTGCGCAACGAAGTCTTGCGAATTATTCAGCAGCTTGGGGCGAATTTAACCAGGTTGCCGCCGGAGTCAGCGGAAGCGGCCGAAAAGTTGATTACGCAAGAACCGGTGCTGATCTCAGTCCTGAAAAACCTGTACCAGCAGCCGCTCGATTCCATCCGGATCCGGATTCATGGCAATCTCCATTTGGGCCAGGTCCTTCATACCGGAAAAGATTTTCTTTTTATCGATTTCGAAGGCGAGCCCCATCGACCCTTTGGCGAGCGGCGGATAAAGCGGTCTCCGTTGCGTGACGTCGCGGGTATTTTGCGCAGTTTTCATCATGCGAGTTACAAGGCGCTGCAATCTGAATTGCAACGGCGTTCCGGCCAAACCGAACGGATCCGGGAATTGCAAGCCTGGAGCGTTTTTTGGCGGGATTGGATCGCTGCCATTTATTTCAAGGCGTACCGCGCTCCGCTCATCGGTACCAGGATCATTCCCAGCACTGAGGCTGGCATTCGCGCTCTGCTCGTCGCGCTCGTGCTGGAAAATGCCTTCGCGGAACTCAACATTGCATTGACGCAACATACCGGACGGGAGCGATTGGCCATCGAAGGCATTCTTGAGATTCTTGAACGGACCACTCTTTCCAAATGAACCCCGTCTCGGCATTGCAAAAACGCGCGCAAGCTCACGGCATCCAAACCTCCTATCTCGACAACACAGGTCGTGAGCAGTTCGCTTCCGAAGAGACCTTGCGTATTTTGCTGCAAGCCCTCGAAAGTCCGGAGCAACAACAAAACATCTCCGAAGCGGGCTGGGTCGAGCCGGTCCTTGTCTGTTGCCAACGTCAGAACCGTCGCGCAACGCTTCGAATGCGCGGTCCTCAAAAGCCGCGGATCTTTCTTTACGGTGAGGACTCCGCCAACCGTAGCCCAAGGCATGAATTGAGTTGCAAGGCAACCCAGGTCAGCAGTCAAAAGAATGAAATCCAGGTCGAAGTGAAGAATCTGCCGATTGGCTATTACCACCTTTGGGCCGAAGCGGGCGATTTCAGGGAAGCCTGTTTGATCATCTCTGCTCCGCGCCAGGTCTATTCCGAATCCAGGCGGCAGTGGGGCGCCTTTCTCCCTCTCTACGCCGCCCATTCGCGCGCGAGTTGGGGCGCGGGCAATTTCTCCGACTGGTCTTCGCTGGCCCATTGGGTGGCCGCTAAAGGTGGCGGCGTAATCGGCGCGTTGCCCATCCTGGCGGCCTTTCTGGATTATCCAACCTGCGATCCAAGCCCCTATTCTCCCGCCAGCCGTTTGTTTTGGAACGAGTTCTTCATCGATATTTCCGCTGTCCCCGAATTCCGTCAATCCGCTGCCGCGCAAAACTTGGTGCAGTCCGCCGCCTTTCAGAGAAAGCTCAAATCATTTCGTCGCGCGGAATTCATCAACTACAAAGAAGAATGGTCTGTGCGCCGCCGCGTTCTCGAACTTCTCGCCGACCAATTCTTCCGCAAATCCGGGCCACGCCGCAAAGAATTCCAAGACTATCTCAAAGGCCGCCCCGAAGCCGAAGATTACGCAAAATTCCGCGCCATGTGCGACCGCGCAAAAGGCCAGAATCCCCTCTTCCCTCCGAGGGGAGAGGGACAGGGTGAGGGGGCTCCCCACCACGACGGCGCAACCAAGAACTTCCACCTCTACATCCAATGGATCGCCCAACAACAAATCAATCAAGTCCTCTCCCACTGCCGCGAACGCGGGCTAAAATTTTATCTCGATCTTCCTCTTGGGGTTAATCCACAGGGCTACGATGCGTGGCGTTACCCTGACTTTTTCGCGACTGAGGTCAGCGTCGGCGCGCCGCCTGATTCTTTTTTCACCAAAGGACAAGACTGGGGCTTTGCCCCTCTGCATCCTCGTCGAATGCGAGAACTGCACTACCGCTACGTCATCGAATATCTTCGCTTCCAAATGCGGCATACAGGCATGCTTCGTATCGATCATGTAATGGGGCTGCATCGTCTCTGGTGGGTGCCGCGCGGCTATCCAGCCAGCGCCGGCGCTTATGTCCGATACCGGGCGGACGAGCTGTATGCGATCCTCGCCGTTGAATCACACTTCCATCACACCACCCTCGTCGGGGAGAATCTCGGGACCGTCCCCCCCGAAGTAAATAAGTCCATGGACCGTCACGATCTTCGGCGTATGTATGTCCTTCAATACGAGCAACCCCCTAAGGGGCCTCTGCCTGAGCCGGAGCGGAGGACCGTCGCCGGCGTTAACACCCATGATATGCCTTCTTTCGCATCCCATTGGAAAGGGCTTGATATCCTGGATCGACACGCCCTCGGCCTTATTCCCGCGAAAAATCTGCCTGCCGAAAAACGGCGTCGCGCCCAACTGCGAAAAAGCCTCCTGACCTTTCTTCGGAAAAACAAATTCGTCACAAAATCAAATCCCGATCTCAACAGCGTTTTCGGCGGCGTTCTCCAATTCATCGCCCAAAGTTCCGCCGAAACCGTTCTGATTAACCTTGAAGATCTTTGGCTCGAAGAACGCTCCCAAAATGTTCCCGGCACCTCCTCGGAACGCCCCAATTGGCGGCGCAAAACCGCCCTCACTCTCGAGCAAATCCAATCCGATCCTCAGATCGCTGCTCTTCTCGAACTACTTAATACCGGGCGATCCGGCGTCGGCAAATCGAAGTGCGCGCCGGTCCGAACTGCCCGCGCCTCCAAGTAACTGTCTAAGGACGATGTTTAAGACTGCGGTCAATGAGTAGACCTCGATCCGGACCGGACCGCCGGGCGAGCCGTCGAAGTGAAGAAGCCGCCCGTAATATCGGCGCCTTCCCAGTGCGTCGCCGCTTGCACCCAGCCTTTCTTCTCCCGCCGCGATCCCGAGTTTGACCGGCACATTTGATTACACGCCTAAGAAGCCGCGCTTGCATTCTCTCATGAATTTGAAACACTCCCATACGTCCAACAGCACACGTTACATGACTAAGAAACTCATTTTTTCTATGGCAGCGCTGGCCGCGATGGGCGGCGCGGCTGGATTCGCGGCGGAACAGCACGGGCTTGGTTATTCGGATACCCCAACGGTCCCCGGCACGAAATGGCATATCCATGATGGAGATCGCCCGCAGCCTCGAATCGTCACTCCGGGCGAAAAGTTCAGCCAGATGGCCAACGCCCCTTCGGATGCCGTGGTCCTGTTCGACGGAAAAGATTTTTCGAAGTGGAAAGGGGAAAAGGGAGACGTGAAATGGAAGCTCGCGGATGGGTATATGGAAACCACCAAGACCGGGCGCATTCGAACCAAAGATGAGTTCGGCGATTTCCAGATGCATCTCGAATTCGCGACTCCCGAACAGATCAACGGTCCGGACGGAAAACCACTAAAGGGACAAGCCCGAGGCAACAATGGCGTTAATATCTTCGGAAAGTATGAGATACAGGTTTTGGATTCCTTTGATAACCAAACCTATCCGGACGGGCAGGCGGCCGCGATTTATGGACAAACCCCCCCGCTGGTGAACGCCTCACGTCCACCGGGACAATGGCAGACCTACGACATTATTTTCGAAGCCCCTCGCTGGAACGAAAGTGGTGAAATGGTCCGCAAAGGGGCCATCACGTTGCTCCACAACGGCGTCCTCGTGCACAATAAACGGGAATTGCTCGGCGGGACGAATCATCGTGCGATCATGCCTTTCAAGGCGGATTCGGGCAAAGGCTACATTGAGCTTTACGAACACGGCAACCCGGTGCGCTTCCGCAATATCTGGATTCGTCCCCTGGGAGAATATGATAATCCCAACGCTGGCTGGACGCAGGCCGCGAAATAAATCCGAAGCGTAGCACCAAGCGTCTCGCTTGCGAGTTTATGGCAGCCTCTCGCCGCCTGAACCAAAGCGACTCTCAAGGCGCATTGATTCGTCGATCCGGGGCGCGTCCTTACATCACCAAAACTTGCGCAATCTCCCGGTCCATGTAATAAAATGATGAGAACTAATGAGTTCCGATGCGAACAGACGAATCGCTCTTCTGGCTGGAGCGATTGTTCTTTGTGATCAATTGACGAAAAAGCTCGTCCTTTGGACGCTCAATTACGGACGCGATGAGCGAATCGTCGTGGATGGATTTTTCAAGTTCGTTCATTGGGGCAATACCGGCGCCGCCTGGAGCATGTTTCATGGCAACAACGAACTACTCGCCATCGTTTCGCTGATCGCCTTGCTCGTCCTGTTCATTTATCGCAACCACTTCGATACTCGCACCCGACTTGGCCAAATTTCGTTGGGCCTCATTTTTGGCGGCATTATCGGGAACCTGATCGATCGTCTCTTCCGCAAGCACGTTATAGACTTCCTTTATTTCTATTTGCAGCAGCGCGATGGCCGGGAAATCGGTTTTCCCGCTTTCAATGTCGCGGACACCGCGATTTGCACCGGGGTAGGTCTGCTCTTTTTGCTTTCCTGGAAACAGGAAAACCAACGCGCCGGAAACCTCGCCAACGAAGGCGCCTGATCCTCCATGCTCGACCCGATCTACATCGCGGGTCCCACAGCCAGCGGAAAATCCGCGGTAGCGCTTCAGTTAGCCGAACAGATTGGCGGCGAAATCATCAGTGTCGATTCCATGCAGGTCTATCGAGGAATGGATATTGGCACGGCCAAGCCTACCCTCGACGAGCGGAAACGCGTTGCGCACCACCTTATAAATATAGTCGCCCCGGACGAGAGTTTTGATGCGGCGCAATTCATCCGGCTTGGTCGCGCCGCCGAAAGTGAGATCCAGAAACGAGGACGGGTCCCGATTTTTTGCGGGGGGACCGGCCTTTATTTCAGAGCGCTGCTTGAAGGATTGGGTGAGTCACCCGAAAGTGATCCGGAGCTTCGGAAGAAACTGGAAGCAACGCCATTGTCCGAACTTCTGAAGGAATTGGAAACAAGTGATCCGGCCTTTTTTTCCACGGTAGATCGCTCTAACCCAAGACGGGTTATTCGTGCGGTGGAGGCAATTCGATTAACTGGGAAGCCTTACTCCACGTTGCGGTCGGCTTGGAGAGCCTTGAACGGCAGAGCGCACTGGTTTGGACTCGAACGCGATCGCGCCGAGCTGCGCGAGCGCATCAACCAAAGAGTCGATAGAATGTTCGGCAACGGGTTGGTCGAAGAAACGCGCGAGTTGCTCGAGAAAGGCCTGGAGAAAAATCGCACGGCGATGCAGGCCATTGGTTATCGGCAAGTGGTGGAACATCTGCGCGGAGCACGATGCCTGGACGCGACGATCGACCTTGTCAAAGTCAAAACACGCCAGTATGCGAAGCGGCAGATGACCTGGTTTCGCCATCAATTGAATCTTCAATGGATCAAAGCGTCCGGCCAATTGGCGAAAGAGACCGTGGATGCGATTTGCCATCTGTTGAAGGCCTAACCATTTAACTCCGCCAATTTCGCAGGCAATCAAGTCGGGGCTGGATCTAACAATTAATCCCGGAGTTTTCGAGCTCGTGCGGCTTTCTTCGCCCGTTGAACCTCGAATGAGTTTCGCTCCCCAATGAAAAAATTCTTCATTTCATCGATGGCCGGTGGAGTTGGCAGCAAGTGGGCCTAGCCTTCATCATCTTTCTGCGGAAAACCGCTGCAGAGCCTTGTTAAGCCGATCTCCGCTTGCGATTCAACTCCGGCCTCACGAAAGGCATTCGCCATTTCCCTGCGCCGCCAGACTGTCGTTAACCGCCGGCTACGACCTGAACAATCTCAAGACGATCTCCTTCATGAAGTTGTCTCTGGCAGAATTCCGACGGAGCAACGGCTTCGCCATTATGTTCCACTACGATACACTTCGGATGCAAGTTCTGCCCAACCAGAAACTCTTCGACGGTGCAGGGCAGTTCCACTTCGATTGGTTTCCCATTGGCAATGATGTTTTGCATCAGGTGGGGCGCAAATCAGGCGCAAAGCGATGCTTCCCAATCCTTCCAAACGGCTTCGTAACCGAGTCGTTGGATGACCGCCGCGATCTCTTGCGGGGTCCGCTCATCCGCAATTTCAAATTGGCCGGTTGCATTCGTCCGACCATTTGCCGCGGCGCACCATTCGCTCGATTGCTCCGTAAGCGGAACGATTCGGCCCCGTTCTGTGCGATGCAGGTGCTCGCTTCCCGCGCCGGTATACCCCCCGGGTTCGGTATGGCTCCCGGCGCTGATATGGGTAATGCCGATTGGAAACAGGCCATCACGGAGAACGGCCGGTTCGCGCGTGGAAAGTACCAGCCCCGCATCGGGAAAGGTGAGACGCAACGCGCAAACCAGCTGGACCAATTCGCGGTCGCTCATTCGAGTCAGCGGCTGAAACTCGCCGGCATGCGGGCGTAACCGTGGCAGCGAAATCGTGAGCTGCGCTTTCCAGCAGGTGCGAAGGAGATGGTCCGCGTGAAAGGCAAGCGCGATTGTCTCCCTACGCCAATCCGCCAATCCGTAAAGCGCGCCGATCCCGAGTCGTCGAAAACCTGCCGCGTAGGCGCGTTCGGCCGTATCCAGGCGCCAATCAAAATCGCGTTTTGGTCCGGCAGTGTGGACTTGTTCATAAACAGATCGGTCGTAAGTCTCCTGATACACGACCAGTCCCTCGGCGCCGACGCGGGCAATTTTCTGGTAATCTTCCGTCTTCAATGGTCCGACCTCCAGAGAGATAGACGGGAATTCCTTGTGGAGAGCAACGACGCAATCGCGCAGGTAATCGTTCGAGACGAACTTCGGATGCTCACCCGCCACCAGCAGCACATTTCGAAATCCCTGTCGCGCCAATTCGGCGGCTTCTTTGCGAACTTCGTCCAGGGTGAGTGTTACCCGCAGGATTGCGTTATCCCGTGAGAATCCGCAATATTTGCAGTTGTTGATGCATTCATTGGAGAGATAAAGGGGAGCAAAGAATCGCATCACGCGCCCGAATCGTTGTCGTGTCAGCTGCTGCGAGCGGCGGCCCAACTCTTCCAGAAAACCCGAGGCCGCAGGCGAAATCAGCACCGGGAAATCCGAAAGATCCAGTTCCGACTTTCGTAGAGCGTGTTCCACTGCTGCGCGACTGATCCGATGCGATTGATCCAGCCGCTCGGCCAAAGGCAAATCCTTAAACGCGGACGAAAAACTCACTCGGCCAACGTAACAAAAGCGCCGCGCCGAGCAACGAGAATGAGCGTCGTCGGCACTGGACGTTGCGCTTACGGTTTTCTCGTTTGTTTTAAACGAGCTGATTTGCCCGACGGGCACGCGCTCGGTCGGCGAGCTTCGGATTCCGCAAGACGCCTGGAGCGACATTGACCCGGTGGTTTCACCGGGTTGGGCGCGCCGCGCCGTCGTCGAGACCGTCGGTTGGACGCGGGCGCGATTGTCGGTCGAGGGCGGTATCGTCACCGACTTGAGTTCACAGGCAATGGGTTTCCGGCGCGTTATTAAACGGTCGACGTGCCCTGGGGGAGCGGCGGGATCGCCGGGATGGACGGCGGGCTGAGAGTCGGTTTCTTGAGAGATGCCTGCTTCCAACCCAGCCAGAGTGCTACCGCGATAAACAGTCGCAAGGCGATGTGCGTAACTAGCGCTTTGTGTTGAGGTCGGCCAAAGTGATGGCCGCCGATGCTGCCGAGATTTACGATCAAGCCGAGGGCTTCAAATCCTATGAGATAGCAAACGGGGGGAAAGCCGGGCTTTGCGCAAAGCCAAACGACACCCGCGAGCGCCAGGACAACGTCAGGAAGAACCATTGCCGCGCGGGCGTGTGGCGCGAAAAAGCCAACAGCGATCCAGGCGGTGTGGCCGAGAAGGACCGAGACCCCGAGTTTGAAAGATTCAAGACGCGGCAGTTCGACTTTTTTGACGGCCATAAAAGCAATGACGGCAACCACGCTCGGGATCAGCAGCATAAAGCCGCAATAGAAGCCGACGATAGCGCCAACAATGCCGCCTACGCTCGTCCAAGGGTTCCTGGGCTTTTCGTCTGTGCTCATACCTGTTAATCGGCGCCGTCTGGATAGGGCTTAACGGCCCGCCGGAAGGAGCAACCCGATACTACCACCAAATCACTGATCTGTTCTTTTCGATCCTTCATCCAAGGTAAAACCCGATTGACCGATCTGACTATTATGACCATATTACGATCGTGAAAGCCCTTAAAATCGGGACACTGGAAGCCAAGACACACCTCTCGGAATTGTTGGACCAAGTACAGCGTGGATCGCATTTTTTGATTACCAAACGCGGAAAAGCCGTCGCTCAATTGGGACCCGTGGACAAACCGAAGACGCGGCGGCGTGCCGGGTTTGCCAAAGGTTTGTTTATCTACGCCGCCTCCGACTTTAATGCGCCCCTCAAGGAATTTGCCGAGTACCGGTGAAACTTTTGCTGGATACACAGGCGCTGATCTGGTTCGCTGAAGATGATCCCGGCTCTCTCGTGGAGCGTTGAGTGCGCTGGAAAATTCCGCCAACGAGGTCTTCTGTAGCGCGGCGAGCATTTGGGAGATTGCGATCAAATCAAGCCTTGGAAAACTAAAACTCGCGGTCTCGCTGGACGATTCATTTCGGACGTTGCTCGAAAAGAACGGAATCGGTTTTCTTGCAATTGAATTTGAGCATGCCGCTCATGTTTTGACGCTCCCACATCACCACGGCGACCCCTTCGACCGTTTGTTGATCGCCCAGGGAATCACGGAGGGAATGCGTCCGGTGAGCAATGACGAGGCCTTCGATGCTTATCCGGTGCAACGGCTCTGGTGAGCCAACATCAAAGTAGTCCAGAGGCAAGTGGATTTCGACCGCACAAAAACCCTGGTGCAGCTCAAACGTGAGAAATTTGGAAATCTCGGGTGGGATTTTCATCCATTTCCCTCAGGATACTATCTGCGCAACATTCCCCTGGAGAAGCTTTCCGATACGGACCTGTGGGTGCTGATCCGACAGGCGATCGGGCTGGATTATCTGGTTCTGATGGCTTTGGAACGGCTCGAGATCAACCCGTTGATCAAGTGCCGGCATGGGGAAGGGGATCTGCTGTCGGCAGTTTTATGCGCGGACGCTTTGGTCTGGAAACGTAACCCACATTATCGAACGCGTGTGGCCGCGCTCTGGCGGAAAATTTCCGGGCGCATCGCCGCAAAACAAACGCCGGAAGCGCGAATGCTCCTCGGTGACTATCGCTGGTTTCTTAAGTCGGAGAAATTCCTGCCGGCCGACTAGCTCTAAGCTTGCCCAGTTCATCCATCAAATTCTAAGGTCTGGCCGATGACAACAGGAACGCCGCGCCGCCAGTTCGCCAGCGATAATTATTCGGGAATCTGTCCGGAAGCATGGAGCGCGCTCGAAGAGTCGAATCGCGGTCATGCGCGCAGCTATGGAGATGATCCTTACACGACCCGCGCCGCCGACCTGCTTCGGGAATTGTTCGAGACGAAGTGCGAAATCTTTTTTGTTTTTAATGGTACCGCGGCCAACTCGCTGGCTCTGGCATCGCTCTGCCAATCTTACCATAGCATTCTCTGTTCAGAGATTGCTCACGTCGAAACCGACGAGTGTGGCGCGCCGGAGTTCTTCTCCAACGGCACCAAGGTCCTTCTCCTGCCCGCCGTGAACGGCAAGATCAGTCCGGAAGGTATTGCACAGACTGTCAAACGGCGTACTGATCTGCATTTTCCAAAGCCGCGCGCCGTCAGTGTGTCGCAGGCCACGGAAGTGGGTACCCTCTATTCCGTCGAAGAACTCGATGCTATCGGGAAAAAATGCCGCGAATTGGATCAAAAGCTGCACATGGATGGGGCTCGCTTTGCCAATGCCGTGGCAGAGCTTAACGTCGCGCCGAAAGCCCTCACCTCGCAGGCCGGTGTGGATGTCCTTTGTTTTGGCGGGACAAAGAATGGAACTCATGTCGGGGACGCGGTCGCCTTTTTCAACCTCGAGCTGGCGGAGGAATTTGCTTATCGATGCAAGCAGGCCGGGCAGCTTGCCTCAAAGATGCGTTTTCTCGCCGCGCCCTGGGTCGGTATGCTTCAAAATGGCGCATGGTTGAAGTATGCTCGCCATTCGAATTCGATGGCGGAACTCCTCTATCAAGGGCTGGCAAAAGTTTCCGAGGCAAAAATTCTTTTCCCGCGCCAGGCCAATTCAGTCTTCGCCGAACTTCCGGACGCCGCGATTCGGGCCATGTGGGCCCGGGGCTGGATGTTTTACACATTCATCGGAACAGGCGGCTGCCGTTTTATGTGTTCATGGGACACGACCGAAGAGGATATACGAAGCTTCCTCGCAGACCTGCAAACATCTCTGGCGGGCCGGAGCGTCCCCGGTTTTGAGAAGCAGGGTGGAGGCGAAACTTTTTATCACTGATCGGTTCCAGCTACGACGCTGGAAGAACGACGCGTCCGAATCGCGGATTGATTGGAGTACGGACATTCTTCTCAGACATTCTCGAATTGCGCGCCCTCAGCAATTCTGATTCACTGCCTAAATTCCAGTTTGGGCAGGATGAAAGCCAGACAACCAGCATGCGGGGGCGGGTTCACTCTGATCGAACTGCTTGTTGTCGTCACCGTCATCGCGATTCTCGCGACGCTTCTTTTGTCGGCACTCAACCAGGCCAAATCGCTCGGTCGCGCCGCGAAGTGTCGCAGCAACCTGCATCAAACGCACCTGGCGCTGGCCATGTATGTGGCGGACGGAAATCATTTTCCGCTCGCGATGGATGGCCGGGTGTTTGTTCCAAGATCGCTCGGAACCGCAACCCTCTATGAGTTCCTAACCTGGCAGGTCGCCATCAGAACCTACGTCTCTGATGCTCGGGCCGTTTTCAAATGTCCTGAACCGGAGAAGACTCCACTGCTCGTCGCCATCCAAATTTCGGATCAGGCCATCCAATTCAAGCCTTCCGGAGATTTTCAGATGAGGCCAGAGTCCGACTACGGATATAATGCTTATGGAACTGCGAAGTCGTACCGACCGGGTTCGACTTTGAAGGCTGCACCCAATTTAGGATTGGGTGAATGGTGGGGGGGCGGCCAAACGCGAATCACCGCGGAATCAGACGTTTACTCGCCGGCGAACATGATCGCTATCGGTGATGGACCATCTTTGGAAATCGATCCGTTCACGGCGGACTTTCAGCCGAGAGCCCGGCACAGAGCTAAAGCGCAGATCGTTTTCTGCGACGGACACAGCGAAGGGGATCGGAAGGAGCGTTGGACGGCCAAGGTTGATGTTAACGCTTCTCATTGGAACAACGATAACGAGGCGCATCCCGAAACCTGGTAATGAACTCACCTTTCATTCAGCTACAGCTGCGCCCGAGATCAATGCGCGGCTTTACCTTGATCGAACTCCTCGTCGTCATTGCAATCATCGCCATTCTCGCGGCGCTGCTCTTGCCCGCTTTGTCTCAAGCGAAGTACAGCGCCCGAACAACGACATGCCGAAACAACGAGCGGCAACAGATTCTCGCGCTCATTTTGTACGCGGATAATCAGGATGCCTATCCTCCGTATCAAGGCGGCACCGGTATTTGGCAGACTCTCATTGGATTCAAAGCTTTTGCGGCCGAGGGATCGCTCTCGGTCACGCTTTGTCCTCTAGACCAGGGATACCGCTGGCCGGACGGCACCGTGCATTATCCGACGGGACCGGGTTACGCCTATAATAACGGCGGCATTCTGGGGTTGATCTTACGCGACCCGCCGCTGGGACTTGGCGGAGGGGGCAAAGGATTTGGCGCTATTTCGCATCCGACCAAACCATCTCAGGTACTTGCCCCGAGCGAGTTGCTGTCCTTGGGCGATGGCGCGGATCGATCTCCTGATCCAAGCTGGGATGGCTATCTTACTTCTGGCTGGTTTGAGCCATATCTGGCCGGGGATAAACGAATCGAGAGTGGCAAAGGTGTGCCACCTGAGCGATTTCCTAAAGTGTATCAACCTTCCTACAAGAGCCATCATGGCCGATTCAATCGCGCCTACGCGGACGGCCATGTGGAAATGGAGGATTTCAATAAGCCGCTCAATGATACGGACGATTATTGGCGGCGGTACAATATCGATAATCAGGCGCATCGAGACTTGTGGATGAGAGCGTCGAACCTTGCACTTTAATGCGTGAACACTAAGAGCCCTTTCGGCGGCATGAAAGTCAGACAACCAGCGCGGGCGTCCGGGTTCACACTCATCGAGTTGCTTGTTGTCATCGCCATTATCGGGATCCTCGCCTCGCTTCTGCTTCCCGCGCTCACCACCGCTAAAGCCAAAGCCCAAGCGGTGGGTTGCATAAGCAATCAGCGGCAGATCGGGCTTGATTACCGGATGCGTGTTGAGGATAGCTTGCGGCTGGATCAGCCAGAAATATTTCGATGGTGGGCCGACGTCGTGGGGCAACCGGGATTATCATGGATCTGCCCGGCGGCTCGCGAAGCGTCGTCCGGACGGCCTGCGGTATTTCGCGCGTGGGAAATCGGCATGCTGGGTTGGGGCGGTCCGGGAAGCAAAATGAGCCTGCCGCCGGCGGCGGACCAGGACTATTCGAACGTTGTTATCATTTCCAATCGCGTGGGTAGCTACGCCGTTAACGGCCATTTCCTCGATGGTCCCAAGGCCAGGGCGCTCGGCGCCGATATTCCGGCCAAGTCCGATGATTTCAGGACGGAAAGTTCGATCACCGATCCGGCTCGCACTGCGGTGATTGCGGATGGGATCAGTTGGTGGGTGCAACCACACGCCACCGACCCGGCTCCAGCGAACCTGGCGTCGCCGGAGGCTGCCACCGCAAGTGGCCCTCCTTCGTCGCCGGATGCTGGCAGGGATCCAATGTCGAGGATTACCATCCCGCGTCACGGCAGTCGTCCGCTGCCCATCCCCACCGCGTGGCCGAAGAAGCAACCGCTGCCGGGTGCCGTTAATGTCGGATTCTATGACGGTCATTCAGAAGCCGTAAAGTTGGAGGGCTTATGGCAGCTTTATTGGCACAAGGACTATCAACCGCCCGCGACCCGGCCCTGATCATGACGTTTGCCTATCCGCGGTAAACGATCATGATGCCGTAATCCGTGACCATCTGCCGGCTGCCGAGATCGAGGTGTTCGTAGTTGAAAGTGCTGACGTTGACCACGTTTCCTTCACCGATCTTGTTCAGGAAATCTGAGACAATATCGTCGAATTTGTCTTTGCCGACTTCAACGCAATCACTGTGGCGAATGCACTTCACGCGCATTTCCTTTTGCCCATCAATTCGTGCGGCCACTTCAAGGGGCGGCAAAGGTTTTTTAATGAGGCTTTCAGTCGGCCGCTCGCTCACCGGAACGACGAAATGCTTTTCATCCTGCCGCGCGGCATTGCCGTCGTCGGCCGGTCCCGGGACGCGCAGGTTCGCCGGATCGGCTTCCGGAATGACGATCTGATTATTGCAGGCCGGACAGTTGATCGTCGACCCCGCAAGGCTGGTGGGCGCTTCGAGTTGTTGTTTGCAGTTCGGACAGGTAAATGTGATGTCCATAGATCACCTGGGTTTTGGGATTTGGCCGAGTGTAGCTGGAGTCTTCAGCAATACAAAGGAGAAATCGGCTTGCAAAAAAAACCACGCTTGACGGCTGGTTAGGCCGCGAGTTTCTTTCCGAACAAAAAGTTCTCGTCCATGTGTGATCCGCTTCGCGGCCGGCGCAACAGACGCATTTGGTTAGTCTGCTCAGGCAGCCCCTGAAAAGAAGTTCAGGCGTGTTGGGGCCGCGGTTTTCTTGACGGGTGTGCGGGGCGGCAGCACACTTTGCGGCAGGTAAAAGATGGCGTTCGTGCGCGACAACCAGAACCAGGCGGTCAGCAAAAGCGGGATCCGGCGCACAGGCATAATTCAACACAACTCTCAGCGCATTTAACATGAGTATTCAACCAAGCCCGTTGCTCGAAAGCGATACGTCTTCTCTCCCGTCCGATTTTGAGGACCAGCCGTCACAACCCGTGCGTGGCGTCGTTTCGCGAAATGGTTGCGGAGTTTCCGCCGTGCGCTTAAATGGACCTGCGATGCGGGTCAATGGATTAGCTCTGGAAGCGGGACGGCGCGAGCTGGGTCTGATACTTCGTGAGAAAGTCAAAGAACTGATTCAATTAGCGCACGAACAGGGTTATCTCACCCGCGAGGATCTGCACGAGGTTCTATCCATCGAAGAACACAGCCAGGAAGATCTGGATGAAGTGCACCGCCGCTTGCGCAGTCTGGAGATCGAGGTTCTCGAAGCCGCGCCTAATCGCGTCAAGGCGGCGGCCAAGGATGAGGAGGAAACCGAGGGGGTGGAGGCGCTCGATGATCCGGTCCGGATGTACCTCAAGGAAATGGGACAGGTAAAATTGCTCAGCCGGGAGCAGGAAATTGAAATTTCCAAGCGCATTGAGGAAGCGGATCTACAGGTCAAGGAAATCATCTATTCGTTCGGTTTTTGCGCGAAGGAGCATATTGCGCTCGCGGACAAGCTCCTTTGTGATCCACCCAAGGAACGTTTTGATCGCGTCGTGCAGGACAGCAAAATCGCCGCGCGCGAGACGCACCTTGCGACTCTTCGCCGCCTCGCAAAGAAATGCCGGGAGCTGGATAGCTCCATGGACGCGCTTTATAGCTCGGCGCTGCACGCCTCGGCGAAAAAGGAAAAACAGATTCGAGCTGAGTACGAGAAACTCGGGGCAAAACTTCGGATACTGCTGACGCGATTTTGCTTCAAACAAAAAGTCGTCGAGGAAATGAGCCAGGTCGCGGATAATATTGCCGACAAGATTCGCGGTTCCGAGTCGGCCCTCGCTCAACGGAACCTGGACGGAAAATCAGAAGAGCGCGACCAGATCATTCAGACCGAACATGGAAAGCTGCGCACCCTCGAGTTGCTGCTGCGCATGCCGGTCGGCGAATTCAGCGCGCGTTATGAGCGGCTTCAGGAATTTCGCAAAAAGGCCACCGAGACCAAGGGAGAAATGGTCCAGGCCAACCTGCGACTCGTTATTTCAATAGCCAAAAAATATACCAATCGCGGTCTTAGTTTTTTGGATTTGATTCAGGAAGGGAACATGGGCCTGATGAAGGCGGTGGAAAAATTTGAATACCGCCGCGGCTACAAGTTTTCGACTTACGCCACCTGGTGGATTCGCCAATCGATTACACGTTCGATTGCCGATCAAGCGCGGACCATTCGTATTCCCGTGCACATGATCGAGACGCTGAACAAAGTGCTTCGGTTGCAACAGCAGCTTGTCCAGGAATTTGGCCGCGAGCCCTCGCCCCAGGAAATTGCCGATGAAATGCAGGTGCCAGTGGAACGGGTGCGCGCCATATTGAAAATGGCGCAACAGCCGGTCTCGCTCCAATCTGAAGTCGGGGACGGCGAAGAGGCGAGTCTCGGTGACTTCATCGAAGATAAAAGTGCGGAAGATCCATCGAATCGGACCGCCTTCGGCCTGTTGAAGGCCAAACTGGGCGATGTGCTCACCAGCCTGAGCGAACGCGAACGGCAAGTGCTCGAGCTGCGTTTCGGCCTGGCCGACGGTTTCCCACGCACGCTCGAGGAGGTCGGACGCCAATTCAAAGTCACGCGCGAGCGTATTCGCCAGATCGAAGCCAAAGCGTTGCGGAAGATTCGTCACCCAACCCGCCTCCGTCAGCTCCAGGGTTTTCTGGAGATGGAAGGTATCGATTACAATATTCTCAAGGACCTGAAGCGAATTCGAATCTGATTCAAATATTGGTAGGAGCCGACATGAGGAGGCTCATTTATAAACCATGCGATTGGTTTGGTTGGCGTCGAATCTGAGTTTTATAAAACTTTACCCCGGCGCAAACCTTCGTACGACTTCGGTAAACGCTCTCATCGAGAACGGCTTTTTCATGATGAGAGGCTCGCCGCCCGGAAGAGCTGGAGTCGGCAACGTTTTTCCTTCGAGAAAAATCCAACGGACCTGGGGAATGGATCCGGCGAGTCTGCTGTGAATCTCGTTCGCTGTTTCCGCTTTTAATCTCGTTTCGCTGATGGCGAGAACCCATTCCTGCGGATTGCGCTGCACGAGCCTTGAAGCGTCCGCGGAATTTTCGGCAATCTGCACGTCCAGATTGCAATTGGTAATCCAGGCCCGCAGAACCTCCTTCATCAATGGATCGTCCTCGACCAACAGCACCTTTTTTTTTGGAGTCGGCAAAGACTTGAAGCTGCCGCCCACGGAGGCGAGCTTTTCGCGCGCAGCAGTGCCTTGAAGCGGCGCCCAAAGCGTCACGGTTGTTCCCGCATCTTCTTCCGTCATCAGCTCCACCTGTCCCCCGTGAAATTGCGTGACGCTATGGACAATCGTCAGCCCCAGACCCGCGGCTTTGATTTGAGTTCGCGTGGTAAAGAACGGTTCAAAAGCGCGCGCGGCGATTTCGGGGGCCATGCCGAATCCATCGTCCTGGACCGCCAGCCGCATCACTTCGTCTGACCCGACACCCAGACGCTCGATTTCGTCCCCGGTTAGAACCTGCTTTTTGAGGTGAACGCGGAGATTGCCGCCCGTTGCGAGGGCAAAGCGTGCATTCGAAAGCAAATGCCCCAAGGCGTTGCGCCATTGTCTTTCATCGCCGATAAATTGGATTGGCTCGATCTCGCGCTCAATCTGGATTTCGACCGCGCTCGAGATTTCCGCCAGCCATTGGTCGAGCATCTCGTGGACGAGATGGTCGAATGAGAATTCGCGGGGCGAAAACTGGCGGTGCGGACGCATGCCCAAAAGAATCGATTCGATATAAGCTTCGGACTTTCGGCCCGCGCTCTCCATGCTCGATGCGTATTGCGCGCCCGGAGAAGCAGCCGGGATTTCCTCCTTCAAAAGGGTCAGGTAACCAAATTGCGGGACGAGAAAATTGTTGAAGTCATGCGCCAGCTTGCCGACGACTGCTTTGAGGGATTCGAGCCGTTCATCTCGTGCGCGCAAGAGTGGGTCTCGCGGCAGCGGCCGCGCCACACGCGACAGCACGGCAGAGGGCGAGCTCATTCGCGGTTGGCTTTGAACTTGAGCGTGCGATGCACTTCCATCAAAAGCTGATCCAGGGGCAGGGTCTTGCTCACGTAACCGGAAGCGCCTTTCTGAATGGCTTCCTGCAAAAGTTCTTCATCAAAACCTATGCCGGTCATGATTATAATCGGCAGGTTGGGATGCGCCGCCTTCATCGCCTGCAACACTTCCAGCCCATCACGATCCGGCAGCAGCACATCCAGCACCACCACATGCAGCGGAGTTTCGTCGGCAATCCGCATGGCTTCGTCCGCATTGGACGCCGTCGTCACCTGGTAATTATGTTTTTGAAAATAAGATTGCAGTAGCTCTCTGATCGGCGGCTCGTCGTCCACCACCAAAATGTGCTGCTTCATTGCAAAGATTAGATAAGGCTTTGCGGCAAAAGGAAAGCGATTTGTAAGGAACGTAGGTCTTGCCTTTCAGATCCTCCTGTTTGGGACCAACAAATCCGCCAATTGTGCCGTTCCAACAGTAGGAGCTCACCTTCATCGCCCGGCCCAGCCAGGCGCTTCTCAGTTTTCCGGAACCGCATGTCGCACATCTTTAGGGCACCATGCTCTTTCCACGCCAGGCAAATAGCGTGTCACCTGACCCGCTCGAAAGAAGGCTAACTGATTAGTGAATTTTGCCGAATTGACGTCGTATCCGGTGCAGCTGCCGGGCGTATTTTGAAGCGCTCCGGGGACTGGTCCATTTTTGGTCGTAGTCAGGTAGGCCCATCCGTCCGGTCCGGTGAGATCACTCCCCCAAGTCGGATGCGCCATTTCGTCGTTATGGTCTGAATTGTAGAGGGCGCTCGCCCGCAGAATTTGCCGCATGTTCGTGAGGTCGATCGTCACGTAGACGCGCTCGCGCGTTTGCGACAAAGCCGCCCATTGGGTGAACACGAGAATGCTAACGACGGCGAGCAGAACGAAAAGCTCCAGCAGCATAAACGCTCGGCAGTGCCTGAGTTCACGAAAATTCCAGGGATTTCCTGCGTCGATTCTCCTCATTAGCGTTTGGTTCAAAAGAATAACGGTCAACGCCTTTTACGCCAATCAAAGACAATGCGGGCAACGAGTCGAAGAAAAGACTTACTCGATCCCCGCGCTATATTGTGATTATGGATAAGATGGATATCGGTTTGGACAAAAATGGGATTCTGGTTCGATGCGGCTCGTGCGGTTCTCGAAACCGTTTGCGCTATGAAAGTCTTCATCAGGCAACGCGTTGTGGACAGTGCAAAACTGCGCTGCGGCCGCCGGAATCTCCGATCGCCGTCAGATCTGGCGCGGAATTCAACGAGTTGACGCGGAGATCGTCTATAGCTGTCTTGACCGACTTTTGGGCCTCCTGGTGTGGCCCGTGCAAAATGGTGGCTCCAGAATTGGAAAAAGTGGCCGCTTCGGCGTGTGGGGAGATTATCGTGGCGAAGGTAAACACGGAGGTGCTTCCGGAGGTCGCCTCGGCTTTCCAAATCAGCTCTATTCCGACCTTGGTTTTGTTTCGTGCCGGCCGGGAAATGAATCGAATCGCCGGCGCTCGTCCTGCTTCGGCCATTCTCTCATTTGTGCGATCGGCAACGGTGATGTAGCAAAGAAATTGAATTCAGCGGCGGAATGGGCAATTTAAGTCCCCAATGTTAAAGAGGAACTGCGTTGCGAGAGCTTGCCTGGTGTTTGCGATGATTCTTTGCCCGTGTCATCTCCTGCTCGGTGGTGACGCTACGAACCGTTTTGGGTTTACCGGGCCTGAGATTTTTCCGATTGAAAATCTCATCACCCAACTCAAGTGCGCGGACATTGATGGCGACGGGATGAACGATTTGGTCGTGGTGAACAACGCCCGTTCACGAATCACCCTCCTTTTGAACCAGACCGGCAAGACCAATGGGCCCGCGGAAAAACGGTCCAACGCCACGCGCGATATAAACGAACTTCCGCCGGACGCCCGTTTTCGCATCGAATCGATCGCGTCGGAAAAGCGGATCTCCTCCCTTGTTGTCGCGGATTTGAACAACGACCAGCGTCCCGACATCGCCTATTACGGCGAACCCCGCGAACTGATCATTCAATATAAAGAAGGCACTAATAAATGGAGCGCGCCGAAACGGTTTTCAATTGAGGATGGGACGCTCGATCCGTACGCCCTGGTGAACGGCGATTTAAATGGCGACAAGCGGACGGATCTCCTGCTGCTTGCCGATTCCTTTATCTATTTTTTCGCGCAGAAGAGCGACGGTACCCTGGCTGAACCCGAAAAAATTCCTTATATCGGCGCGGTCAAATCAATCCAGGCGCTCGATATTCAGGGAGACGGGCGCGATGATCTTCTGCTGGTCAATTGGGACAATCCGAATCCATTTCGGTTTCGGCTGCAAAATGCCTCGGGTAAATTGGGGCCGGAACTTCATTTCAATCTCTCGCCGATTCGCTCGTATTGGGCAGACGATCTCGATGGCGACCGGAAAACTGAAATTGTGACCATCGCGCAAAAATCGGGACGGGCGCAAATCTCGTTATTCCAGCAAAAAACCGCCGACGATCTTTTGGGCGGGTGGAAGCGCGGACAATTCCAAATGATGCCGCTCACGAAAACGGCGAAGACCCGCCGCGGAACGCTCTGGGCGGACTTGAATGGCGACGGAAGGTCGGATCTTCTTGTCGCCGATCCTGAAAGCGGGCAATTGGCACTGTACCTCCAGGGCAAAGACGGTTCCTTTGATTCGCCCCAAACTTTCGCTTCCCTCACCGGGATCACGGAACTCGCGGCGACGGATTGGGACAATGACGGCAAGGTTGAAGTATTCGTTTTGAGCAATGATGAGCGCCAGATCGGCCTCACGACCTTCGACGAAAAGGGGCGATTTAACTTTCCTAAGAGCCTGTTGAGCGATGGACGCCCGCTCGCGATGGTGGTCGGGAAATTTAAATTTGCCGAAAGTTCCATGGCGGCGATCATCGATCAGGAGGGCAAACGCGAATTACAGATTCGCGCGGGGAACGGAGAAGTCTTTCACCAGAAGCTCAACGAAAGTTTTAAGGCGAATCCGAGTGCCCTCGTGGCGCATGATCTCGACCAGGACGGTCTGATGGATTTGATTGTGCTCATCCCGTACGAGAAAATGAAACTGCTTCTCCAGCAGAAAGACGGCGACTTCAAGGAAATCGATGTTACCCCTCCCGGTGGCAGCCCCGATCAGCCCTGGGTCGGCGTCGCGGATGTCGATGGCGATGGCAAATCCGAACTGCTCCTTCCGCAACGCAATTTCCTGCGCGCGGTGGTGCTTAAGTCCAACGATCAGGGCCAGTGGAATTTCGACGTGAAGGAGCAAATCAACGGCGCGGAAAGCAATTCGCGAATTGTCGCGGCCACCAGTTTGAAAGAAGAAGGAAAAAAGATTCCAGCGCTGTTTCTTTTCGACGCCGAACGGAAATGGCTCAGTGTCTCCGAACGGAACGAAGCCGGCGTTTGGCAGGTAACCCGAAACGTTCCGCTGCCGTTTGCGGAGTTTAACAGTTTGCAGCCAATCTTTCGTGACAAATCGACACCTGCGTCTGTCTCTCTGGTCGGTCTGAATACCATCGGCTGGATGGATTTGAGTGGAGAGGTTTGGGAGTTGGCGGAATTGGACGGATACGAAACTCCGATCAAGGATGGTTTGTTGCACGATGTCGTCTCGGGCGACCTCAATGGCGATAATCGCAAAGACCTGGTTTTTCTCGAAACGAACAAGAGCCACCTCGATCTGGTGACCTTCGAAGCGCCTCATAAATTGGTTCCGGCGAATCGATGGCGTGTTTTCGAGGAGCGAACCTTTCGCAGCCGCCGCAATGAATTGCCCGAACCGCGAGAAGCCCTTATTGCTGATTTCACCGGCGACGGAAAGAATGACCTCGTGGTGCTCGTCCATGACCGCATCCTGCTCTACCCGCAGGAGTAAAGGTAATAAGAATGGCGAGGTTTCAATTGCAAAAGTTGAATCGTTGGCTTCACGCGCTTCTTGATCTTTGAAGGCGTTCCGCTAAAAGCCAGCGGGTGATTACATTTTTGCACGGCAGATTGGCCGAAGTCCTCCCGACGCAGCTCACGGTCGATGTGAACGGCGTTGGCTACGAGGTGCTCATTCCGCTTTCCTCGTACGACAAGCTGCCGCAGGTTGGGCATGAGGTGCAATTGCTGACCCATCTGGCTATTCGCGAAGACGCGCATGTTCTCTACGGATTCATGAGCGTACAGGAGCGAGAGTTGTTTCGCATGCTGATCAACACCGTCAGTGGGATCGGTCCGAAGATCGCCTTGAATATCTTGAGCGGCATGAACGTGACCGCTTTTCGCGGGGCGGTGGCGAATGGAGATGTGAAGGCGCTTTCCCAGATCAGCGGCGTCGGAAAGAAGACGGCGGAACGAATCGTTGTGGAGCTAAAGGACAAGATCGGCGCCGCCGGAGCGTGGGAAGCGAGCAGCGCGCAACGCGCTCTTTCGCCTGCCGATCAAAAGATCAACGATGCCGTCCTGGCGCTGATTGCCCTCGGCTTCAAACAACTCGACGCACATGACGCCGTGCGCGGGGCGCTGGAAAAGCTCGGCCCTGAGGCCGGTCCAGACGATTTGGTTCGCGCGAGCTTACGCCGCTAGTTGTTCGGCACTTTGCCGCAAGGCCGATTCGCGTTCGAGCAATGTGGGATGCGAATAATAGAATGCGCTGTAAAGCCGATGCGGCGTGAGGTTGCTGAGGTTTTTCTCGTTCAGCTTGCGGAGCGAGTGAATCAGGGAATCCGGTTCGCGCATCGTCCAGGCCGCGTAAGCGTCGGCCTCATATTCAAATTTGCGGCTGACGAGATTTACGACCGGCCCGAACCAGAATGTGACTACGCCCGATAGCAGAGAAAACAGAAGCAGGGCTGGAACAATGCTGCCGGGTTCAAATCCGAATCCTCGATAAAACCATGGTTGCTTCGCCAGCCACGCAATAAAGTAAAAAGCAATCAAGAGTCCGGCGGCTGAAGCTGCCAGCATTTTGGGAATGTGCTTTTTCTTGTAATGTCCGATTTCGGGCGCGAGGACTGCTTCCAGTTCGACCTCGGAAAGCTGGTTGATCAGGGTGTCGAACAAAATGATCTTTCGAAACCGGCCAAAACCCGTGAAGAACGCATTTGAATGGCGCGACCGTTTACTGCCGTCCATCACCTGGATCGTGCGTGAATGAAAGCCCGTTCGTTCGCCAAGGCCGAGCAGTCGGTCGCGCAACGAACCTTCAGGTAGCGGTGTGAATTTATTGAAAAGCGGCAGGATTAATACCGGAGCGAGCACCACCATGAGGAGTTGGAAGGCAAGCACGAGACCCCAAGCCCACAACCACCAGAACCGGCCGGTCCATTGCACGAGCTTGAGAATCAGGATGAGCAGCGGATAGCCAAGGATCAATGCCACGATCACTCCTTTCACGCGGTCCATCCACCAGGTTTTTGTCGTAGAGGTGTTGAAGCCGAAGCGTTCTTCCAACTTGAACTGCTCGATCCAATCGAGCGGCAGCGATGGAACTGCCAGAAGAATTCCAATACTGAAGAGAAAGGCGGCTTCTGCCGGAGCGCTCTGGCCGAACTGCGCGCTGAACCAACGATACATCGCCGGAAAAGCAAACGTGATCAGGAGCAAAACGAGAATGGCGGTATCAAAAAGAGTTTGGAAGTCTTCGAATCGCGTCTTGGCGAGTGTGTACTCAACCGCTTTTCCGTAGGTCGGAGGATCGATCGTGGCGCGAAATGCTTCCGGAATTTCGTTCGCGTGCGCTTTCACCTCCTGCCGGTTCAGGAGCGCGAGCCAGAATTGCATCAGGACCTTCGCGCCAATGAGGAACAAAGCAATTGTCAGCACCATGCCTGAATAAGCTCGCGTTTATCCGCCTTCTTTCAAGGGCAGGCTGAAATTGAAAATCGCCCCCCGTCCGGGTTCATTTCGCGCGCGAATCCAACCATGATGATCTTCGACGATCTTCTTGCAGATCGAAAGTCCGAGCCCGGTGCCCTTGGCCTTTCCGAAGGTCGCGAAAGGCTCGAACAGGCGGGACAGAATTTCCGGAGCGATTCCTTTGCCTGTGTCTTCGATCTCGGTTACGACCTCTCCGGGTTTGACTTCGAACGATAAAAAGATTTCGCCTGCGCCCTGAACCGCGTCAACGGCGTTATGAATCAGGTTCGTGAAAACATGAAGCAGCCGTTTCTCGTCCATTGGCACCATCACCGGCGGTGGATCATTCCGCACGACGAGTTTCACCCCGCGCTGCTCCGTCTCGGGCCGCAGTTCTTCGAGCAGGTCATTGATATACTTCGAATAATCTCGTGAGGCGAGCACCATCCCGCTCTGCGAACCGCGCGTGAACTCCAGCAACTCGCTGATCATATTGTTCAAGCGGTCCACCTGCTTGTGAATGCGTTCGGTGGCCGTCTTGCGCATTTCAGGCGAGACTTTCTCCATGTTCATCAGCTCGGCCGCCAGACCGATCACGTTCAAAGGATTTTTAAAATCGTGAACGATCGATCGCGCGAACCGCCCGACCAACGTCAAACGCTCCGCTTGGAGAACCTCTTCAACATATTGGCGATTGAACTCGCGCATTCTCTGGCTGAATTCGCGGACCAGACTGACCGCCAAACGGGGCGAACCTTCAATCAGCTTGAGCAGCTTTCCAGCACATTGGGATCCTAAGCTTAGAATTCCACGTGGACAAGTTGTCGCG
>JADMIO010838961.1_pt1 | contig 24218 bp, 19 predicted proteins | sample 8958161 | NCBI WGS metagenome assembly JADMIO01 (sample SAMN16585339, study PRJNA669376) | soil metagenome | isolation source: Crop rotation soil | place: USA: Cullars Rotation, Alabama | collected 2011
TCTCTATTATGGGTGCCGGATTAGTTGGCGCCTTAGCGTATACTTTCTCGGATTCATTCTGGTTCTCGGCTGTGGAAGGCGAGGTTTACGCAAGCTCCGCGTTCTTTACAGCCATTGGCTTCTGGGCAATTTTTAAATGGGAGAGTGTGGCGGATGAAAAGCACTCCATGCGCTGGATCATTCTCATTGCTTACCTGATGGGCCTTTCAATCGGAGTCCATTTATTGAACCTCCTCACCATTCCTACAATTGCGTTCGTTTATTATTTCAGAAGATATACTGTTTCAAGAAAGGGAATCATTTACACTGCCGCTCTTTCAATCGCGATTCTTGGGTTTATTCAATATGGTGTTATACAGGGAGTGATTTCTCTTGCTTCCAGCTTTGAGCTTATTTTTGTAAACTCATTTGGAATGCCGTTTGGCTCGGGAGTTATCATCTACGCGATAATTGTTCTCACAGGAATTGTTCTCGGATTACGTTATACAAAACGCAAAAAGCTTTACAACTGGAACACAGCTATTCTTTGCCTGTGTTTTGTTCTTATCGGCTACGCTTCATTCGGACAGATTATCATCCGTTCGCTTGCGAATCCTCCTTTGGATGAAAACAATCCTGAAAATGTTTTCAATATTGAATCATACCTGAACCGTGAGCAATACGGGGATCGCCCGTTGTTCTACGGACAATACTATAATACAAAAGTTGTGGAGCAGAAGGAAGGCTCCATGACGTACGCGAAAGTTCCATGGGAAAAAAAATATGTTGAAGCAGGACGAAAAGTTATTCCTGTTTATGATGATAAGGGTTGTACTATCTTCCCTCGTATGTACAGTCCGCAGGCGAGTCACATTGCTGAATACAAAAAATACGCTGACATAAAAGGCGACCGGACACCGACATTTTTCGAAAACATGAAATTCTTTTTTTCTTACCAGGCAGGAGAAATGTACTGGCGTTATTTCATGTGGAATTATGTGGGGCGTCAGAATGATATTCAAGGTCCGGGAGGAATTACAAAAGGTAACTGGCTGAGCGGAATAAAATTTATTGACGAAATGCGTCTCGGGCCGCAGGATAAGATTCCTGACAGTATGAAAAATAATAAGGCGCGGAACGTTATGTTCTTCCTGCCATTTATCCTTGGTATCATCGGAATGGTCTTTCATTTTACACGTGATAAGAAAGATGCATGGGTTGTATTGCTCTTGTTTTTCTTTACAGGCCTCGCAATTGTTATATACCTGAATGGTCCGCCGCTTCAGCCGCGTGAACGTGATTATGCTTACGCGGGATCTACATATGCGTTTGCAATGTGGATAGGGCTCGGTGTGCTGTCAATCATCGAAGCGCTCCGGAAAAAAATGCCTGCGGCAACTGCCGGAATTGTTGCTACCGCTGCCTGTCTCGTTCTTGTTCCGGGGATTATGGCCCGCGCGGAGTGGGATGACCATGATCGTTCACATCGTTACACTTCAAGAGATTTCGCGAAGGATTATCTTGAGTCGTGTGAGCGAAATGCAATCATATTTACAAATGGTGATAACGATACTTTCCCATTATGGTATGCCCAGGAAGTTGAGAACATTCGTACGGATGTTCGTGTTGTCAACCTCAGTCTTTTGAATACTGACTGGTACATCGATCAGCTGAGAAAAAAATATTACGATTCCGATGCTATCCCTATTTCATGGACTCCTGATAAATACATGCTCGGAAGACGCGACTATGTTCGTTTTTACGATCGCGGCTTAAAAGACCCTGTTGAATTAAAAGAGCTGGTTGATTTCATGGGAAGCGATTCGCCGGATTCGAAAGCACGTCTGAGCAACGGTGAAGAGATCAATTACTTCCCGACAAAGCATATCAAATATACAGTTGACAAGGCTGCAGCTCTTGCGACAGGAACTGTGTCAAAAGAAAACGAATCGAAAATTGTGAACGAGATGGATTGGATGCTGGGCGGAGAATATCTCATGAAAAACGATTTGATGATTCTTAATATCATCGCGAATAATAACTGGAAACGCCCGATTTATTTCGCGACTACAGTAGGTACAGAAAACTATTTGAATCTCGAGCCTTACTTCCAGCTTGAAGGTATTGCTTACCGGCTTGTTCCTATCAAGACTGAAACAAAGTCGGATGTTGTTCCGGGCAGAGTGGAGGTTGACAAGATGTACAATAATGTGATGACGAAGTTCGAATATGGAAATATGAATGATCCGAGAGTTTATCTTGATGAGAATAATCTCAGGATGACTACCAATTTCCGTATCAATTTCGCACGTCTTGCTGAAGAGCTGCTTACACAGGGAAGACGTGACTCAGCGATCAAGGTTCTTGACAAATGTGTTGATATAATGCCTGATAAAACTGTTCCGTATAATTATTTCATGACACGTATCGCTGAGCTGTATTATAATGCCGCGGGAGCGATGAACAGGACAGATTCAACTCTCCAGAAAACAGATCCTGAAACAGGTAATCAAAAACAGCTTGTGGAAAAGGCAAATGCTATTACCAGCCGTGTCGCTGACATTTACGCGAACAATCTTGAATATTATCTTTCTCTGAAAGGAAATACGAAATTTTACAAGCTTGTTGATGCCGAGATGAACCAGGCATTATACATTATGCAGGCACTCTCCCAGATCGTCCAGCGAACGGATCAGAAGGAGCTGGCTGATAAGCTGGATAAACGTTTCAAAGAATTGGCAGGCAGAGCAGGATTCTGATTTCGGGTATGAACGTACCGTTAATTGTTCAAAAGCTTTTCGGGTCGGTAACGTGGCGCATGTCACGTACTGACCCGAATCTTTTTCTGACGTTTGATGACGGACCGATACCGGAAGTGACACCGCAGATTCTTTCCATCCTGAAAAAATATAATGCGAAAGCGACTTTTTTCTGCATCGGTGAAAATGTAAAAAAGCACCCCGAAATTTTCAGGCAGATATTGGAACATGGACATTCAGTCGGTAACCATACATACAATCATCTCAATGGATGGAAAACATCGAATGATGATTACTTTGAGAATATTCTTAAATGCGATGAAGCATTAAAATTCGAATTTCGAATTTCGAAATCCGCATTTTCTAATTTGTTTCGCCCTCCGTACGGTAGAATAAAATTATCCCAGGTGAGAAAAATCAAAAAAAAATTTCGTGTGATCATGTGGGATGTTTTGAGCGAAGATTACAATAAAGAAATTTCAGGAGAGAAGTGTTTTCAAAATGTTGTTTCATCCGCATCGAATGGTTCCATCATCGTTTTTCATGACAGCGAAAAAGCAAGAGAGCGTGTGCTGTACGCCTTACCGAAAGTGATGGAACATTTTTCCAAATTGAGCTTTTCGTTCAAGGCAATTTCGTGAACGGATAACTGGCAGCTTAATTATGCACATGAATTGTCTGTGCTCCGCTGCTGTAGTCAGCGGAATACGCCCTCATAGATCGTGCTGTAGGGCCATTGACAATTGAGTTATCAGCAAGGCTGAATTTACTTCCGCAATTAGGATCCACGCCAATCACACCGCTGGCATCAACTTCAATACGCGCGTTAGCTGCATTCGGGTCATGAGGACAATCGCGTTCATAAGCAGCGAACTCGCTTTGAGATTTCCGGAAAATGATAATACCTCTTACTCCTCCCGTCACATACACCGATCCGCCAACAGCGTTCAGGCTTACATTTTCAGGAAGCGTGAGGTAAACATAGAAATCGACATTTACCGCCGGAATAGAGCTGCTGTCTTTTTTACAATTGCTTAATGACGAAAAAGCTAAAACAGATAAAGCGATAAGGAAATATTTTTTTAACTTTTTAATCATAGATGTTCTTGTTCATAATTCTGCCGGCGCGTCTTGGCAATACAACAGGTTATATTTACTTTTGATCTGAAAATAAAAAACGATTTATGAGCAAAAAAATTATTCTCTCCGCATTCTTTCTTATCAGCATCGCTGTTCTTTCCTGTAAAAATACAGAAAACAAGACGGATGCTGCAAATACTGACTCTTCTGCCGCTGCAGCGCCCGCGCCAAAGGATTCATCAGCGCAAAAAGCTGTGTACACCTGCCCGATGCATCCTGAAGTAGTGAGCGACAAGGCGGGAGCATGCCCTACATGCGGAATGCCTCTTGAAATAAAGAGCTGATCAAATATTAACTCTTCGATTGCGTTCTGAGCATTGATGAAACGATTCCGGAAATATTTATTGTTATGTGGCATCGCATTTCTGCCTTTCCTGGTTGCAGGGCAGGATCTGGATGCGCGTTCACCGAAGCAGAATGACCCGATCACAAAACAGCAACGTTCAGCTGAAAAGAAAAAATTAAAACGCATCGAGAAGCAGGCAAAGGCTGATGAAGCGGCACGCAAACGTGCGATCAAGATTCAGACAAAAGAAGTCCGTAAGCGGATGAAGAAGAGCAAGAAGAAGGCGAATAAGTGGAATAGCCAGTAATTCTCAACTGCTGATTTTTTATTTTTTATTGATGCCGCTATTTTGTTTCCGGCGCTTTATATACTGAAAAGTATTCTCGCTCTTCAATCTTATTCCAATTGGTGACTACATAATCAGTTGCCGAGCTACGCCATTTTGGATCTTTTAACAGAGCGTTTCTTTCTACAAAAACATAGCAATTGCTTTTGTTAAGCTGATCGATAATTACATCAGTGTGAAAATTGACTTCGATATCAAGCGCCCAGTCAACGCCGATCGGGGGAATTGTGTTCGTAAGGAAATTTGCAAGCGGAACTCCCGGTAATGTTTTAAAATTATTCCCGTATTGATCGGCAAGATTTTTTAATTCAGTGTATTCCGTGAAAGTTTGCTTGTCACTTTTAATAAACGCGAGCCTCGGAAATACTTTGTCCATATCATACACTAAATCTTTTCTTTTGCTGTCATAGTAAGCGTTACCGTTTGCAAACCAGAAGCTCACCAGTCCGCCAAAAAATAAAAGATAGTAAAGAAGGCGGATGTGCCTGAAGTTAAAAATTTCCTTGCTCACCCAGATTATACCGAATATCAAAGGCGCTGCAAATAAAAGAGGTGTTTGATAGCCCCAGCTGAGAGAAGAGCACCATGCTAAGCTCAGCATGCAAAGGAGAACGAACAGCTCATTTCGCTTTTTATTTTTGAAAAGCTCAACCAGTATTCCTGCTGTCGCGGCCATGAAAAATATCTGGGGATACAGGCGCTGAAAATGTATCGCTTCATTCATCCTGCTTCTCCAAATGATCGATACGAAAACTGTAAAAACGTAAGCCATAATAAGCCAGCCGTTTTCAATTTTAGTCTTTAGAAGATATTTCATTCCGAATTTCAGAAGAATGAAGAGAACACAGCAAGCGAATGGTATTTTAAAAATTCTTGTATTGATATAGCTCCATATTCCCGCATCGATTGCGTCTGACATGCGTGTAGTGCCGCCGGTTAACTGAAGAAAGGGCTCAAGCAACCGGCTCCATGCTGCAGCGAAATAAATAAGAAGACAGATGGTAACAAAAGAAATTATTCCTGCAATCAAATGTCGCGTGGATTGAGTGAAGAATAAATACAATATGCCGGCTACAGGCATCGGGTAAAAGGATTGCTTGATCATCGCGGAGGCAATGAGAAAAAGCATCCCAAAGCTGATACGGAAATTTGTCGGTCGGATTGAAAGAAAATAAATTCCTATTGTGCCCAGCAGAATTCCATCCGTTGTATACCATGCCATCGGTGGAAAATTGTGAGCTGAAAAAATAAATATGATGCATGACAAAAGATATTTGTCAAGCTTATATTCGTCAAGATTAAAATGCCTGCTGATTATCTCTGTTGAAACCCAGGCGGTGAAAGTAAACGTCAGGTAAGCGATTAAACGATTCGCGATAAGATGAAATGTTACGGGAATAATTAATAGCGGAAGAGAATGGAGATAAAGAAAAAGTGGCGGACGAACGAAAACGAAGTCTTTATAAGGAGCTTCTCCGTGCAGAATACGATGAAACAATGCGATAGCGTAACCGCCATCTACATTGTCAAGACCGTAGCGTCCGTAAACAAAAAAATAGACAAACGGCAACAGGAAAAACAGAGAACGGTAACTAATCAGCTTTCCTGTTTTCATTCCATTAATTTTTAACTTCAGCTGAGTCTTCCATGTGATACACCCGGAAATAATTTGTTTCTTCTATCATCTTCCAGTTATCTACCACGTATGAAGTGGAGCCCCAGCCATAGAGAATAGACTTTGCCGGGGTAAATTGATCGCTCTCAACGAAGGCATAACAATCGCTGCTGTTTAACTGCTGAATTATGCTGTCGGTGTGATTATTAATTTCCCGTTCCATGGGCCAGTCAAGCCTGATTGGTGATTTTGTGTCAGTCAGATAATTTGAAAATGGAATTCCGGGAAGCGTTTTAAAATTATTCCCATATTTCCCTGCAAGGCTCTTTAACTCCGTGTATTTCTCAAAGGTTTCTTTGTCGCTTCGGATGCACGACAATTTTGGAAAAATTTTCCCCATATCATAAGTAAGCTCCGGCCTCGTGCTGTCGCGGGTTGGAATAATGGCAATGTGATTCGGACAATAATAGTACGCAACGGAAAAGCTGATGATTCCTCCGATAAGCAAGAAGTATGAGAAGAAACGCAGGTGGCGGAACCCGAGCTCGCCATTTATCCAGAGGATTCCAAACATTAACGGAGCGGAGAATATAACCGGAGTTTGATATCCCCAGCTAAGAGAAACGCACCATGAAAGCGATAAGAGAAAACAAAGTGTGATCATCGGAGCAGAAATTCTTTTCTGCCTGAACACATAGTATAAAATTCCTGCAATTGTGACGATGAAAAAAACCTGCGGATGACTGTAAGGATTTTCTGTTTTAATAAAAACACCGTGAAACAAATAGCTTTCACGAATGATCGCTAAGAAGGACTTTAACGCAAAAGCTAAAAACAGCCATCCGTATTCAAGTGTTTTTTTGAAAGCTAATTTCAGAATGATTTTTAAAATGAAGAAGCCTGCTACAATAACTGCCAGGGATTTCAAATGTTTCCGGATAACTTCGATGTATTGCCAAAAACCGGCATGTATGAAGTCTTCCATGTTTGTGCTTCCTGCCGTCCAGAAAATAAATGGCCTGATGAGATCGTAATGTGAAGCAAGAAAATAAGCTGCCGCAAACACGCATAAAAGAGAAGCCGCTCCCGTCAGGATATTTCTCCCTGGTTGTGTGACAGCGATATAAAGCAAGCCGGCAAAAGGCATTGGATAATATGATTGCTTTGTAAGCGCTGCTAAAAAAAGAAACAGCATCCCAAAGCATATGCGCCATGAGCTTGGCTTCACTGCAAGAAAGTAAATGCCGATCGCGGCCAGCATTACTCCATCCGTTGTATGCATCGTCATCGGCGAATAATTATGAACGGAGAAAACAAAGATGATCGACGCGAGAAGATATTTATCCAGCTTATATTTCTTCAGATCAAAATGAGCATTGATTACCTCGGTTGAAACCCATGCGGTCAGGCCAAAGTTGAGGTATACTATGAGGCGCTCGGCGATTAATAAATAATCAGGAGGAATAATTAAATAAGGGATTGAATGAAGGTAAATCGAGAATGGCGGCCTTACTAAAATAAAATCACGATAAGGGATCTGTCCGTTTACTAAGCGATGTACGCATCCTATCGTGTAGCCACAGTCGATGTCATCCATTCCGTAAGGACCATAAAAGATGAAATATAAAACGGGGAGCGAAAAGAAAAAAATACGAAGTATTCCGTTGCTCTTCATTCAGTCTTTATTTCAGATCACTTATCCATGCTTCTACCAATGGAATTTCTTTTTTATCAATCAATGATAAATTGATCAGTGATTCATAACAGGCAAGAAGGTTTGCTCCGAGATGCTCGGCTCCTTTTTTCAGATCAAGATTTTCAAGTGTTTCAACAATCTTGTAATTGTTTGTGTAGCCTGAAATCTCATCAGCGAAATCCCGCATCAGGTTGTGCATATTACGTTCCTGGTAAACTGTCGCGGGATGAAAAAGTAAATGCCAGTCGTTCGCGCTTGCAATCCGGTGAGCGATAAAGCTTCTCCAGATGTCTGTCATTCGGAAGCTGCAGTATGACGGTAGATACAATAAGGGAAATGCTTCTTTGAACCATGTTGTATTCTGACTGTTGAACGGACACCATGATTTTTTTCCAAGAGCCACATTCACATTAATGTCAAATGATAAAGGAAGAGGAAGTATCAGCCGGTAAATCGCGTCAACATCAGGATTCTCATCCGCTAATCCTTGCTGTATCGGGCAATTAACATCGCTTAAAGGAAAACGGTCGAGCGAAGGAAGCGCATCCTGCAGACGTTCAAGCGCAAAGCCGCGCGGCCAGATACGCGATTTTGTGAAATAGGAATAAATATTTGTCCAGCCGGTTTGCTCAAGGCTATGAGCTTTGCAAACGCGATTTCGGTTTTCCCAGAAACCATCCCGTGCGTAATTATCATCATCGGTCTCAAGAATTATTTCCGCCTTATTATTTTTAATAGCGAGTAGATAACCGATATTTTTCCGTGAGTAGTGGCGTTCAGGCAATAATTGCGCGATCTTGAAATTCAGCTCGCGCTGCTGCTGAAGATTATAAAAAGAGCAGCCATCAATATGAAAATCTGCCGGCGATGGCTTATCACCAATTACGATGAAAGGAATATTTTGCTTTTTGCATTTTACCGCGAAGTCATTCAGAACAGGATGATCAGGTCCGGCAATGGAGGTTATAACGAGGGATGTTGATGGATTCATGTTTAATAGTTAAAAGTTTTTAGTTCGGGGGTTCGGAAACGTTCTTGGTTCTTGCATCCTGACTCTTGATTCTTATTTCATGTTTGCCTTTACGAAAGACGCGGATTCTTTTTTTATTTCTTCGAATCCTACATCAGGACGGTAATCAAAATCCCGTTGAGCAGCAGTAATTTCACCCGCAATATCTTTATGAAATTTTCCCGCTGCATAAATTGTAGGATTCAATATTCCGAATACTGTAAGAATACTGTCCAGCACGCTCAATAATTCACAAACCAATTTAGGTATGTAAACAGGATTGTATTTTGTTCCCAGTCCTTCTGCAATATTAGAATAAATTTCGTCTACTGTATAATCGGCTTTTTTATCGCCTGCCCAATACCATTTTCCGACTGTCTCTTTTTTCTTTTCAGCCTTTATAAAAGCCTGGACAAGGTTGTCGACATGAGAAATGCTTCTGAAGTTTTTTCCATCACCGAAAACAACCTGTTTCTTCCAGAAAAACATTTTAAAAAATTTAAGATTTCTTTCAGGCATAAATGGTCCGAAGAACCAGAACCCGCGGATAGAAGTACCATCCAGCTTTCCTTCTGAGGTTTTATCAAGCAAATATTTTTCACCAAGGTATTTTGATCGCCCGTAATTCTTGTAAGGATTCGGCTGAGTGTTTTCGTCAAAAATTCTTCTTGTTCTTCCGTAACCGCAAATGCTGTCAGTGCCCATATAGAGAAATCTCTTCGTTCCTTTTTCTATACAAACGTCCACCATGTTTTTTGTTCCCAGGAAATTCACCTTGTCGTAGAGATCTGCATTATTCGCGTAGATTATTCCCGCGAAGTGATAAACTGTCTTCACATTCGTCAATGCATCACGAAGAGTTGAAGGATCAGTAATATCCCCATAAACAATTTCAAAATTAGACGGAAGCGAAATCATTCCTTTAAAGACGGGCTGAACAAGCAGCTTTATTTTCCTGTCAACCGCATTATTCCCAAAACGGTCGCCATTCATGAGTATATCAACCGTTCTGTTACCGAGTAAACCCGGGAATCCGGTAATCAGCAGCACATCATCCTCTTCAAATTTTATTCTCTTCAATGAAGGATTGTTTTTCTCTGAAAGCTGATCCAGTCCTGCCATTTTTTTTCTCGCATCGTAAACCGCGTCTTTCAAAATTGTATCAGCGGTAAGAACAGTGTAACCAAGTTCCTTCACAGCTTTCTGCGAATTGTACCAGCTATAATTTCCAATTACCGAGTCAATATAATTAGGATCGACCGGATTTTTCTTTCCCAATAAAAATTTCAGGATAACAGCCGCTGAATGCAGGAACCATTTTGGCAGAAGAACAGCAGGAGCTTTATGGCCGGAATATTTTGCAAGCAGAGAATAAAAATCGAGAAAGGAAATATTATCTCCCGCAACCACATATTTTTCATTCGCTTTTCCGACCAGCCATGCATTCACATGGGCTTTAGCGACTTCTTCGACAGAGGCAACTGAAATCCCTCCGTTGAAATAAAACGATTGTCCTTTATTTACAAAGTTGCGAATGAGCTTATGTGGCGGAGTGATCTTGCTGTCGTGATTCCCTACAACCCATGAAGGATATAATCTCCTGATATCAACGGAAGGGTTTTTTATCAGCTCATCACAATATCTTTCCGCAAGAAATTTTCCTTTTACATACGGACTTTCCGGGAAACCGACAACGCTGCTTTCATCCAAAAGCCTTTCAGGAACCGGTGAGCGTCCTAAAACGACAACGGAGCTTGTGTAAATAATTGTCTTTACCTTTTTTTCAATCGCTGTATCAAGCACTTTTTTTGTCAGCAGGTATGTGCTGTCGATTACTCTTTGCTCATCAGATGTATCAGTGGTATTTTCAGCAGCGAGATGAAAAAGCGCGTCGGAATTCTCAAAATGTTTTTCGTAAGAAGAAGGATTGAAGAGATCAGCAAAATGAACGGTCGCACCGGATTTTTCAAGATCATCGGTGTTCCTGTTTTTCGTCCTGATCAACAGGTGAACATCATTCCCTTTTTCGATTAATAATTTAGCAACATGGTATCCGATATGCCCGGACGCTCCTGTTACCACTACCTTTTGCACCATTGGTTAAAGCTGAGTGGCGTTGAAGGTAAGTCTTTTGATAAAATAATGTAACAAAGTCCTGTTCGCGTTCGCGATGGCTTTTTTCGAGACCCGCGGAGATGGCGCGCTGTAATGAATCGGAACTTCAAAAATTTTACGCTTGCGGAGGAGGTATCTTAATTCCGTCTGATAAAAATGAGCCTTTGATTTAAATTCATGCGCGATTATTTTTCCAACGATATCACGATGAAAGCCCTGATATCCTGAAGTCATGTCATGCAGCTTTGTCCCGAGAAGAATATTCGCTAAAACAGTTCCTGTCTTTGATAACATTCTTCTTTTGAAAGGAGAATCACCCATTGATCCGCCATTAATAAAGCGGCTTCCGAAAGCACACTCATTTCCTTCATTCAGCACACGTAAAAACATTGGAATCGCTCGTGGATCATGCGATAAGCCGGCGTCCATTTCGATAATAATATCATGTCCCGCTTTGTATGCTTCTGATAAGCCACGTACGTATGCATCAACAACGTTGCGGTTTTCAGGCGCCCAGACTGTAATGTAACGCGGATCTTTTGCTGAAAGCTCCCGGCAAAGCTCAAGAGTTTTATCTTTTGATGCCTTATCCACTACGAAATAAATATTTCCGGGATTCAGCTCGTCAATAACGAAATTAAGCAGGCTGATGAAAGGGATAAAGTCCGCTTCTTCATTAGCCATCGGTACAACAATCGCCCACTTTTTATAATAAAACATGGATTAAAAAGATTGAATTCAGTTTTGTGTTTGCAGGCGAAAAATATTTGCCGAAAATTCTTTGTCAGAATTGGAAATTCAACGTGCGAAGGAGGCAAATGTTTCACCTGTTTAATGCGTTAAAGATACAGGAATGAAGGGAAAGATAATCCGTTTTCTTCCCTGTTTTTTGTGATTCATTCACTTTCAGCGTTATCGGTAAAAGATTTGGCATCCGATGAAACATATTGAAGGGAATGAAGTAAACTTCCACTTAAGTTATTTTAAAGGGTCTTATGCATAAGATAATGAGGAGTAAACTTTCTTTTTCAGGGTTATTGGTTGGAGCATTTTTCCTTGTATCCGTTTTAAGCTCCTGTCTTTCCCAAAAACAGATTGCCTATTTCCAGGCGAAGAATGATACTTCAATGGCCATTCCATATGATACATCATTCATTGCAACGATTCACGCCAATGATATCCTCAATATTTTTGTAACCAGCATTAATATTGAAGCAAGTAAATATTTTAATTTTGCATCTGTGCCTGAAGCTGTCCTCAGCTCATCCCCGGGCCCGAACGGATATATCGTTGATGCATACGGTTTCGTAAGACTTCCTCTGATCGGTGATGTGAAGGTTGTCGGTCTTACTACACGGCAGGCGAATGATACCATTACAAGATTGATGGGAAAATATCTTGAAAACCCGACGGTAAAGCTGAACATTCAGAACTTCAAGGTTACTATTCTCGGAGAAGTTGTGCATCCCGGAGTGTATTATAATGCGACAGAGAAAATGACCATCACCGAAGCGCTTGCTGTCGCGAGCGACTTACCATTGTACGGAAGACGTGATAATATTATGGTGATCCGGGAGGAAAAGGGTAAAAAGATGATCGGCACTATTGACCTGACATCAAGAACAGCTTTCAGCTCTCCCTATTATTATTTACACAGCAATGATATTATTTACGTTGAACCGATGAAGCTTAAAAAATTCGGAGCCGAGTACGCGTATAAAGCATTCCCGATTCTTATCAGCGCTGTTACCATGACCATTGTGCTTATTCAGTTTTACAGAAAATAATCCATTGATAGATTTTTAAAATGAGTACTAATTCGAATCCTGTTTCACAAATCCCGTTGACTGAGCCTGAGGAGCAGGAATTTAATATACGTCAGTTTTTTTTCCTGTATGTAATTCGTTACTGGTACTTATATGTGATCAGCATCGTTCTTGCCATGCTCGTTGCTTATTACTACAACTGGTATGTTACGCCAATCTATGAGGCGAATTGTACAATGCTCATTAAGGAAGGAAGAAGCTCCGGTAGCACCGACCTGATCAACCAGATTGAGGATTACACCATTGACCGGAATATGCAGAATGAAATTGAAGAGCTGCGTTCACGAACGTTGATCGGGAAAACTATTCAGCGGCTGAACTTCGGCATCTCTTATTTTCAGAAGGGGAATGTAAGAACACAGGAGCTTTACAAAATTTCACCGGTAAAAATCAGCGTTGATTCCATTCGTCCTGCAGCTTATTCAACAAGCATAAAAATAAAGGTCATAAATGATTCGAAGTACATGATATCGTTTCACCTGCGGGCGAATGACGCGGAGTTCGCGGAGATCCATCGCTTCGGTGAGAAAATTACATGCCCGCTCGGAAAGTTTTCAATTGAAAAGACAGATTATTTTTCTGACGCATATTTCGCGAACGCTGATAATGAAAAGAGGAATTTTATTGCGCGCTTTAATTCACCTGACGCGTTGCTCGGACAATACATGGGTTTGCTGAAGATAGATCTCATCGGCAGAACATCTTCCATTCTTAAGCTGAGTATTGCCGATCCGGTTCCGGATAAGGCGGTTGACTTCCTGAACATGCTTGTAGATGTTTCATTGAGAAGTAACGTAGAGCAAAAAAATAAGATCGCGGAAAACTCATTGATATTCATCGATGAGCAGCTTGCATTAATCGCGAAGGATCTGAACGAGATCGAAGGATCCTACGAGCAGTTCAGAATTCAGAGAGGTGTTACAGATCTCGGAGCCCAGGCATCTTCTTATTTGTCAACAGCGAACCAATATGACTCACGAATCGCTGAAATAAATCTGAAGGAAAGCTTTTTGAGCTATCTCGAAAAATATGTCCAGGAAGAAAAGAATCTAAAGGATATTTCTCCTGCCAGCCTGGGAATTGACGATCCGTTGTTACAGAGATTAATCCTGCAGCTGAATGATCTAGAAACAAGACGCGGAGGAATCGGCGTGGATGCAAAGGCGGATAACCCTTTGATGAAAAATGTAAATGCGCAAATTGAAAATACGAAAGCCCTCCTTCTTGAAAACATAAAGAGCATACGCACAGGCCTTGCCACTTCCGCTGCTGAAGCGAAGTTTCAGCTCGGTAAAATTGAAGGGAAGATAAGATTGTTGCCGGGCAATGAACGTGAGCTGTTAAGCATTAAGCGCCAGACTGATATTAAAGCCGGACTTTATACTTACCTGATGCAGAAGCATGCTGAAACCGCGATCCTTCTTGCATCAGTTACAGCAGACAACAGGCTTGTTGATGCAGCGCACGCTTCTTACAATCCGTTGAAGCCTGTTAAGCAGGAAACATACGGTATCGCTTTCTTCATTGGATTGCTATTGCCAATTGGCTTTATCTATTTCAAAGATGTGCTGAATGATTACGTGCAGGATAGAATGTCTCTCACCCGCCAGACTACCATTCCTCTTTTAGGAATCGTCGGATTGAGCGGTGGAATGGAAGAGCTTGTGATAAAGGAAAATACAAAATCACATGTCGCTGAAGCATTCAGGTCTATACGTACCAATCTCCAGTTTTTTAATAACTCGAAAGCGAAGACACAGGTTTACCTGATCACATCATCGATTAGCTCTGAAGGAAAGAGTTTCTGTACGCTGAATCTCGCGTCTATCATTGCTCTTTCCGGTAAGAAGACGGTAATGCTTGGATTGGATTTAAGAAAACCTAAATCACCTGAAAGATTTAACCTGAAGAGTGAAGCGGGAATAAGCAATTACCTTATTGGCAGCGCGACAGAAAAGGATATTATTCAGGCTTCGGGAGTCGCAAATCTTGATTTTATTTTATCAGGTCCTAAGCCTCCGAATCCAGCGGAGCTTATGATGAGCGACAGCATGGACAGGCTGTTTGATTACCTGAAAGCGAATTACGATTATATTCTTCTCGACTCTCCGCCGCTGGGATTGATAACAGATGCGATGATACTTTCAAAATATGCGGATGTTACAATTTATATTGTGCGTCAGAATGTAACACGCAAGCATCATCTTGAAGCAATCAATAAAATTTACCGTGAGCATAAAATCAAAAATCTCTGTATGATCCTGAATGCTGTGAAGAGCGGTTCAGTTCCTTATGGCTATGGTTATGGTTACGGATATGGCTACGGATATGGCTATGGCTATGGCTACGGTTATTACGATGATGAAATATCTGAAAAGCCGAAATCATTCTTGGCAAGATTATTCAAGCGCGGCTAACCGCACAGGATAAAGAAAAGTTGGTGTATGAAAGCGGAAATCTCGATTGTAAGCCCCGTTTACAGAGCGGAGAAAATCGTTCACGAGCTCGTGAAACGAATTTCAGAAGCTGTGTCTCCGCTTACGGATAACTACGAAATTATTTTAGTGGAAGATGGAAGCCCTGATAACAGCTGGGAAAAAATCCTCGAAGCTTGCGGTACCAATTCTCACGTAAAGGGAATTAAGCTGAGCAGAAATTTCGGCCAGCATTACGCGATTACCGCGGGTATTGAGGCATCGACGGGGAATTATGTTGTGATCATGGATTGCGATTTGCAGGATAATCCGAAGTACATATCTGAAATGTTGCTGAGATGCAAATCGGGAAGCGATATTGTTTATACCTCAAAAGAAAAACGCAGGCATTCAGGTTTCAAAAATATTGCAGCAAATATTTATTTCCGCATTTTCAACTATCTCTCGGAGAGTCAGCAGGCAACTGATGATGTTGGAAGCTATTCAATGATTACACGTAGAGTTGCTGACGCGTACCTGGCGATTGGAGATTTTCATCGTCATTACCTGATGATTCTTCGCTTGCTTGGTTTCAGCTCGGCTATGTTGCGGATTGAGCATGAAAAAAGATTTGAAGGAAGCAGCTCGTATACGTTCAGAAAGCTGATTACACATGGTATTAACGGAATCACATCGCAGTCCGACAAGCTGCTTCGTATTTCTATCAATATCGGTTTTGGTTTTTTTGCTGTGTCACTGTTGTGGGCATTGTACATCCTTCTTAAATATTTTATCATCGGCTCATTGCCGGGATATACATCGATGATGGTGCTGATGCTCCTTTCAACAGGATTAATATTGATGTCAATTGGCGTTGCCGGAATTTATATCGGTAAAATATTTGAACAGGTAAAAGGACGCCCGCTTTATTTCATTGATCAGAAAGTTAATTTCTGAAAAATTGCTTGAATGAAACGCATGAAAAAAATTTTAATAACTCAGTCCAATTACATTCCCTGGAAGGGTTATTTTGATTCCATAAACATGGTGGATGAGTTTATCATCTACGATGACATGCAGTATACAAAACGGGACTGGAGAAACAGGAACCTGGTAAAGACAAAGGATGGCTTGAAATGGATGTCAGTTCCTGTTGAAGTGAAAGGGAAATTTTTTCAGAAGATTAATGAAACAAAAGTATCTGAAAAAGATTGGGCGAAGAGCCATTGGTCGATGCTTACGAATAGCTATGGAAAAGCTCCATGCTTTAAAGAGACGAAAAGCGCTTTTGAAGAATTGTACCTGAACATGACAGAAGAAAATCTTACGCGGATCAACCATAAATTTATTTCCGCCATTTGCTCACTGCTTGAAATAAAAACACCGGTTTTTTTTTCGCATGACTTTAAATTAGCGGAAGGGAAGACAGAGAGACTGGTTGATCTTTGTGTTCAGAGAAACGCTACGGATTATTATACCGGTCCTGCAGCGAAGAATTATATGGATGAAAGCCTTTTTGAAAAGGCAAACATCAATGTTCATTATTTTGATTACTCAGGTTATCCGGAGTATCCACAGCAGTTTCCGCCATTCGAGCATGGCGTAACCATATTAGACCTGATATTTAATACAGGAAAAGATGCCGCGAAATACATGAAAAGTTTTTCGGCGGAGAATATTGTATCATGAGCGAATTGATCAGACATATTGACGATTACTATACTCAGAAGCTGAAAGAATTCGGTGCGACTGCAAAAGGCGTTGACTGGAATTCAGATGAGTCGCAGCATCTTCGTTTTGATAAATTGCTGTCGGTGATTGAGCCGTCAAATTCTTTTTCTGTGCTTGACTATGGCTGCGGATTCGGCTCAATGTTCAATTACATGAAAGGAAAATTCGGCAAGTTTGATTACACAGGTTATGATATTTCAGCTGCCATGATCTCGGAAGCGAAGAAATTGATTCATGACACAAATGCGGTCTGGGTAAGTGAATTATCTAAAGGAAAAAAATTTGATTATGTAATTGCCAGCGGAATATTCAATGTTCGTCTTCAGCAAACGGATGACGAATGGCAGGCATACATGCAACAGACCGTTGATCAGCTGCATGAAATTTCCGAAAGGGGATTTTCATTTAATGTGCTGAGCAGCTATTCTGATGTTGATAAAAGAAGGGGATATCTTTACTATGCTGATCCGCTTTATTGGTTCGACTACTGCAAACGCAGACATTCATATAAGGTAGCGTTGCTTCACGATTATCCGTTGTACGAGTTTACTCTTCATGTAAAAAAATAAATGGCAAAGCTTATACTATTCGGCACAGGTGATATCGCGCAAATCGCCAATTATTATTTCGGGATTGATTCCGGCCATGAAGTGGCATGCTTTACGGTTGATAAAGCGTTTTTAAATTCTCAAATCGAATTTGAAGGCAAGCCTTTGATCGCGTTTGAAGAGATTCAAAAAAAATATCCTCCCGCCGAGTACAAAATGTTTATCGCTCTCAGCTATACAAATATGAATAAGCTGCGCGAGCAAAAATATCTTGAAGCCAAAGCAAAGGGCTATGAATTGGTTTCATACATCAGCAGCAAGTGCACCTATCTTTCGCAGTTTAAACCGGGTGACAACTGTTTTATTTTTGAAGACAACACGGTACAGCCGTTTGTAAAAATTGGGAACAACGTAACGTTGTGGAGTGGTAATCACATCGGTCACCATTCTGTAATCGATGATCATAATTTTGTGAGCTCGCATGTTGTAATCTCCGGACATTGTCATGTTAAATCGCATTGCTTTCTTGGAGTCAATTCTACAATCGGCCATCAAGTCACAATTGCAAAGGAAACATTAATAGGAGCAGGAGTTGTGCTGTCGAAAGATTCTGTCGAGCAGGGAGTATATGTTCCCGCGCGCTCGGTGTTGCTCGATAAGAAAAGCTCAGAGATTAAATTATAAATATCGGATATGAAAGACGAATCATACGGAGTAACGAAGCAAAATCTTGCATTGAGTGATGCTGAAAAGCATCTCGAGGAAGTTTCAATTCTCGGTTATTCTGTAATTGAAGGTGTGTTAAGCAAGGCTGAGCTGATCGAGACAAGAAGACGATTGGATGCTGTGTATGATCTGCAAGTCAAGGAAGCCCAGCAGAATAATTACAGGCTCGATGAAATTAAGGAGCAGAATGTAGCTCGTATGCCGTTTGCATATGATCCGTATTTCGTGGATCTGTTAACGCGTCCTGTGATAATCGATTATGTAAAAAAAGTGCTTGGAAATTATTTCATACTTCAGCTTCAAAACGGGATTATCAATCTTCCCAATGAAAAGCATCATCAAAGCTCATGGCATCGCGATTTGCCTTACCAGGATTTTGTGATTTCAAAACCAATATCATTCAACGCTCTCTATTGCATTGATGAGTTTTCTGACAAGACAGGCGCGACATACGTATTGCCGCACTCTCACCGCGTTGAATCAATACCTTCCGGGCAGTACATAGAAAAGCACGGAATACAGGTTCAGGCTCCGGCAGGCTCTGTAATCCTTATGGACAGCATGGTGTTTCATCGTGCAGGCTATAATTCTTCTGAAATAATCAGAAGAGCGATCAACCAGGTATACGTGACCGGGATTCTGAAGCAGCAAATAAATATACCCGCAATGCTTAAAGGAAAATATTCTGATGATCCTTTCCTGAAAATGCTGCTTGGCTATGAAGCCGCTGAAGCTGAGAATGTAAACGAATACAGGTTGAGACGCGCGAAAAAAATGAAGTCGTAGATATGAAATGGAAAAAGCTTCAGAATATTTTTTGCCCGGATAATAATTATGACTGGATGGTTTCTCACGCGGCTAACCCGTTCGCTGTTTCGCTGACGAAAAATGTTTTCAGGATTTATTTTACATGCAGGAATAAAAAAAAGCGAGTCGCATATTGGCTTTGTGGATGTTGACTCAAAAATAATTTTAAAGTTCTGAATATTTCAAAGCGGCCTGTTTTATCTCCCGGTGAACGCGGATTGTTCGATGATAGCGGAGTGGCGATGGGATATTTGCTGAAGGTAAAAGGAAAGCTTCGGTTGTATTACCTGGGCTGGAATTTAAAAGTAACTGTTCCATGGATGAATACAATTGGTTTGGCAACATGGAACAGCAAAAAAAAAGAATTTGAAAAATACGGCCGCGCTCCGATTCTGGATCGCAGCGAAGAAGATCCTTTCTCAATTTCTTATCCATCGATATTAAATGAAAAAGGAAAATATAAAATGTGGTACGGTTCGAATCTGACTTGGGGAAAGGATCAGTCAGACATGAATCATGTTATCAAGTATGCTGAATCTTCTGATGGTATATCGTGGAAGAGATCAGGACAAGTTGCTGTATCGCTGATACATAAGAATGAATATGCCTTGTCGAAACCATTTGTCGTAAAAGAAAATTCGCTTTACAAAATGTGGTATTCGTACAGGGCGAATAAAAAGATTAAGACATACAGGATTGGTTATGCTGAATCGAAGGACGGAATAAAGTGGAAGAGAAAGGACAAAGAAACAGGCATTGATGTTTCATCGAAGGGCTGGGATAGCGAAATGATTTGTTATCCTTTCGTCTTTAAATATGAGAATGATCAGTACATGTTGTACAATGGAAACGGCTATGGAAAAAGCGGTTTCGGAATAGCAATACTCGAAAAGTAAATGAAGCACATCGGTTTTAATAAGCCATATCTCACAGGTAAAGAAGGTCATTACATTTACCAGGCTGTACTTTCGTGTAAAATTTCCGGTGACGGAGTTTTTACAAAAAAGTGTCATGAGTTTTTTGAGAAGAGATTTAATTTCAAAAAAGTTCTCCTGACAACTTCATGCACCGATGCGCTTGAAATGGCTGCAATTCTTCTCGACATAAAACCGGGAGATGAAGTCATTGTTCCCGCTTACACATTTGTTTCTACTGTTAATGCTTTTGTTTTGCGTGGTGCAAAAATTGTTTTTGCCGACAGCTCAAAGGAAAATCCGAATATTGATGTTGCGAAGCTTGAATCCCTGATTACGCCAAACACCCGCGCAATTGTTCCTGTGCATTACGCAGGTGTTGCATGCGATATGGATGCGATTGCCGCGATAGCGAAGAAGCATAATTTATATGTTGTAGAAGACGCAGCGCAGGGAATTGATTCTTATTATAAAGGCCGTCCGCTTGGATCGCTTGGCGAGATGGCAGCGTTTTCATTTCACGAAACGAAGAATATTATTTCCGGTGAAGGTGGAATGCTTACGATCAATGATGAAAAATTTATTGCACGTGCTGAAATAATCCGAGAGAAAGGAACAAACCGTTCCGCATTCTTCAGGGGTGAAATTGATAAGTATGGATGGGTTGACATTGGCTCATCGTTTCTTCCTTCTGATATCATCGCGGCATTTTTATTCGCGCAAGCGGAAGAGCTGGATAGTATTCAGAAAAAGAGAAAGGCAATCTGGCAGCTTTATCATGATCAGTTGAAAGAGATTGAATCAAAAGGAAAAATAAAATTACCCTTCATTCCGGAATATGCGACCAACAATGCTCACATGTTTTACATCGTTTGTAAGAATCTTGACGAACGGACAAAGCTGATTGAGCATTTGAAGCAGGTTAACGTCCAGGCGGTGTTCCATTATTTGTCTCTGCACAAAAGTCCATTCTATGCTTCCCGTTACCATGGTCCTGATCTTCCGATGACAGATTATTATGCAGATAGTCTTCTTCGTTTGCCAATGTATTTTGAATTGACAGCGGAAGATGTGCAGAGAGTAACAGGAGCGATAAACGCATTCTACAAAAACAGATGAAGCGACAGAAAATAATTCTTCCGGGAATCTTTTCGATCCTGTTGCTGACATTTTTTGTCATCTATCGAAAGGACAACATGCTGCAGATTGGTGCAGCTTTTTTTGCTTTAATATGGCTCGTTCAATTGCCCGGAAGTTTGATTTTATTGCTTGCTGAAAATAAATCCGATAATATTTTACGGACTGTTTTATTCGGAAACGTCATTGGTTTGGCGCTCGTTCCGTTGCTTTATTATTCATTGTACTATTTCAATCTCCATCAATCGTTCGATATAATCATTTCAGTGTTGAATATTGCTCTTGGATTGATATTAATAATCCGTCTTAAGAAAAAGCAAATTCAATTTCCATCGATTGACAAATCGCAGCTAGCATGGATCATGTGGCTGCTGCTGATTGTAGTTGTGGTCTGCAGCATCCGCGAGTTCAGCCAGATGCTTAGCTGGAATTTCGTTTTCAATTCAAAGCGCGATACTGACGCCGGAATTTTGATGAGCATGGTTGTGGGGATAAAAGATTACGGATACCTCGTCAACATGAATTATGGCTCTGTTCCTGTAAACTATCATCACTTTATTTATTTGCTGATGGCTTTGGTGATGAAGGTGAGCCATGTCGGAATATTGCCATTGTACCAGGTTGTGTTTCCGCTGTACACATTTTTCTTTATGGCGCTGGCCGCTTTCTATCTGGTGAAATCTCTCAATACCACCGATGGAATCGCTTTCTTCAGCGCTGTCGCTCTTTTATTCCTTGATGATTTTTATTTGCTCAACCAGGCGATAAAATTTTTAATAAAACAACAGCCGTTTTTTACAATTGAAAGTATTGAGTGGTTGCACAATAGTCCGTCCACAGCAATCTCGCTTCTGATGTTGTTTGTTGTTATCGCTGAGTTATTTTCAGCGGAAAGGGAAAAAATAAGAAATGCTGCTTTCATCCTTCTCCTGTTTTCAATCGGAACATTAGCTTGTTACAAAATTTCCACCTGGGCATGTTTGTGCGCGGGAATGATGGCTGCATCCGTGCTGACCTTCAGAAAAAATTCAAAGCTTGTATTGTTGACTGCTTTATCTGTGATTGCCGGATTTGCTGTAAATAAATATCTCAGCGGAATCGGTAATCCTATTTATTCATCGGAAGGAATGGAAATCAGCATTGCTTATCCGTTATTACGTTCCGAGGCGGTGAAAAAAATTCTGCATTTTGGAAGTGATGTTTTCTCATTCCATGATTTTGATTTGAAGGCTGCAGCAATTCTTTTCCTCCTGATGGTTTATTATTTGTTTGGAGTGTTCGGGATTCGCTTGTGGTATGTTTTCAGAAAGCTAAAGGAGGGTATCCTGAAAATAAATTTTGCTTCCGCGACAGTTCTGTTTCTCGCGGTAAGCGGAATTGTAATTTCATTTTTGGTTATTCCGAAAGTCGGCCGTCACAACTCCTTGTATTTTATTTTAACAGGAATGTATTTGCTCAGTGTTATGTCTATGCCGATGGTGATTGAGCACTATCACACCTCGCAACGATTTATTTTAAAGGCCATTGTAGCAGGAATTCTTGTCATTCAGCTTGGAAGCGGCTTGCTCCAGGTAGTCCAGCCATTCACAAATCCCGTAAAAGCGGCAACACTTTCTCCCGATTGGTTCAATGCAATGGATTATCTTAAAAACAACACTCCTCGGAATTCTTTGCTTGCTTATAATCGATTCAGGCTGAAGGAGGATTATTACAAGGACGATTTTGATTTCGTGCCTGTGTTTGCTGAAAGACCTGTTGTTGTTGGAGGGAAGCAGTATTTTCCTGATTACGAAATGAGGAAATCGAAAACGGATTCATTGTTCTCTTCTTCTGAGCAGGTAAAAAATATTTCGGATGAATTAAAAATAGATTACATCGTGTTTGATAAATGGAACGGTGGGAAGTTCGAATGTAATGATTCAGGTTTGGTTCAGCAGGTTTATACGAATCAGCAGGTTGATATTTATAAAGTAAAAAAGCAATATTGATATGCAGGGTTCAGTAAAAGCATGTATTGCAGCTATACTTATCGCTTTCCTGGCGTATGGTTTTTTCATGCTTGATATTCCTCATGTCAATTCTGATGAGCTGTGGGAAACATCGCGCGGATATTACATGAAAGCAAATCTTCATCCCGGAGATCCGATGTTACCCGTAGAGGTTTCTCCTTTCTTCGCGTCTATTCAATATATCGGATGGAAGAGCTGGTTCATGGGAACATTGAAATCCGGAAGCGCTGCTTTGACGATGGCGATTGCTCCGCTTGACGCCTGGCATGCAATGCGATTGAATACCTTTATGTGGAGCGTCCTCGTCTGCGTGTTTACATTTAATATGTCAAAAAGATTGGGCTTGAATCATTGGTCAGCGCTGTTAAGCGCTGCAATACTAATTGCGATACCTGAATTTTTTCAGCAAGTCCACCTGGAACGTGCAGAGATCATGATTTGCGCTGCATATATTCTCGGATTGATGATGTATTTAAAAACCCGTAGAGAGGAAAATATTAAAAAGCGAAAATGGTTATTCATTACCGGGATTTATTCATGGCTTCCATCATTGATGATTCACCCCTCTGCGGCAGTTATACCGGTTACCATCGGGATTATGTATTTAGTTTTTGAAAGAAAAAATATTTTTTCAGTTAACACATTGATCCTTGGAATAGGATTGATCGGAGGATTGTGGTTCTTTTACTTCATCACTTCCGCAATGACAGAGTTCGCTTTAACGACCGGGGGTCATGATGTAATGACTCACCATGGTCCGCCTGTTTTGAAATATGGATTCAGGCAATTCCTGCGAATGCCTTTGATCTTCTATAATAAATTTATCGCGATAAGCTTGGTAAGCAAATTGGTTTCGTTCATTTTATTCATAGTTGCAATTGTTTGCTTAATGTATAAAACAAAAAAATATACTGACCGGACGATGAGAGAAGATTCAATCTTCATGCTCATCGCCATCTTAACACCGCTGATTGTGTTAATGTTAGTGTCAGGAAGCATTGGGAATTACAATATTGTTGTTGTTCCTCTTATCGCTATAGTGTTGACACGGATCATTCAACCCGCATTTCAAAACAGAAAGATGCAGTTGATTACTCCCGTTTTAATTCTCTTATGTGTTGCCTCGAATGCGATCGGGATGAAAAAGGAGTTTGGGGAAAG
>JADMIO010957472.1_pt1 | contig 24218 bp, 22 predicted proteins | sample 8958161 | NCBI WGS metagenome assembly JADMIO01 (sample SAMN16585339, study PRJNA669376) | soil metagenome | isolation source: Crop rotation soil | place: USA: Cullars Rotation, Alabama | collected 2011
CGACAACTTGTCCACGTGGAATTCTAAGCTTAGGATCCCAATGTGCTGGAAAGGATCTGTGCATTGACCCCTGTGCCCTGGTCAACGATCCTGCACAGCCCCAGGAATATGAAGGGACTAAACCCCAGCAAATAACTATCCTTTAAACCGAACGTAACGATCGCTTCATTGTAATTCAACGCGATCAGGGCGAATAGGGATGAAGCGAAGATCAGCATATTGATCGACGACCGCTGGTAGATTCGTTGAAGAAGCTCCCTGTTCTTGTCTTTCCATGCCCTCGACAAATGAGCAACGGACGCAGCAACGATACCCCGTTGCGGGGCCTGGATGACGCTTGTCATGATCTGCGCAACACCGTAAATACCTGCCTTATTGAGACCATCATTCAGCACCGATGCAATGACCAGGGAATCGAATACCTGTGACATATTGAACACCACGGTGGCCGTATAGGCAAACCCGCAAAGGCTGGCAATCTTTGTGAAGAATCGCCGCGTTACTTTGCTCGCTGAAAATGTAAAATGGATCTTTTTTGTAAAAAGGAGATACAGGAACAGGGTGATCGCAATAACCAGGTAAGTGAACGAATATAGTTTGATCAATTGATCGAAATCACAGGCCTTTGTAATAAACAGGATGATAAGTATGGTCGTAAGCACTCTCCATTGAACCTCTTTGAGGAAATTGGTGAAAACCGATTTTCCCAGGCTCCATGCATAGGCTTCGAGGATGCTAAAAATCGTAAGGCCAAAGCCCAGCACGAAGATCCAGTAATAATACTGTACCATTAGGCCCGAGTTTTCGCTGAATTTCCGGATGATGACATGCTTTAAAGCCAGGCCTGCAACGATAACCAGGATAAACCCCGTAATACCCACAAGAAGCGACCACGTTATCATGTCATTTTTCCGTGGCGGCAAATGATCATGATAGTACGGGTAATATTTAAGGATGTACGTAGGCATCGCCAGCGAAGCGAAGGCCATCATCATAGCGGCGATGTTGACGAAGATCGTGGTCAGTCCATATTGCTGTCCTTCAAATAATCCCTGTTTAGTAAAAAAATAGGTATTGATAAGGCCAATAGCAAAGCCAATATAAATAACCACCGATGAAATGATGCTTTGCTTGCGAATGGTGCTCATGCTGATGGTAATGGTGAGTGCTCAGTCGTCAGTAGCTGTCGTTAGCCGCCTTCGTGGCCAGCAACATGGCTACTGGTTAGCTTACTTTTTTTACGGTGATGTAAAAGTTCTTGTTGATATCGTCCATTGAATAATTCGAAGGTAATTCCGTTTCCTGCCAGGAACCGGTAGGTTTCAGCCATACACCAGGACCTGTTCCGATTTGCAGCGGCATATCGAAACCATCGATGCAATTGGCCCACCTATAGCTCAGTTTTTTTCCCTTTATTTTATATTCGAGCACCGGCACTTTTGTTGTGCGCAGGTATTGATCGAATATTTTTGAAAGGTCTTTACCTGATTTTTCACTCATGTATCGTTCAACATCACGCGAATCGACCGTTTTATGATAAAAATCTTTATTGAGCCCGCGTAAGATCTGCCTGAACTTTTCGTCGTCATTGATGATCTGCCGGATCGTATGGAGCATGTTAGCCCCTTTCGCATACATGTCGCCACTGCCTTCTTTGTTCACACCATAAGGCCCGATGACGGGAACATCGTTACGGATGTTCTGTCGCAATCCCTGGCAATATTCATCTGCAGCTTTTTTGCCATACTGGCATTCGACAAACAGGGGTTCTGAATAATCGGTAAACCCTTCATGCACCCACATATCCGCGATATCATTGGTAGTGATGTTATTGGCAAACCATTCGTGACCGCTTTCATGAACGATAATATAATCCCATTTCATTCCCCATCCACTGCCCGAAAGGTCCCAGCCGCTTCCCCCGGAATAATAGCCATTCACATAATGATTCCCGTAGGCCACTGCACTCTGGTGTTCCATGCCAAGATGCGAAGCTTCGACCAGCTTATAGCTATCTTCATAAAAAGGGTAGGGGCCAAACCAGTATTCAAAACAATGCAGCATGGGTTTTACATCGCGCCCGAACTGCTTCTTTGCTTTTTCGAGATTATAATCAAGCACCCAGTAACTGCAATCGAGGACTCCTTTTTCTCCCATCAAGGTATCCGTATAATTCACATATTTGCCAATATAGGGAACAAGATTGTATGTATTGATCGGGTTTTTAACTTCCCAAAGCCAGGTGGTCATTCCACCGGCCGATACCTTATTCTTCAATCTTCCGTTGCCTACCGCTATCAATGTATCGGGAACAGTGATCGAAAGGGTGGCACCATTGTCAGGCTCATCACTCTGGTGATCCTTGCAGGGATACCAAACGCTTGCACCAAGACCCTGGCATGCTACTGTCATCCATGGCCGGCCCTGTTCATCTTTTGTAAATACCCAACCGCCATCCCAGGGCGCCCTTACGGCGATTCTGGGGTTGCCATGATAGGCAATGGATATGGAATGAACACTATTTGCTTCGGCCTTAGGCAGGGGGATATGCCATACATTTCCTTCATTATAGTACGGCTTAGCGGGATAGTTGATGTATAGTTTGTCATCATAGAACAGCGTATCGATCTTCAATGGTTGTTGCAGGTCAATTTGCAGGTAGTCGGTCGTCCTGGCCGGCAGGACTTTATATTGGATCGTGGTGCGACCAACAATTGATTTGTTTTTATAATCCGGAGTGACCGAAACGTCATAATGCAGGACGTCCCACCATGCCCTCTCGGGGCCAACCGTTCCTCTTAATGTATCCTGGTGTGTGTATTGAGCCGATGAGAATTTACATACGAGCATCAAGAAAAATATTCCGCCCGCTCTCCAAAAGTATTTCACGTTGAATGTATTTGAATTGTAAATTTAGTCGTTCGTTTGGAATATGCCTGTTAAAACACACCGGCTTCGCTTTATTCTTCAGCGCCGCGATTTTCATGATCATGGAAAAGGAAAAGGAACCAGCCTGACCGCCTGTTGGTTGCCAGTTGCCGTTCTATGGTTGCTGGTACTCCTTTGCGGATGCCAGGCCAGAAAGCACAGCGATAAAAAGATATTTCACTACAACGAGCAAACCGGGATCGCGTCGCTTGACCCCGCATTTGCAAAAAACCAATCCACGATGTGGCCGGCTCACCAGTTGTTCAATACATTGGTGCAAACCGATGACAGCCTGCATATCATTCCCTCGCTGGCCCGGCGCTGGGAGATCTCGGAGGACAGGCTAAGATTTACGTTTATCCTGAGGGATGATGTTTTTTTTCATGACGATCCGGCATTTCCCAATGGCAAAGGCCGTAAACTGGTTGCCGCCGATGTGGCCTATAGCCTTGCCCGCATCATCGATAGGGAAACGGCCAGCCCGGGCGCCTGGATATTTATCAATAAGGTGGATTCAGTCAGGCCCTTCAATGCCATCAACGATACTACTTTTGAGCTGAGACTTCAAAGGCCTTATAACCCTATACTTGGGATCCTTTCCATGCAATACTGTTCCGTTGTGCCAAAAGAAGCGGTTGAAAAATATGGCAACGATTTTCGTCGCCATCCCGTTGGCTCCGGGCCATTCCGTTTTGTAGCCTGGGAAGAAGGGCAGGCATTGGTATTGGCAAAGAATGAAAACTATTTTGAAAAGGACAGTGCCGGTATACGCCTGCCCTACCTGGATGGGATAAAGATCAGCTTCTATGACAGTAAAGCGACCGAATTCCTGCTCTTCCGTCAAAAACAACTGGATTTCATAAACGACATAGACGCCTCATTCAAGGATGAGGTGTTGACAAAAAGGGGAGTTCTCAAAACAGACTGGGAAAACAAGATCGTATTGCAGGCCAATCCATATTTGAATGTCGAGTACTTTGGAATACTGACAGATACCAGCAATGATCTCGTTAAACAGTTCCCTCTACGATTTAAGAAAGTGAGGCAGGCGATCAATTATGGGTTCGACCGGCGAAAGATGATCCTGTATTTGCGCAATTCGCTGGGAACACCTGCCGAATCGGGTTTTGTACCTCTTGGATTACCTTCCTTCGATTCGAATGCCGTAAAAGGGTACCATTACGACCCCGAGAAAAGCCGGGAGTTACTTAAGGAAGCGGGTTATCCTGAGGGGAAAGGACTGCCAACCATAAAGCTGCTGACCATCTCCATTTATGCTGAAATGGCGAATTTCATTGTGAGACAATTGGAAGAAATTGGATTCCGGATACAGGTTGAAGTTGTATTGCGGTCATTATTGTTTGAGATGACATCGAACTCGAGGGCATTATTTTTTCGCGGGAGCTGGATAGCCGATTACCCGGACGCGGAAAACTATCTCTCAGTTTTTTATTCAAAGAATCCGGCGCCGCCTAATTACACGAGGTATAACAATCCACAATTCGACGCCGTGTTTGAAAAGGCATTGACCGAGGAAAACGATTCGCTACGATACCGACTTTACCAGCAGGCCGACCAGGTAATGATCAACGATGCACCGGTGGTGCCCCTTTGGTACGATAAATCTGTCAGGCTGGTCCAGCCAAACGTGACCGGCTTCACGCCCAATGGGCTTAACCTACTCGAACTTCGTAAAACCCACATAGGCGACCGTATTTTCTGAAAATATTTATTTTCCTTAAAGGGTTGATTTGCAGAGACCTGCTTCCCGGAAATCGACAGGGTGCCGGCTGCCCGCTTGCATATTAAAAAAACAGGTCATACTTTACAGATCCCAGTTGGGATTTTTACCAGGCAACAACATCATCCTTTATTCTTAGGTAAAACCAGGAACCTTTTTGAGAGATCATTCGTACTCAACCATTCGAAGCCTTTTTAAACAAACCGCACTATGAAAACAAATGGTACCCACATACTCATTATAAGAATATTGCTTTTCATTCTTATCAGCCTCTACACGATCCTCGTGTTTGGCCAGTCCCATGTAGAATAATAAATGATTGAACGAGTTTCTGTCTGTGTGTGCAGGCTCTAGAACTATTATCGTCTTTTTGAAGGGAATGTGAATCGCACTCCTAATTCAGCAAGCACCATGTCTGTTTTCGATTCATGCTGATCGAAAAAAACAGTCCCGCTGTTTCCATCAATATATGGATCCGTGAGATAGGTAGTCCGTGCACCAAGGAGGTAAGAACCTTTTATTACCACTGCTACCTGTTTACGTTTATCAACCGGTATTTCGACACCTACTCCCGGTCCCCAGGTAAAGGCCCAGTACCCTTTGCTGTTATCTCCATCAACATACTGGTTGCTGCCATAATAGGTTTCTCTTTCGATACTGGCCGATGAATAGAACAGGTTTGCGCCCACGATTGCTTCGACGAAAACAATGACCGGCTTTTCCCTGGAGGTAAGATCAGCCCGCGCCTTGAAAGCAAGCGACAGGATATTATTGCTTGCTGAGATCTTATAGGTATCGAAATAGCCGCCGTAATAAATATCGAAATAGCGTGTGTCGCTACCCGTCACCATGTAGCCGAGCTCGCCGCCGATGCTGAAAGGACTCTCCTCCGCGATGCGGCGAAGTACATTGAAGCGGATGCCTACTCCTGTTTTGGGATACGTGGATTTGTACTCTCCCTGTGGGAAACTAAGCTGAAGGCTGGCGCCTGCTGAAGTTCTTTGCGCATTAACTGTTAATGAAAGCACGGCCAGGCACAACACGGTCGCGAATATTCGCATGGATAGGTAGTTTACGGTTATCAATGGTAGTGAAAACGGTATATAAAACTACTGGTGTTTTTTGAGTTTGTCTTTAAATACCTTCTTGAATTTATCAACTTTGGGCCGGATTACGATGGTACAATAAGGATTTGAACCCTCATTGTTATCGAAGTACTGCTGGTGATAATCTTCGGCGGGGTAAAATTTACTAAACGCCGTCACCTCGGTAACGATGGGGCGGTCGAAGGCACCGCTCTTGTCCAGTTCCGCCTTATATTTTTCGGCCAGCTCTTTTTGTTCCTGGTTATGATAAAAGATACCGCTACGGTATTGGGTACCTACATCGTTTCCCTGGCGGTTTAATGTCGTTGGGTCATGCGTTTGCCAGAAAACCTCCAGCAATTCAGCAAAGCTGATCTTTTTTGGGTCATACACAATTTGCAGGCACTCTGCATGACCGGTCTCTCCTGTGCACACCTGCTTGTAAGTAGGATTTTCCGTAGTTCCTCCCGTATAGCCGGAAGTAGCACTGATCACTCCGTCTAGCTGCTCAAAGATGGCTTCGGTACACCAAAAGCACCCATTGGCAAATGTGGCGGTGTCTGTCGCAACATGGGAAAGGCTGGTATCGGTTGCAGCCGATGTTTTCGTATTGTCCATAGCGTTATTGTTGTTTTTGTTGTCTGCGGATTTACCTGATGACGAGTTTTGCGCACAGGAGCTAAATGCCGCGCCGGTACCAAAGACCGTCGTGGCGATCATCAATAGTCTGAACATTCTTGTCATACTGCTCGCGAGATTTAAGATCATAAATTTCGTCTAATTTATTGAAGCGGCCGAATGGGAACTTTTCCTTTGGGCCAGGTGACAATGCTTTGAGAATTCGTTAACAGTAATACCTACGAAAATAACAAACGACCGGACTGGTGGTTTGAAAAAAGCCATCCGCTTTTTTGCAACACATTTGTTAAAGTGCTATTCAACCAGCGCGGAATGGAAGAAACAAGTGCTGGCACCCGAATCTTTCCTACTGACCTGCCCTCTGACCCTGTTGATCCTGCACCAGTTCTTTCCACCAAAGATCAACCTGGATGTAACCTATCATGACACGGTCATCACGATGCCCGTTTCCGTCGTACTTACAGGCATTCTGCTGATTCTACCAGCCTATTTTGGCCGGAACATCCGCCGGCGGTTCGCGGGAACGCAAAGGCTGTATTGTTTCGCGGCAGCTTTTCTCCCATGCTCAACCGCACAGATATGAGCTTCGTTGCATTGCATGTCTTATTTTTCCTTTATGTCTTCGGCTTGTTGACCTCCGCCGCCATCAAAAGAGTGATCGGCCGCAAAAGCTTTTAGAACTACCTTTGTGAGCTTTAAATTTTCACCAAAAGACGATGCGACTTTACCCGGAATCAGCACACATACAACTTGAGTTCGATAAGATCAAAAACCTGCTTGTCGCTCACTGCGCGGCTGAATATGCCCGCAATAAGGCTTCGAATTTGCGGATACATACACAGAAAGATTTTATCGACACGGAATTAAAGCAAAGCCATGAATACCATCAGCTGTCACGTAACGGCATTTATTTTCCCAACGATTATATCCTGAACCTCTCCAATGAGCTTAAACTCCTTGCGATCCAGGGAGCCGTGTTGTCGGGCGAAGAGCTAATGCAGCTACGAAAGCTGGCCGAGAGCATTGAAAAGATATTCAGATGGTTTGATAGCGAAAGGCGGACGGCATACCAGGCTTTGGCAAAGGTGATTGTCGGCACCTATTATGAAAAGGCGATCATATCGATGATCGATGATGTGCTGGATGATGACGGGCAGGTAAAGGACAATGCATCCCCCGAATTGAAAAGTATCCGGTTGAATTTATACCGCAAGCGGAATGAACTCCGTCGCGTATTTGAAAAAATCGTAGCAAGACTTAATAAACAGGGGTACCTGGCAGAGATCGAAGAAAGCTTTATGAGCGGCAGGAGGGTAGTGGCGGTGTTCGCCGAACAAAAGCGTACAGTGAAAGGAATACTTCACGGTGAAAGCGACAGTCGTAAGACTGCCTTCGTCGAGCCCGAAGAAACAATAGAGCTAAATAACGAAGTTTATGAACTGGAGAACGACGAAAGAAAAGAGGTTTATCGCATTTTGAGGGATTTAACCGCCAGGCTTTCCGTCCATGCGTCGCTACTCGCAATGTATCATACTATTGTCGGTGAATATGATTTCATCCGCGCAAAGGCCAGGCTCGCCAGCGATATGAATGGTGAATATCCTTCTGTCGTTGACCGGTCCCATATCCACCTGGTCCAGGCTTTCCATCCCCTCTTATTCTTATATCATCAAAAAACGGGCAAGCCTACGATCCCCATATCTATCACCCTGGATGAGGGAAAAAGGATCTTAGTGATTAGTGGACCGAATGCGGGTGGCAAAACGGTCACGTTGAAAACGGTCGGCTTACTACAAATGATGGTGCAAAGCGGCCTGCTGGTCCCGGTGAACGCGTCGTCGCAGTTCGGAATTTTCAAACAACTGATGATCCACATCGGCGACACGCAGAGCATAGAGTTCGAACTGAGCACGTACAGCAGTCACCTGATCCATATGAAATACCTTATGGAGAACGCCAATGGCCGTACGCTGTTTTTTATTGATGAATTGGGAAGCGGAAGTGATCCAAATCTCGGTGGTGCATTTGCCGAAGTGATCCTCCAGGAGCTGGCAAAGAAGCATGCATTTGGCATCGTAACGACCCATTACCTCAACCTGAAGATCATGGCCGGCAAAACCCCGGGTATTATCAATGGCGCAATGGCTTTTGACGAGAAAAACCTGCAGCCGCAATACAAATTGCTGATCGGTAAACCCGGCAGTTCCTATACCTTTTCTATTGCCGAAAGGATCGGCTTGAACAAAGACCTGATCAACCGGGCAAGAAGCCTTGTTGCAGAAGATCAATACCGCCTCGATAAATTGCTCAACCGTACCGAACAGGACCTTCGCGACCTGGAAAAAAAGGAAAAGGAATTGCACACCGCCATCCGGGAAACCGAAAAGCTTAAAAAAGAAATGGAACAGGTGCTGAACGAGGAACGGCACCAGCAACAGGTACAATTGCTGCGGGAACAGAACCGGGTTTCCGAGGAACGGATCGCTTACCTGAAAGACATGGAGAGGAAGCTTAAACAGCTGCTGATCGAATGGCGAAAAGAAGAAGATAAAACAAAGGTCATCAGGCAGATGAATGCTTTGCTGTTTAAAAAGGATGAGAAAAAAGCCGTCAGCAAGATGCAAAAGAAAATAGATTCAAAGTTTGCAGAAATAGGCGGCGAGATAAAAACAGGCGACAAAGTAAAATTGAAACTGAACCACCAGGTAGGGGAAGTGCTTGAGTTGCGTGGTAAAAGAGCGGTTGTCAAGGTTGGATTGCTGCCCATGCAGGTCGATCTCAAAGACCTGGTAGTGGTGAAAGAAAAACTGAACGAATAATTTCCTGCTTCGGGAATCCTCCCTCTGCTTTTTCCCGTAAAGAATAGCGCAGTAACCTCAAATGCCAGGACGAAAAAGAATATGGTTTTGGGCGGCGGCGCTTCTTGCCACCTGGATCGTGATCGATCTCTTTTATCCATTCAAAAGAAATATTCGGAGAATAGATGCTGCCGCGACCGCCCGGATGGAGACCAGGATGTGGCGTTCTTACTATGAAAAAAAGAAGCTGCCACTTTTCTTCCAGTCCGCGCGGCTGATGCGCGAAGAATTTCATTTTCCTTTCTGGCGCTCCTACCGCGTGGCTTACTGTGCGGCAAAAGCTGCTTTTGTTTTTAAAGACGGCAAAAACCGCCAGGATTACAAGAAGGCACTGCCTTTTCTTCGAAAATACTATGGCCTAATTAACGAGATAAGTACCATACCTTTTAATGTTGATAGCGCGGCGACCAGTGAGCTGGAGTGGTGGATCATTCGCCGGGAAAGGGATCAGCATCCACCCGCAGAATGGGAACGATGGCTCGCATCGGGATCTTCCGTGGTCTATCACGTTCCAGCGGATTCTTTTAGAACGTACGCAAAGCTGCGCGTAACGGCAATGTTGCTAAGAGATGAAAAAGGGGATACTATTACCACGAAAGACTGGGAGCACATACACGATACTTTATTACTTGCCTGGCGATCGTTTTCCAATGCAGTGCGATTGCCGGATCATACCTGGTAGAAGTAGCTGGTTGGCGACTAGTCACCGGCTGGCTTTTTCCTTTGAAGGAAATTCACATAGATCGCTGCTACTACGGCAAACACCAGGCAACCCAGCGTGAAATTATCCACCAGCGTCGGATCAAGGTCTTTGCCTGTTAGCTTGTCGCCGAGATATTTTATGAACGAAGCCGGGAGATTTTTCTCGCCCAGGATCTCTTTTACCCGCCAATGCCAGTCCGTTAATACACAGTATCCCCATCCGTACCAAAAACCAAGTACGACCCAGCTAAGCAAAGTAAGTGAAAGCACCACGAGGTGAGTTTTGCGTGTGCGCTGCCATATCCAGCCCGCGAGGTTGAACAGTGTCACCGCAATGTGTGCGATTGTCAATAAAATGTCGAGGAAAACGTACACTGCTACCGTTAATTGTTGAGATTGCTTGCGGGCGATGGTTACCAATCGTCCTCCACGGACAGATGCCTGTTACCCAAAAGTTGATCACCCGGCACGGTAAATATCCTGAATAATTCCGTACAATTTCCCGGCGGAAATCAACGCTCGCTCTTGGTTTGGTACACTTTTTTTATCATTTTTACGTTTCTGAGTTCGTCAACCCAACCCTATTAAACGCACTATTATATGAATCACACTGTGTCCCAGCCTTCTTCGGGCAACAAGTCCTATGTATTTGTTTTACGCCTGAGTTTAATTGTCATCCTGTTTTCGGCCATCGCGTTTGGAGGGTACAAAGTTGTGTTGTACTCGAAAGCGGCTGCGCAGGAACCCCAGACCAGGAAACAGGAAGGATCGGCAGCGGAAGACAAAAAAATTACACCCATTGTCTACGACAGCGTGGATTATGAGAATAAGATGGCTCATATCACAAACGGTGATACAACGGGAAAATGGCCGGTGAAGGCAGATTACCCGCTGGATGGAGCGATTCTTCCTTTTAAGAGGATCGTTTCCTTTTATGGTAATTTGTATTCAAAGCAGATGGGTATCCTTGGTGAGCTTCCGCCAAAACAGATGCTTGCCAAACTTCAGCAGGAGGTCGCCGCCTGGCAAAAGGCGGATACGATGATGGAGGTGGTCCCGGCTCTTCACTATATCGCAGTGACCGCGCAGGGCTATTCCGGTAAGGATGGGAAATACAGGTTGAGAATGCCTTTTCATCAGATCGACTCTGTTTTGAACATGGCTAAAAGGATCGATGCAATCGTTTTTCTTGATATACAGGTCGGACTGAGCAGCCTCCAGGATGAAATACCGAAACTCGAGCCTTACTTAAAAATGCCTAATGTTCATCTCGGAATTGACCCTGAATTTTCGATGAAGGGTGGCCAGGCTCCGGGGAAAGTGATCGGTACCTTTGATGCAGCCGATATCAATTATGCCTCTCAATACCTGGCTAAACTTGTAAAAGAAAACAATCTTACTCCCAAAGTATTGATCGTTCACCGGTTTACAAGAGGGATGGTCACTAATTACAAGCAGATCAAGACAAGACCCGAGGTTCAAATCGTGATGGACATGGATGGTTGGGGACATCCCGACCTGAAATACAGCTCTTACCAATTATATATACATAAAGAACCGGTTCAGTATACCGGGTTTAAGCTGTTCTATAAAAATGACCTTAGGAACAACGGCCGGTTGATGACTCCAAAAGAATTGCTGGCGTTAAAACCTCAACCTGTTTACATCCAATACCAGTGATGATCATCATTAATGGTAAAAAAAGGCGAACCTTAGACTCGCCTTTTTTTTATGCCCGGGACTCTTGCTTTCTTAAATCCTGGAATGATCATATGAACAAAGAAGACCGGGTCAACAGGCCCCTCGCCTGCCAGGAGCCAGATTACGGCAATCCGGCTGCCCATGTTGTACGACCATTCAATGAACGGATGTGAAAGCGGGGACAAAAATCAACGGCATGTGAAAAGGCGTCCGTTTCGCTACAGCTGTTCCCGGCCGGTACTAAATAAAAAAGCACAGCTCTCGCTGTGCTCTGCTGTAGGAACTGCCATTTTACTTAACCCTATTGATCGTCACATCGTCAACTACACGCGTCTGGTTATTTATTTGGAAAACAACTGGTTTTTCGAAATCCTTGCTGCTGATCTCAAACTTCAGATCTGTACTGCCGAGTTCATCGGTGTCTACGAGGAATTTTTTCGTGAAGCTTGAACCTTTTGCCTTGTCTTTATACAAAACGTTACCATATTGGTCGCGGATGGAAATAAAGAATTCTTTTTCGTCAGCCGAACTAAACACCAGGTGAAAAAGCGGTTGATTGTTGCTGGTGCCAATGAACTTCAATTCCACGGGGATGACGTTCTTTTCATCATTTGCGGATGCGGGGGAGACGAATGCGGTCGTAAATAGCGCAACGAATGCGATGGCTACGAGGCGGGTGTTAATGTTTGTTTTCATAAATCTAAAATTTAAGGTTAATAATCTGTGTTAAATACGTCATGGGGCAATCGCATCTGTCTGGGAATATTTATGGAGCAACCGGGCAAACAATGTGGAGCTTTAGGTCCGCCTTTGGCGGGTGGCCCGTCAATCCGGGTTATGAAAGCCGGATAATTATTTGATGATGTAAAAATAGACCACGGGTCGCCAGTGTACAAACCAAGTTCCGCCCGTTTCCCGCACGTTTAACAAGGGAAAGAAAAGTTAAAGCCCTTGCCAGAAGCGCATTTAGACCGGGCCGGTGCCCCACCGCCAACGGTTTTTTGACATTAAAAAAACTTGTTCAGGCCTGCAAAAAGATGATCTTTTTCTGTGATAGGATAAATTTTATTCGCGGGAAAATTAGTCACGTGGGCTACGGTATGAATTTTGAACAATTTATTGCACGATTTTATAAACAAGCAAGGTTTTTGCGATGTATCTGGCTGATTTTCAGAATGGGGATATACCGTTTATAATTTTAATTTTTTAATTGGGATTGGGGGATCAAAAATATACTACCTTCAGCCGCCCCGGGTAACGATTTTGGGGCTAAACTCAACATAATTAACCTGAAGGTTGTTATATAGACGAACAAGCCCAAGCCATTAGAAACTAGGCACATATAAAAGGAGATAAAACGATGGCATTTAAAAAAGAGACCGTAGAGATCATTGAACCAAAAGATGTGTTCGTGGGCAATAATGACGCCCCCGTAACGCTCATGCAATTTGGCGAGTATGAAAACGAAGACTGCGCCAAAGCGAATGAAATTGTAAAGCAACTCCTGGAAGAATATGAAGGGAAGATCCGGTTTAATTTCCGGCATTTCCCCCTTACAAGGATCCACCAGCGTAGTATGAAGGCCAGCGAAGCCGCCGTTGCAGCAGCCCAGGAAGGAAAGTTCTGGGAAATGCACAATGTATTATTCAGCAACCGGCGAAATCTCGGCACAACCAGCCTGAAGCTCCACTCAAGGGAGGCTGGTATCAGCAACAAAAAGTTCCTGGATGACCTTGTAAACGGAGTTTATGGTTGGCAGGTGCAGGACGACCTCAAGGAAGGACTTGGAAGAGGAGTGAAGGAACTGCCCGCTTTCTTTATTAACAACGAGGCATTTACAGGCAAACCGACATTTGCTAATCTAAGCAACGCCATCGATTCAGCGTTGAAGAAAAGCAAGAAGAAGCCAGCAGCTAAGCAAAGAGCATAAATACAGAGTCCGCTTTTGTTGAGGAATGGTTCAAAAAAATTAAACCTCCGGGAAACCGGAGGTTTTTTATTGGTATCTGTTATAATCTAGCTGATTACCAACGATTGTTGGAAAAAGAAGGCTTTTTGCTTCTTTCCTCTTTAGGTTTTGCAACCATCACTTTGATAGCGCGACCTTCAACCATACCACCATCCAGTTCAGCAATTGCTTTCTGGGCAGCAGCGTCATCGGGCATTTCCACGAAACCGAAACCTTTGCTGCGGTTTGTGTATTTGTCCATAATAACCTTGGCAGAAGAAACTTCGCCATACTCCTGGAAAAAACCTCTTAAGTCATCATCCTGAACGGCGTAACTTAAGTTTGACACATAAATGTTCATTTGAAAAATTGATTAATTAATGAATACTTGAGAAAAAGCACGGTAAAGAAGACTAACTATTAGCACAAACTGGCTTAGCAGAAAAGATCATTCACTTACAAGATGCGAAGAACTCAAATTAACAATGCAAAGATAAGGAATAAAGTCGGTAATAATGATTTTTAATTGTTATCATAAGAATAAAAATGGCGGCAATCTTTTAAGGATTTTCCGCCATCCAGGACAAAGGGTATATAATGGTTGTTACTCGCCTTTAACTATTTTGCCAAATGCGATAGATTGGCCTTTTTGATCAACAACTTTATAAGTGTAAACACCCGGCGCTAATTGGGCAAGGTAGATTTTCGTGAACGGATTATTGAGTTTTTGCTGCCGCACATTCTTTCCAGTCATGTCATACATTGTAAGCATCGCTCCATTCGACGGCATTTCTTTGATCCGGATATTTACATAACTATTAAAAGGGTTGGGAAAAACGTCCGAACCGTTCTGCTGTGGTTCAACGCCGGCAACGGCCTTCGGCGCCGTATATATAGCCTTAGGGGGCGGTAGCTCTTCTGTCATTTCTTCCTGGACTACATCCACCAGCCTGACTTCGATCATGTCGACAGGCTCCGGTCTTTCTAAAGACAATTCTGGTGCTTCAACTTTTTGCGGCGTCTTAACTGAATTACCGGCAACCGCTTTCACGTCTGGGATCCTCGGAAGATCGAATTTTTGTTTGGGTGCACTGAACAAAAGGATATCGTCAAACTCCCAGAGGTCTTTGGCCGCTGTAACGTACGCCATGATCGAGCCGTCACCGTTGAAACTGGGTTGAATGACATTGACCAATCCTTTTCGCGGATCCGGCACTTCTGCCAGGTCAACAAATGGATCATTCACAGACTTGCGGGTAAAGCGCCAGAGATGTTCTGTGTTTTTGGTGGCCAGGCTAAAATAATAAGAGAGACCGTCCTTTGTCAGCTGCCCGGGACCCGGTTCCTGGTCTTTGGGGAAAATAAGATCTTTTACCTTCTCTATTTGATAGAGCCCTGTTCTTTTATAGACCCGTATCCTGTCCTTACCATTTACTTCGATCGTAGAAACAATCTCTTTTCCATCGGGAGATATGGAAGGACCATAGTGATTGTTCCCATCAGTACCTTCTACTTTTACCGGCTCCGGAAATTCCTGGTTAAGACTGGACCGTGTCGAAATGTACAGGTCACCCGATTCGACCATGCAAATCGTGAGCTCATCGTTTGTAAGGCTGGCGCCAAAATAACCAGCAGTGATGTTACGGCTTAAAGGTTCCGGCTTGCCAAACGGATCGTTTGTGCTTTTTCTTTTGCTGATGAGGATTGTTCCAAAATTGCCGCCGCGTGAAGAAGTAAAGTACAGGCGAAGACCATCTGGTGAAAGAAAAGGATAGGCATCAGCCACACCCGGCTGGTTGATGCTGTTTGTTTCCCTGCAGTCAGGGACGATCATTGCTGCTCCCGTTTTAGCCGGGATATTTGATCGAATAGCCTGCTCAAGCGGTTCACCTCCGAATGGTTTTTCCCTGGCATTTAATGTCTCTGCCAGTTCGCGATCGATGATCTTAGCCGATGCCGAGTCTGCAGTTGTCGCTGCTCTTTTTCGGCTGGTCCTTTGGGCATTTGCATCGAGTACTATGATTAAAATAAAAGTGCTGCACAGGCAGACGCGAAGAAAGCGGAGTGTGGGCATAAGGTTGTTGGTTTTGCAAACTGAATTTACACTTTCGGCAGGCGCACCGGATATAAGATGCTGTTAAAAGTGTTTTTCACAATCCCACTCTGAAATTTTTTTAGTTCGATCGACCCGGCACTTCCACGTTGAAGATGTTGGTGCCTTCTTCTTTTTTACGAAGACCAAAATTATACCGGATGTTTATGCCAACGCGGCGGGTATCTGCTTCCCTGTAACCAATTGCATCAACAGAACCCTGCTTGATGGTGAAGCTGTTTTTGTTGGTAAAGAACATGTCGTTCACGCTAAGCGTTACAACCAGTTTTTCTTTTAGGAATTTGCGGTTAACACTGCTGTTGAGCGCTCCGAACGAGCCAAGTTCATAGAATTGCTGTTGTCCTTTTAAGCGCATAAAACCACTCAGGGTGATCACGGACCTGCTATCGATCTTGAAAGTATGATATGTAAAAAATGTCCACGTACCTTTTTTGAATGATAACGGCTTGTTTTCATACAGACCCTGGTAAAAATTATGATTGTACTGCGCTCCCACTACAAAGAAATAGCGCCTGCCGGGAGGTATGGCTCCCAGTCCGCGGAGGTACCATTCCTTGTTCTTGCCAAGATTGTCGTAAGTCCGGTAGGCCTGGCTTTGACTACTGTCTGCCTGGTAGATCACGCTGGTGAAGATGTCCTTGGTATCATTGACCCCGATGGCAAGAATGGGTCGTTCGTCGACACTTATATTGGCTTCATAGTTCTGGGTGAACTGTGGTCTTAGCGACGGGTTACCGGTTTCAGTGAGATACTGGTCCACGTACCTCGGGAAAGGATTGAGCTGATCATATACCGGACGGGCTATGGTGCGCCGATAGACCAGGTAAGCCCGGAGGTCGAAACCCGCAATCCGCATGATGTTTTTGCTGAGATACAGGTAAGGGAACAGATCAGTACGGTGAATGCTAAACGTAGTATCGATCGGAATGATCTGGGTGCCGACCATGTTTGTGTTTTCCAGGCGGGCACCTATTTTAAGGATAATGTCCTTTCCGAATGTCTGTGACCCCTGGGCATAGAAAGAGTTGATGTTTTCGTCGTAGTGAAAAGTATTGGTCCGGCTCGGATCCTTTTCGTGATTGCCACCGGCCTGTTTGAAGTAATCTGCCACGCTCCGGAAATAAAGCAGCGAAGCCTTTATCCCCGTTTCCAGCGTAAGTTTCTTTGCCAGCTTTAGTTTCAGGTCTGACTGACCATTATAGTAATGACGTTTATTGTCGTTGATGCCATCGCCCCCGATCGTAGCAGAAAAAGGTGTATAAAACTGGGTGTTGAATACCTGCTCTGCTTTATTGCCGGTATAATTATAAAACAGGTCATTTGACCATTCTGAGCCAATCGAATCTATTTTTAATTTCCCGGTCATGCCGATCCTGAAATTGGTAGTGCTTCCATCGTTCGTTACTTTGGCCAGGTTATCGGTAAATAGCTCAGCAGTGCTGATCTTCTTGATAGCGCTCCTGTTGTCGGTATTGTTCTTATAGTCATTGTAACTGATGCTTGTTCCGAAATCAATGTCCCATTTTTTGTTGATCGGAAAGACGAGCCCGTAACTGGCAAACCACGTATTGGCGGGATAACGGGTGAACGCATTCTGACTAAGCATTGTGTCAGGGGCATAAATGCGGTCCGTCACGATCTTTTCATAAGAATCCCGGTGACTGTAATTAACATTGATAAATGAGCTCTTTTTGCCGTTATTATTATTAAGATTGAATCCGAGGAACTGGTTGCCATAGGTCCCCTGTTGCAGACCTCCATTAATACTGCCGGTCATCCCGAGCTTTATTCCTTTGCGTAATACTACATTAACGATACCCCCGGTAGTTGCCGCATCGTATTTTGCCGAAGGAGTCCTTACCACTTCAATTCTCAGGATCGCGTTAGGAGGCAGGCTTTTTAGCAATGTTGCTACATCTGCAGCGCTCATCTTCATGTCACGCCCGTTGATCTGGACAACAGCAGGGGTGAGGCTGCTGATATAAATGTTGCCATCCTGGTCGACAAACAACCCTGGAGTTTTTTCGATCACCTCGTACACGTTTGTTGATGCTGCTGCCAGGTTCTCGGGGTCGATGATGGTCTTATCATCTTCCTGTCGCATCAGCGGTTTAGAAGACGTGACTACGACTCCTGACAAGGTCTTTGGTAAAGCTTCCAGCGAAAAAGTAAACGATGACTGTTTATCGCTAATGGCGATTCCTTTCTCCAGTGGCTGGTAGCTGACGGAAGTGATGTGTACGACGTATTGGGTTCCTTTTAGAAGGTTGAATGTGGCCTGGCCGGTGCTATCGGTGACCTTTTGTTCTTTTTTGGTTGAATCAGCCCGGCTGGTTACAGCGACCGTAGCAAAGGCGACGGGTTCACGCTTTGGATTGATTATTTTGAAGGCAACAGGTGTTTCCTGGGCCCGGCTGATAATAGGTAAGGAAAAAAGTGAAAGAATAAGCAATATCCTGTCGAGTCGAAGCGTACATCTTTTTTTCATGCATCCGGTTGCCGTTAGTGAGGGTCAAAGATAATTTAAATGCTGGCTGGCAATCGGTTTAGGTTGAATGCGAAGCTACATTTTAAAATCTTTTAACCTTTCCTTTTTTTCGACTTTGATTTTCGTTCATGGATTTCCATCGCTTCTTCTATTGAATGAGTAAGACGGATGTCGGCTTCTTTTTTTGCGAGTACCGCCAGCTTGACGTAGAATTTTTTCAACGTTTCCAGTTCTTCTTCCGTAATATCTTCTACATCTATAAGTCGGTTGCTCGCACCGCTGGCCGCGATAAGCTCATTTAACTTGATCTGTAGAGCCATGGTGTCTTTATTCTGTGACTGCTGGATGATAAACACCATCAGGAAAGTGATGATGGTAGTGCCGGTGTTTATCACCAATTGCCAGGTATCCGAAAAATGGAAGACGGGACCCGAGACAGCCCACGCAATGATCACTACGAGTGCCAGGATAAAGGCGAGGGGTTTGCCAGTCGCCTTTGTCACGCGGGACGAGAACTTTTCGAAGAAGTGTTTTATTTTTTTATTCATAGAAACTGCTTTTAAGCTTTTTGTAGATTTCAATATCAATGCCGAAATTTAACCGCTGTTTTTTACAATATGACCGAATTTACCGCCACATTAAAACAATTTTCCGAGCAGGGTGAAAAGACCGGCTGGACCTATTTCGAGATCCCCGCAGATCTTGCGCAGCAACTAAAACCCGGGAATAAAAAATCATTCAGGGTGAAAGGTACACTGGATAAACATAAGATCGCCGGCATATCATTATTGCCCATGGGCGGCGGGTCCTTCATTATGGCGGTTAATGCGTCTATGCGAAAAGCGATCGGTAAGAAAAAAGGTGCGATGATCAGAGTCAGACTGCAGGAAGATAAGAATGAGTTCCGTTTCAACGAGGATTTTATGCAATGCCTCGACGATGAACCGGCCGCCTCCGCTTTCTTTAAAACATTGCCAGGATCACACCAGCGCTATTTTAGTAAATGGATCGATTCGGCAAAGACGGTAGGGACAAAAGCAAAACGGATCGCGTGGGCGGTGACGGCCCTGGCGAGAAAACAGGGATACGGGGAGATGCTGAGAAGTCATAAGGAGAGGGGTGAGTAGGTGTGGGAAATGGAGGGTGGATGCTCGATGGGGATGCTGGATGCTAGATACTGGATGCAGGAAGTCCGAAGGAATGGGCGATTCCCTTCGGACTTCCGGGTGGTTTAATAAATCTTTTCTCCTTCTTCTACCCCGGCGTAGTATAGCCTGCCGGCTCTCTGCAACACTTCGGCTGCATAGCGGGCTGTCACCTCGCCGGGGTTGTAGGTAGAAAATTCTTTTGCCAGTCTCATCACGTTCTCCTTGTATTTTGTATTGGCCAAAACCTGTACTATCGCTTTTTTCATTTGTGAAGGTTTTGGTTTTTCGGTCTTAAGGTTGATGCCCAGCTCAAAATAACCGATCCTTGCATTGATCTCGTTTTTGCCTTCGTGAATGCCTGCTACTACTAGCGGCAATTCATTCTCGATCCCGAGCATTACCCCACCATAACCGCCATTGGTGACATAAACATCTGCGTAAGGCATGACATCGCCAAATGGGATAAAGTCCTCAACGATAATATTGCTTTGGGGAAACCTTTTTTTCAATTCCTGGGTTTTTGAACCACCGGTTGTTGCTATCACCAGCGTATCGCTGTTCTTAAATGCTTCAAGAGTGGGTACAAGGATCTTTTCTGCATCTTTTTCTACCGTGCCCTGGGTCACCAATATGATCTTTTCATATTGAGTCAGGCGTACGTCAAACCAGGGTATTCTTTTTTTGCCCGAAGAGTAGGGTAACAACGCACCTGCATAATGAATATTACTACTTAGGTCGCTGCGGTAATATTCAAACCCGGGTGTACCGCTTTGCAACATAACGGTGGCCTTTGCGATCAGCATATCGAATATGCTTTCTCTACTATGGCGGATATGATATTTGTCCAGCAGCTGCCACATAACGCGGTTCGGCTCGCCAAAGATGAACTGCCGGGTAACAGCCCGTAGAACAGCCTGTTTAACGCGGCCAAAGAAATTGTTGGAAGGAGCCATTCCGAGCCCGGACGGTGGAAGATCCCTTGACGTTTCGGTAAGAGGGAACACGCCAATTGCGATCACCGGGATCTGCATCTTGTCTGTTACGAATGGAACGGCCGTAAAAGCGCAATCAGCGATCAGCAACTCAAAGTCAAATGTCTTTTGTATTTCGAGAAGGTCGGCATAATATTCAGGTCCGCGGAGGATAAAGGCATTGATCATGTCGAACTTCAGCTTTTTCACCAGTCCTTTTATTTTCGCCCGTTCGGGGAATACCGTTTCGATATTGTCGCCGGTCACTTCCAGCGCTTTCTTAAACCTATAATGAGGGATGTTTAATTTTTCCAGCTTGCTGGCATAGATACCCGCGGTATACCATCTCACATCACAACCCAGGTTTTTGAGGTAGACGGCAAGACCCGTCAATGGATTGAAATGTCCGTCGGCGGGGAAGTTGGCAAACAATATCTTCTTACCCTTCAGGGCTTCGGCGAAAACAAGATTATTCCGGGATCCAAACATCGTGTTCATGATTTGAGTTTTTAGCGATAAGGTGAATTTTTTCCAATGCTACGCCAAACCATTCGCCACTACCAGCCCGGTTTGCATCAAATGATAAAATCGCCGCATCAGTTGATGCTGCCTGTTATGGAATGTATTGGGTGAAATGCGTTTATTTGCAGTATGGTATCTTCTATCCGTGATTTCAAAAACCCATTCTTCATAGGCATAGCAGGCGCGGGCATGAGCGCCATTGCCCAGTATCTAAAAGGTATAGGCAAGAACGTTTCAGGGAGTGACCGTTTTTTCAGGCCGAATGAACCCAATGAAACCAGGGAAAAACTGGAAGCCGAAGGAATAAAATGTTTCCTGCAGGATGGGGAGGGCATTACTGCCGACACTGATCTTATCGTCGTATCGACCGCCGTAGAGGATACAGTTGTTGAAGTACAAAAAGCAAAGCAGCTGGATATTCCCATAATTAGGCGTTCAGAATTGCTGGCGCTGATAGCAGCAAGCAAAAGAACGATCGCCATCGGGGGTACAAGCGGAAAGAGCACGACCAGCGCCATGTTGTTTGATGTGCTGGAATATGCAGGAATGCAGCCCAGCATCATCAGTGGCGCCGGGCTTGTGAGTATTATCCGGCAGGGAAAGATCGGAAATGCGAAAGTAGGCGACGGTGAGTGGTTAGTGATTGAAGCGGATGAAAGCGATGGATCTATTGTACAATACAGGCCCGAGATCGGGCTTTTGCTTAATATCGACAAGGATCACAAAGAAGTCGGTACACTGATTGATATATTCAACACTTTTAAGAACAACTCAAAACTGTTTATTGTTAACCAATCACACGCGTTGACGCGTTCATTTTCCCAGGATGGGAGACAGGATTTTTCCTGGGATAAGAATGAGGCCGGATATCGAGCGTCCGATTTCAACCAGGAAGGACTAACAATAACGTTTAAGATAAACAATGTGGATTTCAAACTGAACCTCGTCGGCAGGCACAATATGGAAAATGCGCTTGCTGCTTCTGCCGTTGCAGCCCAGGTGGGTGTAAAACTTACCACCTGTTCCGAAGCATTGAGCAGGTACGAGGGGATTTATCGGCGTCACCAGGTGTTGGGAAACAAGATGGGAGTCTGGGTGATAGATGATTTTGCACATAACCCGGTGAAATGTGCTGCAGCCATTGCAGCCTGTCAACCTATCGCTTCAAAGGTTATCGCCTGGTTTCAACCGCACGGATACGGGCCTACCAAATTCCTGCGCAACGATTTTGTGCATGAGATCGCCGGTGTATTGCGGTCAACCGACGAAATATGGATGAGCGAGATCTATTATGCAGGCGGTACGGCCGTAAAAGATATATCGGCCAACGATCTTATCAATGATCTCAAAGCAATGAACAAGCCTGCATTTTTTATAGAGAACCGCGAAAATTTCCTGGAAACGGTCCGTTCTCATTTGACCAGTGACTGTGTTTTATTGTTGATGGGAGCACGAGACCCCTCACTCGAGCAATTTGCCCATGATACCTGGAACAGGTTATAATTAACAAAGAGTATCAGGCCAACTGCAGTTCGCTGTCGCGAGCTACAGGGAGGTGCAGGTACCAACAAAGTGCCAGAAGGAGGCTCTGGTGGGTGGCTGCCGATTTTACAGAGGAAAGCACACCTTCCTTGTCGAGGCTGAGAGCACAAACGGCGAGAGGATTATCCACGGAACTTTTGTAAAGAACAAGCTTTGGCTCCTTTTCTTCACTAATGGTATAGTAAAATTTTTCGTCGTTAAAAGCAATAAGGTTTTCTTTGTTTTCGATGGTAACATAACCGATCCGGATACCATATTCATTGCGCATGACAAGCCTGTTCTTCAAAAATCCTTCGTAGCGGAGGGTGAATGTTCTCTTTTCTCCTTCTGACTCCAGCCTGACGACGTTCGAAGATGAATTAAACGCAAATGTGAGGATCTTACGGCCATCGCTCCACAATGCATATACTTTCTGGCCGAGGCCTGAGGTAACGGTTTCCCAATTCATAAAAAAACGGTTTTAGTTGCCATCATTGCTGAAAAATTACGAAGCTTTATTGGGGGCGGATGCCGTTAACTTAAAATTAATATTAACTTCATATTCGCCTGGTTTTTCGTTAATAATCTGTGGACAACTTCAACGAATTCCCCAACAAATCAACTAAATTGGATATATAAACGGTGACGCTATGCTAAGACCGGAAGAACAAAAATTCATGGACCGGGCCATTTTGCTTTCCAGGCTGGGAATGGAGAGCGGGCAGGGAGGCCCTTTTGGCTGCGTGGTAGTGAAGAATAATGAGATCGTTGGTGAGGGGACTAACCGCGTCACTTCGTCAAATGATCCGACAGCGCATGCCGAAGTGGTAGCGATCAGGGAAGCATGCAGGAAATTAGGCACCTACCAGCTGGAGGATTGCGATATTTATACCAGTTGCGAGCCCTGCCCGATGTGTCTTGGAGCCATTTACTGGGCCAGGCCCCGCAGGGTCATCTATGCGAACACCCGCGAAGAGGCCGCCGCGATTGAATTTGATGATGATTTTATTTACAACGAGATCAATGCACCCATGACCGACCGGAGGATCCCGTTTATTCATTGTCCCCAGGCCGGTGCAAAGGAGATATTTCTTGCCTGGAAAAGCTGGGAGGGGAAAACAAAATATTGAAATGATGCTCATTCCGTGACAGGAGGCACCTGGCAATCCTGCGATCGAAGCCGGTTTCCGTGCTGCCGGACATCTTTGCTGGCTTACTTTTTCATGGCTTTGACGATCACAACGTAGGAGATGATGATCAACAGGATCACAATTAAGATTGAGATATATAACCAGGGCTGGTCTTTCAGTCGCATCTTTTCCCGGCGCAGTTTCTTTTTCTCCGTCTTTTTCCTGAGATCGCGGTTGAGCGTTTCAACCATTAAAGCGATGCGCTGCTTGTCCTTAAACTCCTGGAGCCCTTCCATCGCATCGTTGGCGAATTCGTTATCGAGCAATTTTGCTTCCACCTCATGCTTTTTGTCATCGGACAGTTTATCCTGCAGGTAGAGCAGCAATGTCTCCTGGTCAATGTCGGTGGACAAATGGGATAATATGTCTTTCAGGTTATCAGCCATGAGGGCCTTCTTTCATTTTTTTCTCTATGAGTATCCGGAGGTTTCTTTTACCGTTCTGGATATAACTCTTTACCTGCAGCATGCTAAATCCAGTGATCTCGTGTATGTCCTGGTAGGATTTCTTTTCAAGATAAAACAAAGTTACACATTGCCGTTGCTCCTCGTTTAGTTCTTTCAGTGCTTCTTCCATGGTTTCATAAGCCAGGTCGTTCTTTGTGATTGACTGCTGGTCCGGTTCTTCGGCCTGCACAGCAATCAATTTATCGTTTATTTCTGC
>JADMIO010814577.1_pt1 | contig 24211 bp, 26 predicted proteins | sample 8958161 | NCBI WGS metagenome assembly JADMIO01 (sample SAMN16585339, study PRJNA669376) | soil metagenome | isolation source: Crop rotation soil | place: USA: Cullars Rotation, Alabama | collected 2011
CGCGACAACTTGTCCACGTGGAATTCTAAGCTTAGGATCCCAATGTGCTGGAAAGGGTATTCCTTCGAGACCCGGCAGGTTTTCCACGAAAACATCCGGCAATGGGAGCACGAACTGAACGCGGATCCGACGTTGGAGCCGGTCAAATTTTATAGCACCGAAGTCGGTTTCGAACGGTTGACCGACGCAAAGGAACGCGATTACTTCGAGAGCCTGCACACGGGCTTGAATCTCCCAGCCGGCGCGGTGGACCGCCTGCGCAATATAGCTGGCCGGTTGTTGCGCGAATCCACGAGCTATCAGGAACTGCTGCGCGACCTGGCTTCCGAAGAACACCACATCCCCAATGTTGAAAGGAAACTACCATGAGAAACGCCAGCCCTTCCCACATCAAAATGATCGTCCGGCTTGTGGACGGCAGCGTCCAGAGTGTCCAGTTCCCCGCCGAACAAGAAGGTGATGAACTAACACTGGCCAGCCGCATCGAGAAAGTATTACAGGCCCAGGACCTGGTGCTTGAGCTGGGTGGCCGGCTGTTGGTCCTTCCCAAGCACAGCATCCTGAGCATCGAACTGACGCCCTCGCCCGCCAAGTTGCCGACAACTGCCATCCGGCATGGCCGGGTGATTGGAGGTTGATTATGAACCAAATCAAACGCATTGGCATCAGCACCGGCGGCGGAGACGCGCCGGGACTCAACGCAGTCATTCACGCGGCGGTATGTGCCGCGCACAATCAGGGATGGGAAATCTTCGGTATTCGCGACGGAGTCGAAGGCCTGCTCGACCCTGACAGCTATCCGGACGGCGGCCTGGTCAAACTCAAGCGCGAAAGCGTCCGCAACATCGCTCATCTGGGCGGGACAATTCTCGGCACGAGCAATCGCGGCAATCCACTCGGCCAGTCGGACGGCCCGAACCAGGCGGCGAAACTGGTCCAACGTTTCCGGGACCACGGACTCGACGCGCTGATCGCCGTGGGCGGCGACGGCACGCTCAGCATTGCACGCGAATTGAATGAGAACGGCCTGCGCGTCATTGGCGTGCCCAAGACCATTGACAACGACCTGGAGTCCACGGCCGTGACATTCGGTTTCGACAGTGCGGTGTCGTTCGCGACCGAATGTATTGACCGGCTGCATTTCACCGCGGAGTCACACCGGCGCGTGATGATCGTCGAAGTCATGGGTCGGTATGCCGGGTGGATCGCGCTGTATGCCGGCATCGCCGGCCGGGCGGATGCGATTCTGATCCCGGAAATTCCCTACAACATCGCGAAAGTCGCCGCGCATATTAAACGCAAGGGGGCGAACCACAGCCGGCAATACGCCATTGTGGTTGTGGCCGAGGGCGCGAAACCGGTTGGCGGTGGCGTGACGCTCAAGGAAGCAGCTCAAGCCGGTCATGTCGAGCGGCTCGGCGGCGTTGGCGAATTCGTGGCCGGGCAGTTGTTTGAATTGACCGGTCAGGAAACGCGGACCGTCGTGCTCGGTCATCTGCTGCGCGGTGGCCAGCCAACTTCGATTGACCGGTCACTCGGTTTAACGTTCGGCGCTGCCGCGGTACGAGCGCTGGCCGAAGGTCAAAACGGCGTGATGGTCGCGGTCAATCCACCACGCATTGATTACGTCCCGCTGAGGGAGGCCACGGCAAAACTCAAACTCGTTTCCGCCGACGGCTACGGCGTGATGACCGCGCGCACCTTGGATATTTCGTTTGGTGATTAACGACTTCTCACTCTGACATTAATTTCTATCAGGCGTTCCGGAAATGGTTTTGAATCAGGTGCTCCTGGTTAAAACCAATTCCGGTTTAGATTGTCCAAATTCAAACACGAGGAATTTACCGTCTGGACTCCCGCCACGTTCCACCTCACGCCAGCCGTTCTTCACATAAAAAGCACAGCCGCGCTGATTTGTCGCGAGACACTTCAGTCGATATGGCAGCGGTAGCCACGGCTTCAGACTGCGCAAGAGAAAAGAACTGATTTCATTTGGCTGGTACTCAGACGAGACTACCAAGTGATGAATAAAACGATCCGCCTCCTTTACGGAGATGAATCCGATCACCTTTTGAGCATCATTGACGGCCAACCACACGATCTCCCCTTGTGTCTGGTTCTGGAATTCATCGACCGGAGACCCTGCCGGGTCCGTTTGAGGGACTGCCCGGCGGCGTGATTCCTTGAACAGAGTGCTCAGGCAATCTGTATCGGAAGATTGAGCTTTACGTATTCGAATCGACATAGGGTGTTCCTGCTAACTTTCAAATGTTTATGGGCCTGCCGTATCCCTGGCGGGGACAACTTCTCTGTAAAGACCGTACACCCGTTTCAGTGTTTTTAGCGAGGTGAATCCGGCAGGCCAAAACATCTGCGCCTTCACTCCACCTCATCGGGTCAGGTTGACCACCGGAAAGGGTGCGTCATGCGACCGGCAGAAACTACCTACGGTGTTGCACCGATTGATCCCCTGGGGTTTTTGTTGTAGCGCTACGAGAGAATTCGTCGACTGGCTGGTGGTTTCAAAACAAGAGGGAGCAAATGAGTAGACAGCCTACCACGTTTGAGTGGACGATTTATGTACCCACGAAATCCTCAAAGGGTGCCAGATTCACAGCGACAGATCATGCCCGCTGGGGAAAACAAGTGATGCAGGTCACTGGGGGCATGACCTTTCACGGCAAAGTTAACGGTCTGCACCTCGATCCCTCCAACATGGAAGAATCCATGGATGTGAGCATTGTCTGCACAACGTCGCAAATTCGGCAAATCGCGAAGTTCACCAAGAAACACTACCAACAACAAGCGATTCTGGTGATCCGGGGGAATCCAGCCTTTATCCTCTGACGGTTGCTCGAACGGCCCTACTGCTTCACCGAAATTATTGACCAGGGATTCAATTCGCTTGTTTACTCCTCAATCAGAATGTTGCATGCTGAACGCCACCTTCGGGGAAACAAACATTCCGCAGGCAAGTCAATGCAGCAACCAAGGTAACACCATCATGGGCGACCGATCACCGAAGTCAAATAACAAACAGGCCGGACAAAAGAAGTCAAAGAGCGACAAGGCTGCCAGCAAAAAGAAGCAAGCCATCGCCTCAAAACAAGTCGGCACAAAAAAGAAATAGTTTGGTAGTCGGTTAACTGGTGTTCCCGAACCAAATCCTCTGCCGCTGGCGGTGGTTTTGCTGGTCGTGAGGATCTATCAGATGATCAGCATCTGATGTCATCCCATATACGCCATCCAAAACGATAGCGGACCAGGCAAAAGCGGTCGCGATTGACCTCCCGGCTGGCGACATCCTGCTCGGTATTTGGTTCATAAGGCTCCAACCAGGTCGCGCCGCTCGGAGGCCGTCTGACGGTCTTCCGTTTTCACTGCGAGCGGCTGCGGCGTGGTCCTCTGTGGTCGTGCCCGGGTTGACCTCGCGTACGCGCATCGCCTTTTCTCCACCCTCAGCGACGGTCACCAGCGCCGGAGCCTTGAAAAGCGGCACCGTAGGTAGTGTCCTCTGATCAAATTACAGACTTCCCCCGGTTGTGATCTTGGCGCGACGCCGTAGGTTGATGACGCGGGACAAATTGGGGCGAGGTCAGTGCGAGTAGTAGGGAACGGCGGCAGGGTCACGGTGATCTGCCGCCGTTTCTGTGAGATTGATCCACAGTCGCGGGGGTGAGGGTTATGAAGCCATTGGCGATGGAGATGTTATCGGTCCCCGTGATCAAGTGAAAACGAAACGAGAGCAGGGATTCTCCCTGTCCTCGCACCTTAGACAATGATTTTCGCGACGGTTACCGGACTTTTTTTACTGAACTGCCGGCATCCGTGAGCAGGCGAGATGCAATTTGGGCGATCTTCTTGCGATTCTTAATGATCGTTGGGTGACTGACACACAGTTCCCGCGCAATTTCACAAACACCGCAATCATGCATCAGCAGAGACAAAATCAATTGTTGGGTGTCAGTCAGTTGGGGGGCCATCAACCCGACGATATCGCGCACGATCAGTTCACTGCGCAAATCAACGGGATCGACAGCCTCCACGTAAGACCATACGCTTTCGTCGTCTTCTTCGCCCAATGGCAGCAGATTATTCTGACGCTTGAGTGAATTAATACTTCGACCGCGGTTGAGATAGTCGCGCCCGTGAAACTCGCACCCTTTGATATGCCAACTGTGGGTATTCCCGGGAAGCTTCGCTTCGGACAACCCCAGGTGGATCAGCATCTCCTGCATGAGATCCTTTTGCAGGTCGTGGTCGGAAGTCAACCTGGCAGCAATCGCCTGTAGTTGTTGATTAACCCGGTTGGTGGCTGGCATCGTGAATATGCTTGGTTCTGTTTACGGAGGAGCTGTTAGGAACTGACGCCATGCCGGTGTCCGCGAAACCCCACGACGTGCGCATTGATGGCCAACCGCATCATCCCTGGGGCGCGATGCTTCCCCACGATGTGATACACGGCCGCAATCAGATCGCCCAGAGTCAACGGTTTGCATTTACGATCGGTTTTCATGCGCCCATTCATATCCGGGCTTGTTGGCAGCACGCTATAGGGTGTTCAGCCCAGACGGTGAGGCGTTCCGGATTCATGGGCTTTACACCCCATAGCGCACTCCGGTGCCAGGCACTATATTTTTGAAATGGGATTACTTCTACTGATACTCGTCATTCTATTTCTCCTGGGTGCACTGCCGACCTGGCCACACAGCAAGAATTGGGGTTACGGTCCCAGCGGTGGATTGGGTTTGATCGTGATCATTTTGCTGATCCTGGTTCTCACAGGACGCCTTTGAAAAACCATATCAATCCATGGCGATGGGCGTGCGGAATACTGTTGCTGAGCGGAATGGTAACGGGCTGTTCGACGATCCAAATCTTTCAACCGCAGACGCGCGCGCGCAACGAAGGATACAGCCTTTTGTATGATTTAGTGAGCCAGGAAAGCGACGTCGCCAAGCTCCTTGTCATCAAACACACCGAACCGCCCGTGACGGACGCCATCAAGGAAATCGCGGAGACTTGCAGCCGAGCCAAAATCCAACTCGACGCTTTCCACAAAAAGGATCACCAACTGAGTTTCACGATGAGCAACCTGCCGTCCATCGAACAGCAAACGCGCACGTCGATTGCGGCCACCGATACGAAGGAGCTGCTCTTTTCCAGTGGCAAATTATTTGAGCACCGGTTGCTTTTCACCCAGGCGCAAGCGATGAATTATGCCGCGCATCTCGCCCAAGTCTTGCAGGAAAAGGAAACCGAGCCGAGCCGCAAGGATTTCCTGGTCAAACTCGCGGAACGCTGCACCACCTTGCATGACAAGGTCATTAAATTGATGCAGTAACAGGCCGACACCACAAAGCGGAGTGCGCACGGATAGGAGACCTATGGTGATTGAACTCGAACGAAATGAAAACGACACGGTCGAGCCCCTCCGGGTTTATTTGCGTGAAATCGGTCGCGCCTCACTCCTGACGCTTCGCCAAGAGGCCGACCTCGCCAAGCGCATTCGCGCCGGCGATGAGGAAGCGCGCGAGGAAATGATCAAGGCGAACTTGCGCCTGGTGGTCAGGATCGCGCACGACTTTGAAAATCTGGGACTGCCCCTGCTCGATCTGATCAGCGAAGGCAACATCGGTCTAATGACTGCCGTCGACCGCTACGACCCCGCCCATGGCGCGAAGCTCTCCACCTACGCGGCGTGGTGGATCAAACAAGCGATCCGCCGCGCCTTGTGCAACTGTTCGCGCACGATTCGCTTGCCGGTCCATATCGTGGACAAATTGCGGCGCTTCGATCGGCTGCGCGACCGTTTGACGGATGAGTTTGGTCGCGCGCCGACGGACATTGAAATGGCCGACCGCTGCCATATCCCCACAGCCAACGTCGCCCGCTTGCGCACACTGGGCCAGCGGCCCGCCAGCCTGGATGCGCCGATCGGGGACGATGACGACAGCCCGTTGGGGGACATTATCGAGGATGATGCGGCGGCCACGCCGCACCAAATGTTACGCAGCAAAGCGATTCGTGAAGAAATCCGCGATCACATCAAACATTTGACGCCACGCGAGGCGGAAATTCTCACGCTGCGCTTTGGGATGGACGGAGGGGGCAGGCGGACACTGGAAGTGGTTGGCAGGAAATTCAGGGTGACGCGGGAACGAATCCGTCAATTGGAAGCAGTCGCTTTGACGAAGCTGCGCCGCTGTTTGGAAAGCTTGGATCATCACGGCTGGAAAGCGGATCACGGCAATTGAGACCAGGACGTTCGAAATCCCGAAACTCCTCGCCGTTGATTGTGGGGGGCGCTTTGGTCCTCGGAGTGGCTTCCCTGTATTGGGCAAGCCCGGTGCTGATCCCCGTGGCGCTGTCGATCCTGTTGGCATTTTTATTGAGCCCGATTGACAACGCACTTCGGCGCCGGGGATTGGGGCGCGGTTTATCAGTGGCCCTGCTGGCTGTGTTGGCCTTGGTTGTCGTGGCGGCGATTAGCTGGGGGACCTCCATTGAACTGAAAGACTTTTTCCACAATCTCCCCGGTTACCAGGGGAATATCAAAAAAAGGATCGCCGATCTGCAAATTGGCCCGGGCACCGCCCTGGACAAGGTCCGCATTGAATTTGCGCAACTGATGCGCGAGGTAACCACCAATACGGCTGCGCCTGAGGCGGCTCAGCCCATTCTGGTCACCGTGCGCGGCGACCGATTTACCGGTGGGATGTGGCAGTTTTCGCCTGTCGTTCGACCGCTGTTAGAATCGGTTTCCTACATCATGTTCGTGGGGATGATGGCGGCTTTTATGCTGTTGGAAAGGGATGAATTGCGCAACCGGGCGGTGCGGCTGTTGGGTTATGGCCGACTGAGTCTGACGACGCAAGCGCTCGATGAGGCTGGGCAACGGGTCAGTCGTTATCTCTTTGCTCAATTCGTCGTCAACGTTTGTTTGGGCGTGGTCATTGGCCTTGGGTTACTGCTGCTGGGCGTGCCGTACGCGCTATTATGGGGATTTCTCGTAATCCTGCTGCGGTTCATTCCTTACATCGGCATCTGGATCGCCGCAATCCTGCCCTTGGCGGTAAGCCTCGCCACTTCTTCGAATTGGTGGCAGCCCCTCTCCGTGCTGGGCCTGTTTGCGCTTTTGGAACCGATCGTGGCGCTGCTCGTCGAACCGATGGTGTTCAGTCAAAGCGCCGGCACCTCCAAGGTGGCCATGTTGATCTCGATTGCCTTTTGGACCTGGCTTTGGGGCCCGGTCGGTTTATTGCTGGCCACCCCCTTGACCGCCTGCCTCGCCGTCATGGCGAAATATGTGCCGCAACTGGAATTCATCTCGATGCTCTTGGGCGACGAGCCAATCATGCAGGCATCAGTGGCCTATTATGAGCGGCTGGTGGCAGGGGACCAGGACGAAGCGGAAATGATCGTGGATGAGCAGTTGCGACTCCATCCGGTCGAACACGTCTTCGATGAGGTGTTGATCCCGGCCCTGCATTACGCCAAGCGTGACAGCCGGCTGGGGATTCTGGCGGCTGACGATCTCAAATTCATTTACGACAGCACCCGGGAAATAATCGAACGCATCCACCTTCCAGCCGCCACGAGCAGTGTTTCGACCGGGGTTGATCTCGACACCCGGACGCGCATCCTGGTTTGGCCGGCCCGGGACGAAGCCGACGCCCTCGCCTTGTTAATGCTGCAACAGTTGCTGGACCCGGCCCATTACACAATGGAGATCTGCGCTCCCGGGAAGCGTTTGGCGGAAATTGTTCCGGAAGTGGAACAGAAAAAGCATGCGTTATTTTGCATCGGTTTTATTACGCCGGGCGGACTATCCGCCAGCCGTCATCTCACGAAGCTGCTGCGCTCCCGGTTTCCTGAACTCAAGATCGTGGCAGGCCGGTGGGGGCTGCATGACAACCTTCCCCAAGACCGGGAAATACTGTTGTCGGCCGGTGCCACCCACGTGGCGGGTACTCTCATTGAAACCCGCGACCGGATTGTCCACGCCCTGTCGCCAGAGGCAAAACGGGACAGTTGATCAACAAAAAAGGCCAGCCCGCTTTTGTGGACTGACCTTCTTTGGTATTTCTTCGCGTCTTCTGGCCTTTGGAACAGGCTTCGCTCAGCGCAGACTTGCCGGCTGCGGCGCGGGTTCCGGGTGTTCTGATTGCGCTGGTTCTTCCTGGTCCTTCTTTTTGTGATCTTCCTTGTTATTGTTGTGCCGACCCTTTTCCTTCTCGGCCGGTTCGCTCTTGCCGCGCGATTCCGTTACCGGCGGCGCTTTCGGTTCAGGCCGGTCGACGGGCTTCGGTGCCTGCTCTCGTTGAAGTTCCCCGCGATGTTCGGATTCGGGTTTGGCGTTGGCGGGTGCGGGAGCTGATTTGACTTTTTCAGTCTCGGTCACGCGTGCCTTTTCCTGCTGGATGCGTTTCTCCTCGTTAGCTTGGGAGTGGTGCTTCTGCTCGTCTGCTTGATGGTCTTCCGCCTTGACTGCGGGCGGCTCCGGCGTGGCCATCTGTGGTCGTGCCACCGGGTTTACCTCGCGAACGGGCATTGCCTTTTCATCGTGACTGCGAACTGTCGGTTCGACCGTTTGGCTGCGAACTGTCGGTTCGGCGGTTGTTCTTTTAAGCGAAGACGGTGTCGAGTGCTTGGCAACCACCGGTGCTTCCTCCTGGCTGCGCAGTTGGCGAACCGGGACGACTTGCAGTTTACGTCCGCTCGCTTGCTCGATGACGGTTGTATGCGGACCTTCGTTGATGACGGTCTTGTTAACGACTTTGATCTTTGTGATGTTCACGGTCTTGTTAATGATGGTGGTATTATTCACGACCACCGTGGTGGGGCGGACGGGCGAAAGGAATTGCCGCTCCTCAACAAAGACATAGGCCCGCGGCGAAATGATTCGGACATCAACTTCCACGGAGTCACCGCGAAACCTTGACGTCGGGTATAACGGCGCCCAGCCGATGTATCCACCGCCTTCGTGCCAGGAGACCCATGCCGGAGCCCACTGCGTTTGGGGCACCCAGTACCAGCCAAATTCCGCACTCAAATCCCAGCGACCATAGTGGTACGTGGCCCAGCCCCAGGGTTCCTCGCTGGCCCAATACCAGCCGGCATCCGTGCGCTGCCAGTTGCCATTACAATAAGGGCGCCAACCAGCATCGACGTGACCGGGAATCCAACAGCGTCCGTAAGACCCGACAACCTCCCAGCGCCCGTACGAGCTGAGTGGTTCGTAAAAGTCGCTTTCCGCGTGAATCTCCACCGACGAGGGTTCGTCCGCGCGTGCTTCGTAGGGTTGGCGAATATAAGTTGTGCAACCGAGCAGGAACCCGCCCGCGAGCAAACCGAGTGTTTTCCCGATCCGGTTGATGGACCGATTGGTGTTCTTCATAATGACTTTCTTTCCGGCAACGAATGCGGATGGCGGGCGCAGTCAGGTATTCCGTGGTTGGGGCTGACCGATGTTTAAACTTAATCCCCAGCCAGGATGGACGCTATGGGGTATTGACCCCAACGCCAGCGGCGGCGCGGCGTAAGCCACGCGGGGTGATGGGGTCTTCACCCTATTTGAAATTACTCCATCCGGTTTAGACTCGGCGTGCACAAGCTCTGTGCGGAGTTCGACAGTCCGGTGAAAAAGGAGTAGTGTCGTCTGAAGGTATTCAGAAAACATCATGAAAACAAAAGGGCAGAAATCTTACGGAGGCTGGTTTCAACGCAGTCAGTTCATCAAGACCTTGCAAAGAATCTTCCGGCGCCCGATCGCTGATGGGGATGTTCTCGTCGAGCCAGCGAAACCACTCTTGGGTCCCCTCGCCCGAATCCAGGAACACCTTCATCTGCACGGGCTGGGCCAGCAGGTGCACGCGCGCCAGGAAACTGTGGGGGACGGTTTCGTGCTGGAGGATGACGACGGTTTCGTGCACGCCAAGGATTACGCAGCCGCCGTGGTGATGATTGAACGAATCTGGCTGTATCGGCCCGGAATGGGCGCCCGTCCTTAGCCGGCTTTTTTCTCAAACCATCGCCGGTGCATCACTTCCAGAAACTTGCGGTTCAAGCCGGGGCAACTGGCGTCGCCGATGACAGCGTCGGCATCACACCGCGGACAAAGGGCGGTGGCATCGTGCTGAATCCATTTGCGAATCTCAGCGGGTCCAAACACCGACAAACAGCGAAAACATCCGCACGTGGAACTGGCGTTGATCAGCGATCGGTGCCGCGCGGCAGCTTGATTCAATTGCTGCAGTTGTTCTTCACTCAATGTGGGAAGTGTTAACCCCATAAAACAGAATTCTCTCTTTTAACGATCCGAAACGTTTGCTGACCAGGCGACGATCTTATCGGCTTGCGCCGAATCTTACTTTGACTTTCGCCGAAACCGAAACTCATCGTGCCCCTTGGGCTTTGGTGGTCCGACATTGGAGCGTGTGTCGCGCCCGAGCGGGTCGCCAAACACAACCTGTTCGCCGCACTTGGGACAGGGGGTGGGCCGGTTGGCAATTTCTTCGGCAACATTCACGCTGGCGTGGCACCGCGGGCAAACACTGACAACGGCGGACTCCCCTGTCACCGGGTTGCTGGCGAGGCCGGGAACGCGAATGGCTTCCTGGCACGATGAACAATGCACCAAGGCTCCCTTCAATTGCGGCGCGATCATGAGCCGCTGCCCGCACCGGGGGCACTGGTGGACATTCAGGGTCGTGGGCGTCTCCAGCGGTGTCTGACAGTCGGGGCAGTTTGCCAATAAGCCGCGGCGGCTCTCGTCAATCACGAGGTGGCGCCCGCAAGTCTCACATAAGAAATAGATATTGGACTTCAATTGACCTCACAAAAAAAGGCCAGTCCGCATTCGGACTGACCTTTCCTTTTTGCACATATGTCAGCGCCAGGAGGCATGCGATGGTGTTCGCAACGTCCAAGCCGCTAGGCCTTCTGGTGTTTGGCCCGTTCTTCGAGCATCGCGTTCTTGCCGGCTTCAAACGCCGCGGCCAGTTCCGCTTTTTTGTCCAAGACGAAATCCTGGGCATTCCCCAGCGCATCCCCCGCTTGGCCCTTGAGATCGCGGGCTTTCTGGGCGAGCAATTCCCGCGTTTCCTTGCCGGAGCGCGGCGCGTACAACAACGCGGCGCCTGTCCCGACGAGCGCGCCAATCGCAAACGCGGCGAGATAACCGCCGAGGCAACTTGATTCATTATTCTGTGACATGTGACTCCTCTGCTTTCTGTGGTTGATGGTTCCGGTTGAAAAATGTTTCAAAAAATTTGGCGATCCCTTTGCGAACAATCTGGACGTTGCGCACCGCTGTCATAATGGATGGTTCGACAATGGAACCAACTTCCCCGACCACGAGGTCCGCCCGTTCACTCCAGCCGCGCACGGTCCGGACGATGCGCTCGACGTCGTCAAACTGCCGGTTGGCGCGCGTGGACAGTTCGTTGACGCTCCGCACCAATTGTTGGCTGTCCCGGACCAGAACCGAAACCTCGACTTTGAGTTCTTGCAGTGCCTGGGCCATCCCGGCGGCATGCCGACGCATTTGAAAAATTGCCGGAATACAACAGGCGACAAAGAGAATGACCGCGATGGCAGCGAGAAACAGGGCGATCTGGAGTGGCATTTCCATTCAATTTATCGGGGGCACGAGTTGTTGTTCACGGCATTGAGAGTAGGGGGTGGAATCCGGTGAGCGCCATAGGGTGTTCACCCCACCAAAACCACCCTATGGTGGGAAAATACCCACCCATGTCATCTTGATCATTCACCAAGAAAGATCAGGAAACATCATGACAATCAGAACAATCAAGAATGACAAGGCTCTCAACACACTGGGTTTGATCATCTGTCTCGCCACCGTGCCATTCCTCGTCGGAGTGACCGGCTGCGCCACCAGCAGCCGTTATACGCGCAACGAAACCGAAGAAATTCGTGACCGTGACACGTCGGCCCGGGTTGTGGCGGCATTGGCAGACGCCAAACATGGACGGTATTTCAGTGGCGTGAATGTGGATACGTACAAGGAAGTTGTCCAGTTAAGCGGCTTTGTGAATACACCCGACCTGAAGAACCAAGCCGGTACCGTCGCCCGGGATGCCGCCGGCGGACGCGAGATCCGCAACAATATCACCGTCAAAGAGTAATCAGCAAAAAATCATCCGGCGGGGCGTCACTTCCTATGCGGTCGAATTGTGCCGTTCCGCCTAGGTATGGGGTCTTTACCCTATGGCGCCTTCCCGGCAAGCTGATAATAATCCGCCATGAAAAGCAGGCACCGATCCCATCCACCACAATTGCCTGCTCAACTCCCGCAGCCCGTGAAACCAACCGCAGAGAAGATGAGACAAAGAAAGACATCCCGATCATGAGCTATCTGAGCGGTTTCATCGGTAAACGGGAGCTGGCAACCTGGGCAATCGCGACCGGCATTTTCACCGCATTGATCGCCTGTCAATTCAGCCTGTGGAGTCTTGTGGGTGTCGCGGTATTGTTCATAGGCTACGCCTCTTGGACGACCACCAAGTTTATGATGACCACACACTACAGCGGATCCAATGTCGTCGCGTGTGTCTGGCCGGTCAGCATCGCCATCATACAAGCCTTGCTTGGCCTCGGCTTGGCTTGGGTGATGGTGTGGTTGGGGAACGGCGTATTTCGTTCCTGATATTGGCTTAGTTGAACAGGCAGGAACGACGTGGCGTTGAGCCGCTACGCAGGTCCCGCTGGCTTCAAGACCATCTGAAGATGTTCGGAGGGCAGCAAGATCACCCAATACTGGTTGGGAGCGAACCACTCCAGCTTTAACGGGTGCCTCTGGATCTGGCCACCTTCCCCCTTGAATCCGAATTCAAAGCTGGATTGCAATTTTTCACCGCTCTGCTTGAGTGCGTCACTCAGCGCCATGCAGATCGCGGTCAGCCGCGATTGCTTTTCATCGGCTGTTCCCTGCATTACATGCTGGCGAAAGGCGTCGATCGACATGGCCCACCGCGACGGCTCGGATAGATACGCCTTGACGGTGCGGGAACTCCGGTAGTCGCTGGAAAGTTCCACCAATGTGCCTTTCTGGACGGAATCTTGAATGGATTTGACGTCAACCGGTATCATGAATTCGTCTCCAGTTCTAAAACCCCGGCTAGACAATCGTCAGTTGGACGCTGCTTTCGATGATGCCGGCGCCGATGGCGTACCGGGTGAGGCCCGCCACATCGTGAATATTGAGTTTCTGCATCAAACTCTGGCGGTGCTTCTCAACGGTTTTGATGCTGATGCCGAGTTCATCGGCGACTTGTTTGTTTGGTTTGCCCTCGGCGATCAGTTGGAGCACTTCCAGTTCGCGCGAACTGAGGCGGGCCACCTGCTTGCGGGACGACCGTCCTTCCACCGGCGACTTTTGATCGTAGAGGCGCTTGGCCACAGCCGGACTGAAAAACGTTTTTCCATTGCGGACTTCCCGAATCGCCTGGGATAAATCATGCGAGGAGGTTTGCTTGAGCAAAAATCCCACCGCGCCGAAGGCGATCGCCTGCTCGACATAGGCATCCTCGTTGTGCGCCGAGAGAATCAGCACCTTGGCGCCGGGAATGGCCTTGCGAATTTGCCGCGTGGCTTCCAGCCCATTGAGCAGCGGCATCGCGATATCCATGACGATCACGTCCGGGCGCAATTTTTGGGCCAGCGCCACTGCTTGGCGGCCCGTCTGCGCCTCGCCAATCACCTCGATGTCGGTTTCGGCCGCCAACAACTTCCGGAAACCTTCGCGGACAATCATGTGATCTTCCGCCATCAGGACTGTAATACGTTTGATAATCATTTCTTTGGACCAATCCGATGATTTGGGGCGAGCTTTTTGCGTTCCCGGCGATTGCCAATCGGGATCTGAGCCTGGATGGCAGTGCCCTTGCCCGGCGCAGAATTAATGGTGAAATTGCCGCCCATCATCTCCACCCGTTCCCGCATGCCGAGCAATCCCAGGCGTTTGTTTCGTTTCGAATGCAAGACCCGTTGCACTTGAAATGATTGGCCATTGTCCTGGAGGGTCAGACAAACCACATCCGGCAACTTTCGGATCGTGAGATCCACCCGGGTGGCGTGCGCATGGCGGGCGACATTGGTCAGCCCTTCCTGGGCGACGCGATAGAGAACCGTGCGCTTGATCCCGTCCAATTTTTCCACGGCGGCAAAAATAGTCACATTCACATGAATGCCCGTTCGTTTGGAAAAGCTCTTCACGAACGTATGCAAGGCGGGAATCAGCCCCAAGTCGTCCAAGACCGCCGGCCGCAGCTCCCGGGCGAACTGATGCACGATCGCCACCGATTTTTCCACCAGCCGTTGCGTCCGGTCGATATTGCGGTCCAGCCCCTCGGTGTTGAGCGCGGCTTCTTTTTTCAACGTCGCCAGCCGGATGTTGATGCCGGTCAATGTCTGGGCGATGACATCATGCAATTCCCGGCTGATTTTTTTGCGTTCATCTTCCTGCGCCGAAAGAATCTGGCGGGACAAGAGCCGCAATTGGTCTTGCAGGTGGTCCGACTGTTGCAGCAACTCCGAGTAATGGCGCTCGCTTTTCTTCAGCGCTTCCTCGACCGCCTTGCGTTGCGTGATTTCCAGGCTTAACTCCAGGTTCGAGGCGGCCAGTTCCACCGTCCGCTGGCTCAGGGCCTTGATGAATTCTTTCAGGTGGAGGGTCGCCTCCTGGGCGCTGCGATGTGTTTTCTCGATCGGCGTGATGGCCACCGCAAAGAAGATTCCAGCCTGTTTGATGAGCGCCGCGCGTTTGGCGGCCGGGAAACCAGGCAAGATTTCCGTGATCAAAGTTTCTTCGTGGAGCCTGGCCAGTTCCAAGGTCTGCAAGCCGGCGGCCAGTGCTTCACTGACCAAGACCCGCGCCGGTTCCAAACTGGCCTGCTGTCCCTGTTTCAGGTGCTTCCGCAGCGCCTCCTGGTAGCGTCTCGACAAATTAAAGAGCTTGCGCTTCATGCGTTCCTGAACTCGCGGGCCACTCGCCGTACGGTCTGGGCAGATTCTAATACCAGTCGCTGGGTGTTGGCGATTTCATTCTGGAGTCCCTTGGTGTTGGTCCGCGCCTCCTCTTTCATGGTGAGCAACCGGACATTGATGCCCAGCAAGGTTTGCGCGATTTCACCTTGCAGTTCGCAGCTAATTTTTTTGCGTTCGTCCTCCTGCGCGGCCAGCACTTGGTGCGTCAACTGCCGCAACCCTTCCTGCAGTTGCAGGCTCTCGCCGAGCAGCCGGGAGTAGTGCTTGCCGCTTTTTTTGAGGGCGGCTTCCACTTTTTTGCGCCGGACGATGCCGCGCTGCAATTGGCGATTGGTGACGGCGAGCGCCAGCGTGCGCCGGTTCAACGCCTCATTCAGCCGGTTGAGATCAATCTTGCTCTTCCGCGCGGCCCGATGCGTCTCTTCGATGGGGATGATCGCCTCGTGAAAAAATTTCTCGGCCCGTTTGTTGACTCCCCGACCGGGGGAGTGATCAAGGGTGGTGAGGATGCCGACATGCATTCTGGCCAGATCCAGCGTTTCCAACCCAAGCGCCACGGCGCGGCGTCCCAGAGCTTGCGCCGGCAAGAAGCTGGCCCGTGGGCCTTGCTTCAAATGTTGCTGCAAGGCACTGGCATAATTTCGCGCCAACGCATTCAATTTTCGCTTCATCATAGTGGCGCGATGTTTCGCTCCATAAATCCACCTGACACTCTGTCGATCAGTGTCAATCGTCTATAGGGTAGAACCCTACTCGATTCGTTGACCAGGCAACCTTCGGCGTGATTTGGATCTTTTCGGAGGAGAACTCCAGTCTTTCCCCATACGGTCTACACCCCAAGGTGAACACCCTCTACCGAAGAATCAGCCCAGCCCATATTTTCGTCCGCAGTTGATGACCGAATAAAACAGCAGCAGCAGGAGAAGCGGACAATGACAGCAGTTTATCCAATCGCGGTGGTGTTGAACGGATCCAAGCGGATCGCAATGGGCCTGACGCTCGCGGTGGCCATGATGTTCCCGCGCTCAGACGCACTCGCCAAGCAGAGCGGGACAAGTATCCTCCATTTTAATTTCGCATCACCCATGACGAACACCGGCGCCGATCCCGATGCCAGTGGCACCGTCAGCGGCAAACTGAACAGTCAGGGGAATGCCAGCAACCAACAGCTTAAAATTGCGCTGGCCAACCTGAATCCCAACACGACGTATCAATTGGTCGCCGTCACTGGCGATGAAATCAACTCGACGAACGTGACGGCGCTCACTACGGATTCGAAAGGCGCGGTCAAGGTCACGTTCGTGAAAAAGACGCAGGGAAATGCCAGTGCTGGCGGTCAACCGCTCCCGGGCGTGCTCAGCCCTCTTAACAACGTTCGTGAACTGGACATCGTCAACAGCAACGCCCAGACAGTTCTAACGGCGGACCTAACCAACCCGGCCAAGTTCCAGTACTTGGCCAAACGTTTCATGGACAACACCGGGTTCATTTCCAACGCGGTCGGGTCGTTTCAGATTAAAGCCACGGCAACTTCCACCCAGTTCCGGTTGAGGGTTTCGGGATTGACCCTGAACACGGACTACATCCTGATGCTTAACGGCACCGCTGCCGAAACGATTACCAGCGATGGCGCGGGCAACCTGAATTTGAAGGCTCTGCCTGAAGGTGCGCCGGCCGGGCTCGCTATCCATTCGCTGGGGCTGACCGATATTAACAGCAACCTTATCCTGACGGTCAGTGGAGGATTGGGAATCTCGCCGGCCGGGCAAGCGCCCGTTGCTCTGGGAGCAGCAGCCACGTTCGCGGTTCTGGGCGGCTCCACCGTCACCAGCGCCGGTAATACCATCGTGAATGGCGATCTGGGAGTTAGCCCCGGCACTGCAGTAACTGGATTCTTCACAGTGGATGCCGGACCCGGAATCGTGAACGGGACGATCTACAACGCCACGCCCGGACCTGCAGCCACCGCCCAGGGCGACTTGGCCACCGCATACAATGACGCGGCCGGACGAACCGTCGGAGCGATTATAGTTGCCGGCAATCTCGGCGGCCAGACTCTTGCGCCGGGTCTCTATAAATCGACCTCCTCGCTGGAGATTTCCTCCGGGGACCTCACGCTGGATGCCCAGGGTGACGCAAATGCGGTGTTCATCTTCCAGATGGCGTCCACCCTGACCACGACCGCTGGTCGCCAAGTCATCCTGGCCGGCGGGGCCAAGGCCGCCAACGTCTTCTGGCAAGTCGGCAGTTCGGCAATGCTGGGAACAACCTCGATATTCAAGGGCAACATCCTGGCATTGGCCGCGATCACGGTCACGACGGGCGCAACACTGGACGGCCGCGCGTTGGCCTTGACTGACGCCGTTACGTTGGACGCCAATACCGTTACAATTCCTGCCCCATAGAAAAGGGCTTTGTCGGCACAAGATCGCTCGCGATCAAGGGCGGCTCAATTGAGCCGCCCTTGCTTGTTTAATTCAACCGCACCGTCGGTGCCCCGTCGAGGCGCTTGGATAGATCAATGGGATCACCAACGGAAACTTCCTGCTGATTCACCTGATAGGCCCAAATTTCAAAATGGGCGAGCCGGGCTTCGCCGTAGATCGTCGCAAACGCGCCATCCACGGCATCGGCGCCATGTGCGATTTTGACACGACCGATGCGTGGAACATTGAAGCGCGGATCGAAAGTCAACCACTCTTGCCCCAGGTAGACCTCGCAATAGGCGTGAAAATCCATCGGCGAGCCGGGATCGAGAAACCCAATATCCGGCAGGTGTCCCGTCACGTAGCGGGCGGGCAAATTAAAGGCGCGGCACAGCGCAATGGCCACATGAGCGAAGTCGCGGCAAACCCCGTAGCGCCGTTCGATCACTTCGGAGGCGGAAAGATCGGACCGGCCGGACAGGTAACGATATTCAATATTGTGGTGGACCCAATCGCAAATGGCCTGCACGCGAGCAAGCCCGTGCGGAACTTGCCCGAACAGGTTCCAGGCGAAATTCAAAAGCTTATCCGAATCGCAATAGCGACTGGGCAGCGTATAGCGCAGCAGTTCGGAGGGCAGTTGCCCGACCGGCACCATGGGACTCGTCACCTCCCGACTGTCCGGCAACGCCGACACAGCCACCAGGGCATCATGACGAATTTCGTTTCGTCCCGGCATCAGCAGCGATCGCAACGTGATATTGCCGTGGGGATCCTGAAACTCAGACGACGGCTGACCAATCCCAAACGAAAGTTTCTCCTGCAACACCAGCACCTGGCCTTCCAACAGCGGTTTGAGTACAAACAAAGCCGGAGTTGGCACTGAGGTTTCATAGGCCAGGAGGCAGCCGACGCGAACGGTAAGATTTAGCGGCGCCCAATTCATAAGCCCCTGATTGAACGAATCGCTGAAAACTGTCTATGGGGTGTATACCCTATGGCGAAATCCTACCGCGAAGCTCACGCTAGGGCGGATACCCCATGGACAAGCCATCGCACATTCGAAAGATCGCCTTTCTCGGCGATTACCTGCCGCGCAAATGCGGCATCGCCACTTTCACAGCCGATGTTCTGACCGCTGTGGCGGCGGAGCATCCCGACACCCAGTGCTTTGCCGTGCCGGTCAACGATCTCAAGAGCGGCTACGACTACCCCAATGTGGTGCGCTTCGAAATCGAGGAACAGGATTTGTCGTCCTACCAGCGGGCAGCGGATTTTCTCAACATCAGTAATGTGGACATTGTCTCCGTGCAGCACGAATTCGGAATTTATGGGGGCCCGGCCGGCAGTCATCTGCTGGCGTTATTGCGCGAATTGCGCATGCCCGTGGTCACGACCCTGCACACCGTCCTGCGCGATCCGAACGGCGATCAACGCCGCGTGATGCAGGAACTAATTGCGCGCTCGACGCGGCTGCTGGTGATGGCCGAGCGGGGCCGGCAGATGTTGCAGGACATTTATCAGGCGCCTCCCGCCAAGATTGATTTCATCCCGCATGGCATTCCCGATATCCCATTTGTCGATCCGAACTATTACAAAGACCAGTTCGGCGTGGCCGGGCGGGTGGTCTTGCTGACCTTCGGATTGTTGTCGCCGAACAAGGGAATCGAGCACGTGCTGAATGCATTGCCGGCGATTTTGGCGGAGTTTCCCAACGTGGTGTACATCGTTCTGGGCGCCACGCATCCGAACGAGGTGCGCGAGCAAGGGGAAGCCTACCGGCTCAGCCTCGAACGGCTCGCGAAGCGGAACAAGATCCAGAAAAACGTCATTTTCTATAACCGATTTGTCGAACTCGATGAGTTGAAAGAGTTCATTGGGGCCGCCGATTTGTATATTACGCCCTACCTCAACGAAGCGCAGATTACGTCGGGCACACTGGCCTATACGTTTGGCGCCGGCAAGGCCGTGGTTTCAACCCCGTACTGGCACGCGTCCGAATTACTGGCCGGCGGCAATGGCGTCCTCGTGCCGTTCGGTGATGCCCCGGCGATCGCGACCGAGGTGATCGGCTTGCTGCGGGACGATACGCGCCGGCATACGATGCGCAAGAACGCCTACAAGCTGGGCCGCGAAATGGTCTGGAGCAACGTCGCCCGGCAATACATGCACTCGTTCGAATTGGCCCGGCTCGAACGGGCGGTCTTGTCCCGCAAATCGTTCGCCACAAAAACGCTCGACCAGCAACCGCAGGAGTTGCCGGAAATGAGGCTCGATCATCTGGCGCGGATGACGGACTCGACCGGTCTCTTTCAACACGCGCTGTTCACCGTGCCGAATTTTTCCGAAGGGTACTGCACCGACGACAATGCACGCGCGTTCATCCTGGCGGCGTTGCTGGACGAAATGGAAGAGGATCCTGCCAGTGTCCGGACGCTGGCCACGACCTATGCGGCGTTTTTGCACCACGCGTTTGATCACAAGACGAAGCGGTTCCACAATCACCTGAGTTTCGACCGGCGTTGGCTCGATGCCCAAGGCTCGGAAGACTCGCATGGCCGGGCGCTGTGGGCCCTAGGCACGGGTGTCGGGCGCTCGCCGTACCGGAGTTTCCAGGTGATGTCGGGTCAGATTTTCGCCCAGGCATTGCCGGCCGTGACCACCTTCAAGTCGCCGCGGGCTTGGGCGTTCAGCCTGCTCGGCATTCATGAATATTTGCAACGCTTGAGTGGCGACCGGTACGCCAGCCAGGTGCGTGACGAGCTGACCGCCCGGCTGATGGGGCTCTTTGAACGGACCGCGCGACCGGACTGGCCGTGGTTTGAAGACGTGTTGTCCTACGACAACGCGAAACTAGCGCACGCGTTAATTCTGACCGGTCACGCCACCGGGCAGAAACCGGTTCTCGAATGCGGGCTGAACACGTTGCGCTGGCTGGCGAAAGCGCAGACGGCGGAGAGCGGCGACTTCCGGCCCATTGGCAGCAATGGATTCCATCAGCGCGGCGGACATCGCGCGACCTTCGACCAACAGCCGATCGAAGCCCAAGCCATGGTGTCGGCCAGTCTCGAAGCCTACCGGGTCACGGGCGAGGTCGGGTGGTACGAAGAGGCCCAGCGCGCGTTCGATTGGTTTCTCGGCTGGAACGATCTCGGGCTGGAAGTGTACTCCTCCAGCACCGGCGGCTGCCGCGATGCGTTGCACGTGGACCGCGTCAACCAAAACCAAGGCGCGGAATCGACTCTCGCCTTTTTGTTGTCACTGGTGGAAATGCAGCTCATGCAAAACACCGTCACCGCGTTCAACCAGCCGACCGCCTGCGCCATGACCGACCAAGAGAAGAACCCAGCTATTGACCGAAAAGATGCAGCACTGGCATGAGAGCGGGAAAAGAACTCATTCTGGCAACCAAACCATACGCGGCGGATTCTCCGGCACGAAGCTGGTGGTATGTTCTTTCGACAGCTTTGCTATTGGTGGTTTTACTTGCCGGAACATTGTGGAATTTTCATTGGGCCGGCCAGGTTGTGTGCAGTCTGTTTTCCGGCCTGCTTATTCTCCGGTTATTTGTCATTTACCACGATCAACAACATCAGGCGATCCTGCCCCATTCCCGGTTGGCCGCCGGCTTCATGAAAGTTTTCGGGGTCCTGGTCCTCAGCCCCAGCACGATCTGGCAAAGCTCGCACAATCATCATCACACGCATAATTCCAAGCTCCGGGGTTCGCACATCGGTTCCTTCCCGATCATGACTAAAGCCCAATATTTGAAGTCGTCAAAAACCTGCCGCTTTCAATACCTCTTTATGCGTCATCCGTTGACCATCCTGTTCGGATATCCGATCGTGTTTTTTTATGGGATGTGCCTGTCTCCCTTTTTCGACAATCCTCGTGAACACTATGATGGCGCCATTGCGATTGTGGTGCATGCCGGGATTGCGGTACTGCTGACGCATTACGTTGGCTGGCCGGCGCTGGTGTTGACGCAAATCATCCCGCATTTTGTCGCCAGCGCCATTGGCACCTACCTGTTTTACGCCCAGCACAATTTTCCCGGCGTGTCGTTTAATGACAATGCCGGCTGGACATACGAGAAAGCCGCGCTGGAATCTTCCAGTTATATCCAGACCGGCCCGTTCTGGGGATGGTGCACGGCCAATATCGGCTATCATCACATCCATCACTTGAATGCGCGCATTCCGTTTTACCGATTGCCGGAAGTCTTCACCCAGATCTCGGAGTTGAAAACACCCAAGACCACTTCCCTGCTCCCGGCGGATATCGCCCGTTGTTTGCGGTTGAAGGTTTGGGATGTCGAAGCGCAACAGATGGTCAGTCTCTGAAATTTCTGAACGGAACGAGAACTCAAGGCCAAAGCCGGAAGCTGACGGACACCCAATCATTTGCAAAAAACCATCGCCATCCAACGCACGAACATTGTCTTGCAACCCGACCGCACCCGGGTATTGCTCCGCCCATTTTTGGCAACCAACGACCGGCGAGCCATGAATCTCAGCGCCCAAGTCCAGGCCTTGCCGGAATCGGAAGTGCATGTGCTCTGGGAACAGGTCCGGGCCGAGTTCGGGGATCGGCATGTAAAAATCGGCGAGTTTCTCCAGCGGCGTTTCGAGCGGGTCCGGCCCGTTTTACCGGCTGGCCAGCAACTCTCCCGTGAACGGGAATTATTGCTTGGCGCCTATTTCAGTCACGAATATTCACTCGAAGCCGCGGCCTTGTTCAATCCCTCCATCGTTCCGCACCCGGACCAGTCGGATCTCCCGCCGGGCTCCTTGCGTTTCGTTCTCAGCCTCCGCGCGACAGGCGAAGGACATATTTCCTCCATTACGTTTCGCACCGGAGTGGTCGACGCTGCCGGCACCATCACGATTACGGCACCCACGCGCTACTGCCTGGAACCGACCCAGGTGCCGAGTGCCTCGTACGAAAAGCGTTTGTTCGATCAGAAATTGCATGAACTGGGCCTGGCGGGCAACTTTAGCCGGCAGGCGCTGCAGGGCCTGAAAGACTCATTCACGCTGGAAGAACTGCGCGCCGGTGTCCTGGGAGCCGTGAAACACTTGCGGGCGCGCGACGAGGAAACCCAATCGGCGGCTCGGAAAATTCTGATGTTGGCGGAATCGAATTACCAAGTCGAGTTTGCGCCGGATTCACGGCTGTCGGAGCGCGTCTTGTTCCCGACCACTCCCTCCCAGAGCAACGGGATCGAGGACGCCCGGTTTGTCTTGTTCCATCACGCGGATGGCACCCACACCTATTACGCCACCTACACCGCTTATGATGGGAAAATGGTCCTGCCGCAATTGATTGAGACCCCCGACTTCGTGCATTTCAAGTTCATCACTCTGAACGGGGCCGCCGCGCAGAATAAAGGGATGGCGCTCTTTCCGCGCAAGGTCAACGGCCAGTATGCCAAGTTGGGGCGCCAGGATGCCGAAAACATTTACGTCCTGTTCTCCGACCATCTGCATTTCTGGAACACCTCACAATTGCTTCTCAAGCCAAAGTTCCCCTGGGAACTGGTACAGATGGGGAACTGCGGTTCGCCCTTGGAAACCGAAGCGGGATGGCTCGTGATCAGCCATGGCGTGGGTCCGATGCGGAAGTATTGCATCGGCGCCTTCCTGCTTGATCTCCATGATCCAACCAAGGTCATCGGACGCTTGCGCGAGCCGTTGATCAAGCCCAATGAAAACGAACGCGAAGGCTACGTACCGAACGTGGTCTATTCCTGCGGCAGCCTGCTGCACGGCCGGCTGTTGATCCTCCCCTACGCCATGTCCGACTCCGCGACCACCGTTGTTACGCTGTCGCTCGATGACGTCCTGGCCGCGATGGAATAAGGGTCCGGATTCGCATAGGGTTCTGCCCTATAGGAGAAGTTCCGCCCCGCGTGTAGTCTCCTCTCCAGTAACCAACCCAAAGTTGTAATAAAAGAAAGCAGTGAGTCTCATGAAAGTCTCCTATAAATTGGCGCTCGTTACGGCCGCCGTCGTTAGCTTCGCAAATGTTTCGGTTCGCGCCACGGAAACCGATGATCGCATCGAATCCGCCTTCACCAAGAGCTTCGTCTACAAGACCTATCTCAAGGACGAACAAATCAAGATCAATTCCAAGGACGGCGTGGTCACCCTGACTGGCGCCGTATGGAATGACACCCATAAGCCGATGGCCCAGGACACTGTCGAAGCGTTGCCCGGCGTCAAAAGCGTCGACAACCGCATCGAAGTCAAAGGCGAGAACGCGCCGGCCGCGAACTCCGATTCCTGGATCAGCGCGAAAGTCACCAGCGCCCTCCTGTTCCACCGCAACGTCAGCGCGCATGCGACGGAAGTCACCGTCAAAGACGGCAATGTGACCTTGAAAGGCGAAGCAGCCAACCTCGCCTCCAAAGAGTTGACCACCGAATACGCCAAGGATGTTGAGGGCGTCAAAGGCGTGAACAACGAGATGACCGTGGCGGCCACCCCGGCCAAGCCGAGCGAAACCATGGGCGCCAGCATCGATGACGCGTCCATCACCGCCCAGGTCAAGATGTCCCTGGTCGCGCACCGCTCGACAAGTGTGATGAAGACCAAAGTCACAACGGTCGAAGGCGTCGTCACCTTGGGCGGCACCGTCAAGAACACCGCCGAGAAGGACCTGGTCACGAAGCTCGTCAGCGATGTCGAGGGGGTCAAGACCGTGGTCAATAACATGACCGTCCTCTAAGCACGAACGGCTAAATCACTCATTCAATGCCGGCGGGTGCGGGAAAG
>JADMIO011437910.1_pt1 | contig 24211 bp, 26 predicted proteins | sample 8958161 | NCBI WGS metagenome assembly JADMIO01 (sample SAMN16585339, study PRJNA669376) | soil metagenome | isolation source: Crop rotation soil | place: USA: Cullars Rotation, Alabama | collected 2011
GCCCACCCTCAACTAGCGGATTAGATTATCAAAGCTCAATAGCACCGGGCTACACAGGAGCAAACCCGGCTGACGCCGGCTGCCAAGCATCACACTAAGCGTGTTCTTAGCCCGCTTTAGCGGGGTTTGCTGGCTTGTAGCCCGGTGCTTTAGCAGTGGGCGGAGTTGCGCCTCCTGTTCGCTCTCACTCTGCCGCAAAAACTATCCTTGTAGGAGGGGCACTGGCTTATCGCGTTGGCATATTCAATCCAAATGCACAACCAGCCGCCGCGCTCCGGCATCGGGCATGATCACCGTTCCGGCCTCGCCGCTGGCCTCAACCGAACCGCCTTCCACATTTGTCACATTTGTGACGTTGACGAGCAGGACGTGCCAGGTGTCGCTTTCGCCGCTCACTTCGATGATAAGGCGGTCTTCATGGCGCCGGGCCGTCACGGTTAAGACAGCGTTTCCGGTCGCGTCGGGAATAGTGGCGTGTGTTTCACTCTCGATTTCATAGCAGCATAGCCTCACACCGTCGGTAAAATCGTAATCGGGCCGTTCCTGGTGGTTGCCCGTAGGAAGAATGGTGTTGGGCCGCACCAGTAGAGGAAGGGAGAAAAAGTCATGTGTTTCGTGCTTCCAGCCTGGGCCACACACCACTTCGTCATTGATTAAGTGCGTCCAGCGGCCAGCGGGGACGTAGTAATCAACACTGCCATCGCCGGAAAACACTGGCGCGACCAAAAGGGAATCACCCAGCATATACTGGCGGTCGAGCGTGTCACACGCCGGATCATCCGGGAACTCCAGCATCATGGCACGCATCAGCGGCACGCCCGTGTCGCGCGTTTGGACGGCCCCGGCGAACACATAGGGCATCAAGTCGCACTTCAGGCAGGTGAAGTGGCGCAGGACGGCGACGGCTTCTTCGTCGAACAGCCAGGGCACGCGATAGGAACTGCTACCATGCAAACGCGAATGCGAACTCAACAATCCAAAGGCGATCCAGCGTTTATACACGTCCGCAGGCGGCGTGCCCTCAAAGCCTCCGATGTCATGGCTCCAGAATCCGAAACCCGAAAGGCACAAAGACAGCCCACCGCGCAGACTTTCGGCCATGCTTTCAAAATTCGAGTTGCAATCGCCGCCCCAATGCACAGGGAACTTCTGACCGCCCGCTGTCGCCGAGCGCGCGAAAAGGGCCGCTTCGCCTTCGCCCTTCTTTTCGCGCAACACTTCAAAGACGGTCTGGTTGTATAGATAGGAGTAGAAGTTGTGCATCTTCTCCACGTTCGAGCCATCGAACCACGCCACGTCTTCGGTTGGGATGCGCTCGCCGAAGTCGGTTTTGAACGAATCCACGCCCATGTCCACCAGGGCGCGCAACTTGTCGGCATACCAACAGCACGCATCAGGGTTGGTGAAGTCCACGATGCCCATGCCCGCCTGCCACTGGTCGGTTTGCCAAACGTCGCCATTGGTTTTCTTGAGCAAGAAGCCGCCTTTGCGCCCTTCTTCAAAAAGCGGCGAAAGCTGGGCGATGTAGGGATTGATCCACACGCAAATCTTCAAGCCGCGCTCTTTGAAACGCTGCAACATCCCCGGCGGGTCGGGAAACACGCGCGTGTCCCACTCGAAATCGCACCAGTGGAACTCCCTCATCCAGAAGCAATCGAAGTGCAAAACAGAAAGTGGCAATTTGCGCTCTTCCATGCCCTCAACAAAACTCGTCACCGTTGCTTCATCGTAACTCGTGGTGAACGAGGTCGTCAGCCACAAACCGAACGTCCACGGCGGCGGCAATGCTGGCCTACCCGTCAGCGCAGTGTATTTACGCAGGATGTCCTTGGGCGTGGGGCCATAGATCACAAAGTATTCAAGACGCTGCCCGGCCACACTGAAGCCCACGCGCGACACTTTTTCAGATGCGACTTCAAACGACACGTTTTCGGGATGATTGACAAAAACGCCATAGCCCCGGTTGGACAGGTAGAACGGCACGTTTTTATATGCCTGGTCACTGCCCGTGCCACCGTCCTTGTTCCACGATTCGACGACCTGGCCGTTTTTGACAAACGCTGTAAATCGTTCGCCCAGACCATAAATACATTCGCCTACGCCAATGCCAAGTTGCTCTTGCATGAAGGTGCCCCTTCCTTCGACTTGCATCAAGGCCAGGGCACGGTCTCCACTTTTGGTGAGCGTCTTGCCACGCGCCATGAACTCAATGCCCCAGCCCTGGCGCGCCACGCGCACGCTGAGACGCCCGCTTTGCAACGACGCGGCCTCGGCGTCGTTGTTGATCTCTAAAGACACCGGTTCATTGTGCAGGGGAAAGAATGGGCCTTTGTTTTCTGTACCGGAGAAATGCGTGATGCTCACGCCAATGACATCTTTGAGAGGCGAGAAAAAGCGCACGCTAAGCAAAGGCCCATCCAGCGTGTCGCCGCGATGCCGCACCTTTCGCGTGCCATAAACAGTCAGCGAATCGGGCGTGGTTTGAACGTCGTAAGCCTGTCCGGGATACCAGGCGCGCACGCCGGGTTGGAGCATCCAGTTGCCATCGGTGAATTTCATGGTTTTAGAATGTCGGATGATTAAGGAATCGCATTAAAGTCCACAAAAGCCAGGCATGACAGTGTGATTCCCCTCCCCTCGCGGGAGGGGCCAGGGGAGGGGGTGTCGTCCTTCACCCCGGCTGCAAAACTGACTTGATGCGCCAGGTTTGCTGCACGTAGACGTTGCGCTCCACACTTCTCGCGTCACACCCCCTCCCCTGACCCCTCCCGCGAGGGGAGGGGAATCACACTGTCATGCCTGGCTTTTGTGGACTTTGAAAGGCGCTCAAGGCACCTCACTGCGTGCTACCATCTCGCCCCACTGGATGCCGCGCCCGTTAGTATCCACATAAACCCGGCCATATACGCGCGGGTCTCCAGTGAGAACGTGCCCGGCGTTGCCCCATTGATGCGCGTCGTCGTTCACGCGCACCCAGGTTGTGCCGCCATCATCCGAGCGGCAGATGCCCGCCTTGCCGTCCGCCGCGCGTCCGCTGAGAAAAATCGCCGGATAATCCGCGCCGGGCGCGGCTTTGCCGAAGCCGACGCCGTCGGCGCTTTGGACGGTGGGAAGTTTCATCCAGGTCGCGCCACCGTCCATCGAATGATGCAAGCCATTGCCACCTGCCGCCAGCCACAGGTCGCCCGCGCGTTCCGGCACCGCACTCAACTTGCCGCCGCTGGGCACTTTGCCCCTGGGCGCAAAGGTGGCGCCGCCATCCGTCGAGGCCAGGAGGTTCTCGCCATCTACCGCGTAAAACGTGTTGGCATTCACACGGTCGGCAATCACAGCCAGCCCTCCATGCAAGCCGCCGCATGGCATCCAGGTCGCACCGCCGTCGCGCGAAACATGGGGCACGGCGCCTTCGGGCGTCCAGACGATGATTTGACCATCGGCGCTCAGGGCGACACTCCCGCCGCCCCTGCTGTTTTGCGGTTCGCTCCCAAATGACGTCCAGGTGGCGCCGCCATCTTTGGAAAGGGCGCCGTTGCGTTCATTTCGCCCGGCGTGCCCCACGCGCACAAGGACAAGCGGTGCATTTGCGGCGAAGTCGAGACCGTTAGCGGAGGAAAAAGTGGGGTTGGTCGCCATGCCCGCTCGTGGTGAAATCGTGAGATCATCATGGCGATACACGCCAATGTCGCCCTGGGCGCTGACAAGCGGTGCGCCCGTAGGTGGCGAAATCAAATCCAACACGGCGGTTTCCTCGATGCCCGCTCCAAATACCGTCCAGTGCGTGGTCTGGCCGGCATCAACGGCGTTCAGGTCGTCCGTGCCCCACATTGTGGCACCAGTGCCATACACGGCGCGATTGGAATTGAAGGGATCAATTTCCACATCGCCGATCCAGTGGCCGAACGCAACATCCTTGCCGCCAAAGCTCAGATAGGGCGAAAGAGAGGCGTCCCTCGCGGACTTATCACGCACCGATTTCCAGGTCGCGCCGCCATCGGTCGAGCGAAAAATGTCATCGCCGCCGTTCCAGCGATCCATCGTGGCCGCCATGACCGTGCCGGGATGCTGGGCGTCTAACGTCAAGCCGGCATAGCCAAAGCCGGGCGCGCCGTTTTGATTCGGCTTGACGGGCGTGATGTCCGTCCATTTCTGCGCCCCGCTGTCGAACTTCCACACGCCGCCATCGCTCATCCCATTGGGGCCAGGGCCATTGCCATACGACAGGTAAAGCGTGCCCGAAGCATCGAAAACGCCATGATGCGGATACCAACCCTGCGGCCCGCCCGTCACGACTTGCCAGGTAGCGCCATCATCTTTCGAGCGATACAGGTTCGTGTCCTTATCAGCCACGCCCGCATAGATGTCGCCATTGGGCGCGAAGACCACAAAGCCAATGCCAACGCCGCTTTTGTTTTCCGGCGCCGGGAAGGACGCAACTTTGGCGAAGGTGGCGCCGGAATCGCTGCTTTTCCACAAACCATTGCGCCGTGTGCCGAAGAACAGGACATTGGAACGTTTGGGATGCACTGCAAGGCGTTCGCCCATCGAACGCCCATCTTCATTGCCACCGTTTTTGAAGGGCAAGTCCGTGCGCGCCCAGGTGCGTCCCTGATCGGTTGAGCGCAAGATGGCGCCATTACCAGCCCAATTGTTGGTGTAGGTGCCCGCCGCCAGGTAAACGCGGTTAGCATCCGCCGGATCGAGCGCAATGCTTTCGATGCCCAATAGGTTCCAATCGTCCGGGCCGAAAACATCGGTAATGGGAATCCAGCGTTGGGCCGGGGCATCCCAGCGATAGGCGCCCCCAATGTCGGTGCGGGCATACGCCACATCGCGCACTTTGGGATGAAACACAATGCCAGGGATGAAGCCGCCCGCGACAATGGCAACATTGCGCCAAACGTAGCGTTCACGATGTAGCGTGCTGGCCGCTGGCGCCGCGTCGCCGGGTGAAAGCAGAGTGGTGAGCAGGCTAGCAGCAACGATGGTGGAAAGGAGGTGTTTGGAGTTTTTCATGGTATTGTGAATTCGGTGCCGCCACAGACTCGGCATTTTCACTCCACTTGAATGTGCCAGCGCCCGATGCGAAAATTGAATGTCAGGTTACAGTTTATGGCACTTGCTCAGAATGAAATCTACGTGCTGCACACGCTTGTTTTGGCCGTCTAAATCCATCGTAACAGCTCGGCCATTTCTGGGATTGGAACCGTGTTTGTAACGAAAGACAATCGTCCAACCCGGCTTGCCCTTGCCATGAGCGACAAAGCCATAGGCTTTGCGCTCCAAAGTGTTGTAACGCTCTTTCAACATCTCTGCACGATCCGAAGTCCATTCAAGAGACTCCGGCGCCAACTTGGTGTTACCCGGCAAAGGTGGCAAATTCGTGTAGCCATTTTGAACGATGAACTTTTCCGCTGCCTGGACAGCCTGTTGCCTGTTCAAAACCTTAGCGTGAGAACCACAGCCCGAACCCAACATCAGCGTAAAAATCAGAACAGATTTGTGGATGCTTTTGTTCATGTAATTTTCCCTTTGGAGAGCGACACAATCCAGGTTCCTTCACTCGCAACGTCTATGCTTGCAAATACGCCATCAACTCCGCTGCTGTCGTGCCGGAAGCCACCTGTTGAGCGCCGTAGCCTTGCCCACCGCCGAAAATCGTCCATTCCACCATGATGACATCCGGCGACTGGATGATGGCTTCGATGAAGTTGGAATCGTCTACCAGGGCAGACGCGTAACCGCGCTCAATCGTCAGTTGATGGTCGCAAACTTCGATTTGATTATAAATCCAGATGTTGCCTGGGGGTTCTCCGGCGCGGTTGGCTGCCAACTTCTCGGCAGTGGCTTCATCAACGAAAACAACACGCGAGGCACAGTGACTTCCCTTGCCCGAACTGAGTTCAGGATCGAAGGCAAAACCGGGCAGCGGCTGCCGGCGCACCCACGCGGCCAGTCGCCCGGCATCCGAAGGATTGAAGCGCGCGATGAAAAAGTGATCGGGGCCATGCCCTTTTTCGGTGAGTTCCCAGGCCCAGTCGCGTAACATTTGAAAGATCACTCCCGCAGCAACGAAAAAACAGGATAAGGCTGAATGGTAGTGACCCTCACCCCCACCGCCCAGAGGGCACCCGGTCTCCAATTCGCTGCGCGGGAGAGGGGAGTCGAAACTATCACCTGCTTGCTCTACCGGTTCAATCATGCGAGTGACGCTTTGCACTCCCCTCTCCCGCGCAGCGAATTGGAGACCGGGTGCCCTCTGGGCGGTGGGGGTGAGGGTCACTCTCACAAAACTCTGCCCACACTCCATCACCTACGGCACAGCCGGCGCCTCAACCCTGGCGCCGCCCCACGCTTTTTGCGCCCAGGTGTCCATTGCGTCATAGCGGTCTTCCCATGTTGTATACATGGCGCCCGCGACGCCGGGCACATCCTTAACGTTGGCAATCCATTGGGCGATGGCCGAACCATCGTTGTCGCCATCATAATAGCCGGACAAAATCTGGCGCAAGCCCAAATCCGCGAAGAACTGGGAGTTCTTGCCCATCAAACTACCATGCCAGTTGACGATGCCCACATCCTTGTCCAATCCTTCCCACGATCCCTTGAGCGTGCCGTTGACCGCATAAAAGTGATCTACGGCATTGTGTTGCGGGTCGAACATGTCGTTCCACACCCAGATGGGCGCGTCGGGGCGAATGTCGCGGATGATTTGGGCCGCCTTTCGCACGTTTTCGGCTAAGAGTTGGCCAGGCGTCTCGTGCTTGCTCTGGCACAGGGCGCACTGGTTGATGACGCGCAGTTCATCGTGCTGCATGAAAAACGCATCGGGATGCAGCAGGTCGTTGACTTGCTTTACATCGGCGCGCCACTCATCAAAAACTTTTGGCTCAGTCAGGCAACTGGTAAGACGATCTTCATAAATGATGATGGGATGGTAGTAGCTCACGCGCAGCTTTTCGCCTTCGGCAATGCGCGTGTCGCCGGTGAGTTTAATCAAGGGCGGCTCGTGATAGGCTCGCCAGGGATGCAGTTGGGGATCAACAATTTTCTCGAAGTCCTTGCCTTCTTCGTAGGTCGTGCCGTTCTCGCCGCGCACCGTCACCGGGCATCCTGGACGGCGCAAGACATTGACCAGACCAATTTCTTCAATCGAAAAATCGTCCCACCACACCTTGCCTGCTTTGCCATACCACGAGCCAAGGTAAAGGTTGGCTGCACTCGCGTCCAAGCTGTTGAACACCAGATCATAATGCTTCCAGTCCTGGGTCGCGTCGGCGTGAAAGGTTTGAAACGAGAGTTGCTGCTCGCCAGCCAAAATCTTGACTTCGGGATCGGCGGGCGCCATGTTTTCGGTTTTGACCCAGAACGAAATGCGATACTGGCGATGCGGCTGCAATTTGATCGGTTGAACGACGCGGCAATGTCTGGCGTCGTTCTTAGCGATGTCTTGCATCCGCAGCGACGCCTCACCACCATGTTTGACCTCGTGATCCACAAAGGTCGTGACGCCCTCATCATCCTGAAAACTCCAGCCTTTGAGGTGATTGCCGTTGGAGTCTTCGAAATCGCCGTTGGCCACTTTGGTCGGATTGTCGGGCACCAGTGCCGCCGTGCCGTTATGCGCCACAAACAGGGCGTCCTTGGAAAGCACACCTTCCATATAGTTGCGATCATGGGTGCCGCCCATGACCATTGCGATCAAGTCGAGGCCATGCTGCTTGGCGGCCTGCTTGAATTCGGTGGCCTTTTCCGGCGCAATGTTGGCTCCGAACACGACGCCGTTATAGCCATCGGCCTGGGCGCGTGAAAAAAGAGCGATAGTGCGATCCACGTCCTTGGGATCGTTCATGCTGCGCCAGAAAAACAGCCATCGCTTGGGCTTGGTATCAGCCGCGCGGGAAGCCGGCATAGCCGGTTTTGCCGCCTGTTCGACAGTCGGAGCGGGCGCCGTATACGCAGTATGCAACAAGGACAGATTCGCAAGAGGAATGAGCAGATTGGAGAAGGAGAAACGGGGGTGAGTCATGCCTTCAGTATAGCAAGCGGCAAATGGTGGAGTACGGGCGAGATGCCCACAGGTCGGGGCAAGCGAGGTGCCCCGCTGCGTTGCAACCTAACCCCCCGGCCCCCTTCCCGGAGCGTGAAGGGGGAGGGAGATGATTACTCTCCAGTTCGTTTTATTGATCTATAAACGCCGTCCTGTCCCTCCCCCTTCACGCTCCGGGAAGGGGGCCGGGGGGTTAGGTTGCAAGGCATCAGAACAACAATGCAGTCATGCCGAAACCGGATGAGGAGCAGCAGTAGGGGTCGCCAGGTAAAAAAGCAGTGCCGAAGCCAGCGCGACGGGCAGCATTACGGATTGGATGTCCCAGCCCAAGACATCCGGCACGCCGCCCAGGGCAATGGCTAAACCAAAGCCCACGCCAGCAGCCAGGGCAGGACGGTGCGGCATCACCGTTTTGAGGGCGACCAGGGCCACCGGCGTGGCCGATTGCAGGCACGCGATGCCGGTCAGCAACACTCCCAGTTGCCAGGCTTGCCCGTGCAACGGGCCGGCGATTGCCAGCAGCAGGGCTGCTAACGCGAGGACGCCGACGGCGTAACCAGTTGCGTTCCACCGTTCGGCCAGATAGCCGCCCGCCAACTTGCCGCCGCCGGCAGCCAGGGGCAGCGCCACCACCAGCAACTTATCGCCTTCAACCAAAGCCTGCCACAGCATCCACACCGAAGAGCGCAGTGCAATCGCCAGGGTCAACAGCAACAAGGCCAGTTGCAGCCGCGTCCAGGGCACTTCGGGAGCCAGGTTCGATGCGGCGTCAATCGCCAGGCGCGGCGGCTTGACTTTGGCCAGCACCAGAGCCGTGACGCCGGAAAGAGCCGCCAGTCCCAGAAAAACCGGCGGAGTGAACAAGGCGATGCTCATGCCGCAGGCTTGGCCTATGACGCCCGGTGCGGCGAAGGCACCACAATGCAGCGCGCGACGTTCGCTCATCGCCATGGCACCGCCCCCGACATGAAAAAGCGCCGAACCGGTGCCTGCCAGCACAATCGCGCCATAGGGCGTCCAACGCGCCACTAACAGGGCCGCGCCAATAAATCCGAGACCGCCCACCGCGCCCCAGGCATAGCGGCCCCGATGCCGCCAGGCGTCCAAAAGCCAGCCGATCACCGGCTGCAAGGCAAACGCCAGCACATTGTAGAGCAGCACCAAAAACCCAACATGCAGTGCCGGCGCTCCGCCCATGAATGTCCCGCCCGCAGGCGTTCCACCGGGCATGGCCAGGGAGACGAGCAAAAACCCGGTGCAGGCATCCGCCGCACCATGCAACAAGCCCAGCCAGACGATGTAGGACGTGATTTTCATGTGATTGATCCAGCGACTACAACACAAAGGAAAGGGAGGCCGTGACGACGTTGGCCACTAGAGACATGATGAACGCTCGCTTCCAGGAGCAACCGAACAAGACGCGAATGAGCGGCGTTTCCACCCCGATGACGATTGCTTCGACCAGGTAAAAACCCGTCCACCAGAGCCGCAGTGACGAACTGAACCCCACCGTCAGCACCAGAGTCACCAGGGGTTGCGTCAGGGAATTAATCATCACGGCGTTCAACAGCGTCGCACGCCACTCGCGCCGCACGAACGCCATGTAGACGGCAAACTCTACCCCGATGGTCAGCAGTAGCGCAAACAGTTCAAACCACATTGCCGCTCGATGTGTGATCACCCGATGCGCTGCCGGGCGCAGCAGCCGGGTTCAGAGAGCGGCGACGCAGCACGACGCTGATGGCAAAGGCGGCAGCAATCGGCACGCACAACAGCAACGCTGCGGCGGGGCCGGAGAAAATTGAGCCGGCACTTTCGCCGCCGGCTCCGTAGGGGGCCGGTTTAGTGGGTTCGGGGGCAACGTCAACCAGGGTTGTGCTAAATCCGCCGGGATTATCTAAGAGCGTTGCGCCGGTGGGAACTTCAAGAGGCGCGACATCAAAACGCCCATTGGGGCGACCTTTGGTTTTTAGCGCCACGACCTCCAATGGCCCGCCGCTATCTGCTCCGTAGGACAGGGTCTGGCCCATGCGATAATTGTTGAGGTTCAGCTTGAGCCGCCGGATAAGAGGTTCGACATCCTGGCAGCGGGCCTGGAATTCTTTCCAATTATGAGAGCGCATCGCCTTCACCAACTTGCGGCCCGCGAAGGAGTAATCAGGAATCGCATACAAAGTGACTTCGGGCGGCACGCCACGCGAAGAATGGGTATTTTCCCCGACCTGGACAAACGAGAAAATGCTCTCGCGCGATTTTTCCAGAAAGAGGACATGGGGAAACGCGCCCATGTTGGTCAGGGTGTAAGTTAGGACACGAGGCCGGTTGCCGGGCAGATCCGCGCGTGCGGTCTGGCCCGGCCAACCCAGCATTGCACCGCCCATTCCTATTCCCGCCGTCAAAACTCCCAGCCACGTCCACATCACAAATCGCTTCATTTGCAGCCTCCTTGAACCGCCTGCTTGGACTTTTTCACGCGGTTCGATGTTCCCTTCTAGCGAACTGCCATGCTACCATTATGGATGATCGCCGTGCCATAATCAAATCACATCATGTCCATCACTCGCAACGATAGACGGCAGGAAAGCGGTCAAAGCTGGCAAGTGCGCGTTTCTCCACGAGGCGGCGGCGAGTGCATCATCACGCATGGCAGTGGTGGACACTTTCCACAATGCGCGGCGCTGCACCTGCGCGACGGCTACTTTCGCCTGGCGCCGGGCACGGGTTGGGGCACGTCCATTGTGCTGCCGCCGTCGTTTTGGAGCCGGGGCAAGTTGATTCAGGGAATGCCTGTCGCAGCCACATGGCAGGAGGAAGGAGAGAATCTCGTCATTACGGCAACGGGGAGTCGCAAGGGGCTGAGTGTCGCGTTGCACGTCGTCCTGTCGCCACCAAGCGGTGGGTGCATCATGGCACGCGTTCAGGGGCATAGCGAAGGCGACGTGCCGCTTGATGCGCGGCGCGACGAAGCATTCAAAATCGCCATGCTGTCCTCCATGCGCGTTTCGCCACGCCTGTGGGACGCGTCGGCACTTTTGATTAATGACGCCAGGCATTCTTTCGATGATACGCGACGGGGCAGCGATTGGCTGCTGCAGCCATCCTTTCCCACCCGCCGCTTCGGATTGGCAGGCGGCGGCAGCGATTGGAAAAAAGACGCGCCGGGCGTCCTCATCGAGTTCGACCAGCCCCAGGCCATCGCCGGATGGCGCGCGTGGAGTCGCAATGCTAATTGCGACAATGTGGCATTGTGGGCTGCGTCGGATCATGTCGTGCGAGAGTGGAGTTATGTGGTTGTGGCGAGTTCGGAGTCCAACGCTTAGCTGTCTGGAAAGGAGAAAACATGGTTACGCGTCACGAAAGGTTCTTCGCACTGTTGGTAATCATCATGGGATTTGTCGTAGCCTACCAGCTTTTCTTGCCGAAGCGGGAATAAGGAACGGCGGAACCATTGCTTTTCTAATCTGCACGAAATCGGCATGGGACTCCTAATATACACACAGGATTGTGACAACACCCTGCCACTCGCCTGTTTCGGGCCGGATCCCGAGCCGTCAGACGGGAACGCGCGTTACAAGTGGATGGACGTTGTTTTTCCCTACATCAAGAACACTTCGTATTTTCACTGTCTTAGTGACACCGCAGACTCGATCTACCAGTTCCGCAGCGGGCGCAATTACGGCAGCTATGTTTTGAACAACGCGTATTTTGCGCCGGGCGACAGGCAAACGCCACCGGCGGGCTTACGATTGGAAAAAATTTCACTTGCCTGCTGCACCGTTCTGGTAACGGATGGTGAAGGCGACTTCCAATTTGCCTGGCCCGATGCACTTCACACGCCACCATTAACCGGAGACGATCCGTTTCACCTTGACTCAATTCGAGGCCGGCACGGACCGGGTCTAAACGGGACGGCTCCGGCCCTGGCGTGCGACGGCAGTTGTTCAACGGCTAATCTGCACTTCGCACGCAAAACGGCGATCATCAATGGGCAGAGGATTTATACGGCCCTGACGGTTGAGGATGATTGAAAGGGGCAAGACTCTACCCGGAGCTATTGATCTTTGATTCTCTAATCCGCAAGTTGAGCACGGGCGAGCCTCTCCTGGGAGCGCGGGCGTCCCGCCCGCACCGGCGGCCTCAAGCCGCCAGGAGAGGGGCACGGCCCCACCCCATGCGGGCGGGACGCCCGCGCTCCCAGGAGAGGCTCGCCCGTGCTCTGCTGCACCCATCTCGCTTCGATTTGAACTTGCGGATTAAATCAAAAACTCAACAATACCCGGCTCCCAGGGCGCCGCTTCCTCATCTCTAATTAATCGCCATTCCCGCCTTGTTCATCCTGACGCGGCGGCCCATTCCGGCGAGGTGGCCCGGCTCTGGGCTGATCGTCTTCCGGCCCGCCGGGGCCACCTTCCGGCCCGCCCATGTCTGGCCCGCCATCGGGCGGACCGCCCGGCCCACCTGCGCCCGGGCCACCACCGTTCGGCCCGCCGCCACCTGGCCCGCCGCCAAACTGCATCTGGCCTTCCATTTGTTCCAGTTGGCGTTTCTGGTCGTCGGACAACACGCCATCAATGCCCTTTCGGGTGCGGGTTTGGACTTCGCGGATTTGCTTCATCAAGGCTTCGATCTGGGTGCGCTCCGCTTCCATCAGGGTTCGAGTTTTGTCGTTTTGCTCCTGGGTGAGGTTCAACTGGTGCAGTATTTGGCCCAGTTCACGGCCGTGAGCATGGCCATCGCGCGGCGCGCCGGGAGGCCCCGGCGGTGGGCCACCTTGAGGTGGTCCATCGGGCGGGCCACCCTGGTCGTTTGGCCCCTGGTTGCGATCATTGTTGGCGGCGTTGCCACCTTGATCTTGTGGCCCGCGCCCGGTGTTGTGCGACGCGGCGGATGCGGTCGGTTGGGCCGGTGCGGGTTTTGGCCCCAGTCCCAGGGACAGGATGCTGGTAGCTATCCCGGTTCCCAAAACGGCGACTTTGATGGGTTTCATGATGCGATTCCTTGTGGTTGGTTTTTCTCGACACTTTGATCTTAGGACATCAAGTCTGAAGGAAGGAGGCTATTTTGCCAAGGAGTCTTGCGTGAAGGTGAAGAAGTGTGAAGCAGCCCCCACAAGGCTCTCCGGCGCTTTACAATAAGAGTAGGCACTTTTGATTTTGTCGGTTTTGGGGAAGGCGGGGTGGGCATGGAACAGGTGTTGATGGTGGACGACGATGTGGAACTCTGCGAAATGCTGGCGGAATACTTGAAGCCGGAGGATTTTCACGTCATCGCCACGCATGATGGGCTGAGTGGTCTGGAACAAGCGCGCAGTGGCACCTATGCTCTCGTGCTGCTGGACGTGATGCTGCCAGGCTTGAACGGCTTTGAAGTGTTGCGTCGCCTGCGCGCGAGTGAATCGCCCGGCGCGGGCGTGCCCATCTTGATGCTGACCGCACGCGGCAACCCCATAGATCGCGTAGTGGGTCTGGAAGTGGGCGCCGACGATTACCTGGCCAAGCCCTTCGACGAGCGCGAACTGGTCGCCCGAATGCGCGCCATCCTGCGCCGCGTTCCCACTCGCGCCGCATCGCTGCCGATGGGTGGTAATGCCGTGCCGAGCCTTCCCGATTCGGTCTCACCTGGCCACACCGCCTTGCGCGTGGGCGATGTTATTGTGGACAGCGGCGCACGCATGGCGCGTTGCGGCCCGAATACCTTGGTTCTGACCGCTGTTGAGTTCGACTTGTTGGTGCTGCTGTTGCGCGCGGCGGGAACCGTCGTGTCGCGCACCCAGATCACCAAGGATGTGCTGGATCGCAAACTGGTCGGTTTCGACCGCAGCGTGGATACGCACATCAGCCGCCTGCGCCGCAAACTGGGGCCGCATCCCGACGGCAGCGAACGCATCAAAACCGTGCGAAGCATCGGTTACATTTACACGCTGCCTGCGCCGGCTTCCAAGTAAAAAGGCAAAAGTGAATGCTGCAAAATACATGACCCACAAAGAACACTTTGCTTTTGCCTTTTTACTTTTACAACCATGAACCGACTCTTCTGGAAAATCTTTTTCTGGTTTTGGAGCGCCATGATTCTGATTGGCCTGGCGCTGTATTTCGTGGTGCTGACGACGCGGCCTGATCCCCTACCTGAAGCCTGGCAGACTACGGCGGGGACAGCCCTGAGTACGACGGCTTCGGCAGCTTTGGCCGAATGGCGGCACGGCGGCGCCTCAGCACTTAAAACTTATCTCAGAGTCAACGGAGAGCGAACAGGCGCGCAATTCTGGATGTTCGATGGCCACGAACGCGAACTGTCGGGATTGGCTATGCCACCCTCCCCGACCCAAAGCCCCTACTCCGGCGATCCGGACAATCCACCGCCACCTCAACCGAAAGAACAAACCGATCTCGAACAGCCTCAGCCCATACCTCCTGCGGGCGGAGAATTACATAATCTACCGCGACAGCAACAGCCACCGGGTTCCGACACCGAGCCTCCCTCCGCTTTTCGCTTACAGCGCGTGAGCCGCCGCGCCAGAGAAAGTGCCCAACCCATTTTTGAAACGGCCGGCCCAATGGTGATAGCCGCCAGCCTGGTGCGCGACGCGTCCAACAATGTCGATAATGGCGCTTATGTGCTGGTCGCCGTGATGCCACGTCCGCGTTTTGGCCGCCCCGCCGCCGAACCGCGCGTGCAACTGATGGGCGGACTGGTCGTGCTGGGACTCAGCGGTCTGGTGTGCTATGGCCTCGTGCTGTATTTGACCAAGCCTCTAGTCGCCTTGCGCGCGGCCACACGCCGCCTGGCCAATGGAGATCTGGGAGCGCGCACCTATGCCGCGCAAACGGCACGGCGCGATGAAGTGGCCGACCTGGGGCGCGATTTCGACTCGATGGCCGAGCGCATCGAATCGCTAGTGCGCTCCCAACATCGCTTGCTGGGCGACATTTCGCATGAACTGCGCTCACCCCTGTCACGTCTGGGCATGGCCCTGGCTTTGGCCCGGCGCCATGCCGCACAAGGCAACACTCTCGCAAAGGGAAACGTGCCGGAAGTGTCGGTCGAAATGCAAACCGCTCTGGATCGCATCGGGCGCGAAAGTGCGCGGCTTAATGCCTTGATCGGCCAACTGCTGGAACTGGCGCGCCTGGAAAGCGGCGTGGACAATGACAATGTCCCGGAAACCGGCATCGGCGGCGCCAGCGGACACGGTGACATGGACAGCACAATAGCCAAACGCCGTGACATGGTTGACCTCGCCCAGTTAGTGCGTGAGATCGGCGCAGATGCGGAATTCGAGGCTAAGTCCCTGGAACGTGGGGTGCAAGTGCAAGCCGATACGCCCTGTCGCTTGTGCGGCGCGCGGAATCTGCTGCATTCGGCCATCGAGAACGTGGTGCGAAATGCCATCCGCCATACAAATGAAGGCACGACCATCGAAATCACCCTTTTGCACCAGAGTGATATGGCTTGCATCATCGTGCGCGATCATGGCCGGGGCGTGCCCGATGCCTCGCTAAGCCAAATTTTTCGTCCCTTCTATCGCGTCGAGGACGCGAGGGACCGTGCCAGTGGCGGCGCTGGCCTGGGCCTGGCCATCACCGAACGCGCCATCACAGCGCACGGCGGAACGGTGCGCGCCCTCAATGCACCGGGCGGTGGTCTGCAAGTCGAACTGTGCTTGCCACTTGCTCAATAGCCCGCAGAAACGCGCAGAAACGGCGCGGATTTCCGCTGATTCATTTAAAAGCAAATCCGCATCGTTTCTGCGCCGTTTCCGCGCTTTTCTGCGGGCTATTAAACTGCTGTCCATGAATCCCACGCAACGCTTTTCTGACCGTGTTGAAAACTACATTCGCTACCGGCCCGGCTATCCACCGGCCATTCTCGACACCCTGCGTGCCGAGTGTCATCTCACGCCCGCTTCCATCATCGCCGATGTGGGTTCGGGCACCGGGATCCTGGCCGAACTGTTTCTTCGCAACGGCAATACGGTTTACGGCATCGAACCCAACGCGCCGATGCGTGAAGCCGGCGAACGCCTGCTGGTTTCTTATCCCAACTTTCATTCCATCCCAGCCCAGGCCGAAGCCACTACTCTGCCGGATAACAGTGTTGATTTCGTTACGGCAGGTCAGGCGTTTCACTGGTTCGACCGCGAACGTTGCCTCCAGGAGTTCAAGCGCATCCTTCAACCGGGCGGCTGGGTGGTGTTGGTGTGGAACGAAAGATTAACCGACGTTTCACCCTTCGCACGCGACTACGAACAAATGCTGCACACTCATGGGACGGATTACGCCCAGGTAAATCACGTCCAGATTAGCGACGAAGGGCTGGAAGAATTTTACAAATGCGATTTCAGCAGGCGCACTTTCGACAACGTTCAAGTGTTTGATTTCGAGGGATTGCGAGGACGCCTGCTGTCTTCCTCCTACGCACCCACCGCCGGGCAGCCGGGCCACACGCCCATGCTGGAAGCATTGCGCGTCCTTTTCGACAGCCACCAGCAAAGCGGGAAGGTTGCCTTCGATTATGCGACCAATCTTTATTTTGGACGTTTGGAATGAAATTTTCACCACAAAGGCACAAAGGACACAAAGGACACAAAGAGAATTTGACTCACGCAAAGCCGCTAAGTCGCAAAGAAGATTGGGAATATGAAAGATACTGTAGTTCGCATTCCCACACTACGTCGAGATTGTTTTTTCCGGCTTTGCGACTTTGCGTAAGTCAAATTCTCTTTGTGTCCTTTGTGCCTTTGTGGTGAATTGAAATGAACTTTGAAGTTGTCGAAGGCGATTTGCTCGATCAGCCCGTTGAAGCGATTGTCAACGCGTGGAATCGCAATATCATTCCCTGGTGGCTGTTGTTGCCCCAGGGCGTGTCGGGAGCCATCAAGAAGCGCGCCGGATTGGAGCCGTTTCGGGAAGTGGCGCGCTGCGGCCCCATTCCCCTCGGCCATGCCGTGCTGACTGGGGCGGGCCGTCTGCCCTTCAAGGGCATCATTCACGTCGCTGGCATCAACGGCTTCTGGCGCGCTTCGGAAGCCTCCATTCGCAACTCGGTTCGCCATGCCATCGCCCTCGCCGAAAAAGAAGGCTTTGCGTCGCTTGCCTTCCCCATCATTGGCTCCGGTTCGGGCAGCTTCAGCCGGGACAAGGCGCTGGAAATCATGCGCGATGAACTGGCCTGCATCGAATCTACTCTACGAGTGGTGATTGTGCGGCATGAGAAGGCATAAGGATGATGGACTTTGACAATCAAATCACCGCCATCATCAAGCTGCTCGAAAGCGTTCGCCAACGCAAGGGGATGTATTTGGATCCCGTTGATGGACGCGCTGCCGAGAACTTCGTCAACGGCACGTCTTGCGTGTTAGCCGCTATGGGAGTGTATGACAGGGAACAATGCTGGAACAGAACTGTTGCAGTGCGCGGCTGGAAGGTGCGCGCTACCAAGTTGGTGCCGCAGATGCAGGCGCGCGGCTTGAGCGACGAGCAAATTGCCGATGAGATTCTGGCTATCGAAGCCGAGTCGTGGCGGCTGTGGCAAACTGGATACGAAAACCGTTGAATCAATGAGCAATCCTTTGTGGCTGCATTTCAACACACCCGATGAGTTCCCCTCACTCGCAGATGTAGCGCGCCTGGTCACGCCGAGCCAACACGTCGTCCTGCGGTATCCGTCCGTAGGAAGCAAAGAAGAGGTTCGCAGTCAGAAACAGAATATTGTGGCAGCATGGCAGCGCGATTTACCAGACTTGAGCATATTCGACAGTGGCGGAGAAGCCGGTATCGAGTGGATTACGCTGATGTGGGTTGTCAAAAAGGACGATGTGCTGTCACACGCGGATGAAATCGTCGAAGCCGCCAGCCAGTTTCGCATTTTGGCCACCAGCTTGATGAACACACTGGCCATCACATTAGATGTGCCAATTGATGCCTTTGACGACATCGCGTATCGCTATAAAATACCCAGATGGTCGTTTGATGGCCGTTTACGCAACTTGAACAACAATTGGCGTTACGGATTTCACGGCTACGAATGCCACTTCACTCACTCCATAACGAGGCAGAAATTGGATATCCGGCTTGGCTTCGTCACCGAGGATGGCACTGAGTTTGGCGTTCTTGATTCTTTCTTTTTTCATGAGTTCCTTGCTTCCACGCCGACTTACCATCATCTTGCCGCGTTGCTGCCTCATGCCTTCCACGACACGGCAAGAGCTTTAGAAACCTTGGAACAACATGGTTTTCTAGATAAAATCACAGTCAATGGTCGTAGTGGGAGCATTATCAAGGGTGAACCATGAAAAGTCGCATCATGTATGTCGAACGCAAAGCCGGGCAGCTCACCGGCCCGGCGCGCATTGGGCACGTGACCTTTTCCAAAACGGGCCGCACGCTTTATTATCGCGGTAAGAAGTTTCAAAGTCTCAAGGGTGCCGGCAAGAAGTCCAACTATTACGATGTGAATGGTGGCGAAGAGTATTGGATTTCCGGTCCGCATCGAGACGGCGGCGACCGGCTCTATGGCGAGCGCGTGCCCATCGCCATTGACACCGACGTGCGAGAGGAATACTGGACGCAGATTCGCAAGAAGCCGAAAAAGAAAGAGAACTGGCAAGCATAAGCCGAACTTCTGTTCAGCAAGGATTACCAATGAAGGTCTGGACGGTGCCACAAGAAATCTCGATTCATTACATATATTCGCCCAATACCGGTGGAGCGGGGAAGTATGGTGGCTTGGATCTGACACTGATCCCTAACCCGAACGTGCGTGGGGTTGACGTGGAATTAGGCACAATAGAACCGGACGCGGTGCGCTGGTTCCCACACATAGAGGCCGGCTTTGCTGAGTATGCCGCTGTCCGCGCCGATGAGGGCAAGCCATTGGGCGCATTGCATCTTCTTATCACCAAAGTCTACTGCCATGAACTGGACACCAGCGCGCAGGTGATGCGAAGGGTGGCGAAGCTTGCTCTTGACACCATTTTTGATAGCAGAATTAGCAAATATGGCGGAGGCCATGAAATAGAACTACCCAATCCATGATAATCCATCTCACTGCGGTCGAACCCGACCTCGCCGATGCCTGGCAGCAGTTCTGCGGCGACTTGCCGGACGTGACGATTCATCGCGGCTCGATTTTCGATATTCCCTGCGATGCCGTCGTCAGCCCGGCCAACAGTTTTGGCTTCATGGATGGCGGCATTGACTTTCTTTACAGCCGCCGCTTCGGGTGGCACGTTCAAGAGCAATTGCAGGAACTGATTCGCACGCACCATCACGGCGAGTTGCTGGTCGGCGCCGCCGAAATCGTGGAAACCCACGCTGCCATTCCGTTTCTCATCGCCGCGCCCACGATGCGCGTGCCCATGATCTTGCGCGACTCCATCAATCCCTATCTGGACGCGCGTGCCGCCTTGTTGCTGGTTCAGCATGGTGTTTTAAGACCGGCACATTCGCGGGCACGCGCGTTGAGGAAGTGGTTTCAAGCGTGGCGTTTCCCGGCCTGGGCACAGGTGTGGGCCAGGTCGGGCCGGCGGTGTGCGCGCATCAGGTGCGAATGGCCATCGAAGATGTATTGCTGAACACTCGACCCTTTCCGGCGACATGGGCCGAAGCCCAGGCGCGCCATCAACGGCTTTATACGGATCGCATCCGGGATTTGCAGCGCGGCTTTTGATGGCCTGATTTCTCACCGCACGAAATTTCACGCTCACCCTGGCAGGTGTGAGGAAAAGATGTTACAATCGCATCATCTTGCCGTTGCCGATGTTGTGAAAGACGCACTTATCCCAGGAGAACCGTCGTGAACAACCCGCTTGAGAACAACCGCCAACCCGCCACCGAATCTCATACGCCCGTTGAAAGCGCGCCCTATGAGCCGCCTTGCATTGAGTCGGTTATGACATCGGAAGATATCGAGCGCGAAGTGCAATATGCCGGTGTCCCTGTCGGCAGCACGGTTACTGTCAACTAGTGGCCATGGGTGAAGATATTTCCATGCACTACACACGTTCCGGCCAGGTAGATGCCTCGCCGGTGGGCGACCGAATTGTGCTCTATCACCGCAATTCGGGCAAGGCATTGGTGCTGAATCCCACCGGCTCATTTTTGTGGGAGTGCCTGGAAACGCCGCAAACCCTGCCTGATTTAACTCAGAGGCTGCGCGCTCGCTTTCCCTCTGTGGCCGAAGTTCAGGCCATGGAGGATGTGCGTCGCTACTTGCAAGCTTTGACAGAACAAGAGTTGATTGAACCTGACTCAACGAATTGAAGCAGCGTCGGCAGATGGCATCGCTATTCGATTGATTTTCCTTCAAGGAGCATCACCATGAACACCCCATTGGAACAGAACACCCCACAGTCACAAACCGAATCTCACGCGCCGCGGGACAGCACCGTTTATGAGGCACCCGCCATCGAATCGGTCTTGTCCAGCGAAGACATTGAGCGCGAAGTGCAATATGCCGGCGTTATTGGCAGCACGCCGGTGCCTGTTTAGGAATGCGCCAAAAGCAAAGGATGCGGAACCTGTCCGTATCTTCCACCAACAAAGGAAAAACGCCATGAACACTCCCGAATCCAGCACGCCCCAACCGGTCGAAACCAACGCGCCGGCCCAAAGCGCATCCTACGAGCCACCCTGCATCGAGTCGGTGCTGACATCCGAGGAGATCGAGCGTGAAGTGCAGTATGCCGGCGTCATCGGCAGTGGCGGCATTCTGTAACTGCTGCGACTGCTCGGCTCTGCCTTTCTGCTGAATTTGCCTTGTGACTTACATTCCTTTTTCGGCCCCTTCCGGCCCCGGCGTGGTGCGCTGGGGCCGGTCGCCGCTTGGCTTTGAACTGCGCTCGCGCGACGCGCTTTTGCTTCAAAGCGCCGCGCGCAATCTGCGCCCCTGGTTGTGCGGTGGGAAGGCATCATGGCCCATCACCTGTCATTGGGACATTGAAGGCGGGGACTCGCCCGGCGATAGTGCAGCAGACTGGATCGTTCGCTGCGCGCAAGACAAATCCACGTTGCGCGTGCGGACACGCGACCAGGCGTTAATGGTTGTGGAGTTCGCGGCAGTGCAAAAGCTGATCGAGCATCTGCCAGATGCGATTCTGGCGCATGGTGCCCTGCTGTCGCGCGACGGTGCAGGCATACTCATCATGGGGCCATGCGGCGCGGGCAAGTCTACCCTGGCGTGCGCCCTATGGCAGCGGGGCTGGCGCTTGCATGGCGATGATGTGACGTGGATTGAGAATGATGGGTGCGCCGCGCCTGTCCCGCGTAGGGTTTCGCTCCGGCATCCCAGTCGGGACTTGCTGGGCGAAGAGCTTTGGCAGCGGGTGCAAGACACGCCTTCTTACAGCCCGACCGGAGAAGGCTGCCTGTTCCATCCCTATGAAGTCGCGGGTGGCACTGCCGATGCCTCGCAAGCCATGCCGTTGCGGACGATCATTTTCCTGGCGCGACGCGGCGTTCAAATTCCACCGGGCCAGGCTCAGGCGATGCACCCGGCTCAGGCATTGCTGGCCTTGTTCCCTTACACCAGTTTGTGCCGCTCTGGGCCAGGCACGGCATTGCAGCGATTGCAGCCGTTGGCCAACCTGGTGCCCTCCTATGACCTGGGCCGGGGCGCGCTTCTGGACATGACTTGCAGCATCGAGCGGTTGGTGGAGAAAGGTTAGATTTTGTGGGTGTAGTATTGCACGTCCGCGTGTCGTCCAATGGACGACACGCAATCAAGATACGCCGATAAAGCCGATAAACATGATAGTAGTGGTCGGTCGTGTTTCAGAAATATGCTGAGGTTTCTCCATTAAAAGCCGAGGAAAACTTTCTAGTTCCTCGCAGTTTGATGTGGGTAGCTTGTGCTGCTCACAGGTGCCTAATTGGAGAAGATGCTGTCAAAACTCAGGCTATGGACGGCTAAGGCCGATGTTGCAGAGACTTTGGTCAGCTATTTTGCGGCTCGTTTATCCACACCAAACAGCGAGGAACCGATATAATAAAAATGCTCTTTTGCTCTAACGGGGCCGCTGTGAGCGAAACTAAGGATCTAGCAACTTCACGCTGGATTACATAATCAAAGGGAGATTCTCTTTATCATGTGCAAAGAAAAAGTTTTACGGCAGTATGTCCTTTGGATCGGAGTGACGATGGTATGTTGGGGCATGACTGGCGCAGGCGCAGCATCAAGTCGCCAAGTCTCGCCGCCCCCACCACTTAATATGCCGCTGCGCGTCGTCGCCCAGTTGGGACACGGTGACGAAGTATTTTGTGCCGCATTTTCTCCCAGTGGAGGTCAAATCGCATCAGGTGGCTCCGACGGAACCGTTGTTGTATGGGATGCAACTTCGGGCCGACAACTCAAACAATTCGACATTCCGAGCCGGGTAGACGCCTTGGAACACATCTTTTACTCGCCTGACGGCCAGACGATCCTCGCAACCGATGGCGAAGAACATTTTTTCGGGTGGCAAACCAGTGCAGGTAAGCCGCTGCTGTTTTTAGATGAGGAAGGGGAGCCGGCCACGGCGGAAACGCTTATCTTTTCGCCCGACGGCAATCACTTGCTGACGTTGGATAACGGGGACAATGTTCTCTGGAACCTGCGATCCGCTAAGGCGGTTAAGCGACTCGGCGACGAGCCTGCCTCCTCTATTGAGTGGGCCACTTTTTCCAATCAAGGCAATAAACTTCTGATCAGGGACGACGATACGGCCTGGGTGATGGACGCTGAAGACGGGAGAACGCTATACGAAATCAAGGACGACGATCTGGACGCTATTGACGCGGCCGCCTACTCGCCTTCGGGCAGGCAGATACTTGTTACTCCCTCCAGCGGCGCGGAAGCATGGATTTTCGATTCCACCACGGGCAAGGCAGCCTTCCGCTTGAAGGGACACACCGAATCTGTCAATAGTGCCGCCTACTCGCCCGATGGCAAGTGGATCGCCACCGCCAGCGATGACAAAACCATTATCGTATGGAATGCCACCAACAGTAAGCGCATATGGCGTTCGAAGGTGCAAGAGGCGGCTTTTTCCTCGGTCGAATTCTCCCAGGACGGCAAGCGACTGTTGACGTTGGACGAGGACGATACGATTGCTACATGGGATGCTGGTAGCCGACGTCTCTTGCAAATCAAGAACGAAGAGGAGTCACTGAAGGATGTGTCTTTCACGGCCAGTGCGAGGCAAATCGTGGCTAAAAGCGGAACAGATGAAGAAACGATCATGCTATATTCGGCGGCTACGGGTAAAAAGTTATATCCGGGTGAGGACGAAGAAGGCCAGGCGGTGCCATCGCCAGACGGCAGGCGCATGGTCGTGATCGCCACGGATGACACAGGCAAAAACAGTGCCGCCACAGTGCGCGATGCCGAGAGTGGCAAACAACTTTATCCTTTAAAGGGACACGGGCTGGGCTTGCAAATGGTTGCGTTCGGGCCGCGCGTTTCATTCGACAGGAAAACCAAACGCATGGCCGGAGTGATGGACAAAGAGGAAACCGTCACGATAGTCGACACGGCAACATCCAAGAAACTGCTCACGTTGGAACACACGTCATCAGTCTCCTGCGTTCTATTTTCCGAGGATGGAACCCGAATCTATACCGGCTGTGCTGATGGGACTGTTACCATATGGAATGCCGCCATCGGCGAGGAGATTAGCCATTTCAAGAAACAAACTGAAGCGGTTCGATGCATTGCGGACGATAGCGAAGGAAAGCGCCTCGTCACCGGCAGCGAGGACGATAGCGTTGTCCTCTGGGATGTCGCCGCTCAAAAGCCTCTTTTGACGTTGGATGACCACGAGGCAGATGTCTACAGCGTTGATCTATCGTCTGATGGCACACGCATCGCATCCGGGGACGCCACAGGCCAATTCATCCAGTGGGACGCTGTCTCAGGCAAGAAACTACTGCAGCTTCAAGCCCACCAAAGCGAACTGGTAGACGTTACTTACACGGAGGATGGCAAACGTATCCTCACAGGTAGTGCCGATAAATCCTGCTTAATCCTCGACGCCGTTTCAGGACAGATATTGACCCAGTTCAACGGGCACCAGGGGCCTATTCTTAGAGTAGGCGAGGTTGAGGGCAACACCAAATTGATGGTGAGCATAGGTTTCTTTCCAGCACAGTGGGATCCGAAGCTTGGAATTCACGTGACTTGAAGTCGCGG
>JADMIO012500384.1_pt1 | contig 24211 bp, 21 predicted proteins | sample 8958161 | NCBI WGS metagenome assembly JADMIO01 (sample SAMN16585339, study PRJNA669376) | soil metagenome | isolation source: Crop rotation soil | place: USA: Cullars Rotation, Alabama | collected 2011
GGTCCCGCCGTAATGGACATCTTGCACGAAGGCAAAATCAGGGGCGGCCAGCGCCCGCATCGCGGCCACGTCCTGCTGATTATAGGCCGCCATAAAGGCGCGCATCACTGCGGTGAGGTCCGGCTCGGCGGCGGCCACGCGGCGCGCCGGGTACGCCCCCAGGAGCACGACGCCACCGAGTACGAGAACCACCTCCAGCCATCCCCGCTGCCACTGCCGCATGCTGTAACCTCCCGCTGAGCCGATCGGACGAGCCAGGCGCGCCTGCCGCTGCCGCGGCGCCACCGGGCCAGCCGGCGCGCTCGCCGCGCCTATTCTAGCGCAGTTGCCGCGGAACCGCAAGCGCCGCGCGGGAACGGCCGCGCCAGGCCGCAGAGCAATTGGTGGCGCCGGGGCACGGCGGCCTGGACGGCACACCGGCGTCGCTGACGGAGGAATAGGGCGGAGGAGACTCCCTAGAGGATGAATGGACCGGTGATGCATGCTCCTACCTTCTGCGTCCGCCCCCCTCGTAGAACCAGCTTTACCATCAGTCTATTCCACCCCCAATGCAGCGCAGAGTAGGCAGACAGACACGCAGCAAGGAGGCTCTCCGCGTATGACCCCCGCAGACCTACCGCCCTCCGAGTTCGTCCTGGCCCGCTACGACGACATCCACAGCCCCGGCGGAGGGATCGAGGAGTACATTGGCGGCTGGGTGATCTGGACCTGGGCGGACTACCAGGCCTGGCTCAGTTGGGTGCGCGGGCTAACCTATCCCGTGAAGCTGAAGGTCGGCCAGTTCGCCGCCCTGAGCTACGACACCGAGCAGGCGCTGCTAGAGCCCATCCGCTGCGAGAACCTGACGGCGGACGAAGCGGCCGTGTTGCGGAAGTTCTTTCACACTGGCTACGGCGACTTTCCTAACGAGGAGGTTGAGGCGAGTCTCGATGAGGTCGATGATAGCGCGGCGGGGATCTGAGCGCGGATCGGCGGCAGCCCCCTCTGTGGCCTATTTCCCGCTGCCCGGGGGCCGGGGCTCGCTTCGGTGCCCTGTGATCCGGTCCTTTGGAATCCTCGCTCACGATCTTGGGCTTCCTTGGCTGTACTGGTGGGAGTGCGTTTGGTAATTAGTGGGATATGTGCTAGAACAATGCCCGATACCTCTGTCCTCCTGCACCGAACCCCATAGACGCCCTCTGCCAGGAGCCGGCATGCCGGCCTGGCCCCTGACGAAAGGAGTTGGACTCGTATGCCTTCCCCTTCTGATCCGGCGCCGCCGGGGGATGCCCCTGCCGAGGCCGTGCTGCCCCCTGCTGCGGACGCTTCCGTCCCGGAGGACGCCCCCGCGCCGACCGCTCCGACCCCAGCCGTCGAGAGCGCGGAAGGGGGTGCGGCCCCGCCCGCACCCCCGGTGCCCCCTGCCCCGCGCCCACCGGGCCTGGTCCCGCCCGCCTCCGATCTCCAAAGCCAGACCGTCACCATCGTCATCCAGTTACAGCCCACCGACGGGCATCCTGACGGCCGCCCGGTGCTGGTCAGCGTGCGCGCGGGGCAAGGAGTGCCGCTCTTCGCCGCTCCCCTGCGCTACTCCGCTTTGGGAGCCTTACCCGGCCCGGTCACCACGCTCTTGCAGCAACTCCAACTGCAGGCACTGGAGCAGCGGCGCAAAACCCCCGCGGCCCCGCCCCGCCCGGCGGCCTCCTCTGGCGCTCCGGCTCCTCCACCCCCGGCCCCGCCGGCTCCCACGCCGACCGCCCCGGCGCCGCCTGCGAACCCCGGCTCGACGCAGTTAACGATGTTCTAATCCGCCCCGAAGGGAGACTAACGACTCATGGCGACCATCACGCTGAACGGCCAAACCTTTGAGCTGGACGACAGCATCGCTGGCGACGACACTCGGCTCAAGGACGCCCTGGCCCCTTACGCCCCCGACATTCACACCGCCCAGATCACCCGCACCCAGCAGGGCGACAAGCTGCTCGTGACCATCACCAAGCGCGCCGGCACCAAAGGCATCGCCCCTACCCCGCTGACCGCGCTGGAGGCCGCCCCGGCCTGGATCAATCCCGTGCTGACCCTCGCCTGGGAGCTGAAACATCGCGAGACCACCCAGCCGCTGGACCTGGCCGCCTGGGTGGACCTCTACCCGCAGATCGACGCCGCCTGCCGCGCCGGGGAAGCTGCCGTGCGGGAGGTCACCACCACCCTGGCCCGCCTGCACGCCAGCCGCCCAGTGCCCGCGCCGCTGCTGCTGCTCGGCAGCTAAGCGATGAACCCCGCTGCTCCGACCTGGGTGGACCTCCTGCGGGCGTACCGCGTGCCCGTCACCCCTCAAGAGGCGCTTACCTACCTGGCCCAGCAGATCGCTCGCTGCGGCATCCTCGGCTGCTATCGCTTGTTCTTCCCCCAGCAATGGGCCGCCTCGGTGGCCCCGCTGCTGCCGGATCCGGACCACACCTACAGTCCCCGCGAGTGGGAACTGTTTCGGCTCGTGAATGCGCAGCTCTTCCCCCTCGACCTGGAGTGGCTCCTCGATCTGGACGACGATCCCGACAATCGCAGCATGATCCTGCCCATCAGCCCCATCGGCCTCGACTGGTCGGACGCCGATCTCGACCGCTTCCGCCCCGGCCTGCAACTGCTCCTGGTGCTCGCCAGCGCGATCGGCCCCCGCGACACCGACCTGCCGGTCCCGCTGACCACGGCGCTCGCGCAGGCCGGGGCCGGCGAGGGCGCCCCGCTCATCCCCCGGCCCGGGTGCGTGCTCCCGCCGCCGGCCAGTGTGCTTCTGCGGGCTTACGAGTGGATCCACCACGACACCAGCATCGCCTGGCTGGACGCCACCGACGAAAACCCGATCGACCTGGAGTGGACGGGAACCGACGTGGAGTGGTGCGCCGCCCAGTACCGCGAGGCCGAGGCGCTGCTCGCCGAGATCGCCACCCTGCTCGATTGGCTGGAAGCCGATCCCGCTCACCCGCTGGAGATACTCACCCTATGCAGCCCATGCCCGCCGACCTGATCGCCGCCCTCCTGGCCGGGCCACCCCATGCCTTGGGGCAGATTGACGCCGAGTTACTCTTCGTCGCCGGCCAGTACCTGTTTCACTCCCGCCAGGACGGCGCCGATCACTATAAATTCCTGGCGCCCGAGGCGGTGCGCGCCGCCTTCGCCACCCTAGCGATTGACACCGGCTGGCTGGACCCCAGTATCCAGCGCTGGGGGACCGGGGCGGACGGCGCCTGGGTCGTCGCCTGGCACCCACCGCCGTTGCGACTCTGAACGTGATCCTGGAGCACCCCACCCAGTCCACGCCCCTGCGCGTGCCCCTGCCTGGCCTCGTCCTGGTCGGCCACGGCACCCGCTACTACCTCTGGGCCACGGCGACGCCCACGTTCGACCCGCACGGCGCCCTCTATCGGGCACCGCTGCCCAACGTGTATCCCGACGGGCGCATCTGCTGGGGCACCGCCACCCCGCCCCCCGCCGGCACCGCGACGATCCGCACCGCTTGGGAAGTCTTCTGTGGCAGCGCGTTCAGCGGCGACCTGTGTAGTGATAAATCTCGCGCCCAGCGCAGCGACGTGCGGGTGGAGCTGCAGGCCCTGGCTGCCGCCAGTGCAGAAACCTACCCGATCACGGACCTGCTGGCCTACGGGCGGAGTAGCTTGCCGCTCACCGTGGCCGCCGCCGTGGAGATGGTCATTACCCCCGAGTAGCAGGAGGAAGGGATCATGCTCGTTCACCATCAGGTACTCTATCCCGGGATGGTCCTGCCCGCCCCCACCGGTCTCTATGACTATGTGCTCGCGCAAAACGGAGTCTTTGTCCACGCCCGCCGGGCGGAACTCAGTGCCTTGTTGCCCCTCACCTCCGGTGCGATCCGGGGCCTGGCCCCCGTCACCCCCGCCTTCCACCTGGGCGTGCCCCGCGTCCCCGCCGCCTTACTAGACGACCTGCTCGGCCGGGCGCGCGCTGCCCGCAGCGCCAACGGGGTTCCGCTGGAGATCCTGTTCCACCTGACCTGGACCGGCGCCTGGGCCCTGACCCTGCCGCCCCAGTGGGGCACGCCCACCCGCGTCCACGTCCTGCCCACGTCGGCCGGCGGGGCCGCGCCGCTGGTCGAGGTCCACTCCCATCACGCCATGCCCGCCTTCTGGTCGGCCACCGACGATGCCGACGAGGTAGGCCTGGCCCTCTACGCCGTGCTCGGGCGCATCTTCGATCAGCCGCAGCTCTGCCTCCGGCTGGGGATCTACGGCCAGTGGTGGCCCTTGCCGGCCGCCGCCGTGTTCGAGATGCCATCTGCAATTCAGGATCCCTATGCGGGGGACTGGCCCCCGCACCCCGGAGGAGACGGCGATGCCTAAACGCCTGGCCCTCGATTACCTGGAGGCGCGGCCCGTGCGCGTGCCCGCCTGGAGCCGCCTGCACCTGGCCCTGGTCGGGGCGGGCGGCACCGGCAGCTGGCTGCTGCCCCACCTCGTGCGCCTGGCCCACCTGGTGCAGAGCAGCGGGCGCACCGTGACGCTGGGGATCAGCGATCCCGATACCGTAGCCCCCGCCAACGTCGCGCGCCAGAATTTCTTGCCGACGGACGTGGGCCAGGCCAAAGCGCGGGTGCTGGCCGCGCGGTATGGCCTGGCCTATGGCCGGGAGATCGCCGCCTGGGTCGCACCCTTCGGCTACCGCCACCTCCACGACACGTATCGCTCCGACACCCTGACCGTGATCCTCGGCGCCGTGGACAACGCCGCCGCGCGGGCGAGTATCGCGGAGTACGTGACGCGCGCCGAAGGACGCGAGCTGCCGCGCGTTTGGTGGGTCGATTCGGGTAATGCCTACCAGAGTGGGCAGGTCTGCCTCGGCAATACGGCGACGCTCCCAGCCCTCCGGAGCGCTTTCACTACGCCCGGCTACTGCAACCGGCTGCCGCTGCCCTCGCTCCTCCACCCGGATCTGTTGGTGCCCCGTCCGGAGGAAGCAGCGACCACCCGCCTCTCCTGTGCGGAACTGACGGCGGCCAACGCCCAGTCCCTGCTGGTCAACACGCTGGCGGCGGCGATCGCCGCCGACTTCGTCTATCGCCTGGTCTGGATCGGCGACCTCAAGAAGTTCGCCACCTATTTTGACCTGGCCTCCGGCACCACCCGCTCGGACTACATCACCCCGGAGCGTCTCCGGCAGGCTCTGGGGCAGACCCGGCGCTTCTTCCAGGCGCCCCGCACTGCGTCTGCCTGACGCCGGCGCGGTCCCCTGGCGGGCCGCGGCCCGCCAGGGGATGAAGGGTGGGGAACGAATCACCCATGCAGGTAGGAGGGATCGTCTATGGAGATTCAGTACGCCGTCGGCGACGCCACGCGGCCGCCGGGTCCGGGCGCGCGCCTCATCGTTCACGGTTGCAACGACCAGGGCTGGTGGGGCGCCGGCTTTACCGGGGCCGTGTCCCGTCGCTGGCCTGCACCCGAGCGTGCTTATCGGGCCTGGGCGCGCAGCACCAATGGGCTGCCCTTCGCGCTGGGCCAGGTGGCTTTCGTCGCGGTCGAACCCGGCCTCTGGGTCGCCAACTTGATCAGCCAGCACGGCATCCGGCGCGCCAGCGGCGCCCCGCCCATCCGCTATACGGCGGTGCGCGCGGGTCTGGGGCGGGTCGCTCGCTTTGCCGAGGAGCACGCGGCGAGCGTCCACATGCCCCGGCTGGGCTGCGGGCTGGCCGGCGGCGCGTGGCCCGTGATCGCGGCGCTCATCGCCGAGGAACTGCTCACCCAGGGGATCGCCGTCACCGTCTACGACCTGGCTCCCGGAGGACCTGCGTATGCTCGCCGCTGAAACCCGTGTCACCCCCGCGCTCGCCCCGCTGGCGGATGCCGCCCTGTTGGTGCCGTTTCTCGATCCCACGCTTCCGCCGGAGCAGATCCTGGTCCAGGCCCGGCAGCTGCTCGCCACCTTTGGCGGGTTGCTGGGGCTCGAACGGGCCACCCCCGCCGATCTGCACACGCGGGGCGGCTTGACGGTTGCGCAGGCGGAGCAACTGGGGGCCGCGCTCACGCTGGCCCGCCGCTTGGTGCAGGCCGAGCGCCCGGTCCCGCACTACGTCCATAGTCCGGCCGACCTGGGGCCGTTGTTGCTGGCCGAGCTGCGCCCCCTGGAGCAGGAGGTCTTCCGGGTGATCTTGCTCGGCACCGACGGCGCCGTGCTGCGTATGGTGGACCTCTACGCCGGCACCCACCAGTCCACCCCGCTCAGCGTCGCGGAGGTCTTCCGCGAACCCATCCGCGCCGGCGCCGACCGGATCATCCTCGCTCATAACCACCCATCGAGGTCGATGACGATTTCACCGGATGATATGGCCAGCACCCAGCAGCTCATTCGCGCCGGCCGGCTGCTGGACATCCCGGTGGAAGACCATCTCGTGATCGGGCAGACCTGGGTGAGCCTGCGCCAACTCGGCCTGTGCGAGTGGACGTAAGCGTTCCGGTTCGCGCGACCAAAAGAAGGAGGCTCTTGATGCAATTCACCATCCCCCGCGATACGCTCTTGCCGGTGCTGGGCGCGCTCAGTCGCACCGCCCGGCCCAATGGTCCCCTGCCGCAACTCGGCTTTGCCCAGGTTACAGCCAAAGACGGGATGCTCCACCTGTTCGCGACAAATCTGAAGTGGAGTGTGACGCACGAGGTGCCGTGCGCCGGCATTACTCAGCCCGGCCAGGGCGCCATCCCGGCCAAGCTGGTCACCGACTTCGTCGGCCAACTGCCCTCTGAGAGCGTTAGTTTTACGTGGCACCCCGACACCTTGCGGCTGGACCTGGCCTGCCGGGGCTTCCAGGCGCAGTTACCCGGCTGGAATCCCGAAGAGCTGCCCGCGCCGCCCGGCACCGGCGCCACCCCGCTGACCACCCTGCCCGCGCCGACGCTGCGGACTCTGCTCGACAGTGCCGGCTATGCGGCCGCCGACGATGCCACCAAAGTGCTCAGCAACGTCCTCTTCCACTTCCACGACCAGCAGCTCACCCTGGTCGGCGCGGACGGCTTCCGCCTGGTGCGCCGCAGCACCCCCCTGGAGACCCTGACCCTCCCGGCTGGGACGGAGGGAGAGGATCTCCAACTGCTCGTCCCCGCCTCCGTGGCCGCCGAACTCGCCGCCGGGTTGCCCGAGGCCAAGGGCAGCCAGGAGACCCTCGTCACGCTCGCCCTCACGCCGGATCAGCACCACCTGATCGTCCAGGCCCCCGGCTGGACCTTCGCCGCCCGCCTCGCCGACGGCGCTTACGTGGACTATGCCCAATTCGTCGCCACGCATCAGGCGGGGTCCACCCAGGTGCGGTTGCTCACCGCCGAACTCCTCAAAGCCCTGCGCATCGCCGAGAGTTTCGCCGCCGACACGCACCATAGTGTGCAACTGGAGTTGCTGCCCGCTGCCGACCCAACGGATCCCGGCCAACTCCGGGTGGGCGCGGCCAGCGAGCGCGGCTCCACTCTGGCCCTCGTCGACGCCGTGATCGCTGGCGAGCCGCTCACCGTGGCCTTCAACACGAAGTTATTGCGCGAGGCTCTGGCCAACCTGGGCCACCCCCACACCGTGCTGCGCCTGCGCACCCCCACCGCGCCGGCCATCGTCGCCCCGCCGGAGACTGCCAGGACCAATCAGCTGTGCCTGCTCATGCCGTTGGCTCTCGCCAGCCGCACAGCAGCACACCAGGGACCCCCACCGGCCGCCGCCCCGGCGCCTGCCCCGGCCCCACCGGCCGACGAATCCGCTCCCGTCGCAGCCAAAGCCGCTTGAGTCGGGCGCCGCCCAGCTCGGCGTGGAGGGTCGTCATGTCCCCACCTCATCAACTCCACCCGGACGCCCCGCTGCCCTGGGAACTGGCCGCCCGTCCCACGCCCGACTCCCCCGCCCCCTGGCGCATGCGGCACCCGCTCGCCAGCGCGCCGGCCTACTGCGACGTCCGCGCCCCGGCCTACCTACGTGTCCGCTACGTCCTCGCCGGGCAGACCTATCGCTACTTCCTCCTACTCCCTTACACAGCCACCTGGTGGGTACGGCCCGTGGGCCGCCTGCTCGAAGCGCTTCCTATAGCGACTCGCTGACTCCGACTTCCGCGTTCCTCCATCCGACTTCGGCAGGTCCCGCGCCGGCGTCTGCGGCGCGGGAGAGGCCGAGCGTGATCCGGGGCGCGCTGTTATCCGAGGAGACTTTGCCCATGACCGCGCCGACTGATTGGGTGCTGACCACCGACCCGGATCGGGCCACCCATCCCGATCCGAAAGAAACCCTGGTGCCCCTCGACCTGGCTGCGGATGCCGACCCGGAGGAGAAGACCCGCCTCTTCCAGACCGGGCTGGCCTGGTTCGTCTGCGCGTCCGGTCTGCATGCTCCGGCTAAAACGACCCAGGATACCCTCTACCCGATCCTGCTCACCCTCGCCGGCAGCCCCGCCGCCATCAAGGCCAGCCGCAGCAACTTCCAGCTCGGCGCCTATGGCCGCGTCCACCCCGCCAGCGAGCGGGTGCATGGCGGGCACCTGCGCCTGGATCTGCTGCCCGCCGGCGCGTTCCGTTGGCACGCCTCGGCCCTGACCCACCCCATGACCGGCCAGACCGACCAGGTGCTCACTGCCGCCCACGCCGGCCTCTTCGAGCGCGACGGCGGAGTGGACGCCCAGCGGCTGGAGTTTGCCCTGGCCTTGCCCGGCTGGCGGCAGGCCCGGCTCCTCACCGAGTTGCAGGCCCAGCCCGCGCTCTGCGCCGCCATCCTGGGGCATGCCGAGGCGTATGGGCTGTTGCACGAGAGCGCGGGCCGCACCCCCTGGCCGGCCAGCGCGCCCCGCTGGACCCCGGACGAGTTGCTGGCCCAGGTGCCCCTGGCCCTGGAGGTGCTCGACTACCTGGGCCGCCGCACCTACCGGCCCATCCCCCAGGCCGCGCCCTTCCGGGTGCAGTTTTACTTTGAGGCCTGCCGCCAGGGGCTGCTGACCCACGCCCACCCCTTGTCGCCCCGCCCGGCTGATGCGGACCTGGCCCGCTGGCGCGACCCAGCCACGCCCCTGGATCCCCCGACGGCGGAGAACCCGACGGCCTGGGCGCAACACCCCGGCCTGGGGCTGACCATCCACTCCGCCTTCCCGCCGGCCAGCCTGCCCGCCGTCGTCGCCGCGCAGCTCGCCCAGGCCGATCTCGACGCCTTTCTGCTCGAGCAGGTCGCCATGGCGCACCGGCTCAACCCCGCGCTCCTGAGCAGCGTCAACCCGCTTTAACCACGACCGGGGCCCCCCGATCCCCGGCTTTCGATGGCCTATCCCACTGGGCGCCGCACTGCGGGCGCCTGGTCCTGTCCTATGGAGGTGACCGCGATGGCTCGTCTGGCCAGTCTCGCCCGCGCCGGCTACTACCCCTTCCCCGCCGAATTGCTCCCCGCCGTCGCGGCCCGTTTCGATTGGCGGGCCTGGCAGTCCAGCGATCCTGCGGCCCCACCTCCCTTCCTGGCCTGCGATCCCTGCGCTGGCGAGGGTGTGGCCCTTCTGCGCTTGCTGCAAGCCGGCCTGGGGCTGGCCCTCGCCGGGCCCGAACCGCGCGTTCACCTGCAGCTGCACGGGTACGAACTGGAAACCGTGCGCGCCCGCCGCGCCCGTCATCTCTGGACCGGCGCCCTGCCCGCGCCCCATACCGTCCGCGTCACCCACACCGACCTCTTCCGGGTCCAGATCCCCCCGACCCTACCCGCCAGCGCGCCGGGAGTCCACCTGCTCTGGCTGAACGCGCCCTATGACCTGGATTCCGAATATGGCCGGCTGGAAGAGCGCTTCCTGCGTGCGACCACCCCGCTGCTCGTGCCTGGGGCCAGCGTGCTCTGCTTCGTCGTGCCGGGTTACGCGGTGGCGGCCAGCGCCGAGACTCTCGCCCGCGAGTACGAGGGGACTGTCGTCTACCGCCTGCCGGAACCGCACTACGCCATCTACCATCAGGTCGTCGTGCTCGCCCAGCGCCGCGCCCGCCCGCTCACCTACCCCGCCCAGATCAGCCAGGAGGCGGATCGCCTGCGCGCCCTCACCGCCAATGACGAGATCGCTCCTGTGCTCCCCACCGTCAAGCGCGGCAGTTCCGCCGTGCCGCCGGATCTGACCCTGCCGGTCGCCCCCGGCGGCCTACCCGACCTGCGGGTGATACCCTGCGTGCTCACGCCGCTGCGCCCCCACCTGCACCTGTGGGCCACCGGCAGCACGGTAGTGACCCCGGATCCCGCGCCGGGCCTCCCGGCCGGGCTGACCCCCTATGCGCCCGTCGGCGCGTACCTGGGATTGGGCGACTTCTGCCAGGGCACCCACGTCACGGCCCTGCCCCCACTGCCGACCCACACCGCGCAGATCCTCGCCAGCGGCCTGGTCAACGGCCAACTCGTGCCCCCCGACGACCCCATCGGCGACCTGCCCCCGGTGGTCCTGACCGGCCACTTCCAGCGCGTCGCCGACGCCGTCGACAGCCACGTCAACGCCGAGGGCGAAGTGACTTCCATCAAGTATGAGGAGAAGCCCAAGCTGCGCATCGATCTGCTGGCCCTCAGTCAGCCCCCCGCGTTTTACACCCTGAAGGAGGGCACCAAAGCCACGGGCACGACAGACCTGGGGGCGATGAACGCCGCCGACTTCCTCACCCACTACGGCAAGGGGTTAGCGGGGGTCATTCGTGCGCAATTCCCCGCGCTGCACGACCCGGCCAACCCCGCCCATCACCTGCCCCTGCCGGCCTTGCGCCGCCCGCTGTTCGATGCGCAACTCCACGCGGTCTGCGCCTTGCTCAAGATCGCCGCCGTGCGGGGCGAGAACCCGCAGCTCTACGGGGAGCCGGGGGTGGGCAAGACCGCCCAGTTCCTGCAGATCGCGCTCGCCCTCAGTGCCCCGTTTGTCGGTGCCATTCGCGCGGCCATCGCCGCCCAGGTCGGCCACCCGGTGCGCCTCCCGACCGTACGCCATGTGTTGGTGGCGTGTCCCCCCCATTTGCTCGACAACTGGACCCGCGAGATCGGCAAAGTCTTGCCCGGCGCCCAGGTGCGCCAGATTACCAGCATCCGCGACCTGCACACCCCAGCGCCTCCGCGCCTGGTGACGGCACCGCAGGGGCAGGGGCTGACCTTCGACATCCTCTCGCGCGAGGCCGCCAAGCTCGGCCATGGCTGGGCGCCGGCCCGTCCCGGTATGGAGTTGGGACCCGGCGCAGGCGGCACCACTCACCGGGCGCACACGGCCTTCCCCGGCACCGCCCGCTTCACGGTGTCGCTGCTGGACCAGGAGCGCGCCGCCCTGTTTGCCGCGGCCCGCCACAATCCGGCCCTCGGCAGCCGGGAGCGGCTCACTCAGCATCTGCGCACCGCCACCGGCAACCTAGCGCTGCGCGTCGGCACGGCCACCCTCGGGGAACTTCAGCAAGCGCTGGCCGGGCTGACCCCGCCCCCGGTGGTCGTGCGCTGTGCCCGCTGCGGCACGATCGCGGAGGACGACGCCGAGAAGCTGGCCGCCAGCCGGGGCCGCTGCACCCACCAGCCTAACCTGCCGGCGACGCCGCTGGGGGTCCTCGTGCGCGACCTGGCGATCGCGCTCGCCCCGTTCGCCCCCGGCCACGAATTGCTGCGCACCTTCCACCCGCTACCGTACCTGCCGGCGGATCGGACTCCGCACCCCGTGACGAGCTGGGAAGCGCTGACCCGCAGCACGGCGACGGTCGCCGGCCTCGTCACCCGCCTCCTGTTCGGCAGCACCCCGGTCGCCGATCCTCCCGAGGCACCTTTGGAGGCGCTCGCCGATCTCTACCGGCAGCAGGCCCTGGCGTCGGCGGGCAGCGACGGCTGGTATACCAGCCTGCAAGGGTACACACGCGCGCTCACCCGCCTGCATCATCAGTTGCTCGGTCAGCCCCAGGCCGTCCGCGACGCCGTCCTCGTACCGACCCTGACCACCATCCGCGATCAACTCCAGCAAGCGCCCCCGGACCCGACCGGACGCGCGCTGATCGCCCCCTTCGTCCGTCGCCTGGTCCAGCTTTGCACTCCCGGCCCGGAACGCATGACTCTGGGAAGCGATCTGGCGGTCCTGCTCGACGACCGCCCGCCGGTCGACACGCCGGTGCCGCCCTCAGCGGGGTCGCCGGGCCTGTTGGCCCTCCTGATCGAGGTCTATCAGACGCGCAGCGGCAGCCATACCGCCGAGTTGCAGGCGGTGCTGGGCGGACTGCTCGCGCTGGTCGGCAGCCTGCTCCCGGCCGAACGGGCCGCCGTCATCCCCCGGCTGGTCCAACGGCTCTATCCGCTCACCGCCCCTAGCCGCCGCGCGGCGGGACCGGGCCACCAGGTGCGCTACGCCTGCGGGTTGCTCCTGGCCCTGCTGCCAGATGCGGCTACCCGGCGCGAGCTGATCGGGACCCTGCGCCCCAGCATCCCCCTGGAAGGCAATCCCGACCAGCATCCCTGGGAGCGGCTTGACCGCACCCTGGAAAGCCTGGGGAGCAGCGCGCGTCAGCTAGCGACCTCCGTCGATCCCGCCGTCCGCGCCGAGCTGGAAGCTGCCTACCCCCTGCTCCTGCGGCGGGCCACTGGCAGCAGCGTGCCGTTCCCGGAGATCGCGTTGGACCCTGACACCGGCACCCTGCCCCTGGCGAAACTGCCCGTCGGCACGCCTGCGCTCGCAATCGCGGCGGTCGAGCAGTTGCTGAAGGCCGCGCCCTTCACGCAGGGGCCGGTCTGTAGCGAACCACTGGTGCAGGCGGTGCCCCAGCCCGGTTACCGGGTCGCCCTCTCCCACTATATCTTGCACCACCCCGCCCTGCGGCATCGCTATCAACTGCTTGCCCTCGACGAGGCCCACGAGGCGAATCACGCCGAGCGGGCGCAGAGCCAGGCGTACTATCGGCTGGCGATGCTCCCCGGCATTCTCACCATCCCCATGACCGGCACGCCCATGAACGGTTACGCCAGCAGCATCTTCGACCTCTGGTGGCACCTCAATCGGCGCTTCCGGGCGCTCTTCGGGCGCAAGGACCGCAGCCGCTTCGTCGCCCTCTACGGCTATCGCAAGTTGCTCAAACGCCTGGAGGACGGCAAACCCGCCAAAGAGCGGCCCCGGCTGCGCGGCAAGCAGAGCGACGCCATCGTCGCCGGCGACGTGGTCGAAGTGATCGGCGAGGCGCCGGGGATCGCCCCCACCGCCCTGCTCTTTACCCTGCCGGATAGTGTGCCCCTGCACCTGGCGCACCTGGAGCAGATCCTGCCGCCCCGTGAGCAGCACCAGCAGGCCGTTCAGGTCGAACCGGCGACGAGTCCGGACGGCGCGGAGATGCTCAAGGTGTATACCACGGAGATGCGCCGGCTCGTGGATGAAATCACGGCGAGCTTGCGCGACAAAGACCTGGCCGGCAAGCTCTGGGGCTTCCTGGCCCAGGTCGGTCTCGGCTACCCCGTGCTCTGTCCCGCCGACGTCGGCAACAGCCTGGACGGGGCCGGGCGGCCTCAGTACCAGTTCCTCTATCCGAAGTCGTGCGGGCACTATGCCGGGCAGGTCTTTATCGAGTTGCCCCTCGTCCCGGCCAACGTCCGTCTGCCTCACGAGACGGCACTCCTGCAGTTAGTCCGGGACGAGCTGAAACAAGACCGCAACGTGATCGTCTACCTGCAACATACCGGCAATCCGCGCCTGGCCGAGCGGCTCGTCCGGCTGCTGGCGCCCGTCGCCCCCGCCGTGTATCTGGACGTGAACAAGGTGCCGGCGACCCGGCGCGACGGGTGGATCACCGAGCGGGTGCTCAAGCCCTACGTGCGCGTGCTGCTCACCAACCCCGAGGCCGTGAAGACCGGCCTCAACAATCTGACCCCGCACTTCAAGACCGCCGTCTGGTTTGAGCCGACCCAGCGCACCGATACCTTTCGCCAGGCCGGGGCGCGCATCCGGCGCATCGGCTCCCACCCCACCGACCCGATCCGCGATTACCTCCTCAGCTACGCCGGCACCGCGCAGGAGGCGGCCGTGAAGCTGATCCTGGAGAAGGTCCGGGTCAGCGAGTTGTTCGACGGTTTCGATTTGGACGCGGGCCTGGCGGCGGCGGGGGTGCAGGACGGGGAGCTGGCGATGACGCTTGGCAACGCCACGACCAGCATCGGACGCGCGCTCTACGAGCACCTCAAGGCCAACAGCGGGCTGCTGCGCGCCGTCGCCTTTACCAACGCCGTCGCCCTGACCCCGGCCCCGGTGCCGACCCAACCCGCCGCACCGGTTCCCACGCCGGCGGCCCCCGCCCTGATCCGCCCGATCCGCAAGGGCGAGGCCACCCAGCTGGCACTCTTCTAGCCGGCCCCGTGCAGTTCGCTGCGTTCTGGCAGGAGCGTTATAGGCAGCGGGACCAGCGGTGCGGCGCTGGTCCTGCCCGCCGGCGACCGGCCTCCGGATCGGCGCTAGGGGCAGGAGCCTATACATACCTATACATATAGGAAGACCCCTTGTCGCCGCGTTACGACCGCAGCGCGGTCGATCCCCGATCCAACCTGTCACGAGGCGGGCGCGCCCTCCCGGCTACCCCGCGCGGGCGCCCGCTAGGAGGCCGCCTCCACCATTATTAGTCCTCCTCCCCACAGCATTATTACTTTTCCCTTCCCCTGGCGCCCGCCTCCCGGCTTTAATGGAAGCAGGACTAACCTATGGAGGAGGTGCTTATGTCTCGTTCGACCACCCGCCAACACCAGCAGCACGTGCTGGAGTGCGCCCGCCGGTATCTGGCCGCCGGAGGGCGGCTGATCCCCAATCACAATCTCTACCGCGGCCACTGTACCTGCCGGCTCCGGGGGGCGTGTAGCCATCCCGGTAAGCACCCCCGGATCCGGGGCTGGAGCGCCGGCACGGGCGGCGCAGCCAGCGCGGACCTCGCCATCGTCGCGGGCTGGATCGCCCGCTGGCCCTGGCTCAACCTGGGGCTAGCGACCGGCCAGGGGCTGCTGGTCCTCGACCTGGACCTCGCCCCCGGCGGCTTGCGCTGGTGGCACACGCACCGGGCGCTGCTGCCTCCCACCGCCCGGCAGCGTACGGGGAGCGGCGGCTTGCATCTGCTTTACCGCGTACCCGACGCGTACTACATCAAGACGACCGGGCCGACCGCGCACGCTCTGGCCCCTGGTGTAGATACGCGGGGGGACGGGGGGCAGATCATCGTCGCGCCCGCGCGCAATCAGCACGGCCCCTATCAGTGGCTGCCGGGCCAGGCGCCCTGGGAGTATCCACCGACGCCGACACCCCCCGCCTTGCTCGCGCTGCTCGTGGAATCCGGCATCCTGATTTCGTGGGCCGAGCGCGCGGTCCCCGTCCCCACCGCGCCGGCCTCGCCGCTGCCCCGCGCCGCGCGCCCGTCGGTTGATCTGTTGCTGGACCGCTATGTAGGCCAGGCGGTGCCCGGCACCCGCAATCGCTGCGGCTTCCACCTGGCCCTGCAGTTACGCGATAATGGCTACAGTCTAGCCGAGGCCGAGGACGTCCTGCGCCGCTACCAGCAGGCGGTGGATCAGCCGGCGGATCGCTACACCGTGGCGGAGGCGCTGGGCAGCCTGCACTCGGCCTACCGCGCCCCCGCCCGCGCGCCCTGGACCTGCCGAAGTATGAACGCCGAGCGCGGAACGCGGAACGAAGACTGAACGAGGCCGGACTCATTCCGACCTCCGCGTTCCGCGCTCCGACTTCCAGGGCTTGCCGCGCCGGTCCCGCTCTGCTATAACGACAGCAGGAGGCGGCCCTACGCGCACCCCCGCCCCCGGTGCCCGCTCAGGAGGACTACCTATGCTTGACCCCTTACCGCCGTTGCCCGACCCGCCGACGCCGGCGCTGGCCGCCTTTCTGCACCGTGAGCCGCTGCCACCCACTCCGCCGCGGCGGACCAGCCTGTATCCCCTGCACGCCCTGTTCGCGCAAAGCTGCCAGGACGGGGACCTGGCGACCGCCGTGCAGGTGTTGGCCCTGCCCTGGGCCGGGCGCCCGTTCCACCATTGGCTGCTGGAGCTGGAACTGTTGAGCGGGCACCTGGAGTTGACCGACCAGATCGCCCAGCACCCGCAGGCGGCCACCCTGCCGGCCGCGTACCGGGCGTTCCTGGCCGCGGCCCAGGCCGACCGGCTGATTTACTACCTGCCCCCACTGCCCGTGCCCGGCGACCTGCCGAAGTGGGAACTCGGAGCGCGGAACGCGGAACAAGAGCCGGCACCCGACGAGGATGCAGTCCTTCCGCCTTCCGAGTTCCGCGATCCGACTTTGCCGGAGCCGGCGCCACCGCCCGACGTGGTCGTCCCCGCGCCCGATCTCACGGCGTCTATTGGCGGCTATCGGCTGGCCTATCGGCTCTACCGCGACGCCGAATATCCGCACCATGCGTTGGCCTGCCTCCATCGGCTGATCGACCTGAGCCTCTACACCCGGGAGCCGGCGCGGCTGACCGAGGCCGGCGGCTGGGCCAAGGAGGGGCTGACCCGCAGTCAAGATCTCCATCTTCCCGGCGAGACGGCGCACTTCCTCTATCAATTGGCCCTGATCCAAACCACTATGGACGAGGATCTCGCCGCGCACCTGAGCCTGCTGCACCTGCTGCGGCTCCCTGGCGCCGCGATCCCGTCCGCGCTGGCGCACCGCGCTTGGCGCTTCCTCGGCTATCTCTACGAACTGCACGGGGACCCCCTCGACGCCCTCGTTTGCTATCTCCAGACCCTGCCGCCCAGCGATCAACCCCTGCGGGCCGAGAAGCTGCCCCCGTATGTCTCCGGGGCCCTGGCCGCCTTCGATCTCCGCGCCGGGCAGGCCGTCGTCGACCAGGCATTTGCCCGCCTGCGAGATCCCGCCTGGACGCCTCCGCTCTTCCCGACCACCGCGCTCCCGCCCTATCCCGATCCCCCCGGCGACCTGGACGATCCCCCGCCCGAGCCGTAGTCCGCCCCGCCGCCGGGCGGCGGGGCGGAGGGGCGGGGCACGAGGTGGGCGTGGATGATCCGCCTCGTGGCTCCCAGTGAAAGGAGAAGTCCCCATGCCTCGCCTAACCCCGACGCCGGCGAACGCCCCCGGCGCCGCTACGCTTCCGGACCCCGCCGAACTCGCTCGGCTGCGCGCCAACCTCACCGAAATCTTGGGCGAACCCAATCTCACCGCGCTCGAACCCGCCTGGCTCGCCAAGATGCTCAACGGGGTGATCGTCACGTTGAGCATCGGGCGGCTAGGCTGTCGCGCCCACCTGACCGATCAGGACCTGGGCATCGCCCACCGCAAGCAGCAGCAAGCCGCCCGCCGCCAGGCCTGGTACGACCTCGGCGACGCCTTGCTCCTGCCCCGCCGCTACGCCGCCGCCCTGGATAGCAAAGAGTCCAACGCCCGCAAGTGGCTCACCGCCTGTGCCTCGCGTACCTATTGGGGGTGGTTCGTGGCGGCGGAGGCGTATGCTCGGTGGAAAGAGGGCAACGAGCGCCACAAAGCCGACTACTTCGCCCTGCGCGACGAGATCGTGGCTGAGTACGACAGCATCGTGGCCGAGGTCTGCGCCGAGCACGGCAAGCTGGCCCGCGACGCCTACTTCCGCCTGTGCAAGCAGAACCGGGAGTTCCGCACCACCCATCCCGACGTGGAGCAGTACGTCGCCGAGCGCGTGGCCGTCGTCCGCAACCGCATTCCGACGGCGGAAGCCTTCCGCGACTCGTTCTACTACACCGTGGAACTGGCCTACATCCCCCTTCCCGGCCTGCTGAGCACGAGCGAAGGGGCCGAAGCCGCGCAACTGCGCGAGGAGGCCAGCGCTGCAGCGGCCCTGCGCAAAGAAGCCTACGAGCGGGCGCTCGAATCCAAGCAGGCCCTGATCACCCTCTTCCAGCGGGATTTGATCACCAAAGTGCAGGCCATGCTCTACGAAGTGACCACCGATGTGCTCTCCAGCGTCCAGAAGAATGGGTTTGTTGTCGGCAAGTCGGCGGAGCAGTTGCGCCGGCTGCTGAGCGGCCTCGACCAGTATCTCCAGTTTGCGCCGAACGAGGACGTGGCCGACAGCCTCACGCGCATCCGCGAATTTCTGGAGTTGCCCGTCGGCGAAGATCGCAAGGCCCAGGTGCCGGCCCTGGAACGCCAGCTTACCGCTACCGCCACCCTCGCCCGCGACGTGCTCCTGCGCCTGGGTGATAACCCGCGCAGCGCCCAGGCCCTCGGCGTGCCCGATATCCCCACCCCCGACCTGGTCCGCCAGGCCCGCACGACGATCCGCCCCGCCGGGGCGCCGCTACCGCTCCCGCCGGAACCGCTGGGGCGGCGCGCCCCCCGCCCCGGCGCGTTGGACACCCCACCCGCGCTCGCGCCCGCGTAGGGCACCTAGTCTCTATCCCCGGTCCTCGCGCGCGACGCGCGAGGAGCCGATCCGTGCCGGCGAGGCGCGCCGGCCATCGTCGCTTTAGTATCGCAAGCAAAGGAGTAATACACATGCAGAACGTCAAGCTGACCGTCCAGGGTAACAAGCTCACGATCGAGGTGGACCTGACTCAGGAGCACGATCAGGCATCTTGATACCTCCCTCTAGAACCCACCGGAGTGGATTCACTCTCAGGCTCATCGCTTGCACGCTACTCGTTCGCGTATGCGTTGTGCAACAATACGCCTGTTTTAGCCTTCTGGAACCTGCTCCCGCGCTGCCGCGATCATGGCGGCTACGTCCTGGAGGCGCTGTACATCGAGCGCCCGCGGGCCCTAGGTAGAAGCGCCGCACCGGCCCCTTCACCCGGCACGAAACGTACCAGTAGGCCCGCCCCCGGCGCCATTCGCGCCGCGCGTGATGCCATTCCCCCGCCGCGTCCCGGAACATAAACTCCCGCGTCGTCTCTTGGGCCAGCCACGCCTGCCACTCCGCCGACCCGGCCAGGATGCCCGCGCCGCCTAACCCATACAGCTTATCCCGGTAGATCCGCGCGCCTTCCGGCTTTACCTCGCGCATGCGGCCCCCTCCTCCTCGCTATTGTTGCACAACTCCCCAGGGTTGACCCGCTGTGCGTCTTCCTCTTTGAGGGCTTGCAGTTGCGCCAGGGTCGCCGCATCGTCCGGAAACAGATACAGCCCGGTTCGGGGATCTTTGGCAATCACGATCCGCCCATTCCGGATGCGATCATAAATCCAGTGTAGCGGCACCGTCAAGCGCGCCCCGACCTGGGCCACCGTCAAGTACCCCGCGATCCGTCGTGGATGCGATTGACTGCCCTTCTGCAAGATCCCGTGGCGCAGCCGAATACTCTGGACCGTAGTGGCTAACACGCGCGCCGCCATCGGCGACCGGTAGCCCGCTGCGGTCAGTTCGGCCGCGATCTCCGTATCGCTCGCCCCTTCCGCACTCCGCGCACAGATGATCTCTTCCATGCGGGTCGCCCCCGTCACGTTGCGGAGCGCCTTCACTGGCATCCCAATCGCCAGCGTGGTCGTGGCGCCCCCTTGCCAGACGATCCGCGCCTGGACTTCATCGGGCTGGCTGCGCGCCACCACGACCTTCTCAATCAAACAGCGGAGTAACGCCTTCTGGTGCGGCGGGGCGATCCGGCCGGCCTGCCATAACCCCGGCAGGTGGGTCCCGATCGCCCGAAAGGCGGCTTGTAACTCTGGCGCCAACTCCTCCAGCGCGCCCGCCGGCGGCCCGACCGGCGTCGCCGCTTCCGCCGCCTGTAGCGCGACCAGCGCGGCTTCCCAGCGCTTCTCCAGTTCCGCCGCCACCAGGCGATTATCTGGATCCACCCGCGCAAATTGCCGCTCCGCCAGGGCGGCTTCGTAGCGCAAGCGCTCCGCTTGCTGGCGCTGCGCCTGCTCCAGCGCGGCCTGCGTCGCCTGGTGGCGCTGCACCGCCTGTGTATAGGCATCCAGTTCGACGGGCGCCAGGACGGCCCAAAAGGCCTCCACCACGGCCGCATCCACGGGCCCGGCGGACAAATGTTGGCAGACGGGCACCCGGCCCCCCGATTGGTTGTGCAGGGCCACGCAGACGTAGTGGGGACCCCGGTGGTACTCGATGCTCAGCTTATGGCCACAGCGGCCACAATAAAGCAGCCCTTGCAGCACTGCCGGCCCCCGCCGCGCCACGCCACGGGCCGAGTTGCGGGTATAGGCGGCGTAGTTATCTGCCAGGAGGGCCTGGATCTGCTCGAAGGTGCTCCAGCTCACGTAGGCGGGGTAGCGATCCGGCAGCCACACGCGCCACTGGTCGCGGGGCAGGCCGGTGATGTGGGCTGGGCCGCCGGGTCCCTGCGGGTGCGTGGTCTGGGTCCGCCCATAGACGAACGCGCCCCCATAGGCGGGGTTGCGCAGAATTTTCACCAGGGCGGCGAGGGTGGGGACCCGCCAGACGATTGCGCCGAAGCGATCGCGGCGCGGCAGGAGCAACGTCTGCTCATTCAAGAGGCGCAGCACCCCGCCAACGGAGCGACGTTGCAGAAACGTGCTGAAGACCAACTCCAGGCGCGTCTGGACTTCCGCATTCGGCGTTTTGTGGACGTGGCCGGCGCGGTCGCGTTCCAACCCGACCGGCAGGGGTTGCACCAACTCCCCGCGCTGGGCCTTGTTGAGCAGGCCGGCGGTCAGGCGGCTGTGGAGCGTATGTAATTCAAACTCGGAGAGTTGCCCTTTGAGCCCGAGCAGTAGTCGCCCATTCGCAGAGCCGGGGTCGTAAATGCCGTCCGTGTCGCCGATCAGGCAGTGCTGCCAGGCGCACACATCGAGAAGGGGAAACCAATCCGAGCAGTTGCGGCTCAGACGGGTGACATCATAGGAGAAAATGATGCCAACCTGCCCGAGGGCCACTTGAGCGGCGAGCTCTTGGAACCCGCGCCGGAAGTGGACGGAAGTGGCGCTGCCGGCGCCATCATCGACGGTTTCCACCTGCGGGGCGAGCCAGCCGAGTGTACGGGCGCGCTGGTGCAAGGCTAATTGCAGGCGCCGGCTCTCTTGATTGGACAGCACTTGGTGGGGGCTGGACTGGCGGATGTAAATCAGGGCTTTGCGCGCCAGATGCTGAGGGGTGATCAAGTCGGAGTTGGTCATGAATTACCTCCTGGAAGATGGCCGCGAGTTGGGCGCGGATGAGTTGTTGGTGGGCGGGGGACAAGTGGCCCCAAACGGCGCCGGGAGCAACGGACATAGCACCTCGCAATCCTGAGCAACGGCTACCAACGCGGCGATCGCCGCGGCGGTGACCTTGGTGGGGACCAAGGGCAGCGCAGGAGCCAGGTTAGTACAGGAGCGCGGGAGACGCAAGGTCGTCTGGTCGCCATAGGCGACCCAGACGAAGCCGGGGGTTGGGGTGGCACTGAGGGCCACGACCGGCAAGCGCCGCCCAAACAGCGGGTGCCGGGGATCGACGACCTCCACCTCGAGGTCAGCATCCCCAGTTGGGTTATTGAAGGGGGTAGTAAGTTGTGGAGTCGCACGGCCCGAGCAGTTCGGGCAAGACCATGATCATCGCCACCACCGGCGGTAACGCTCCCGTGCCGGAGCACGAGGGGGTTCAGGTGGGCGTGAACGTCTTCAAGAAACGTCGCTAGCCCCGCCGGGCGGGATCACGCGCCGGTGCATGGTCCCGCCCTGGCTCCAGTCTATCGGAGAAGGGAGAGGAAGGTTATGCCCTGTGATGCCGTGGCCGTCGCCGGGGCGCAGGTCGCCGAGGAGCACCTCCGCCAGTACCTGACCCCCGCGACCCTCACCGCCCCGCTCACCGCCTACCTGGGGGCGCGCTTTCCCCAGGCCCAGATCGCCAGCCAAACCCGAGGCGAAGAAGTCCGCTGGACCGTCGTCGCCGGCGGCCAGACGCAGACCATTCGCGTCCGCGCCGGCCAGGTGACCGTGACCCTGGACACCGGGGACCAGGCCGCCGCTACCGCTCTGGCGAGCGAACTGCAGCAGGCGCTCACCGCCGTTGCTGCCGCCTACTGGCAACAGGCGACGTATCAGGTGCTCGCCGCTCGCTATCAAGTGACCGAGAGCCGGCAGACAGCCGACGGCAGCCTGATCGTCCGCCTGCGCGTCTAGCCGGCCCAGAAAGGAGTGAGCCATGCCCGAAGTCATTGTCATTCTCGGCCCGACCGGGCAGATCGAGGCCCAGGTGCCGGATGGCACTTTTGCGGGCGGCAAAGCGGCCATTGAAGCGCTCTTCGCCGCGCTGGGTCAGCAGATGCCCCTCACCAATGTGTCGGATGTGGAGGCGCACCGCCCGGAAGGCGCGACGGAAGTCGAGCACCACGAGATACACACGCATCCCCATTTGCACGAGGGCCGCGGCCATGGACAGTAATGCCTTTGCTCCGCCCGCCTGGTTCCAGAGCTTGGCCGAGAAATATCAGGCGGGCGTCAGCCACGCCTTCCTATTACATATGAACATCAACGACCTGGTGGCGCCGGGCACGACCCTCCGCAGCTACCTGAATGCAGCCCTGGGCAGCAGTGCCCCGGTCATCGCCTGGTACGACCGCGCCCAGGGCATCAGCTTCCCCCTGCCGTCGATGCGGACCCGCTTCCTGCAAGCCACCGGCGTCACGCCCGCCCCGGCCCCCGCGAGTGGTCCCCTGGCCGCCCTCCAGGGCGCGCTTCCCGGCGGCAGCCCCGCCCAGCTCCCGACCGAGCCGGAGCGCGCGTTGCCCCTGCTTGAACGGCTACTACGCACGGCGGCGACCGTGCCCGACGACGAGGAGGCGCCGCTGCCCGAAGGGGTCAGCCCCAAGCACGTCGTCGTGATCGACTGGGCGGAAACCCTGGTGCCGGCGACGGACCTGGGGACCATGAGCGTCGGGGACCGCACGGCCCTGATCACCCTGGAACGCTGGGGGCGGGATGCCGCGATTATGAGCACAGGCAATATTGTGATCCTGCTGGCGCGCAACCTGACCGACCTGCACCCCAGCCTGCGGGCCGCCAGCGCCCGCTATGAGGCGATTGCGCTCCCCCTGCCTGACGCGGCCACCCGCCGGCAGTTCCTCGGCGTCTATCTCGCGGACAAACCGGCGGACTTTACACCCCTGGGCGTGGCCGAACTCACCCGCCAGACCGGGGGCCTCTCGCTCCTGCATCTTGAGGACGTGATCCTGCGCGGGCAGTACGAGTATGACCGCACGGGCGGGCAGCAGGGGCTGACCGCGGCGCTGGTCCAGGAGCGCAAGGCCCAGATCCTCGAAACCGAGTTCGGGGGGCTCCTGCAGATCCTCGAACCCCGCCGCCGCTTCGCCGACATCGGGGGCATGGCCGCCCTCAAGGAATACATCCAGACCGTGATCATCCAGCCGATGCGCACGGGGACAGAAGGGCTGCTGGATATTCTGCCGACGGGCATCCTGTTCAGTGGGCCGCCGGGCACCGGCAAGACCGCCGTGAGCGAAGCCATCGCCGCCGAGATCGGCATCAATTTTGTGCTCTTCGCGCCCGGCAAGCTGCTGGGCCAGTATGTGGGCCAGTCGGAAGCCAACCTGGAGCGCGCGCTCGCCGCCATCGCCACCTTGGCCCCGGTGGGCGTCTTCGTGGACGAGCTGGACCAGGCGCTCCAACGCGGGGGCGAAGGGGACTCGGGCGTGTCGAGCCGGCTCTTTGGGCGGATTCTCGCCTTCATGGCCGACCCGGCGCACCGGGGGCAGATCCTCTGGATCGGGGCCACCAACTTCCCCAACCGGCTCGACCCGGCCCTCAAGCGTCCCGGACGCTTCGGCGATCTGAAGCTGGCGATCCTGCCCCCTACCGCCGAGGAGCGCCCGGCCATCTTCCAGATCCACCTGCGCCGCTACTGCCGGCAGGAGGTGGCGGAGCTACCGGTCGAGTGCGTCACCGCGTCCGAAGGCTGGACCGGCGCCGAGATCGAGCAGGCCGTGCGCAAAGCCGCCGAACTCCAGTTCACGCGGCAGCTCGATACGCCCGCTGCCATCCGCCGAGCGATGGAACTGGTGCTGCCGACCACCGCCAATGTGCCCCAGATGATCGAGGAAGCGCTCGATAACGTGGACGACCTAGAGCTGCTGCCGGAGAGCTACCGCAAACTCGCCCTCGCCCGGCGCAAACGCCCCGTGCTCGTCGAGGAATCCACCACGCCCATGCAGCGCGGTGCCCGCCGGTTATAATACCGTTGGAGTCCTGGCCGTGCGCTCTGTGCTTGGCCAGGACTCCATAAGCAGGAGGCTTGTCACTTTCCAGCACATTGGGATCCTAAGCTTAGAATTCCACGTGGACAAGTTGTCGCGG
>JADMIO010897388.1_pt1 | contig 24206 bp, 13 predicted proteins | sample 8958161 | NCBI WGS metagenome assembly JADMIO01 (sample SAMN16585339, study PRJNA669376) | soil metagenome | isolation source: Crop rotation soil | place: USA: Cullars Rotation, Alabama | collected 2011
AGGTGAGCCAGTGTGATTACATTTGCGGCCTAACTGTGGCCAGTCCAGTTACGCTGGAGTCACTAGTATTTAGGTGACACTATAGAAGCGGCCGCGACAACTTGTCCACGTGGAATTCTAAGCTTAGGATCCCAATGTGCTGGAAAGACCGCGGCGATGCGGAAGAAGGTCGGGACGTAGCTTCCGAGCTGCGCGCGCGCTGACGGTGTCGGACGTAGACTCGCGGCGATGTCGAACGTGCTCGTCTTCGGCGGCGGCGGCTGGGTGGGACAGCTCCTCGTCCCCGCTCTGGCCGCCGCAGGCCACGCGGTCGTCGCGCCGACTCACCGCGCCTGCGAGGTCGCCGACGCGCGCGCCGTCGAGCGCGCGCTCGAGGAAGCGTCGCCGGACGCCGTCATCAACGCGGCCGCGCTGACGACGCGGACGACCGATGGGCGCGCTCTGTTCGCCGTCAACCTCGACGGAGCGCGGAACGTCGCCGTCGGCGCGGCCCGCGGAGGCGCGCGGCTCGTCCACGTCTCGACGGACATGGTGCTGGACGGCGAGACGCCGCCGTACGGGGACGACGCGCCCCCGAACCCCGTGAATCCGTACGGACGGAGCAAGGCCGCGGGCGAGGACGCCGTGCGCGCTGCGTGCCCTTCGGCGGTGCTGGTGCGGACGTCGCACGTCTACGATCCGTCGACCCCGGACCCGACGCTGCGCGGGTTCATCGATCGTCTCGAGAAGGGCGAGCCGTGCCGGCTCTACACCGACGAGGTCCGCTGCCCGATCGCCCGGCCGATGCTCGTCGCAGCGCTGATGGAGCTGATGACGCTCGACGTCTCCGGCGTGCTGAACGTCGCCGGCTCCGAGCCGCTGACGCGGTGGGAGTACGGGACGCTCCTCCTCGAGCACTTCCGCGTCCCGCGCCGCGACCGCGTCGAGCGTGCGCTCGCCGCCGACGCAGCCGAGACCCGGCCGCTCGACCTCACGCTCGACGTGTCGAAGGCGCGGTCGATCCTGCGCACACCGCTGCTCGGCGTCCGCGAGACGCTTCGCCGCGACGTGGTGTGACGCGTCGAAAGTGGTAGGTTCGCGCGCACTCGCCGGACGAGTCGCCGGAAGATCAGGTCCTTCGTGAAAGGCAACGCATGCTCCGAGCTTTCGCCCGCATCGCACCCTGCGCCGCTCTCGCGGTCGTGTCCTGCGCGTCGGAGGACTGGGAGTTCCGTGACGACTTCGGCCCCTCAGGGGAGATCGCCGTGAAGGACTACAAGGGGCGGTCGGTCGCGGACTTCCTCTGCGACGCGGTCTACACCGGAGACGGCGGCGGCGTGGCGGGCGTGCGCTGGGTCCACAAGGTCCACGGCATGCCGGTGACGGTGCTGCGCATCCAGTCGGTGCCGCAGGTCTTCCTCGCGTTCAACACGCCGCCCGATTCCGACCGCGGCGAGCCGCACACGGGCGAGCACCTGCTGCTCGGCAAGGGCACGAAGGGCAAGATGCTCTCGTCGGAGCAGGAGATGTCGCTCGTCGAGTCCACTGCGTGGACGTCGCAGACCGACGTCTGCTACTCGTGGAGCTGCGCTGCCGGCAAGGACACGTTCTACCGCTCCGTCGAGCAGTACCTCGACGCGCTGCTCCTGCCGGACTTCACCGACGAGGAGATCCGCCGCGAGGTGTGCCACATCGGCCCGGTGAAGGACCGCGCGACCGGGAAGCTGTCGGTCGACGAGAAGGGCACCATCTATCAGGAGATGGTCTCCACGTTCGAGAAGCGCTGGAACGTGTGGAACGAGATGCAGAAGCGGCTGTGGGGGCCGGCGCACCCGCTCTCGTACAGCTCGGGCGGCGAGCCGTCGGCGGTTCGCACCGTGGAGCCTCACCACGTCCGCGACTTCCATCGGGCGCACTATCACCTCGGTGCGGACACGGAGATGATCGTCGCGCTGCCCGACTCCGTGCCCGAGGCCGAGTTCCTGACGAAGCTCTCCGCGCAGATGGCCGCCGTCGACGCGCGGCCGGAGCTGAAGGCGCGGTCGAAGGCGACGCACTCGATCCCGCCCGGCCGGCCGGAGGCCGACCGCTCGACGCGGCTCTATCCGTACCCCAACGCGAACGAGAGCGACGGCGGCATGGTGCTGCTGATGTGGCCGCCTGTCCCGCTCGGGACGCAGTACGACCGCGCTCTCGGCGAGCTCTTCCTCGCCACCGTGGGCAACGGGGAGACCGCGACGCTCTACAAGCATCTGATGGACACGGCGACGCGCGACGTGGAGGTCGACGCCGCCGAGCTCGGCGCGTCGCTCGACGCGAGCAAGATCGACCTGCTGCCGAACGTGTACCTCGACGGCGTGCCGCCGCGCAACTGCACCGCCGCGCCGCTCGCGAAGATCGTCGGCGTCGTCCACGACGAGTTCGCGCGCGTGGCCGGGCTCGTCCCCGCGTCGGACGCGCTGAAGGCGTTCAACGAGAAGGCCCTCGTGAAGCTCGCCGAGCGCGAGAAGGGACTGCGCCGTCAGCTCAACGCGCCCCCGCTCTTCGGGCACCGCGGCGCCGGCGGCTTCTGGCTCGAGCACCTGCGGCTCCTCGACCAGGACCACGGATTCGAGCGGTCGGTCGCGCTCGCGCCCGTCTTCGAGAAGATCCGTGCGGAGCTGGCGTCGGGCGCGAACCCGTGGACGAAGTGCATCGCCCAGCTTGGCCTCGACGAGGCCCCGTTCGTCGGCGCGTCGGTCGCGAGCAAGGCGGAGCTCGAGAAGCGCACGACGGACCACGCGAAGCGCGTCGAGGGCTACATCGCCGACATCGCGAAGCGCTACGGCGGCGACGCGCAGTCGGCGCTCGCGAAGTTCTCGGCCGAATACGACGAGAAGACGGCCGCGCTCGACGCGATCGAGAAGGGCCTGCCGAAGCCGCACCTCGTGGCGGACGCGCCGCTCGTGCCGGACCCGTCGATCCATCTCGAGCCCGTGGAAGCGGGCGGCGTGAAGGGCTACCGAGGCGTGTTCGACAACATGACGTTCGTCGAGACCGCCGTGTCGTTCCGCGTCTCCACCGACGACGACGACCTGCCGTGGCTTGCGATCCTTCCGCAGCTCCTCACCGATTCGGGCGTCGTGATCGACGGCAAGCCTCTCGCGTACGACGAAGCCTCGGAGCGGCGCTCCAAGGAGATCTACTCGCTGTCCGCGTCGTACTCGATGCGTCCGAGCCGCGGGCGCCACGAGCTGACGATCGCGGGGCGCGGCGCGGATCTCGCCGAGGCGCTGCGCGCCGTCGACTGGATCGAGATGTCGCTCGACCACGCGTGGCTCGCGCCCGAGAACCTGGCGCGGTTGCGCGACATCGTGGGCCAGGAGATCCAGGCCACGCGCGTCCGTCTGGGCGGTGCAGAGGAGAGCTGGGTGAACGATCCGGCGCGCGCCGTGCGATGGCAGGCGGACCCGGTGTTCCTGGCCACGTCGTCGTTGCACGCGCGGCTCCTCCTGCTCGCGCGCTGCGAATGGCGGTTGATGGAGAGGCCGACGGGAGATGCAGCCGTGCGCGTCGCGAACGGGCTGCGCGAGCTGTCGGGCGCCGCCGGGCCCGACGTGCAGCGCACGTCGGCGTTGATCGAGTCGATCGTCGCGGAGTGGCGCGCCGCCGGGGAGACGAAGGCGGCGTCGTGGCTCGTCCCCATCGGTCAGCGGTTCAAGGAGATGGTCGCGGACATGGCGCCGTCCACCATCGCCGCGGACTTGAAGTCGCTCGCGACGACGTGCTTGGACGACCTTCTCACCAGATCGACGGGCGAGAAGCTCGAGGCGCTCCGTTCGTTCATCCAGAGGACCAGGTCTGCGTCCCATGCTCGCTTCACGATGACGGGGAGTCGGGCGCAGACGGACCAAGTGCTGCCCCGGCTCGCCGCACTGTTCGGGGGCGCGGCCGCCGCGCCCGAGTCGGACGCCAAGGCAACCGCCAACGGTCGGCGCGCCATCGACGAGCGCATTCGCGAGCACGACGCAGGCGCCGAGAATCCCGTCTTCTACGGCCTCGTCCACGACCGCGGCACCTCCGGCGTCTTCGTCTACTCCGCCGACGCAGGCGGTCTCGACGACGTGGACGACGCGCAGCTCGCGAAGGAGCTCGCCGGCCGCGTCTTCGGCGGCCAGGGCCCGCAGGGCTTCTTCATGAAGACGTGGGGCGCGGGCCTCGCGTACAGCAACGGACTCGGCGTGAACCCCAACGAAGGGCGCATCAGCTACTACGCCGAGCGCTGCGCCGAGCTCGTCCAGACGATGAGCTTCGTGACGGGCCTCGTCCGGGACTCCGGATCTCTCGACGATCCGTACCTCGCGGAATACTGCGCGGCGAACGCTGTGACGCAGTCGCGCGCGAGCGACGAGTACGAGCAGCGGACGCAGGCCGCGGCGGCCGACATGGTCGACGGCGACACGCCGGAGCGGATCGCGCGGTTCCGCAAGGCGGTCCTCGACTTCAAGTCACGGCCCGACGCATGGGCCGTGATGAAGCCGCAGATCGCCCCCTCGGTCGGACGCGTCCTGCCCGGCATCGACCCGAAGGCGCGCGACTCCAAGGGCGGCGTGTTCGTCACGATCGCGCCGGAGGCGATGCTCGCGCGGTTCGAGACGTACGTCCGCGAGCAGGAAGGCAGCGACGATCGCGTGGTGCGCGTTTACGGCCGTGACTTCTGGATGCCGAAGTAGGCGCGCGACCGGCGGTGCCGCATCGGACCGCGCGAGTCTTCGGCGGTCGCGCGCCTACTTCGGCATAGTCCGCGTCGGAGGGGCGTCGGGTGGCGCGCGGTCGTCGCCGCGCGCCCACCTTTCGCAAGTCATGGCGCGAGCGGCCTACGTCGCGCCTTTCGGCGCGGCAGGCATGACGGAGTCGACGGCCCGCCGGACGCCTCGCCGCGCCGAAAGGCGCGATGAGGAACTCACGAAAGGCGTCTCGCGCAGCGGCGTCACGCGGCGACGGGCATCGGGTCAATCGGGGACGTCCGCCGCGACTCTGAAAACCCGCGCCTCGCGGGTTTTCACTCGCGGGAAATCACATCCCGGACACGCGCACCTTCACCGTCTTCTCCTCGCCCTTGCGAACGTACTTCACTTCCACGATCTCGCCTTCGACGCTCGCCTGGATCGCCGCGGTCAAGTCCGAGGCCGACGTGATGGGCTTGCCGCGGTAGCTCGTCACGACGTCGCCGACGGTGAGTCCGGCCGTGCTCGCGCCGAAGCTCGGCACCACCGTCGTCAGCTCCGCCCCCTTGGCGCCGCCCTCGGCGTCGACCATCCGCACTCCGAGGACGGGCCGTGACGGCCGCTTCACGAACTTGGGACGCGTCGGCGAGTCGGCGAGTTCGCGCGTGAGGTCGACGACCATCGAGCCGATCCGCGCCTCGGGCTCGGCGAGGATCTTCCACCACTTGTCGGAGGGGCGGTGGTAGTCGCCGTGGATTCCGGTGTGGAGGAAGAGCGACGGGACCTCCTTGCGGTAGAAGCTGAAGTGGTCGCTCTGCTCCCAGGCCTCCCAGGACTCGGTCGCCTTCAACTGGTGCGCGGCGGCGAGGCGCATCACCGGCTCCTGCGTGCCGACGGCGGCGGCCATGCCCTCGGCGAAGAGCCCCGAGTCCTTCGGCTCCGCGTCGCGGTAGCGGCCGACCATGTCGAGGTTCACGCAGCACGCGATCTTGTCGAGCGGCCACGACGGCTGCGCGCAGAAGAACTCGCTGCCGATCAGACCCTTCTCCTCGCCGCACCACGCCGCGAACACGATCGACCGCTTCGTGGGCGGGCCCGCCGCCATGTTCTCGGCGATCTCGAGCAGCGCCGCGGTGCCGGACGCGTTGTCGTCGGCGCCGTTGTGGATCTGTCCGACGGCATTGCCGATGCTGCCGAAGAACCCGCGGCCGACGTGGTCCATGTGCGCGCAGACGAGCACCGCCTCGTCGCGCAGAGCCTCGTCGGTCCCTCGTCTCACGAAGACCACGTTGCGCGCGGCCGAGCCCGTCACGGTCGCGTGCACGCGAACGGTCAGGCCCGTGATCGACGTGCTGCGCGGCCTGCGGTCGCCGTCGATCTCCCCCTGAAACTGCGCGAGGGTCCTGCCCGTCGGCGCGAGCAGCAGGTCGGCCGTCGTCCGCTTCACGGCGAACACGGGGATCGGCGACGGCGCGCCGCCGGCGTCCACGGGGAGCGCGTCCTCTTTGTGGTTCACGTCGTTGACGAGGAGGATCGCGGCGGCGCCGGCGTCCGCGGCGCGCTGCGCCTTGGAGGAGAACGCGAGCTCCTTGGTGCGCCGCATCGGGTTGTGCCAGGGACTCGAGTCGTCCTTCTCGGCGGGGCCGTGCCGCAGGACGAGCACCACCTTGCCCTTCACGTCCACACCGGAGTAGTCGTCGTACGCGGGGTCGGCCGACGTGATGCCGAAGCCGGCGAACACCAACGCGCCCTCCGCGTCGCCCGCCTTGCTGAAGGAGAACGGCGACGCGCCGAGCTCGTGGCCGATGCGCTGACTCGCGCCGTCGCCGCCGACCACGTCGATCCAAGACTGCTCCGGCACCGCGCGGCCATTCATCGGCACTTCGGTGAAGGGCGAACCCCGCGTCGCGGACAGCGGCTCCAGTCCGAACCGGCGCATCTCGCCGGCGACCCACTCCTCCGTGCGCCGGCCGCCGTCGGTCCCGCTCTCGCGTCCCTCGAGCTCGTCGGACGCGAGGAACGCGATTCGCGAGAGCACCTCGTCGGGCGTGATCGCGGTCGTCGTCTTGATGTCGGGCGGAGTCGCGGTCGCGGCGACGGGCGGCGGGGGGCCGTCGCCGGAGACGGCGGTGCCGGCGAGCACAAGGATGCACCCGAGGACGAGAGTCGACTTCGCATTCATGCGACCCAGTATGGAGGGCTGCGTCTCCGGAGTACTCGGCGATTTCCACGCGGCGCTGGCGGCGGCGTGTCGGTGGTGGCCTTGCCGCGCACGTCAGCGTCGGGCGCTGTGTCGCCGCCGCCGCCGTGCGGCTACTCCGCGCGGCGCACGTCGACGACCAGTCCCTCGACCTCGGAGGCGCCGCGGAAGTCGTTGCGCTGCGGCGTGAAGGCGACGTCGACGCGGCCGGCGGATTCAAGCAGCGGCGCCATGCGGGCCGCGTCGCGGAACAGGATGAAGCGCACGGCGCGGCCGCCCTTGCCCGCGAAGAACGACACGTGCTCGTTCGACGTCCCCATGCGGCGGGGCTGGCCGACGACCTGGACGCCGCGCATCGCGAGCACCGGCGCCGGGTTGCCCTCGCCGAACGGCTCGAGTCGGTCGAGCTCGGCGGCGGCGCGGGCGTCGATCGCGTCGGGCGCCGTCTCGGCGTCGACGTCGACCTGCGGCAGGCGCGTCTCGGGGTCGAGCGTGGCCTCGACGTGGCGCACGAAGTCGTCGCGGAACGCGTCGAACCGCGGCGGGTCGATCGTCAGCCCTGCCGCGCCCGCGTGGCCTCCGTGGGCGACGAGGTGGCTGCCGCACGCCCTGAGCGCCTCGTGCAGCGCGAAGCCCTTGATCGAGCGCGCGGAGCCCTTGCCCACGCCGGCCTGCACGCCGATGAGCACGACAGGGACGCGGAACTCGTCCACGAGCCGGGCCGCCACGATCCCGATCACGCCGGGGTGCCAGCGGTCGCTCATCAGCGCGATGCCGGAAGGCGTCGCCCCGAGCTCGGCCAACACGCGATCTCTCGCCTCCTTCGCGACCTCGCGCTCGACGAGGCGCCGCTTCTCGTTCTCGGAGTCGAGCTTCAAGGCGATCTCGCGGGCGCGGGCCGCGTCGTCCGTGAGGAGGAGCTCGAGCGCGAGCGATGCGCTGCCCATCCGGCCGGCGGCGTTCAGGCGCGGGCCGAGCTTGAACCCGATGTCGGTCGCGCGCAGCGGCGGGCGCGCGCGGGAGACGTCGAGCAGCGCGGCGAGTCCCGGCCGGGGACGGCCGCCGAGCACTTCGAGGCCGTAGCGGACGATGACCCGGTTCTCGCCGACGAGCGGCACGACGTCGGCCACGGTGCCGAGCACGCAGAACGAGAGCGCCTCCAGCAGGAACTCGCGCAGTTCGTCGGCCACCTTCGCGCCCGGCGAGAGCTCCTGCGCCACGGCCCAGGCGAGCTTCATGGCGACGCCCGTGCCGCAGAGGTGGGGGAAGCCGTACGTCGAATCCGGCCGCTTCGGGTTGATGACGGCGACCGCCGGCGGCAGGATCGGCGCCATCTCGTGGTGGTCGACGACGACCACGTCGAGCCCCGCGGCGCGCGCCTTCGTGATGGGGTCGACGGCCGCGGAGCCGTGGTCCACGGAGACGAAGAGGCGCACGCCTTCGGCGGCGAGTCGCTGCATCGTCTCCCAGTGGAAGCCGTAGCCGGAGCCGGTGCGCTCGGGGATGAACGGCACGACCCGCGCACCGAGGAGGCGCAGGAAGCGCGTGAGCACCGCGGCGCCGCAGACGCCGTCCACGTCGTAGTCGCCCCAGACGCACACGAGCTCGTCGTCGCGGACCGCCCGGCGCAGACGGGCCACGGCGAGCGCGACGTCGGGCAGTCCCTCGGGGCGTAGCAGCGAGCCGATGCCCGCGCGGAGGAACTCCCGTGCGGCGGCCTCGTCGGCGACGCCGCGGTTGATGAGGCACTGCGCCGTGAGCTCGCCGACCGAGAGAGCGCGCGCGAGCTCGACGCGGCGCGGGTCGGCAGGCCGCATCGTCCAGCGCCGGAGAGGTCGCGTCTCGGTCTTGAGGACGATGGCGGCCTCCTGTTGCGGGCGTTGCCGGTTCGACTCGGTTGCGCTGGGAGGCTAGCGGGCCGTGGGGACAGCGACCGGCGCGGCGCCTGGCGACAGTCCCCAACCCTTTCTCCCGCGCCCTCGGCTCCGTACTCTCGTCGAGATGTCTCACAAGAGCGCTCCCCTCGCGCCGTCCGTGGTCGCGGCGACGGTCGGCACCGCGGGGCACGTCGATCACGGGAAGACGTCGCTCGTCCGCGCCCTGGCGGGCGGCCGCGCAGACGACGTCGACCGCCTCGCCGAGGAGCAGGCGCGGGGGCTCACCATCGACGTGGGCTACGCCGAGCTGACGCTCGACGACGGCACGGAGATCGGCGTCGTCGACGTGCCCGGCCACGAGAAGTTCGTGCGCAACATGGTCGCCGCGGCGACGGGGATCGACGTGGTGCTGCTCGTGGTCGCGGCCGACGACGGCGTCATGCCGCAGACGCGCGAGCACCTGCAGATCATCACGATCTTGGGCCTGACGGTCGGGTGCGTCGCGCTGACGAAGGCGGACGCGGTCGACGAGGGCACGCTGGAGCTCGCGCGCGAAGAAGTCGTCGAGCTCGTGCGAGGCACGTTCCTCGAAGGCGCGGCGATCCTCCCGGTCTCGTCGGTGACTGGCGCCGGACTGCCCGAGCTGCGCCGCGAGCTCGCCCGGCTCGTCAGCGTGGCGCCGCGACGCGACCCCGAGGGGCTGTTCCGCATGCCCGTGCTGCGCGTGTTCACGGCCCCGGGCTTCGGCGCGGTGGTCACGGGCATCCCGCTCTCGGGGCGCATCGCCGTCGGCGATCACATCGAGTTGCAGCCCGGCAAGCGCACGTCGCGCGTCCGCGGACTGCAGGTCCACCACCGCACGGCCACGGAGGCGTGGGCAGGGCGCCGGACCGCGATCAACCTCGCGGACGTCGACCACCGCCGCGTCAAGCGCGGCGACGTGGTCTGCGCGATCGACGCGTTCGACAGCGCCGCGCTCCTCGACGTGAAGCTCCAGCTCCTGCCCGGTGCCCCCCGGCCCATCCGTCACGGGCAGGACGTGCGGCTGCACGTGGGCACGCTGGAGGCCGACGCCCGTGTAATCCTCGTGGGCGCGAAGAAGATCGCGCCGGGGTCGTGGGGATGGGCGCAGTTGAAGCTCGCGCGGCCGGCCGTGACGTCGCCCGGCGACCGATTCATCATCCGCGCCCCGGCGCAGCTCGAGACGCTGGGCGGCGGCGTGGTGCTCGGCCCCGGCGAGCACCGTCGCGGCGCGGGGCCGTCTCGGGTGGCGGAGTTCGAGGAGCGCGAGCGAGGGCTGTCCGACCCTCGCGTCGCCGTCGAGAATCACCTGCGCCGCGCGTGGCTCAACGGGTCCGACCGCGCACGGATCGCCGCCGACGTCAAGCGCCGGCTCGAGGAGGTGGACGAGCACCTGCCCGCGCTGTTCGAGCGCGGCGCCGCCGTCGACCTGGGACGCGGCCTGCTCGCGCACGCCGACGCCGTCAGCGCGGGCGAGGACGCGGCCGTGGCCGCGCTGGAGCGGTTCCACGAACGCTCTCCGCTCGCCGCGGGCGCCGCCAAGGCCGCGCTCCTCGACGAAGTCCGCGCCGCGCCGGCGTTCCTCGACGGCGTGCTCGAGCGACTGCGCGCCGCGGGCCGCATCGACCTGCTGGACCGTGGTCGCATCCGCCTGGCCGGCCGCACGCCGCGGCTCACGGCGACGCAGTCGCGACGCCGCGAGGCGATCCTGGAGATCCTGGCGAAGGACCCGTGGCAGTCGCCGCGGGCCAGCGAGCTTCCGACGACGCTCAGCGCCCTCGACCGCGAGGTGGACGAGCTCCTGACCCTGCTCGATGACGAAGGCATGATCGTGCGCCTGCGCGACGGAGTGCTGCTCACGACCGCCGTGCTCGAAGACGCCAAGGCGAAGATCGCCGCGCACGTGACCTCGACCGGGGCGCTCTCGCCGTCGGACCTGAAGACGCTGCTCGGCGCGACGCGGAAGTTCGGCATCCCGCTCCTGGAACACCTCGACGCCGTCGGCTTCACGCGGCGGGTGGGGGACACGCGCGTCCTGCGCTGAGATTTCGCCCGAGGATGCCTCGGGCGAAATCTCAGATGGAAGCGGTTGATGTGACACGTCGTCATCGCAATGACGGACCGTGAGATCACGCCATCGCACACCCCGCATCGCCACGGGCATCTGCTGGCGACTTGGGGCTCATCGCTGTCGTGAGTGGATGCGGAGCGACGGGCGACCCTGGACCTATTGTTCGCCGACCTCCTGACTTCCTGACTTCCTGACTTCCTGAGAGGTCGTTTCTGCCGGAGCCAACGGCGAGGAACGATCTCTCAGGAATGCAGGAAGGGAGGAGTCCAGGAAGAGCGGCGTTCGCAGGCAGGTCGGTCGGCGCCCATCGCAGGCCACTCGACGTGGCGAGGAGCCCGACTTGGACGTCTTGTGAGATGTCAGCTCGTCGAATTCGTTGGCTGCTTTCCTCCCTCTTCGATCGAGAGATCGTGCCAGGTCGTGTCGGCGACGGACCGGCCGCCGCTCTCGTCGAGCTTCGTCAGGAACGCGCGCGCCGCCGCGGGGAGCGCCGGCGTGTTGCTCGCACCGCGTCCGGCCTCGACCAGCGCGACGGCCGGGACCGCGCCCGTGCCGCGGGCGGGACGGAACCCGCCCTCCGCGCTCACCACGACCAGGCCCGCGCCGACGAGGAGCTTCACGGCGACGGCGACGTCGTCCTCGCCGACGCGCAGGGTCGCCGCGATCTGACCGCGGTCGGGCACGACGCCCCGGTCGAACTCGCGCGCGATCACGGCCGCCACGCCCACGACGATCTCGTCGAGCGCTCGCCCGCCCAGGGCCTTGCGCCGGGCGCGGCGCCCCGGGCGCCAGCTCCCGTGATGCACGATGTAGGTGACCTCCATGCCGTAGATGAGGATCTCCCACGACAAGTACATCCACAGGATGGCGGCGGGGAAGAAGCTCAGCGCCGTGAGCAGCGACTTGGGCATCGTGAGATACCAGCCCATCGCGATCTTCGTCGCCTCCCACAGGGTGCCCGACACCGCGGCGCCGACCAGGGCGGCCTGCGTCTTCGCGCCCGTGTGCGGCATGAGACGGAAGAACGCGAACGCGGCGAGCCAGGTGAAGACGAACGGCAGGACCTTCGTCAGCACCCCGCCCGCCGACTCGCCGAGGAAGCCCTGGACGATCGGGACGCCGGCGAGCGACAGCGCGAGGAGGAGCGGTCCCAGCGTCATCACGGACCAGTACGACGTGAGCCGTCGGATGAACGCCTTGATGCCGCCCGCGCCCCAGATGTCGCCGACCATCCGGTCCACGCCCGTCATGAGGTTCGCGGCGAAGTAGAGGAGCATCACCGTGCCGGCGATCCGGAGGCCGACCCCGGCCGCGCCCGCGCCGTGGATGGCCTCGCGCGACTTGGCGACGTAGTCGAGCACCCCGTTCTGCACGTCGTGCGCGTCCTTCGGGAACAGGGCGGAGACGAGCCACTTGGCCACGACGTCCTGGCTCGTCGGCTCGAGGAACTCGAGCAGCGACGCCGCGAGCACGAGCACCGGCAGCAGCGCCAGCAGCGTGGCGTACGCGAGCGCCGCGGCCTTCTCCTGTCCGCGGTCGCGGAAGAACCGCATGCCCGCGAGGCCGAGGATGCGGGCGAGACGGGCGGTCACCGCGAGGATCCACGGGTGCTCGGGGACCTCGCCGTCGAAGAACCAGCACGACAGCCGCGCCGAGAGCGAGCGCCCGGAAGCGTCCGTCGTCACGGTGTCGACGTCCTGCTCATCGCTTCGATGATCAGCCCGTTTGGTGCGATTCGCCCCGGAATTGGCGGACCTGCACGCGCCGTCGGGCCTCCTGGAATCGCAAGGGGCGGGACCTTTCGGCCCCGCCCCTCTCCGCGTCCGCCGTGGCGGACGTGGGCTAGAAGTTGAAGTCGTACTTCAGGACGAACTGGTCGATGAACGGGACCGGGCTCTGCGCGGTCTGCGTCGGATCGAGCTGGAAGGTGATGCGCAGACGGACGAACCGGTAGTTGAAGCCGTTCGCCTTCGTGTCGATGTTGAAGACCGCGTCGGCCAGGTTGTTGCCGGGAACCTTGATGGCCCCGCCGGTCGACGTGCTGTCCAGGAGGCGGACAGGCATCCACTGCGACACCTGCTTCACGTTGGTCGAGTTCTCGTTCGCGTCGATCGCCGTGATGAGCGGCGTGCCGAGCGTGCTGGGGTTCTCGACCGCGAGCTGGATCTCGACAAGGATCGCGTCGTTGCCCGACGTGATCTGGAAGTCGGCGGCCGTCGGGTTCAGGAACTTCACCTGGTCGACGCCGACGTCGATGAACTTCGAGTAGACGTAGCTCGGGAGGCCGCCGCCGGTCGGCAGGTACGAGCCCTGCGTCGCGCCGGGGACCGAGATGCCGCCGTTCGGGTCCTCGAAGCGGACGAAGCCCGCTCCGCCGTTGCCGCCCGTGCCGCCCGTGCCGTACGTCGTCGTGACGGGCGTGCCGCCCGCGCCGCCGGTGACGTCCACCGCAGCCGGGGCGTTCGCGAAGAGGAAGCCCCTCGACGTGCGCAGAAGGACCGCGCCGCCGCCGCCGCCACCGCCGCCGCCGCCGCCCGTGTAGGACGTGTTCACACCCTTGCCGCCCTTGCCGCCGCGAGCGCGGAAGAGGCCCGAGTTGCCGACGGTGAGCGTCGCGCTCGTCTGGACGAGCAGCGCGCCGCCGCCGCCGCCGCCCGAGGCGCCCGGCGTGCCCCAGTTGTACGTCGACTGGGTGTAGGCCTGGGCGTTGCCGCCGCCGCCGCCGCCCGCGCCGCCGACCAGGTTGGCCAGGTCGCTGTTGCCCGTCGCGCCCGCGCCGCCCGCGCCGCCGCTGCCGGCCCAAGAGCCGTACGTCGGGTAGCTGGCCGACATGGCCGCGTTCGTGCCGTTCGCGCCGGCGAGCCTGGAGCCGCCGCCGCCGCCGCCGCCGCTGGCCATCGTGTAGCCAGTGCCGGTGCCGGCCTTGCCGCCCTGACCGCCGCGACCGCCGTCAGTCGCGCTGGCCGGGATCAGGTTCACGTCGTTGCCGACGCCGCCCGTTCCCGAGGAGGCGCCGAGGCTCGAGTACTGACCGGGGGTGCCGCCGACGACGCCGGCAGGCGCGTATCCGCCGTAGCCGCCGCCCGGGCCGCCGGGGACGGCCGGGGTCGGGATCGTGATGTTGGCGGTATAGGTGCCGGACTGGGTGCCGTCGATGCCCGCCGTGCCGTCGACGCTGATCGTGCCGTCGAGCACGAACGTGAGGGCCTTGATCGTGACGGGGGGCGAAGGCAAGGGCATGTTGATCGGGAGCACGGTCGCAGTCGTCGGCTGCGACGGCTGCGGCGAGCCCGTGAACGTGACCGTGACGCCCGCGGGGATGATGATCGAGCGGTAGTTCAGGACAGAGCCGGGATAGGCGATCGCGGAGACCGTCGTGTTGGAGACCGGCTTCAGGTCGCCGAGGACGGCGCTGCCGCCCGCGGCCGTGAACACGCCGGACGCGGCGCTGGCGATCGTCTGGTCCCACTCAGCGGTCGACTTCGACGCGTCGAAGTAGCCTTCGCTCTGCAGGAAGTTGACCGTGAGCTTCGAGTGCGTGACCAGCTCGTCGCGCGTCGTGAACATGACCATGACGCGGGGGTTGATCTCGTCGGGGTACTTGTCGCCGAGCGCGAGCAGGTTGGCCTTCAGCGTGCCGCGCGTCGCCGCGTCGGTCGGCCAGTCTTCCTGGATGAGCTCGAGCGGCGGGTTGGCGAGCTGCTGCGCCGGCGTGGCCGGGTTCAGCAGGCGCGCCGTGACGAGGAACTCGTACATCGCGCGCAGGCGCAGACGGCCGGGGTTCGCGTCGAAGTTGTAGACCTCGGTCAGGTCCAGCACCTTGTTCGAGATGGCGAGGGAGTACGTCGAGACGTCGGGCAGCGGGAAGCGCGGCACCCACGCCATGCGCACGGTGTCGAAGTTCTGCTCGACGAACGGCGAGCCTCCCATGACCTTGCGGTAGCTGGGGTCGTCGGCGCGGGCGAGCAGCGTGCACACCACGTTGCCCGAGGGGCGCAGCGTGTTGGGCGACAGCGGCACCTTCTTGCCGAAGATCGACACGTTGATCGCGCTCGGGACGTCGAGCGTGCCGCCGTGGAGGGCGTACTGGTCGTCCGCCGCCGCGACCTTGTCGGGCGGGTTGGAGAACTGGAACGCCGGGGGCGGGTTGTCCTGGTACGTGTCGATCGTGAACGCCTCGCTCTTGATCGTGTCGGGCGAGGTCGTGAAGCGCGCCGTGTAGTTGTGCGCGAGCCCTCGACCGCTCGTGGAGCGCACGGGCGAGAGAGAGGGGCTCCCGACGACCGTGATGAGGTGGTTCTTGTTCGGCTGGAAGCCGGCGTTCAGGGACGCGTTGTCCTTGATCGAGCCGGCAGGGAAGAAGCCGCCCGCGGGGTCCGCGGGGTCGCGCAGGTGCGTGGGCAGGCGCGGCAGGAACCGCACGGTGGAGCCCGCCACCTGGAAGGAGCCGGGCACCTGGATCGTATAGCCGGTTCCCTTGGCGTTCTGGGCCCGCACCTGCAGGGTGGCCGGGCTCACGGACGCCGGGTCGACGACCTGGCTGAACTGGATCGAGATGATCTTGTTCTGCGGGATCCCGGCGAAGTCGCCGACGTCGATGTCGGTGATCTTCATCGCGGCGCCGGCGGCCTTCGCCTTGGCCGACACCTTCGCGCCCGGGAGCGCCACGACGACGACCGCCGCGACGGCAGCTCCGCCCGCGATCCGACGCCACATCTTGGAGGTCCTCATCTCAGCTCCTTCCGATGTCGTACTCGCGAGCTTCTCGTCCCGCCCGCGCGCAACGCGCAATTGTCACGTCGAACCGTTCGCAGAGCAAGCAAGAAGAACAATCCGCCCGCAGCGACGCGGACAGACGATCCAGCCCGGTCGCGCAAGCTCCGTGCCGCCCGCCGACAGGCTCGCCCCCCGCTCGCGCCACGGTCGGCGCCGCATCCGGACGCACTCTCCGTCGACCCGACCGCGTGCGGTTCCGCTCAGGGCGCGGCTTGTGCCGCCGCGTGCAATTCCTGCATCGCGGTCTCTCGGTCCGTCCGTTTCGGGGCCGTTCGATCCTTGCTTCGCCGACGCCTTCCCGCGAACCCTGTCCGACGCATGCGGGCTCGTTGGACGGAAACCTGGGCGGCGCCGTCGCTCGTCGCGGTCCTTGCCATTCTGACGTTCCTGCCCGGCGTCGGGGGACAGTTCGTCTGGGACGACCACCGATTCCTCGCCGAGAACCCGCACGTGACGCAGCCGGATTCCTGGCTGCGGTTCCTCACCGACGCCTCGACGGTCGACAACTTCAAAGTCCACGACATCGTCCGGCCGCTGCGGACGCTGGAGTTCGCGCTCGACTGGAAGCTCTTCGGCGCCGACCCGCGCGCGTTCCACCTCCACTCGCTCCTGTGGCACGCGGCCGCGTCGGCGCTGATGGTGCTGGTCATGCGGCGCCTGCTCGGCGACGGCCGCGCAGCGGTCGTGGCGGGACTCGTGTGGGCGCTGCATCCCGCGCAGACGGAGTCCGTCGCCTGGATCTCGAGCCGCGGCGACGTCGCGATGGGCGCGTTGGCGCTGCTCTCTCTCCTGTTCGCGCTCCGGTCCGACGGGTTCGACCGCGGTCTCGCGATCTCGCTGGCCGCGGCAGCGCTCGCGATGCTCTACAAGGAGGCAGCGCTCGGGATCGTCGTCGTCGTCGCGGCCCTGCGCGTGACGAGGCTGTCGCGCGTGCCGTGGTGGCCGTACGTCGTCGTCGCGGTCGCCTACGCGTCGTACCGGAAGTGGGCGCTGCCGTCCTCTCCGGAGGTGCCGTACGTGCTCGGCGGCAGCGTGCAGGGCACGTTCGCGACGATGTTCCGCGCGTTCGGATTCTACGTGGTCGACTCGCTGCTGCCGGCGCAGGCGCTCGAGTGGTTCATGACGCCGTCGACGTCGCTCCTCGACTTCGCCTCGCTCGCCTGGCTCGCCATGCACGTCGCGATCCTCGGCTCGGCGATCGCGTCGAGGCGCCGGGCGCCGACCTGGACGGTGTCCGTCGCGTGGTTCTACGGCTTCCTCGTCGTCGTCGCGAACTGGCCGTGGTTCCTCGGCGTGCCGACGGCGGAGAGGTTCCTCTACCTGCCGCTCGGCGGATTCGCCTTGCTCGTCGGTTGGTGCGCGGCGCGCGTCCCCGCGACCGTCTGGCCGTCGCTCGTCGTGGCCGCGTCGTTCGCCGTCGGGTCGGCGTCGCGCACCCGCATGTGGCACGACGACGACGTGCTCTGGGACGCCGTGGCCGCCGACCACGAGAGCGCGCGGGCTCGCATCCCGCGCGCGAAGCGCATGAGACTCGAAGGACTCGGACTCCGCGACGCGGCGGTCGCCGCGACCGACGAGCGCGTGCGCGCCGAGACGATGTCCCGCGCCGTCGCCCGACTCGAGGCGGCGCTCGACGAGGCGCACCTGGCCATCTCGCAGCGCTGCGAGGTCGAGTTGACGCCGCGGCCGAGGACCGAGCTCACCCGAGCGGCGGAGACGATCGCGTCCAACGTCGCCTACCTGCTGAAGCGCGACGCCGAGGCGCTCTTCCACGCGGAGGAGGCGCTGCGCATCCACGAGTCGATGGACGGCTACGCGCAGTACGACCGCGCCATGCCGCTGCTGCGACTCGGATTTGCGCCGCAGGCCCTCGCGGCGATGCGCCGAGCGCGCGAACTCGAGATGCCCGAAGATCGATCCGCCCTGGGACTTTTCTTCCTGCGCGGAGCGAAGGCCTGCGACGACCTCGGACTGCCCGCGTCGGCGAGGTCCGCGTGCGAAGAGGCCGTCTCTCTGCTCCCCGCCGGCCCGGCGCACCAGGAGGCGGATTCGTATCTCGCGACGTTGAAGTCTCGCCTGAGGTCTCAGCAGATCGACGCGGAGGAGCAGGCGGAGATCGAGCGCCTCGACAGGAGACTCGCCGCGCTGCCGCGGAGATGCCCGGCGCCGCGCGGACGATGGCGGCTGAACTGATCGACGGTCAGCAGAACGTCGACTTGTAGGGCTGCACGCCGCCGCCCTTCGGATCGGTGAGCTCCTGCAGCTTCTTCTTGAGCTCTTCGAGCTCCGCCGGGGGCATCCGGATCCGCGAGCTGAGCTGGATGAGCATGTTCACGGCCTGCACGCAGCCCGGCTCCTTCGACAGCGCCTCGCGGAAGTAGCGTGCCGCGGTCTCGTACGAGAAGAGCGCACCCTTCTCGTCGTCGGCGTTGAAGCGCTCGTCGCCGATGAGCTTGAAGTAGACGCCGAACCCGGAATCGGCGTTGGCGTCGGCCTGCGCGTCGGGCGCCGCGCCCCCGTTCGCGCGCATCTCCTGGATCGCCTTGGCCGCCTCGAGGTGGGGCAGCATCGAAGCCGGCTCGTGGAGCTGCATGCCGATGAACGCGAGCTTCATGTGCGCGTCGATCAGGTCGCTGCGGCGCGCGAGCGCCGCCTCGAACCACGGTCGCGCGGCGGCGTACTCGCGTCCGGCGACGAGGAGCGCCCCGTAGTTGTAGTGGTGCGACGCCTCGGCCGGGTCGCGTGCCATCGCGGCCTTCACCACGTTCTTCGCGGCGTCGAGCTGGTCGAGCGACTTGTGCACGTCGGCCAGCAGCGACACGACCTCCGCCGCCGGCGTCCAGCCGTTGTCCTCGGACAGCTTCATGGCGGCCTCGAGGTCTTTGACCGCGTGGTCCCACTCGTCCTGCACGCGGGACTCCAAGAGCCCGCGGTACACGTGCCCCGCGAAACTCAGCTCCGCCTTGAACGGCGTGTCGGGCGGCGCGGCCCCGAGCTTCTCGAAGAACTCGCGGTACCTGTCGAGCGCGGCGCGGATCTTCTCCTGCGCGTCGGCGTCGTCCTTCGCCTTGACCACGGTCAGCCGGAACGCGTCGGTGAACGTCAGTCCGACGAAGCTCGGGACGAGGCGCCGCGCCTTCGCGAGATAGATGTCCGCCTCCGCCACGCGGTTCAGCCGCAGGTACGAGAGTCCGAGCGTGTACTGCAGCAGCCAGTCGGGGTTCGCGCCGGCGTCCATCGCGCCCTCGAGCTGCTTGCGCGCGCGGTCGAAGTCCTCGCGGTCCACGCGCCACACGGCGCGCCGCCACGCCAGCGTCGCGCGGATCCGCTTCGCCTCCGGCGACCCGAGGTCCAGTCCGTCTGCGCGCGCGCCGGCGACCGTGCCGGCGAAGACGACGAGGGCGGCGAAGGTCAGCGAGGCGAGGCGCATGGTGGGACGAGGATAGCAAACGACGGAGCGCAGGAGACGGACGAGCTCGTGCTCGACGTCTCCCGCCGTCTCCCGACTCCTGTCTTCTGGCATCTCGCTCCCGTGTCCTGTCTCCTGTCGCGACCCATGGGCTCCCGACGACTTCGCGTGCTGCTCGTCGTCGCGGTGGCGGTGCTGCTGCACCTGTCAGCGCACTTCGCGCCGTGGTCCACGTCGTCCACGCGAGAGCCGTTGCCCGAGGACGGCTGGACGTTCGTCCAGAACGACGCCCTCGTGAGCCGGCCGGGCGACGGCGCGTTCGCGCCGATGCGGCGCGCGCTGTTCGATCCGGGCGCGAGCTGGTCCGGCGCCGCCGACTGCGTGGGCCGCGTTCGATGGCGTCCCGTCGCGACGGCGCTGTTCGTCGTGGAGCGCAACGCCCCGTGGAGCGGGACGCCGTCGAGCGAGATCGCGGGCGCCGCGTTGATCTCGCTGGCGTTGCACGTGCTCGTCGCCCTCGGAGCGTCGCGTCTGGTGCAGGCGTTGTCGGGCGACTCGCGCGCGGCGCTCGCCGCGGGACTCCTCGCGGCGGCGAGTCCGGTCGCGCTGTCGGCCGCGGCTTGGCCGGCACGACAGGCGGTCGTCCTCGCCACGGCTCTCGCGCTCGCGGGACTGCTCTTGGCGCTGAAGGGAGACGAGAGGCGCCAGATCGTCGGCGGCGCGCTCGTCGCGCTCGCGGCGCTGGCCCACGAGGCGGCGTTCGGCTGGGTGATCGCGTTCCCGTTCCTGCGCAGCGCCGCGGCGGGACGCGCGGTGCGCGTCCGCGACTCGTGGCGTTTCGCCGTCGTGCCCGCGATCGCGTTCGTCGCGCGCTGCATCGTGCTCGGCGGGTTCGGGTCCGGCGCCGGAGGCCGCGGCGCCGCGGGCCTGCTCGACGGCGCGGCCGGCATCGCCGCCGCGCTCCTGCACTTCGCGGTCCCCGCGCGTCTGCACTTCGCGGACGGCCCGTTCGCGTTCGGCGTCGTCGGGCGCGCGGTCGGGATCGCGGTGCTCGTCCTCCTCGTCGTGTGGCTCGCGCGACGCGCGCTGCTTCCCGCCGCGGCGGCGGCGCTCGCGGCCGTCGCAGCGCTGGCGCCGCTGATGTTCGTCGGCTGGATGGGCGCCGCGCCTTATCAGGACTCCTACCTGTACCTCGCGCTGCCGCTCGTCGCGGCGGCCGCGGGACTCGCGTTCGCGGAGCTCGCGACGGGTCCCCGCGCGCTGCGGATCGCCGCCGTCGCCGCGGCGGCGACGCTGCTGGGCGCGTCCGTCGCCGCCACGAGCACGCGGGCGCCGGCGTTCCGCACGAAGTCGGGACTCGTCGAGCTGGCGAAGGCCGAGACGTCGCGCAGCTTCGTCGTCCGCACGTGGGATCTCGCGTCCCGCGCCGGAAGGCCGTCGGCCGCCGTCACCGAGGAGATCCGACAGTTCGCCGAAGACGCGGTCGCGGCCAGGTCGACGCTCGCCGGCGACGCCGTCGCCGTGGCGACGGTCTCGCGGTTCCTCCTCGACTTCGCGGCGCAGGCGCGCGCTTCGTCGGCGCCGGTCGTGGACCCGATGTACAGCGTGGCCGACGCCGCCGCGCAGGCGGCCTGCGAACTGCGGCCGGACAACTTGCACGGATGGATCGGCCTGGCGTCGCTGCGCCTGAAGACCGGACAGCTCCGCGGCGCGCGGACCGCGACGGAGCACGCCATCGCGCTCTCGCCCGACGACCGCCAGGCGCTCACGACCGTCTCGGAGGTCGCGATCGCGATCGGAGTCGGTCACTTCGCGGCCGAGCAGATGGAGCACGCGCGCGAGGTCGTCCGTCCGGACGCCAAGTCGCCGGAGCGCGACTTCACGATCCTCTACGCGAAGGCGTTCGCGGCCGACGGGCCGAACCGCGTGCTTCCATGGAGCGAGAGCGAGCTGGGGATGCGGTTCAGCTACGACGTCGCCGTCGAGGAGCTGGAGAAGGTGTTCGCCGCCGACCAGAACGACATCGAGGTCCGGAGACTCCTCTACGACATCTACCTGAGGTACGGCGACCTGCTCGCGAGCCTCGACCGCACGGCGATGGCGGTGATCACGTACGACCGCGCGGTGTTCCTCACCAACGACAGCGAGAAGTCGGAGGCGTACGAGCACAGGAAGTGGCTGGTCGACCGTCTCGCGAGAGCGCGCGAGGCGGCGGAGAAGCGCATCGTCGAGGCGCAGAAGGCCCCCGGACAGCCCGACATCGGCAACGCGCTGGTCGCGCTCTACGTGGCGTTCTGCCGGGAGAACGACGTCCAGAAGGCCGACGACCTGTTCGCGAAGCTGGAGACCGACCTCGGGCCGGCCGCGATGCCGACGCTGCGCTATTTCCGCGCCGTGCACAGGTTCGCGTCGCGCGAGCTCCCCGACGACCAGGCCCGCGCCGAGCAGGAGCTGCGCGCGGTGCTGCGCAACGAGCCGAAGATCGCGAAGGCGCACTACGAGCTCGCGCGCGTCCTCGAGTGGCAGGGGACGGCGACGCGCATCCGCGAGGCCCGCGACGAGTACCAGAAGGCCGCCGCGCTCGAGTTCGAGCATCCGGTGCTGGGCGGGATGCCGGAGCCCTGGAGCCTCGAGGCGGCGGAGCGGGCCGACGCGATCACGGAACATCTGGGCAAGTCGGGGCGATGAAAGCGAGGCAGGCTGGAGACTTGAGGCTGGAGGCTGGAGGCAAAGCCGCGCATGCAGCTCCGAGCCGTGCCGTACCTCAAGTCTCCAGCCTCAAGTCTCAAGCCTCCGTCCGCTGCGTCTCGCAGCCGACGGTACACTCTGCCGCCCGATGACGGCGCCCGACCCGATCAAGACCCCCGGCTTCGTCTTCGTCGACCGGCCTGAAGGCCTCGCCGAGGCCGTCGTGCGCGTCCGCGCCGCCAAGTCGCTCGCCGTCGACACCGAGGCGGACAGCATGCACTCCTTCTTCGAGAAGGTGTGCCTGGTGCAGCTCGCGACGGAGACCGGCGAGGCGTTCATCGTCGACCCGCTCGCGCTCGACACGATGGACGCGCTGGAGGCGACATTCACCGACGAGGGCACGGTGAAGGTCTTCCACGGCGCGGACTTCGACGTGATGAGCCTTCGCCGCGACTTCCAGTTCGACATCCGCGGGATCTTCGACACGATGCTCGCCGGCCAGCTCCTGGGCGACGAGAAGCTGTCCCTGCGCGACTACGTCATCCGCTACTTCGGCGTCACGTTGGAGAAGGCGTACACGACCTGCGACTGGGCCAAGCGGCCTCTGGACCAGATGCAGCTCGAGTACTGCTACCACGACGTCGCGTTCCTCGTGCCGCTCATGGAGATCCAGCGCGCGCGCCTCGCCGAGGCCGACCTCCTTGAGGAGGCGGCGATCGAGTTCGAGCGGCTCGCGCGGCGCGAGGCGGCGAAGAAGGAGTTCGACCCGCACGCATGGGCGAAGCTCCCCGGCGGGCGCGAGCTCCCGCCCGTGCAGCAGGCCGCGCTCGCACGACTGTTCGCCCTCCGCGACCGTCACGCGCGCCAGCTCGACCGGCCGCCGTTCAAAGTGATCTCCAACGACTCGATGGTGCGAGTCGTCAAGCAGATGCCGGAATCCGCCGAGCGCCTGCGCGGCATCAAGGGCGTCTCCTCCTACGTCGCGGGGCGGATGAGCGGCGAGATCCTGCACGCGTTCGCCGACGCGCGGACGGAGGGCGTGCCGCCTCCGCGTCCGCGCGGCCGGCCGGGCGATCCCGCGAAGCGGCTCGACATGTCCGCGCAGAAGCGCTTCGGCAAGCTGAAGGACTGGCGCTCCGCGGCGTCGCAGCGCACCAAGGTCACGACGATGGCGATCCTGCCGAACTACGCGATGTACGAGGTCGCGCGCATCTGGCCGCGCTCGACGGAGGAGCTCGCGCGCGTCGCCGGCGTAGGTCCCAAGCGGGCGTCACGCTGGGGCGAAGAGATCCTGGCGGTGCTCCGGTGACACAGAAGCGCAGCAAGTCCGGAGGGCTCGTCGTCGGCGTGCTGGGAGTCCTCGCGATCATCTCCATGCTCGTCGGCCACAAGGCGATCGAAGGCTACGTCGAGAAGACGCAGGGGAACGCCCCGGACGGCGCGGCGGCCACGCCGACGTCCGGTGTGTCCGGTCGCGTCACGTACTCCGACGGCTCGCCCGCCGCCGGGGCGAGCGTGTCGATCAGTTGGACCGACTCGGCAGGGCGCGCAGGGTCGACTCCGGCCGTCGCCGGCGCGGACGGCTCGTTCGTCCAGACGAAGATCCCCGAGCACGCGACGGTCCTGGAGGTCCGGGCGGCGCGAGGGCCGATCGCGGCCACGGCCAAGGGCTCAGACCTGGCCGGCGCCGGCGCGTCGCACGGCGGCGCAAATCTCGTGCTCGCGAAAGAATTCCGACTGGCCGGCATGGTCCGCAGGGCGGGCGACCGCAAGCCGGTCGCGGGGGCCGAGATCGAGCTTGGCGGAGCCCGCGTCAAGGCCGGGTCCGACGGCGACTTCAAGCTGGATCACGTGCCCTGGAAAGCGCTCGTCTCAGGACGTCCCGTGGCCCATCTTTCCGCGGAGGGGTATGCTCCGCTGGCGTGGCCGCTGCCGGAGGACGCTCCTCCGGAGTCGTACGGCGACGTGACGATCCTGATGGAGCCTCTCCGATGAGACGTTCGATGCGCCTCGTGACCCGCGTTCTGCCCTTGGTCGGCCTGCTCGCCGCCCTGGGCGCCTGCGCCAGCTCGGCCGACCAGACCTGGATCGGCAAGAACGTGACGGTCGCGGTCGATTCGGAGATCTCGCCGCCTATGCCTCACTGAAATCGCGGCGAGGCGCCGCGATTTCCTATTTCTGCCGCACGTCCTTCGGACGGTCCTCGAGGGAACTCCGTTTCACCTCGACTTGAGCCAGGCCGTCGGCCACGCATCCATGTCGAGGACGGGCTGTCTGTCGACGTAAAGCGAGTACGGCGCCTCGCTCGGCCGGTCGCCGGAAGCAGGTCACCTTGCGCTGCCCGCCGCGCCGAAAGGCGCGACGAGGCCCTCGCGAACTGCGGCCACCGAAGCCGCGGCACGCGGCGACGGTCGACCGGATCCGCGACGCGCGCCCGTCGCGAATGAACCGGATCGGGGTGTGAAGTCCCGCGCCTCGC
>JADMIO010634530.1_pt1 | contig 24205 bp, 20 predicted proteins | sample 8958161 | NCBI WGS metagenome assembly JADMIO01 (sample SAMN16585339, study PRJNA669376) | soil metagenome | isolation source: Crop rotation soil | place: USA: Cullars Rotation, Alabama | collected 2011
CCGCGCACAGGCCCGCCTCGATCGGCGAGGCCCAATAATGGACCGAGCTGCCTTCGAAGTCTTCGAGGCCGGCGACGTCTAGCCGGCGATAGCGGGCGCCGGTGGCGATCACCGCGGCGCGCGCCTGGATGCGTTCCCCGTCGGCGAGCTGGAGATGGAAGGGGTCCATCCCGCATTCGAGCTTCACCGCCTCGTCCGGGATCGCCATCTCGACTCCGAACTTGCGCGCCTGGCTGAAGGCGCGGCCCATCAGCGCCATCCCCGAAATGCCGGTCGGGAAGCCGAGATAATTCTCGATCCGGCTCGACGCGCCCGCCTGGCCGCCGAATGCCCGGCAATCGAGGGTCAGCACGGAAAGCCCCTCCGAGCCCGCATAGACCGAGGTGGCGAGCCCGGCCGGCCCGGCGCCGATCACGACGACGTCGAACAAATGCTCCGGATCGATCGGCCCGACCAGGCCGATGCAGCGGGCGAGCGCGCCTTCGCTCGGGTTCCTCAGCAATTGCCCGCCCGGGCAGAGCACGATCGGAAGCTCCTCGGGCTCGACCTCGAAACGCTCGACCAGGGTGCGCGCGCAGGAGTCGCTGTCCGGGTCGAGCCGTTGATGCGGATGGCCGTTGCGGGCGAGGAAGTTGACCAACCTCAGCACGTCGCCGTCGCTTTCGCGACCGACGATCACCGGCCCGCCGCCACCGGTCTCGATCAGGCCCATCCGCCGCAGGATCAGCGCCCGCATGATCCGCTCGCCGAGCTCGGCCTCGGCGATCAGCAGCGCGCGCAGCCGCTCGGGAGGGATCGCCAGCGCCTCGACATCGCTGAGCGCATAGGCATCGACAAGGCTCGGCTGGCCCGACAATTGGGCGAGCTCGCCCATGAACGAGCCGGGACGGTGGGTGACGATCGGGGTGCGCGCGCCCGATTGGTCGTGCTGGCTGATCTCCACCTCGCCGGCGAGGACGATGGTGAGCCCGTGGCCGGGCTCGCCGACCAGCGCCAGCGGCGCCCGCGCGCGGTAGCGCCTGACCTGCCCGAACCGCTTCAGCCGCGCGATCTCGGCCTCGCTCAGCGTCGGGAACATCTGCGCCCCGCGCGTGGCGACGATCGATTGGGCGGCCTCGGCCATGGCCCCACCTTACGCCGAAAGGCGGGCCGCGCGAAGCGGGTCCGCGCCGAATGGGCTTGATCGCCGCGCCGCGCCGGGGAACATGGCGGCGACAAGAAGGGGAAGATCATGCGCCTGTCAGCCGCTTTCGCAATCGTCTCGATCCTCGCCGCGCCCGCCTCGGCCCAGCCCGGCCGCTGGCAGCCGCGCCCGGTGGCCGACGCGACCGAGCCGGCCGACGTCATCGCCCACAGCGCCGCTTCGGACTGGCGCCCGGTCGATCCCGAGAATCTGCTGGTGATGGACCTCGCCGGAGCCAACGGTCTTCCGGGGGGCCGGGTGATCATCGAGCTCGCCCCCGAATTCGCCCCGGTCCATGTCGCCAATATGCGCCGCTTCGCCCGTGCCGGCTGGTGGAACGCGGCGACGATCTACCGGGTGCAGGACAATTATGTCGCCCAGTGGGGCAATGGCGATGCCCAGGTCGCGATGCCCGACGGGGTCGTCGCCCAGCCGCCCGCGGAATATGAGCGCAGCCTCGCCGGGCTCGCCATCCGCCCGCTCGGCTTCCCGGACAGCTATGCGCCGATGACCGGCCATTCGGGCGGCTGGCCGGTCGCCTGGGATCCGCGCCGGCGAACGGCCTGGCTCACCCATTGCTACGCCAGCGTCGGAGTCGGCCGCGACCTCGCCCCGTCGACCGGCACCGGCGGCGAGCTCTACGCGGTGATCGGCCATGCCCCGCGCCCGCTCGACCGCAACATCGCCAATGTCGGCCGGGTCGTCGAAGGCATCGCCCTGCTCGCCGCCCGCCCGCGCGGCTCGGGGCCGCTCGGCTTCTACCAGACCGATCGCGGCGAGGTGCCGATCCCGATCCGCTCGGTCCGGGTCGCCGCCGACATGCCGGCGGCCGAGCGGCCGCAATTCGAGGTGATGCGCACCGACACCGCGACCTTCGCCGCCTATGTCCGCGGCCGCGCCAATCGCGGCGGCCAGTTCTTCCGGGTTCCGCAAGGCGGCGTCGACGTCTGCAACGTCAACGTGCCGGTGCGCCGCAAACCGGCCTAGCGAAGCACCATCGTATCGCCGCGGATCTCGACGGTGCCGACGCGTTCGAGGAAGGACTGGCCGAGCAGCGAGACCGGGACATCGGGAACGATCGCGGCGGGAACCTGCCGCGCCTCGAGCGGACCGGCCGCGAGGCGGTCGATCATCACCGGCATCACCTCGACCTCTCCCCCCACGCCGCGCGCGGTGGCGCGCTCCGAAGGCAGCGCGATCCCGGCCCGCTGCGCGTCGGCCGCGCTCAGCGCGACCAGCGAGGCGCCGGTATCGACGAGGAAGGTGACCCGCGCGCCGTTGACCTGCGCGTCGAGATAGAAATGGCCGTCCGCGGCGCGGAATATCTCGCGGCGGGCGAAGCCGTTGCCGGCGGGCCCTGGAACGGCCTGCGGGGACGCTGAGTAGCGCGGCTTGGATTGGTTCGCCGGCCCCGGCTTTTCGCCGGACCTCAGCGAAGGAGTGAGCAAGGCGAGGCCGATCAGCCCCGCGCCGAGCCAGACGATGTTGCCCGAAGCCGCCATGGCGCGGGATCTAGCCGAGGGCTTGCAAAGAGCGGGTTAACGCAGCGGTTGAAAAACGCCCGCCGAAGCCTGGGCTTCGGCGGGCGCCGGACGTCTCGGCCTGGACTTGAAGGCACTTCGAGCGCAGGCGGGACGCGCCTTTCCGGGAGGGATCCTCAGGCCGCGTGCGGCTGCGGGTCCGGGATGATCCGGCGCCGCACCGTGCGGACGATCTGGCCGCCGGCGACCAGCGGCGCGCTCGCGAGCGGCAGCGCAGTGCCGCAAAACGCGCATTCGGCCATGATCCGGCCGATATACCAATGGGTGCGGCCGCAGCCCGGGCAGTGGTTGGTCTCGTCGTCGCGGTAGAAGATGTGGTAGCCGCGCTGCGCCGCCGGCGGGATGAGGCTGCCGCCGCGTGCCTCGAGTACGTTCATGGTCGCCATACTTCGGCTCCTTTGCGATACACTTGCGGGCATTAACGCCGGCCCGCCGCGCGGGTTGCACAAAACCCGACGAAACGAAAAAGGGCGGCCGCGCCGATGGCGGGCCGCCCTCTTCGTTTCCGCTCCAGGTGGCGGAGCCCCGCGGCCCCGCCGACTTCACATCATTCCATGCGCTCGCTGAAGCAATGGCGCAGCGCACGCTCCTGCTCGCGCTGGGCCAAGGCGCGCGCCTGGGCCCGGCACTGGCCGATCGGCGTATTCGCCTCGGCGGTCGCCATGGCTGCGGCGGCGTCGTAGGAAGGCGCCAGGCGGCCGTCGGCAGTGAACTGCACGGGCTGGGCGATCTGCGCCATCAGCTCGCGGCCGACCGGGACCCGGGCGCGGTGGCCGGTGATGACCAGGCCGCCGATCAGGCCGGCGGCGATGACCCCGACGCCGGTCGCGATCGTGTTGCCTTCGCCTTCCTGGCGAAAGTCGCCGGAGACCGGGATGTGCTGGCCGCCGAGATCGATGTAGCGCAGCGAGAATTCCAGCTTGCCGGACTTGCCGAACGCGCCCTTGCCGGTCCGCCAGGTGATCTCGCCCAGCGCCGGAGTGCCGCGCGGGATGACGACCGTGTCGCCGATCCTGACGTCGTTGAGCACGGTCAGCGGAAAAGTGTCGCCGGCGTGGTGGGTGCTGCTGTTCACTTCCTGGGACACGGCGAGAGTGACCGGCACGCCGGCGTTGAGGCTCAGCAGGCCGGCTTCCGGAGCGGCGGCGGCCGGCGCTTCGGCGGCCGGCGCTGGCGCCGGCGCCTGCTGCGCGGCCAAAGGCGTGGAGACGAGCGCGGCCGCGGCCGCGCCAAGAATGATTCGGCGCACTTGATTTCCCCCTTGCTGGCAGAGAGAGACTCTGCCTGGCCGGGCGTCCCCCGTGGCCGCCCAAAATGGGACAAACTCCCTATGGCGCGGGAAATCAAGCGAAATATCGCTCAAGTTCCGTTGCTTACATTATGGGAACGAACTTCGCGGAAGCAGTGCGGCGACCGCCGCGGCCGGCAACTGACGTGCGACCGGCTGAAGGCGAAACCGCGCCCGGCCGCCTCGCCGACCCGATAACGGCGGCCTTTACCGAAACTTTGTCAATTTATCCGACACTGCAGCCATGTCGGAGAAGCTTACACTTCCCCTTATGGCACGGGCGGATCCGGCGTGATCCGGCTGTTCAAACATTATGTGCCCTATGCGGTGCTGCTGCTGGGCGCGATCGACTTCGTCCTGCTGATGGCGGCGGCCGAGGCAGGCTGGGCGGTGCGGCTGTGGCAGGTGGCGGGCGATTTCGATCCCGACGCGGCGCGGCTGCCCAACATGCTCGCCTTCGCCTGCGTGCTTCAGGCGGCGATGGTCGCGGTCGGAGTCTATGGGGTGGAGGCGATCCGCTCGGTGCGGTTCGCGGTGGCCCGGCTGCTGGTCGCGGTGATGCTCGGAATCACCGGGCTCAGCCTCGTCTTCTTCCTGCTGCCGCCGGTCGGCTTCTGGCGCTCGAACCTGCTCTACGCGACCTGGTTCGGCCTCGCCGGGCTGATCGCGGTGCGCATCCTGATGCGCGACCTGCTCGGCGGCGAGCGGTTCAAGCGGCGGGTGATGGTGCTCGGGACGGGCGCTCGGGCCAGGCGGATCGAGCGCCTCGCCGCCCGCAACGGCGCCGGCTTCGCGGTCGTCGGCCTGGTCGACATGAGCGACAGCGCCGGCCTGCCCGCGCGCCTCATCGGGCTCGGCGCGAGCGAGGTCGTGCTGGCGCTCGAGGAGCGGCGCAACGCACTGCCTCTGAACGATCTGCTCAAGATCAAGACGACCGGCGTCCACGTCTACGATTTCTCCTCCTTCCTCGAGCGCGAGACCGGCCGGGTCGATCTCGATTCGCTCAATCCCTCCTGGCTGATCTTCTCCGACGGCTTCTCCGCCGGGCGGCGGCTGTCGAGCGTCGCCAAGCGGCTGTTCGACATCCTCGCCAGCGGCGCCCTGCTCGCGCTCACCCTGCCGCTGATCCTGGCCACCGCGCTCGCCGTGAAGCTGGAAAGCCGCGGCCCCGCCTTTTTCCGCCAGCGCCGGGTCGGGCTGTACGGGCAGCCGTTCGACCTTCTGAAGCTGCGTTCGATGCGTCTGGATGCCGAGGTCGGCGGCAAGGCGGTGTGGGCCCAGAAGGACGATCCGCGGGTGACCCGCGTCGGCCGGATCATCCGCAAGCTGAGGATCGACGAGCTGCCCCAGGCCTGGTCTGTGCTCAAGGGCGAGATGAGCTTCGTCGGGCCGCGCCCGGAGCGGCCCCAGTTCGTCGCCGACCTCGAGGCGCGGCTGCCTTATTATGCCGAGCGCCACGTCGTGAAGCCGGGGATCACCGGCTGGGCGCAGATCAACTATCCCTATGGCGCCTCGGTCGAGGACGCCCGCGAGAAGCTCGAATTCGATCTCTATTACGCCAAGAATTATTCGGTCTTCCTCGACCTCCTCATCCTCCTCCAGACGGCGCGGGTGGTGATCTGGCCGGAGGGGGCGCGATGACGGGCTTCATCGCCTTGTGGAGCCATTTGCTCGCCGCCGCGCTCTACGGCGCGCTCGCGGTCCACCAGCTTCGCCGCTGGCACGGCGACGCGCAGGGCCGGCCGCTGATCACCGCTTTCGCGGCGATGTCGGTGTGGACGATCTTCCTCGCTTTGCTCGGCCCCTACACCTTCCTCACCCAGCTCGCCGAGAGCGGCCGCAACCTCGCTTTCCTCGCGTTCATGTACGGGCTGCTGGCCGGCGCCGGCGAGGGCGGCACTCAGCGCGCGGTCAAGGCGGTGTTCGCCGCGGTGGCGGCGGTGATCGGGCTGCAGATCGTCGTCGGCGGGGTGATGCCGGAATTCGCCCGCATTCCTTTGGTCTTCCAGGCGCTCGCCTCGACCAGCCAGATCATCGGCCTGGTGATCGCCGCCGGCGCCCTCATTCTCGTCCACAACCTGTACGGCCAGGCGGCGCCGGGCTCGCGGCCGGCGCTGCGCTTCCCGATGATCGCGCTGGCGGCGATGTGGGCCTACGATCTCCACCTCTATACCGTCGCCTATTTCACCCGCGCGCCCGGCGCCGAGATGTTCGCCCTGCGCGGCCTGGTGCTCGCCGCGCTCGCTTTGCCGTTCGCGCTCGGGGTGCGCAACGCGAGCTGGAAGATCCAGATTTCGCGGGCGGCGACCTTCCAGTCGGTCTCGCTGGTCGTCATCCTCGTCTACCTGGTGACGATGATGCTGGCGGCGCGGGCGATGGAGATCGTCGGCGGCGATTGGGCGCGGGTCGGCCAGGTCGGCATCGTCTTCGTGACGACGCTCGCCGCGCTCGTCATGCTCCCGTCGGCGAAGCTGCGCGCATGGCTGCGCGTCGTCCTGGTCAAGCATCTGTTCGAGCACCGCTACGATTATCGCGGCGAATGGCTGCGCTTCACCGACACGGTCGGCCGCCGAAGCGAGACCGGCGCCTCGCTCGAGGAACGGGTGGTCAAGGCGCTCGCCGACATCGGCGGCGCGCCCGCCGGCCTGCTGCTGCTCTGCGACGAGGCCTATCGCCTGTCGCCCGCGGGGCGCTGGAACTGGACCGGGCCGGCCCCCGCCGGCGCCGGCGCCGAGGCGCTTCTGCGCTACGTCGAGAGCGGCGGCTTCGTGATCGATTTCGAGGCGATCCGGCAGGGCTGGCTGATCAGGGGCGAGACCCGCCTGCCGGTGCCGCTCTGGCTCGCCGCGCTCGATCCTGCCTGGGCGGGCATTCCGCTGATCCACGGCGGCCGGCTCGCCGGGCTCGTCATCCTCGAGCATCCGGGTTTCCGCCGGCCGCTCGATTGGGAGGATTTCGACCTGTTCCGGACCGCCGGGATCCAGGCGGCGAGCTACATCGCCGAGGCGCGCAGCCAGCAGGCGCTCGCCGACGCCCAGCGCTTCGACGAGTTCAACCGCCGCTTCGCGTTCATCATGCACGACATCAAGAATCTGGTCAGCCAGCTTTCCCTCGTCGCCCGCAACGCCGAGCGCCACGCCGACAATCCCGAATTCCGCGCGGACATGATCGCCACCCTGCAAAGCTCGGTCAAAAAGATGAACGAGCTGCTCGCCCGGCTCTCGCCCGGGGCGGCGCGCGAGCGCGAGCCGGCGCGGCCGGTCGAGGTCCGCGCCTTGCTCGACGCCGTCGCCGCGGCCCGCCGCCGGGTCCACCCGGTGCGCGTCGCCGGCGATTCCGGTCTCGTCGCGCGGGCGGACCCGGCGGGCCTCGAACAGGCGCTCGGCCACCTCGTCCAGAACGCGATCGAGGCGAGCGACAAGGACGAGCCGGTCGAGCTGCGAGTCTTCGAAAGCGGCGGCGACGTCGCCATCGAGGTGATCGACCGCGGCGCCGGCATGTCGCCGGCCTTCCTTCGCGACCGGCTGTTCCAGGCCTTTGTCTCGACCAAGGAGCAGGGCTTCGGCATCGGCGCCTATGAAGCGCGCCAGCTGATCCTCGCCATGGGCGGCCGCCTCGACGTCGAGAGCGGCCCCGGCGAAGGCACGCGATTCACCCTCTACCTGCCGGCCGCGGATGACCGGGCCGGCCATCATTACGAACGGATGCGCGCATGAACGCCCAATTCAAGCCCAGGCTGCTGATCGTCGAGGACGACGAGGGGCTCCAGCGCCAGCTGCGCTGGGCCTATGACGATTACGAGGTGCTGGTCGCCTCGGACCGGATGGCCGCGGTCGATCTCCTCCGCTCGGCCGAGCCGGCGGTGGTGACCCTGGACCTCGGCCTGCCGCCCGATCCCGACGGCGTCTCGGAAGGGTTCGCCGCGCTGGAGACGATCCTGACGCTGAAGCCCGAGACCAAGGTGATCGTCGCCTCGGGCCATGGCGCCCGCGAAAGCGCGCTCCGGGCGATCGCGTCGGGCGCCTACGATTTCTACCAGAAGCCGGTCGACATCGATCAGCTCGGCCTGATCGTCCGCCGCGCCTTCCAGCTGCACGGGCTCGAGGACGAGAACCGGCGCCTCGAAAGCCAGGTCGGCGACGACCGCACCGTCCTGGGCTCGATGGTGACCGCGGCGCCGGAGATGACCAAGGTCGCCCGCACCATCGAGCGAGTCGCCAATACCGACGTCTCGGTGATGCTGCTCGGCGCCTCGGGCACGGGCAAGGAATTGCTCGCCCGCGGCGTCCACCGCTCCAGCCGTCGCCGCGGCGGCGGCTTCGTCGCGATCAATTGCGCGGCGATCCCCGAGAACCTGCTCGAAGCCGAATTGTTCGGCTACGAGAAGGGCGCCTTCACCGGCGCGATCCGCACCACCGAGGGCAAGATCGAGCTCGCCCATGGCGGCACCCTGTTCCTCGACGAGGTCGGCGACATCCCGCTCTCCCTGCAGGTCAAGCTGCTCCGCTTCCTCCAGGAACGGGTGATCGAGCGGATCGGCGGCCGGCGCCCGATCGCCGTCGACACGAGGATCGTTTGCGCCACCCACCAGAATCTCGAGGAGATGATCGCCGCCGGCACCTTCCGCGAGGATCTCTACTACCGCCTTGCGGAAATCGTCGTCCGAATCCCCAGCCTTGCCGAGCGCCACGGCGACGCCGCCCTGCTCGCCAAGCATTTCCTCGCCCGCTTCGCCCGCGAGATGAACCCGCAGGTGCGCGGCTTCGCGCCGGGCGCGCTCGCCGCGATCGAGAGCTGGGCCTGGCCCGGCAACGTCCGCGAGCTCGAAAATCGGCTGAAGCGCGCGGTGATCATGGCCGACGGCAAGCTCGTCACCGCCGCCGACCTCGATCTCGCCGCGCCGGCGGGCGAGAGCCTTCCGGTCAACCTCAAGGCCGCGCGCGAGACCGCCGACCGCCAGGTGATCCGCAAGGCGCTCGCCCAGACCGACGGCAACATCTCCGGCGCCGCCAAGCTGCTCGGGATCAGCCGGCCGACGCTCTACGACCTGCTCAAGCAATACGGGCTGCAGGCGTGACCTTGCGCCGTCGCCCCGGACGCCTGTTTTCATGGGTCCCGGCCTCCGCCGGGATGACTCCCATCCTGCTCGCCGCCGCCTTGCTCGCGGCCTGTTCGAGCCGCAGCGGCACCGCCTATGAGCGCGGGCTCGCCGCGTTCAACGCGGGTGACGTGCGCACCGCGCGGGTCGAGCTGCTCAACGCGCTCCAGGCGAACCCCGGCGACAAGGCGGCGCGGGTGATGCAGGCGCGGGTCGATCTCGCGCTCGGCGACGGAGTCGCCGCGGAATCGGAGATCCAGCGCGCCCGCCAATCGGGCGTCTCCGCCGGCGAGACCGCGCATCTCCTCGCCCATGCCAAATTGCTTCAGGGCGATGCCCGTGCCGCGCTCGCCGCGGCCGGCGGCGCCGCGCCCGAGCACGAAGCCTATGCCGCCCGCATCAGCGGCCGCGCCTGGATGGCGCTGGGCGACGGCGGCCATGCGCTCGCCGCGTTCAACCGGGCGCTCGCCCTCGCCCCCGAAGACAGCAGCGTCTGGACCGACGTCGCCCGCTTCCGCCGCTCGAACGGCGACGTCGCCGGAGCGCTCGAGGCCGCCGACCGCGCCGTCGCGGCGCGGCCGCGCAACGCCGAGGCGCTGGTGCTGCGCGGCGTGCTCACCCGCGGCCAATACGGCCTCGCCGCCGCTTTGCCCTGGTTCGACCGCGCGCTCGCCATCGACGGCGGCAACGTCGAGGCGCTGATCGAGCGGGCGGTGACCTATGGCGAGGTCGGCCGCGCCGCCGACATGCTCGCCGACGCGCGCGAGGCCCATCGCCTGACCGGCGGCCATCCGACCGCTTATTATCTCGAAGCCGTGCTCGCCGCCCGCGCGCGCAACTTCGCGCTGGCGCGAAGCCTTTGGCAGCGCACCCGCGGCGCCTTCGACGACTCGCCGGCCGGGCGGCTGCTGCTCTCCGCAATCGACTTCGAGACCGGCAACGAGGAGCAGGCCGCGCGCCGCCTCGCCGGGCTCGTCGCCGACCAGCCGTCCAACCGCCGCGCCCGCCGCCTGCTCGCCGCCGCCCAGTGGCGGATGGGCGACGCCGCCGCGACCGCGGCGACCCTGCGCCCGATCGCCGACATGCCCGACGCCGACAGCTACAGCCTGGCGCTGATCGGCCGGGCGCTGGTCCGGCTCGGCGATTCGACCGCTGCCTCGATGTACCTCGCCCGCGCCGCCCGGCCGCAGCCCGCCGCGCTCGCCGCCCTCGATCCGCTGAGCGAGGGCGATTTCGCCGACGTGCGCCTGGCGGCCGAGGCGGCGCCCGGCGACGGGCCGGCGCAGGTGCGGCTGATTTCCGCGTTGCTCGCGCGCGGCCAGCGAGACGAGGCGCTGACCCGCGCCCGCCGGCTCCAGGCCGCCAATCCGGGCGTGCCCGAGGTCCATATCCTGGTCGGCGACGCGCTCGGCGTGAGCGGCGACTATGCCGGCGCGGCCGAGCAATATCGCCGCGCCGCCAACCTCGCCTTCAGCGAAAGCGTGGCGATGCGGCTGATCGATTCGCTGCAGCGCTCCGGCCAGGCGGCGGCCGCCGACACCGTCCTCGACCTGTTCGTCCAGCAGAATCCGCGCAGCATCCCCGGCCTGATCCTGATGGGCGGGCGGGCGATGCGGCAGCAGAACTGGCTGTTCGCGATCGCCATCTACGAGAGCCTTCGAGCGCGCATCGGCAACAACGATGCGACCATCCTCAACAACCTCGCCTGGGCCTATTCGGAGAGCGGCGACATTGCGCGCGCACTGCCGCTCGCCCGGCGGGCCTGGGCGCTCGACCGCGACAATCCGGCCACCGCCGACACCCTGGGCTGGCTGTTGTTCAAGAGCGGCCGCAGCGCCGAAGGCCTGTTCCTGCTCCAGCAGGCCGCCCGCGGCGCCCCCAGCGATTCCGACATCCGCCGCCGCCTCGCCTTCGCCCGCGGCGGCTGACGGGGAGCGTCAGCGCAAGGTCGGGCGGTCGAGGTTCAACTCGGCGATCGGGATGACGGTGACGTTGGCCTGGGTCTGGCGCAGCCGGTCGAGGAATTGCGAAGCCTCGCCGACGATGACGACGGTCGCGCCGTCGGGCCTGAGCAGCTCCGCCGCGGCGGCCTGGGCCTCGGCCGGGGTCACCGCCAGGATCGCGCGCTGATAGCGGATCAGCTCGGCCGGATCGATGCCGCGCACGACATAGGAGGAGATGAGCTGGGCGAGCCCCGCCGTGGTCTCGGCGTCGCGGCCGAAATCGCCGGTCAGCGAGGCGCGCCGGGCGTCGAGCTCGGCGGCCGGGATCGGCTCCGCGCCGAGCCGGCGCAGCTCGGCGAGGATCAGGCCGAGCACCTCGGCGGCGGCATCGTTGCGGGTCTGGGTCGAAGCGAGGAACGGGCCCGGCTCGCGGCGGGCGTCGAGGCTGCTGCCCGAGCCGTAGGAGAGGCCGCGGCGGATCCGGATCTCCTGGTTGAGGCGCGCGCTGTAGCCGCCGCCGAGCACCGCATTGGCGACCAGCGCCCGGTAGAAGCGCGGATCGCGGCGGGAAAGGCCGCTGCGCGCGACTGCGACCGCGGCCTGGCCGGCGCCCGGCATGTCGATGACGATCACGTCGGTGCGCGGCGCCGGACGCGGCGCGGCGGGGGCGGGGGGCGGCGCGGCGCCGGCTCGCCAGCTTCCGAAATAGCGCTCGGCCAGGCCGCGCGCCTGGGCCGGGTCGATGTCGCCGGCGAAGATCAGGGTGACTTCCGCCGGGCGCCAGGCGGCGCGATAGGCGGCTTCGAGGTCGGCCCGCGTGATCGCCGCGAGCGAGGCGGCGGTGCCCGCCGAAGGATGGCCGTAAGGCGAGGCGCCGTAGAGCGCGCGCGCCGCCGCCATGCCGGCGACGTCGCCGGGATCGCGCATCGATACCCGCACCCCATCGGCGGCGATCGCGCGCTGGCGCTCGAGCTCCTCGCCGGAGAGAGCAGCGTTGCGGGCGATGTCGGCGATCAGGCCGGTGGCGGTGCCGGCGTCGGCGGTGCGGACGGTGAGGCCGAGCTGGGAGCCGTCCCAGCCGGCGCCGCTGGCGAGCGAGGCGCCGAGCGCTTCGACCGCGGCGTCGATCTCGGCCGCCGAACGGGTCGCGGTGCCTTCGGTCATCACCGCGGCGGCGAGCGCGGCCGTGCCGGCGCGGCCTTCGCGATCCGCCGAGGCGCCGCCGTGGGCGATCAGCGAGACGGTTACCAGCGGCACCGAGCGGCTGGTCGCGGTGACGATTGTAAGGCCATTGGCGAGGCGCTCGGTGACCGGCGTCGGCACCGCGGGGACGATTTCCGGCCCCGGCGGCGGCGGCGCGACGCGGAGGTTCGCCGGCGCCGGCTCGATCACCGGCACGTCGGCGGGCGCTGCCAGCGCCGCCGCCTGGACGCTCGCGGCGGTGGCGATGGCGTCGCCCCGGGCCGAGCCCCGCATCTCCTCGGGCAGATAGCGCAGCGCGGCGCTCGCCTCGTCGCGCAGCCAGGCGCGGGCGACCCGCTGGATGTCAGCCGGAGTCACCGCGGCGATCTCGGCGAGCCGGCGGTCGGCGGCGGCGGCGTCGCCTTCGACCACCACCGCCTCGGCGATCGCCGAGGCCTGGCCGTCGGCGGTCTCGCGCGCGCGAAGCGCGCTGGTCAGCAGCTCGTTCTTGGCCTCCTGGAGCTCGGCGGCGCTGACCGGCTCGTCGCGGAAGCGGGCGATCTCGCGCCTGAGCGCCGCCTCGCCGGCCTCGGCGGTCTGGCCGCTCGCCAGGATCGCGAACACGGCGAGATTGCCGCGGCCCTGCTTGGAATCGACATAGGAGCTCGCCTGGGCGGCGATCTGGTCGCGATAGACGAGCGCCTGGTGGAGGCGCGAGCTCTCGCCGGTCGAAAGAATCCCGTCGAGCACCTCCATCGCCGCCGAATCGGGGTGCGCGGCGGGCGGCACCGGATAGGAGATCAGCACCGCCGGCAGCGGCGTGTTCGCTTCGTAGACGGTATAATGCCTGGCTTGGGTCCGCTCCGGCTCGGTGGCGGCGACCCGCGGGATCGGCCCGGCCGGACGCGCGATCGGGCCGAAATATTGGTCGACCCAGCGATCGAGCTGGGCCGGATCGAAATTGCCGGCGACGACCAGCACCGCATTGTCGGGCCGGTAATAGGTGGCGTGGAAGGCGCGCACGTCGGCGATCGTCGCCGCGTCGAGATCCTCGATGCTGCCGATCCCGGGCCGGCCGTAGGGCAGCACGTCGTAGCTGATTTGCGGGAAATAGAGGTAGAACATCCGCCCGTAGGGCGCGGCGAGGACCCGGCTTCGATATTCCTCCTTCACGACGTCGCGCTCGGAAGCGAAGAAGCTCTGCTCGACGACGAGCGAGCCCATCCGCTCGGCCTCGGCCCATAACAGGCGCTGGAGATGGTTGGCCGGGACGACCTCGTAATAATTGGTGTAGTCGTCGTTGGTCGAGGCGTTGTTGAAGCCGCCGACGTCCTCGGTCAGCCGGTCGAACTGCTCGGGGACGAGGTTGCGGCTCGCCTTGAACATCATGTGCTCGAAGAGGTGGGCGAAGCCCGAGCGCCCGCGCGGATCGTCGCGCGAGCCGACGTCGTACCAGACCTGGACCGAGACGTTGGCGCTGGCGGGATCGCGCACCGCATAGACGCGCAGACCATTGGCGAGGGTGCGGCTGGTATAGGCGAGCGGCGGCACCGGCGCTTGCGCGAAAGCGGGCGGGCCCAAAGCGAGCAGCGCGGCCAGCGCCGCGCGGAACAGCAGCTTCATGATCATCCTCTCCCCGAGCCCGGCTTCCTGCTGCGCCCGCGCACCGGCGCCGTCAAGCGCGCAGCGCCTCCGCCTGCTCGGCGAGCTCCAGCCAGCGATGCTCGGCAGCGTCGCGCTCCGCCTTCGCCGCGGCGACCGCATCGGTCAGCGCCTCGAACAGGCGCGGGTCGCGCAGATAGAGGTCATGGTCCGAGAGCATCGCCTCGTCGCGGGCGATCGCGGCGTCGAGCTCCTCGATCCTGGCCGGCAGCAGGTCGAGGTCGCGCTGGTCCTTGTAGCTCAGCTTTTTCCTGTTCCCCGGCGAAGGGGCACCCCGCAAAGTACCACTTTGCGGGGACCCCGAAGGCCGGGGTCCAGTTTCGGTCTCAGCACTGGGCCCCGGCCTTCGCCGGGGAACGGATGCGGGCGTGCGCTTGCGCTCCCAATCCTCGTAGCCTCCGGCGACGATGTCGACCTTGCCCGAGCCGTCGAGCCCCAAGGTGATGGTCACCGTCCGGTCGAGGAAGTCGCGGTCGTGGCTGACGATCAGCACCGTCCCTTCATAATCGGCGATCACCTCCTGGAGGAGGTCGAGCGTCTCCATGTCGAGATCGTTGGTCGGCTCGTCGAGCACGAGCAGGTTCGAGGCCCTGGCGAACTCGCGCGCCAGCAGCAGCCGCGAGCGCTCGCCGCCCGAAAGGCTGCCGATCGGCGCGTCGATCAGTCCGGGCTCGAACAGGAAATCCTTCAAATAGCCCTGGACGTGCTTCTTGTGGCCGCGGACCTCGATCCAGTCGCCGCCGTCGGCGAGCACGTCGCGGACCCGCTTTTCGGGGTCGAGCAGCGCCCGCTGCTGGTCGATCATCACCCCTTTGAGCGTCTTTGCGCGGGTCACCACGCCCTGGTCGGGCGCGATCTCCCCGGTCAGCAGCTTCAGGAGTGTGGTCTTGCCGGTGCCGTTGGCGCCGACCACGCCGATCCGGTCGCCGCGCTGGACGCGCAGGGAAAAGTCGCGGACGATCGGCCGGTCGCCATAGCTCTTGCTGACCTTGTCGGCCTCGATCACCATCTTGGTGCGGACCTCGTCGGTGGCGAGGCCGAGCTTCGCCGTACCCGCCGGCCCGAGCATCGCGGCGCGGACCGCGCGCATCTCGTGCAATTTGGCGAGCCGGCCCTGGTTGCGCCGCCGCCGCGCGGTGACTCCCCGCTGCAGCCAGTGCAGCTCGAGCTTCAATTTCGCGTCGAGCTTCTCTGCCGCCCGTGCTTCTTCGGCATAGACCTGGTCGGTCCACGCCTCGAAGCCGCCATAGCCGACCTCCGCGCGGCGCAATTTGCCGCGGTCGAGCCAGAGCGACGATCGGGTCAGCCGCCGCAGGAAGGTGCGGTCGTGGCTGATGACGATGAACGCGCCGGTGAAGCGACCGAGCCAGTCCTCCAGCCATTCGATGCCGGCCAGGTCGAGATGGTTGGTCGGCTCGTCGAGCAGCAGCACGTCGGGACCCTGCGCCAGGGCGCGGGCGATCGCCGCCCGCCGCCTTTCGCCGCCCGAGGCGGTCGCCGCCGGCCGGTCGAGATCGACCCCGATCCGGTCCGCCACGGCGTCCACCTCGTGCGCCGCGCCGCCGCCCGCCAAAGCGAAGTCGCGCAAGCTCGAAAAGCCGGCGAGGTCGGGATCCTGCTCGAGCAGCACCACCCTCGTCCCCGGCTGGATCGTCCTGCGCCCCTCGTCGGTCTCGATCAGGTCGGCGAGGCATTTAAGCAGGGTGGTCTTGCCCGCTCCGTTGCGCCCGATCAGCGCCAGCCGGTCGCGCGCCCCGACGAACAGGTCGAGCCCGCGGAACAGCCAGCCCGAGCCCTGGATCAGGCCGAGATTTTCATAGGCAAGGACGGGGGCGGGCATTCGGCGCGACATAAGGGCGGATCGGCGCTTCGTCACCTGTGCTGGCTCCGCCCGCTTGTTTGCGGCATCCTCGCTTCATGTGGCGCACGATCCTCCTCTACGCTCTGGCGCTGGCGATCGCTGCGGCGGGGCTGGAATGGCTGCGCTGGCGCTATCTGGTCCATGCCTTCTCGACCGAAATCTATATCGCCCTCATCGCCCTGGGCTTCGTCGCGCTCGGCATCTGGGCGGGGCGCAAGCTGACTCCGGCGCCGCGGCCGGCGGAATTCGTCCGCAACGACGCCGCGATCCGCTCGCTCGGCCTCTCCCCCCGCGAATGCGAGATATTGGCGCTGCTCGCCTCGGGCCAATCGAACAAGGGGCTGGCGCGCGGCCTCGGCGTCTCTCCGAACACGATCAAGACCCATGTTGCGCGAGTCTACGAGAAGCTCGAGGTCACCAATCGCGTCCAGGCGATCGAGAAAGCGCGCTGGCTGGCGCTGATTCCGCAAGGGCGTGGTTTCTGTCGGCCAAGCGGGCGATTTCCGCCGAATCACCCGTCCGGGCGATAGGCAGCCCCACCGGATTCCGTTAGCGTCCGCCCCGGCAAAGACGAGGAGAGGGACATGCCGGTGAACGGAATGGGCGGCTATTTCTTCCGGGCCAGGGACCCGGCGGGATTGAAGGCCTGGTATCGCGAGCATCTCGGCGTCGGCGGCGGCTGCGGCACCGACGAGAACGGCGAGGCGAACGAATGGGTATGGTTCACCGCGGGCGGGCCGATGGTGTTCGAGCCGTTCAAGCAGGACAGCGACTATTTCGCGGCCGACAAGGCGGCGATGATAAACCTTCGGGTCAGCGATCTCGACGGGCTGCTCACCGGGCTTCGCGCCGCCGGCATCGAGATCGCGCGCGAGGAAGAGATGGAGGGCGTCGGCCGCTTCGCCCGAATCCACGATCCCGAGGAGAATCCGATCGAGCTGTGGGAACCGGTCCCGCGCGGCTGAAGGGGGAAATCATGCGCTACGCACTCGTCTATGGGGGGCTGGCCGGCGCGATCATCGCCGCCACCATCTCCGCCTTGCTCGCCGCCGATTACGGCCACTCGCTCTGGGTCGGCTATCTCGTCATGCTGGTCGGGCTCACCCTCGTCTTCGTCGGCATGAAGCGCTACCGCGACGTTGAGAAGGGCGGGGTGACCCGATTCCTGCCCATTTTCGGGGTCGGCGTCGGCATGGCGGTGGTCGCCGCCATCTTCTACGTGGCGATCTGGGAAAGCTTCGTCGCGCTCACTCATTACGACTTCATGGGCGATTATATCGCCAGCATCCGCCACGCCCGCGAGGCGGCGGGGGTCAGCGGCCCGGCGCTCGCCCGCGAAATGGCGGAGCTCGAGGCGATGCGCGCCCAGTTCGCCAATCCCTTGTTCCGGCTGCCGATGATCTTCCTCGAAATCTTCCCGGTCGGGCTCGTCGTCGCGCTGGTCTCGGCGGCGCTGCTGCGCAACCCGCGGTTCATGCCAGCGGCAGGCTGAGCGACGATAGTCTTGACATGAGATTAGCGTCTCATTAGTCCTCCTCCGCGACTCGCGAAGGAGGTAAGGATGGCACTGACCCGTGCGCAGATGGACGCGAAGCTCGACGAGCATTTCGGCTTCGAGGCGGTGGACGACGTCGAGGGCGTGCTTGCGACGCTCGCCGACGAGGTCGAGCACGACATCGTCGGCTGGCCCGCCGGCCCGGCGCGAAGCCGCGCCGACGTGCGCGCCTTCTACGAGGCCTTGTTCGCCGATCTCGCCGACGGCGAGGTGACCTCGATGCGGCGGCTCTACGGCGAGGACTTCATGGTCGACGACAGCGTCTGGCGCGGCACCGCGCCCGGCCGCCCGTTCGGCATTGAGGGCAACGGCCGCCCGCTCGAATTCCGGCTGCTCCACGTGCTCGAGTTCGACGAGGCCGGCGCCATCAAGCGCGAGAATGTCTGGGTGGATCTCGCCGCGATCCAGCGGCAGCTCGGCTGATGGCCGACTCGGCCGCGCCGGGCCGGCCCAACCAGAAGAATCGCACTCGCAAGGATCTGCTGCGCGCCGCCGCGCGGCTGATGCAGGCGGGGAAGAGCCCGACGCTGGAGGAGGTCGCCGAGGAGGCGATGGTGTCGCGCGCCACCGCCTATCGCTACTTCCCGGGGGTCGAGGCGTTGCTCACCGAGGCGGCGCTCGACATCGCCATGCCCGAGGCCGAAAGCTTCTTCGCGGACGATCCCTCGGCCGAGCCGCTCGAGCGGCTGCTCCGCGCCGACGCCGCCGTCGCGGCGATGATCCGAGCCAACGAGCCGGCGCTGCGGGCGATGCTGATCCACAGCCTCCAGCAGGGCCTCGCAGACGGCGGCGTCCCGGTCCGCCAGAACCGCCGCACGCCGCTGATCGAGGCCGCGCTTGCCCCCGGCCCATTCGCCCCCTGGGTCCGCGACCGCCTCGCCAGGGCGCTCGCCCTCGTCATCGGCACCGAATCGCTGCTCGCCTTCAAGGACGTTCTCCAGCTCCCCGACGACGAAGCCGATGCGGTCCGCCGCTGGATGATCCGCGCGCTGGTCGAGGCGGCGCGCAAGGCCTAGCGAGCCTCGCCCGGTCCGATCTGACGGCCGTTTCGCGCACCAGCGCGCCGGCCCCAAGCTGAAGCGCAGCCTAAGCCCGCATTCATGGCCTATTCAATGGATTGGCCCTATCCCCCTTGCCAATCTTTCCGGAAAAGCCGAGTTTTTGAAGCGATGCGTGTCCTGATCCTGTTTGCCGCCATCGGCCTTGCCGTGCCTGCGCTCGCCGCGGATGCGGGCGGGCTGCAGCGCGTGCGCGAGCAGGACAATGCCTATCGCGCTACCCAGCAGGGCCGGGCGATCCCGTTCGTCGAGATCCGCGCCCGGATTCGGGTCCCCGGCGCCACCTTCATCGGCGTCGAGTTCGACGGCCGCATCTACCGGCTCAAATATATGCGCGGCGCCGAGGTGATCTGGATCGACGTCGACGCCGCCACCGGCCGGATCGTCCAGCGCCAATAGCCGGTTGGCGCTGGACCTGCGCCCCTGCTATTCCCATATGACCTCCAGAAAAGGGGAAGCTTATGCGGGTGCTGATCGTCGAGGACGAACCCAATCTCGGGCGGCAATTGCGCGCCACGCTCGAAGGCGCCGGCTATGCGATCGATCTCGCCACCGACGGCGAGGACGGCCATTATCTCGGCTCGACCGAAACCTATGACGCGATCATCCTCGATCTCGGCCTGCCCGAGATCGACGGGCTCACCGTGCTCGACCGCTGGCGCAAGGAGGGGATCAAGGTGCCGGTGCTCGTCCTCACCGCGCGCGACAGCTGGTCGGACAAGGTCGCCGGATTGGATGCGGGTGCCGACGACTATCTCGCCAAGCCGTTCCAGACCGAGGAATTGATCGCTCGCCTCAGGGCGCTGATCCGCCGTGCCTCGGGCAATGCCAGCTCGGAGCTGACCGCCGGCGACGTCCGCCTCGACACCCGCTCGGGCAAGGTCACGCTGGACGGCGAGCCGGTCAAGCTGACCGCCCAGGAATATAAATTGCTCTCCTATCTGATGCACCACAAAGGCAAGGTGGTCAGCCGCACCGAGCTGATCGAGCATATTTACGACCAGGATTTCGACCGCGATTCGAACACGATCGAGGTGTTCGTGACGCGCATCCGCAAGAAGCTCGGCGCCGATGTCATCACCACCATCCGCGGCCTCGGCTACAGCCTCGAGGATCCGCGCGCATAAGCCGCGGTTCATCTCTTTCCCGCCATTTCGCGGGCGTGACGATGAGCCGATGAAGCTTCCCCGCCTTCCCCTGCGCCGCTTCTGGGCGCGCCGCGCCGGCAAGCGCCGCTCGGGCTCGCTGACCGGGCGAATGATCGTCATCTCCTCGGTGTGGATCGTGCTGCTGCTCGGCATCGGCGGCTTCACGCTCAACCGGGTGCTCACTTCGGCGATCACCAGCAATTTCGACGCCCAGCTCGATTATGTGCTGACCGCCATGATCTCCTCCTCGGAGATCGGGCCCGACGGCGAGGTGCTGTTCAACCGCGCGCTCGCCGACCAGCGCTTCCTCGAGCCTTATTCGGGCCTCTATTTCCAGATCACCGGCGAGGGCTACGAACCCTATCCGTCGCGCTCGCTCTGGGACCGGCGGCTGAACGTCGCGCCGCACCGCGACAACGACGTCCATTATTACGACAGCGACGAGCTCTCGACCGAGACCTCGGCCGAGAGGCTGCGGATCATCGAGCGCGACGTCCGCCTGCCCGGCTCGCGGGTACGCTGGCGCTTCCAGGTGGCGCAGAGCCGCGACGTCGTCGACGACCAGATCGGCGTGATCCGGCGGACGATGGTGCGTTCGTTCGGCCTGCTCGGGCTCGGCCTGATCCTGCTCGCCGCGATCCAGGCCGTCTACGGGCTGTGGCCGCTGCGGCGTGTCCGCCGCGCGATCGCCGCGATCCGCTCCGGGCGCAAGTCGCGGATCGAGGAACGGCTGCCGCGCGAGATCGAGCCCCTGACCGAGGAGTTGAACGCGCTGCTCGCCCATAACGAGATCCAGGCGGAGGAAGCGCGCCGCCATGCCGGCAACCTCGCCCACGCGCTGAAGACGCCATTGACGGTCATCACCAACGCCGCCACCGCCCGAGCGCCCGACCTTGCCGACACCGTCTGCCGCGAGGCGACGACGATGCGCCGCCAGGTCGACCACCATCTCGCCCGCGCCCGCGCGATCGGGCGGCGCGCCTCGGCCCATGCCCGCGCCCCGGTCTGGCCGTCGCTCGAGGCGGTCGAGCGCGCCGTCTCGCGGCTCTATGCCAAGGTCACCGTCGATCTCGCCGGCGACAAGCAGGCGGTGGTCCGGGTCGAGCGGCAGGATCTCGACGAGATGCTCGGCAATCTGATCGAGAACGCGGCCAAATATGGCGGCGGCCGGGTGTTCGTCACGGTCAAGACGACCGGCGACTGCGCCGAGATCGAGATCGAGGACGACGGCAAGGGAATCCCGCCGGGCGAGCGCGGCACGATCTTCGACCGCGGCGCCCGGCTCGACACCGGCAAGCCCGGCACCGGTCTCGGCCTCGCCATCGTCCGCGACGTCGCCCAGATCTACGGGGGCTCGGTTTATCTCGAGGAGAGCGAGGACCTGGGCGGGCTTCTCGCCCGGCTGAGGCTGCCGCTGGCGGGGTGAACCCCTTGCCTTTGCCGCGTCCCCGGCGCACATCGCCCGCCAGATGACCGCCACCATCCATCCGATCGGCGCCGCCCGGACGCCCTCGCTCGATCCGATGGTCGAGCTGGTCGCGGCCGATTTGAATCATGTCAACGCGGTGATCCTCGAGCGGATGCAGAGCGACGTCGCACTGATCCCCGAGCTCGCCGGGCACCTCATCGCCGGCGGCGGCAAGCGCATGCGGCCGATGCTGACCTTGGCCTGCGCTCGGCTGCTCGATTATCCGGGCGCGCGCCACCACAAGCTCGCCGCCGCGGTCGAGTTCATCCACACGGCGACGCTCCTTCACGATGACGTGGTCGACGGTTCGGGCCTCCGCCGCGGCCGCCGCACCGCCAACATCATCTGGGGCAATCCGGCCTCTGTGCTGGTCGGCGATTTCCTGTTCTCGCGCGCCTTCGAGCTGATGGTTGAGGACGGCAGCCTCAAGGTGCTGCGCATCCTCTCGCGCGCGTCGAGCGTGATCGCCGAGGGTGAGGTCAACCAGCTGACCGCCCAGCGCCGGATCGACACCAGCGAGGACCGCTATCTCGAGATCATCGCGGCCAAGACCGCCGCCTTGTTCGCCGCCGCCTGCCGGATCGCCGCGGTCGTCGCCGAGCGCGACGAGGCCGGGGAGGCGGCGCTCGACGCCTACGGCCGCAACCTCGGCATCGCCTTCCAGCTCGTCGACGACGCGATCGACTATGCCTCCGACGCCCGGGTCATGGGCAAGGGCGTCGGCGACGACTTCCGCGACGGCAAGGTGACTCTCCCCGTCATCCTCGCTTATGCGCGCGGCAGCGCCGCCGAGCGCCGCTTCTGGCAGGATGCGATCGGCGGCGAGCGCGCAAGCGACTTCGATCTCGCCGAGGCGACCCGGCTGCTGCGCGGCTCGGGCGCGCTCGACGACACGATCGAGCGGGCGCGGCTGTTCGGCCAGCGCGCGATCGACGCGCTCGGGCCGTTCCCGGCGGGCGGAGCCAAAGCGGCCCTGGTCGAGGCGGTCGAGTTCGCGATCGCCCGGGCCTACTGAAGACCGCCGGCGTGACGGGTGTCACGCGGAACTTCCCCGATCCGGGCGTAGCCTTGTCCTTCCTTGAAAGGACACGACCATGCCAACGATCCAGAACGTTCGCCTCGAGATCGTCGAGAATCAGGGGGCTGCCGCTGCCCTGGTAACCTACCGGCTCGCCTTTACCTCGCAGGACCTCGGGCAATCGCCCAATTATATCGAAACGGTCGAGCTGATCGGCGTCGACAAGATCCCCGGCGAGGACGGCCAGGACGACCCGATCCCCGGCAGCCGCTCCGAGACCCCCGTGACCGTGACGGTGGGCACAACGGAGCGCCGTCGCCTGATCGCGCTGCAGGGCACGTCGATCGACGAGGACAAGGGTGCGGCCGGCCCGATCGGCGCCATCCAGGCGACGCCCGACGAGATACGCGCTCGAGTCACGCTGACGCCGCTTCCGGGCGCGCCGGTCAGCGCGGTGAGCGATCCGCCGCTCGTCCTGCATCAGCCGGTCGTCGGCAATAACAGCCTGTCGCCTGCCTGACGCCTCCCGGAAGCGTCGGCTTGCTGGCGCGCCCGGCAAGGGGCTAGGGCGCGGCGGTGAGCCTCCTGCCGATCCACCCCGTCCTCCCCGATCTGCTCGCCTCGCTGCGGTCGGGAACCACCGCCGTGTGCGTCGCCCCGCCGGGCGCGGGCAAGACCACAGCGGTCGCGCCAGCCTTGCTCGATGAACCCTGGTGCGCCGGCGAGATCCTGCTGCTCTCGCCGCGCCGGCTCGCCGCCCGCGCCGCCGCCGAGCGGATGGCGGAGCTGGCCGGCGAGAGAGTGGGCGAGACGATCGGCTATGCGACCCGGCTCGATTCGAAGCGCTCGGGCCGCACCCGCATCACCGTCCTCACCGAAGGCATATTCCTTCGGCGAATCCAGGCCGACCCGGAGCTTGCGGGCGTTTCGGCGGTGCTGTTCGACGAGGTCCACGAACGCAGCCTCGACAGCGATTTCGGGCTTGCGCTGGCGCTCGACGCGCAAGCGGCGCTGCGCCCCGATCTCAAGCTGCTCGCGATGTCGGCGACGCTCGACGGCGCCCGCTTCTCGGGCCTGATGGGCGGCGCGCCGGTGATCGAAAGCGAGGGCCGCGCGCATCCGATCGAGCTCATCCATCTCGGCCGCGCGACGGAGAGGCGGATCGAGGACGAGATGGCCCTCGCCTGCCGCCGGGCGCTCGCCGAAAGCGAGGGCAGCCTGCTCGCCTTCCTTCCCGGAGTGGCCGAGATCGAGCGGACCGCCGAGCGGCTCGACGGCGTGGCCGCCGATGTCCACCGCCTCCACGGCAGCCTCGATCCCGCCGCCCAGCGCGCGGCGCTCGCGCCGGCGCCGCCGGGTCGGCGCAAGCTCATCCTCGCCACCGCCATCGCCGAGACCAGCCTCACCGTGGACGGGGTCCGAATCGTCGTCGATTCGGGGCTTGCCCGGCGGCCGCGCTACGACCGCGCCGCCGGCCTCACCCGGCTGGTCACCGAGCGCGCCAGCCAGGCCGCGGTCGCCCAGCGCGCAGGCCGGGCGGGCCGCCAGGGGCCGGGCCGAGTCTACCGCCTCTGGGAGCAGGCGGCGACCCAGAGCCTGCCGCGCTTCGATCCGCCCGAAATCCTCGAGGCCGACCTGTCCGGCCTGCTCCTCGATTGCGCGCTCTGGGGAATCGGCGATCCGCGGACGCTCAAATGGCTCGATCCGCCCCCGGCCGCCGCGGTCGAGGAGGCGCGCCGGCGGCTGGCTTCGCTCGGTGCGCTCGACGGGCAGGGGCGGCCGACGCCGCATGGCCGCGCCGTCGCGGCGCTGCCGCTGCCTCCGCGCCTCGCCCATATGCTGATCGAAGCCGGCGCACGCGGCTGGGGCCGAACTGCGGCCGAGCTCGCCGTCCTCCTTTCCGAGCGCGGCCTCGGCGGCAGCGATAGCGACCTCGAGCTGCGGCTGCGCCGGTGGCGGACCGAGAAGGGCCGGCGCGCGGAAGCGGCGCAGGGGCTGGCGCGCGACTGGCTGCGCCTGCTCGGCACGACCGGCGCCGGCGACGGCGACGTCGGCGGCTGCGTCGCACTCGCCTTTCCGGAGCGCCTCGCCCGGCGCCGCGACGCCTCGGGCGCCGATTGGATCAGCGTCGGCGGCCGTGGCTTCCGGCTCGATCCGGCCTCGCCGCTGGCGCGCGAAGCCTGGCTCGCCGTCGCCGAAG
>JADMIO012807504.1_pt1 | contig 24203 bp, 19 predicted proteins | sample 8958161 | NCBI WGS metagenome assembly JADMIO01 (sample SAMN16585339, study PRJNA669376) | soil metagenome | isolation source: Crop rotation soil | place: USA: Cullars Rotation, Alabama | collected 2011
CTTTCCCACCGCCTCCGCCGCCATATCCACCGCCGCCGCCTCCACGGCCGCCGCCACCTCCGCCGTATCCACCGCGGCCACCACCGCCACCGCCGCCGCGCTCTTCACGCGGACGCGCTTCGTTGACCGTCAGCGCGCGGCCGTTGCTTTCCTGGCCGTTAAGCGCGGCGATCGCGGCATCAGCTTCTGCATCGCTGGCCATCTCCACAAAGCCGAAGCCTTTGCTTCGACCCGTGTCGCGATCGTTGATGATCTGCGCGGAAACCACAGTGCCGTGCGCACCAAACATCTGCTCGAGCTCCGAGCTATCGACGCTGTAGGCAAGATTGCCCACGTACAACTTCTTACCCATTGCGTTCTCCTTCAAATGGGTAGACGCGGCCCTGCGCGCAGGCGCCCACCGACAGGCGCTGCTGGTTCTTTCCGGGCCAAAAACGAAAGAGGTCGACCGACCATGCGGGGGAAGTTGAAGCGAATGCTTCAACGGCGACGCAGACGAGGGAAGGACCAAACACGAGACGCTTTCCAATGCCGAGCGACGAACCCGCCACCGAGAGAAAATTATAAACAAGCCCTTCCGCGGATTAAAAGAGAAAATAGGCGAAATTTTCAGCGCTTTGTCAAATTACTGGTAATTGATTTTAGACCACACGCCCTTATCGTGTAGGTGACGTGTCATTTCGAACGGGTGGTCACATCGGCCAGTGCGTGGGTATGGAAAACTGAGGCACCGTGTTGTTGGGAGAAAATATGCAATCGCTTTATCCGAAGAATTTGTTGCTGCGCACTCGCCGAACGCTTGCGCCCGCTGTCAATGCAGTCACCGAGTTGCTCGAGACGCGGCGGATGTTCGCGACGATCCAGGTCACGACGCTCGTCGATGAAAACAATGGCACCGGCGCTTTGAGTCTTCGCGAAGCGCTCAAGACCGCGAAGAACAACGGCGCGACGTCCGATCAGATCACTTTTGCCGCATCACTTTTCACCAGCACCGTGCCGCAAGTGATGAACCTGAACAGCGGCGCGCTCGTCGTCGACTCCGATGTTTCAATCCTCGGCCCCGGCGATGACAAGCTCATCATCTGGGCGCAGAACAGAAGTCGAATCTTCGACATCAACAGCGCTTCGGTTGATGCAAACATTCGCGGAGTAACCGTCACCGGCGGCGATGCGGTCGAAGGCGCGGCGATTCGCAATGTCGGAAACCTTTCGCTCAACATTGTCACCGTCGTCGACAATCATCCCATCGTCGACGTCTCGCCAGTCCTCGGCGCGGGAATTTTTAATTCCGGCGATCTCACGCTCAACGATTGTCACATCCAGCGTAACACGGTCGACGGCACGGGCTTCGGCGGAGGCGTCTACAACTCCGGCACGATGCAGGCCGTCAACTGCGTCTTCGACGACAACAGCGCCGGCGAAGAAGACGGCGGCGCGATCTGCAACGACGAAGGCGCGACCGCATCGGTCACCAGCTCGACATTTCTTCGCAACAGCGGCGATGACGGTGGCGCGATTCACAACGCCGGCACGTTCACGCTCTTCGCTTCAACACTCACCGAAAATGCCGGCGTCAGCGGCGGAGGTTTCAACAACTTCACCGAGACCGCCGTCGCCGACATCATCAACTGCACGTTCTCGCTCAACACCGCCGACTTCGGCGGCGCGATCGCCGCGGAAGGCGATGTGCAAATCGTCAACACCACCATCGCGCGCAACAGCGCCAACTTCGCCGGCGGCGGCGTGCTCGGTGAAACCGTCATCGAAAATTCCATCGTCGCGCTCAACAAGGCGCAAGCGGAGCCCGATATTTTCGGCGACTTTGCCGGCAGCAGCTTCAGCCTCATCGGCGTCAACAGCAGCGGCAGCGGAATCACCAACGGAGCCGACGGCAACAAAGCCGGCACGAGCGCTTCGCCGCTCAACCCGCAGCTCGGCGCGCTTGAGTTCAACGGCGGGCCGACGAAAACGATTTCGATTTCATCGACCAGCCCCGCGTTCAACGCGGGAAGCGTCGCGAAGATTCCGAACAACGTGGTCAACGATCAGCGCGGCCTGGCGCGCGTCGTCGGCGCGTCCGTCGACATGGGATCCGTTGAAGTTCAAAACGTCACCGACTCCGGCCAGACACCTTTCAATGGCCCGCACAACATCGCATCCAGCGGCACGACTCGCCTTGAAGCTGAGGACTTCGATAACGGCGGCGAGACGACTTCGTGGCACGACACTACCAAGGGCAACGGCGGCGGGGCGTATCGCACGGGCGTTGATCCCGACATCCAAACCCTCAGCGGCGATGCGACCGGCGGAAACTTTTACATCGGACAAACGAAGACCGGCGAGTGGCTCGAGTACACCGTGAACATCGCGTCCGCCGGCGACTACAACCTCGGCTTCCGCGTCGCCTCCGCGGGCGCAGGCGGGAAATTCCATCTCGAAGTCGACGGCATCGTGAAGACCGCTCAACTCACCATCCCCAACACCGGCGCATGGAACAGCTGGCAAACGGTGACACAGAACAACGTCACGCTCCCCGCCGGCACGCACGTTGTGCGATTGTTCCTCGACAGTGTTGGCGCCACCGGCTCGGTTGGAAACTTCAATTATCTCACGTTCACAAAAGTCGCTTCAACGACAAGCACGATCACCACAACCACCGCCGCTCACGTCCGCGATGGCGGATCGAGCAACACCAACTTCGGCGACGCGACCACGCTCGATGTGAAAAAATCGAGCACCGGTTTCAACCGTGAAGCGTACATCAAGTTCGATCTCTCCAGCGTTAACAGCATCGGGAGCGCGACGTTGCGCCTCTTCGGCGGACTTGGCGACACAACTACTTCATCGATCGAGCTTCAAGTTCTGTCAGCCGAGAATAATTGGACCGAAGGCGGCATCACCTTCAACGCGAAGCCGACAACAACAGGCATTCGCGCAACGACAACGATCAGTGGCACGACGCAGAAAACCTACGACATCGACCTGACGGCTTTCCTGCAAGCTGAAAAAGCAGCAGGACGAAATGCCGTCACGCTAGTCCTCCGCAGCAACACGAGCACGTCCACACTTGCGAGCTTCAACTCCGACGAAGCCGCCAGCAACGGCCCGCGGCTGATTGTGACGACTTAGACGGGTAAAGCATGCGGATAACCGCCGTTTGCGGCGATTCACCTGCTTCCGCGCGGTTGGCTACAATTCACATCATGACCATCGGCAAGCTCGCCGGCAGCGCGGGTGTTCCTACTTCGACCGTTCGCTTCTACGAGCGCGCGGGGCTGCTGCGTCCCGAGCAGCGCACCAACGGCAATTACCGCGACTACAGCCTGAAATCGCTCGAGCGGCTTCGCTTTATCAAGTCGGCGCAGACGGTTGGCCTCAGCGTGAAAGACATCAAGCAGCTTCTCTCACTCACGCGCAAGGACGGCCCGCCCTGCCGGGACATTGAGCAGCTCTTGGATCGGCGATTGCAGGACGTTCGCCAGCGGATGAGGGATCTTCGCCGCATCGAGCGCACCCTCGCGAACGCGATGAAAACCTGCTGCGGGCCAAAGAGTCCGGGCCTGTGCGAAACGGTCCACAAACTGCGCGATAAAAAGAATTTTTCGAAATGTCCTTGACCTTGCACTTATGTTCAAGGTGTAGAGTTTCGCATGAAGGTCAGTCATACGCGGCGATGTTCGCTGCGGGCGGGCCTGGATTTGCGAAAGGAATGTCATGCGAATCCTCAATTGCTGCGACTGTGACGACTGCACGAACTGCCCGTGTCCGTGCTGCCCGTCGAAGTAACGAGGCGAGCGGCCGCGCCTGAAAAAGTCAGGCGCGGTCGCATCGTTCGGAAGTTTCAAATGCAAAAGCTCAAGGTTCTTTTTCTGTGTACCGGGAATTCCTGCCGCAGCCAGATGGCGGAAGGTTTCGCGCGCGCGCTCAAAGCCGACATCATTGACGGTTACTCCGCCGGCACCGATCCGCACGGCATGAACCCCCTCGCGGTGCAGGTAATGCGCGAAGCGGGTGTGGATATTTCCGGCCACCACTCGAAGCACGTCGACGAGCTTCGCGACGTTGCCTTTGACTACGTCGTCACGGTCTGCGACCACGCGAATGAAACGTGTCCGATCTTTCCGGGAGACACAAAAAAAGTTCACGTCGGCTTCGATGACCCGCCACGCCTCGCGCGCGATGCAAAGACTCCGGAAGAAGCTTTATCTCACTACCGCCGCGTTCGGGACGAGATTCGTGCGTTCGTTGAGAAACTTCCCGAAAGTCTCTAAATCGTCCTGACGCGCAATCTTCACATTTTGCCGCGCTATTTTTCACGAATGATCCCGCGCGTCCGTAGAAACTCTCGCGTCGGCGCGTATCCTTGGCCGCCTCTTGGGGTTGGGCAACAGGGATGGGCTGGGCTTCTGCAGGGAGGTTGTGGAATCTGGAGATTGTGCGATGCATTTTGTTCCGCTGCGCACCGGCGCTATCAAACATACTTCGTCTTTCATCGAACCGCTCGAAGCGCGCAAGCTTCTTTCAACGACTTACTACGTCAGCTCTCATGGCAACGACGGCAACTCCGGCGAGAACGCGCTGTATCCGTGGAGCACTATCGAGCGCGTAAATCACACCAAACTCGAGCCTGGCGATCAGGTTCTGTTTGAAGGGAAGGAAACGTTTTCCCTCGCGGGCAAAACCGGCGCGAACCTCTTGAGCAACGGCGGATTTGAAAACGGTTTCGCCGGCTGGTCCGCCGACGGCACCAATGCTTCGCTCAGCACCATCACCCACGCGAGCGGCGAAACGCACAGCGGATCTTCCGCCCTCAAGTTCGTCGGCGAAGGCGATGCGATTCGCTCGCAGGACGTGACTTCAAAGATCGAATCCGACAAGGCGTATTCCTTCGACGTTCGTTCGAAGAGGTTGAACAAATCCAACGGCGGAGGCTTGGCGGCGGCGGGGATCACGTTTTACGACGACGGAAAAGTCGTCGGAAAGTTTTTCCAATACTTCGCGGAGGATTGGAACTCGAAGCAGACGTGGTCGTTCGTTGCGCCGCGAACGTACGACCGCGCCAAGGTGTGGATTACGCGCGAGAAGGACAACTCACAGGTCGTCGTCGATGACATCGCAGTGCGCGAAGCGCCGACGCCGCTGGTGCTGGACATCACCGATTCCGGCAGCGAGAAAAATCCGGTCGTCATCGGTTCGTACGGCGACGGCCGCGCGACGATCAACGCCGGCGACAGCATGGGAATCGTAGGGCAGAACATCAGCAACATCTTGGTGCAGGATCTTAACGTCGTCGGTACGTGGGATGGATTGAAAAGCACCGGCGGAAATTTCGGGCGCGGAATTGAATTCAACAATCTTCAGCCCGGCGACACGAAATTGCCGGGAATCCACGTGCGAAACCTCGATGTCACCGGCTTCAAGTGGGGCGGAGTTTACATCGGCGGGTTCAATAAAAAGTCGGGCTTCACCGACGTCGTCGTCGAACGCGCTAGCGCTTACAACAACGGCGACATCGGCATCAGCTGCGGCGGGGAATACGATCGCGAGGTCACGACCTTTGCGCATTCGAATGTGAGCTTCATCGAGTGCTTCGCCTACAACAACGGCGGGATCATCGACAAGGGCTCCAACTCCGGCAGCGGAATTCTGCTCGGCGATGTGGATGGCGGATTGATCGAGCGCAGCGTCGCGCATCACAACGGCATGCTCAACACGTTCGAAGACGGAGGGCCCGTCGGCATCTGGTCGTTCGATTCGAATCGAGTGACGATTCAGAAAAATGAATCGTACGCCAACGCCACCAACGGCGGGCACGACGGCGGCGGGTTTGATCTCGACGGCGGAGTCACCAACTCCGTCATGCAATACAACTACTCGCACGACAATGAAGGCCCCGGCTATTTGATGTATCAGTTCTACGGCGCGCGGCGATTCGGCGCTAACGTGATTCGTTACAACATCTCGCAGAACGACGGCCGCGAGCAAAGCTACGGCGCGATCTCGCTCGGCGGCGGGCTCGCGCTCGCGGGCGCGATCATCGAGCACAACACGATTTTCATTTCACCTTCGAAAACGGGCGGCGATGTGTCAGCCGTGCGCCTCACCGGCATCGGCGAGGGAATCTATTTCCGCAACAACGTTTTCCAGACGACCGGCGGCGCGAAGATTCTTGATGTGCGCGACAATTCAACGAGCGCGGTTTTCCAGAATAATACTTACTGGTCGAGCGGTGATGATTTCCATATTGCATTTGATGGCGTCGATTACGGAAGTCTCGGCGATTGGCGCAGCGCGACGAACAAAGAAATGAACGGCAAGACGAAAACAGGTTTGGTCGTCGACCCCGGCCTCGCGAGTCCGGGCACAGCGCCGACTTTGAACGACGCCCAGCGGCTCGAATCGCTCGGGCAATACGTGCTGAAAGCGAGTTCGGCGCTGATCGACGCTGCGATTGATTATCCGCCGACGTGGAAGGGTTACGTGCCGGCCGAGGTGGACTTCTTCGGCCGCGCGCTGCCCGTATCAGGCCGAGACATCGCCGCCGCGGAGCGACGTTGAGAGGCATCGCGTTCATCGTCGCCATCATGGGGTTCGCCACGATCTCTGCCGCCGGAAAGTTTGACGACCTTCGCGTTCCGCCGACGCAGCCTTCGACTGCGCCGGCATTGGCTCCTCTTGGTGATGTGAGCAGTCGCGCGGCATGGGAAGCGCGTCGCCAACAGCTTCGCGCGCAGTGGCTGGAGATTCTCGGCCCGATGCCGCAGCGTGTGCCGCTCGAAACGCAGGTGCTCGTCAGCGAAGCGCAGCCAGATCACCTTCGCCTGTGGCTCCGCTACCACAACGATGCCAACTCTACCAACGAAGCCTACCTACTCATCCCGCGCAACGGACATGAGAAACGTCCGGCAGTCGTCGCGCTTCATGCCACCAGCGCGAACAACATGCGCGATCCCGTCGGCCTTTCAGGCAAGGAAACCAATCAGTACGCGCTGCATCTCGTGAAGCGCGGATACGTCTGCATCGTGCCGAAAAATTATCTGTGGAGCGTCGGCGGGAAAACGTACCAGCAGGCCGCGGACGATCTGCTCAAGCGCGGCGAATTCAAAACGGGCCTCGCGAAAATGATCTGGGACGCGATGCGCGCGGTGGACGTTCTCGAGTCGCGCGAGGAGGTCGATCCCAAGCGCATCGGCGCGATCGGCCACAGCCTCGGCGGAAAGGAAGCCATCTACCTCGCTGCGTTCGACGAGCGCATCGCCGCGACGATCAGCTGTGAAGGCGGCGTGGCCTTAAGCTTCGGAAACTGGGACGCCGACTGGTATCTCGGCAAGCAAATTCGCCCGGGATTTCCGCACGATAATCACGAAGTCGTTTCGCTCATCGGGCCGCGCGGCTTTCTGCTCATCGGCGGTGAAAGCGCCGACGGCGCGAAAAGCTGGCCGTACATCGAAGCGAATCTGCCGGTGTGGAAGTTGTACGGCGCGGAGGATCGTCTGGGACTTTTGCGTCACACCGACGGGCACCTTTTTCCCAAGCCCGGCAAAGATCGTGATCGCGTGTATGAATGGCTCGACGAACAGCTTGGGATGAAGCGATGAAAGCAGCTGTCGTTCAGTTTCTCGCCGCCCACTTCAACTTTGCGAGTTGAATGCCTTTGAGATCCGCGCGGAGAAACGCGATGTACCGTTGGCCGTCGCGCTGAAATATTTCCGGCGCGGCGACATCAAGTTTGCTGAGCAGATGGCCTTCGTCATGATCGACTCCAAAGTCGAGCGGATCGCGCGAATGGTACACGCGCGTCGCCGCTTCCGAGCCATATTTCTGCGTGCGGAACAGGTAGAAATCTGAATCAATCTGCACAACAAACGGGCACTCCGCTGAGAACGGTCCATCGCCCGCTTCGCCTCCAGCGGCGACGGTTTTCGGCTCGCTCCACTGCGAAAAATCTTTCGACGTTCGGCAGAAGACGGCGCCTTTCCTGTCGGGATACGCGGTGTAGTAGCAATGCCAAAGCTCGCCAATGCGAATCACCATCGGATCGCGCGTGTTCGTGTCGAGGCCTTGTGAAAACATTCCCGTCTTGCCGTTCGGAAAGATGCGACGATTGAAAACTTTTCCGTCGCCGCTGATGGCGAGGCAAATGTTTTCCCAGTCGCCGTAGAACATGAAGAACTGATCGGCTTCGCGCACAACGAACGGCGCCTGCAGCCCGCCTTGGGTTTCGCCAAGCGTTGGATCGGCCTGCATGAAGATGCCTTGCGGCTTCCAGTCGGTGTCGGTGAGATTCTTTCCCTCCCAACGAAACAGCAACCGCGTCTTGCCCGGCGTCTTCGTGGCGCGGATGCACGAGCAGAGTTGCCAGCTCTTATCCGCCGCCTGCCAGATCGCGAAGTCCACGGGTTGCTGCTTTTCGCTGGTGAGTGCGCCGAGGTCTGGGCTGTGCGCGATCGTCCACGGTTGGCCGTCAAGCTGCGGCATCAGCTGCGCGTGCGCCGCGGGCGCGATCGCAAGCGCGAAGCAGATCAATAACGATCGCATTACTTCGCCGCGAGCGCTGCTTCGACAGCCGAGATGAGCTCCTGATCGTCCGGCTTCACTTTGCTTTCGAAGTGCTCGATCAGCTTCCCGTCGCGCCCGACGAGAAACTTGTTGAAGTTCCAACCCACTTCGCCCTTCTCATCCGTCAGCTGCTTGTACAGCGGATGAATGTCGTCGCCTTTCACGCTGATCTTGCTCATCATCGGAAATGTGACGTTGTATTTGCTCGTGCAGAATTCTTTAATCTGCTCATTGGTGCCGGGCTCCTGGCCTTTGAAATTGTTCGCGGGAACACCGACGAGCACGAAGCCCTGATCTTTGTATTTCTCATAGAGACTTTGAAGGCCGTCATACTGCTTCGTGAAGCCGCACTTGCTGGCGACGTTGACGAACATCACGACTTTGCCCTTGTTCTGCGCGAGGTCGTAGTCTTTGCCGTCGATGTCTTTGAGGGTGTAACTCAGGAGGCCGGCGGGTTGTGAGGTCGAATCAGCCGCGATCGCGAAGGCGGCGACGATGGCGATAACGATAAAAGGAAGAATGTTTCGCATGGCGGAAGTATAGCCGATTGATCGGCAGAGAATGCGCGCGATAATGCGGCGATCATGAAATACATTCCCGCCCTTGCGGCGATTGCGTGTTTGCTGGTTGGAATCACGATCAACGCCGCCAAACCCGCGAAAAACGCGGGGAAACAGAAGGCTGCAAAAGCTGCTGCCAAGCCGGCGACGGTGCCGTCCGATCGTCTTTTTGCAGCGCGTCTGACAGCGGAGGAAGGCTATCACACCGCGCCGTCCGCGGCGGAGACGAAAGACGGCGTTGTGCACGTCGCGTGGGTGCAGTACGTCGAAGGGCAGGGCGATCAGGTTGTCATTCGCGATCAGGTTCGCACGGAGCCTCGCGGCGGGCTGACGAAACAAATCACACTCACCTCAGGCCCCGGTCAATACATTCGCCCCGTGCTCGCGGCGGCGGGTGACCAGATGTGGTGTCTCTGGACCGAAACGCAGGAGGAGAATCGCTCGATCATTTGGTTCAGCCATTTCGACAAGGGCCAGTGGTCGAAGGCGACGCGGTTGCTGCCGAATGAGAAAGTTCCACATCAGAATCCGGAGATCGCGGCGAGCGCGGATGGCAAAGTCGCGATCGTCTATCAAGTTCACAACGGCAAAGACTACGACATCCATCTGCAGCGCTGGGATGCCGCCAAATGGAGCGACGCAAAAGCGCTCACGAGCGACGCGGCGAACGATTGGGACGCGGCGGCGACGTTCGATGCGAAGGGAAAACTTCACGTCGCATATAGCGCGTTTAACGATGGCGATTACGACGTCTTCGTCACTTCGCCGGATGATTCGAATTCCAAACCGCGGCGCATCTCCGCGCGCGGCGAGTACGACATGCACCCCTGGCTCGCGGCGGCGCCGGATGGAAGCGTGTGGCTGAGCTGGGACGTCGTGCGCATCAAAAACCACGGCTTTTCCGGCGGAACGACGATCACCGGCGCCAACAAACAGCGCGACGCAGCCGACACTGACGAAGGCAACACCAATCACTGGGCGGGAATTGAAGTGCGCGTGCTCGACGGCGACACGGTGCGCGTGCCGGGAAATCCGCGCGAGCAGATCGTCGCGCCGCAGGGTTACATGATCGCACATCGCGGGCTCGGGAAGATTGCCGTCTCGAACAACGGCGAGCCTTGGATTGTGTATCGCGCGCTGATGCGGCCGATCGCGGCTTGGTCGCCGAATAATCGCGACGGTTACTTATGGGAATTGCAGGCGCGTCCCTTCCGCGAAGGCGCGTGGCAGAATGCGATCGTCTTCAACGAAAGCGACGGCTATCTTGAGGAACCGGCGCTTGCGAACAGCCCGGGCGGGATCAAAGTCGCCTACACGTCCGAGCATCGGCACTCGTCAGCGAGAAACGTCGCATACGTGACGAAGAAAGACGACGCGCCGCCCGTCGATGCAGCAACGACGCAACCGATCGAAGCTGCGTACAACCATCATCACGATTTCGACGGCTACGTCGGCTGGCACGGCGATGTGTATCTCACGAGCCTGCCGAATCTCATGCCTTCGGCGATCGAGCTTGCGAAACTTCCGGCTGAGGAAAAGCCGCAGGACCGAAAGGTCGTCGAGCGCACGCCGAAAGATGCTGCGGATTATTCCGTCAAAGCCGGCGACAAGAATTTCAATCTGCTCTTCGGCGATCTGCATCGCCACTCGAACATCTCGCGCTGCTCAGTCGGCAATGAGCCAAACCCGGATGATCTGTATCGCTATGGCATCGACATCGACATGTACGATTTCCTGGCGCTCTCCGATCACTCGGAATACACGACGGATTATTACTGGTGGCGGCAGCAGAAGGTCGCGGATTTGTACAACATCCCCGGCGTGATCAGCATGCTTTACAACAGCGAATGGTCGATGCCGTTTCCGCAAGGTCACACCAACACCGTGTTCGCGACGCGGCGCAATTGGAAAATGAACGGCAAAGTCGGCGCGACCGCGAAGCTCACTGGCGGCTGGGAATTCCTTCGCCGCGGCGGATACAAAGCAATCACCATCCCGCACACGCCCGCCGATCCCGGCATGGGCACAACCTGGCCGAGCTACGACCCCGAGTACATGCGGCTGGTAGAAATTTTCCAGGCCTGCCGCGGAAGTTATGAATACGAAGGCTGCCCGCGCCAGCACGGCCAGGCGAAGAACAAAGCCGGCTTCTATTGGAAAGCTTTGGAGAAGGGCTACCGCGTCGGCATCATCTGCTCGAGCGATCACGGCTACGGCGCCGCGTACGCGTGTGTCTACGCGCCGGAAAATTCGCGCGAAGCAATTTGGCAAGCCCTCTACGATCGCCGCACGTACGGTTCAACGACGTACGGCTTAGTGCTCGACGTTCGCAGCGGCGCACACTGGATGGGCGAAGAGTTCAGCAGCAGCTCGCCGCCATCGATCGACGTCTTCACGCGCGGCTCCGTCCCGATCCGCAGCGTAGAAATCATCGGCCGCTCAAAGATTCTTCACACCGAAGGCAGCATCGAAAAACCGCTAAACACGAAAGAGCATCGGCTGACATGGACGGATCCCGAGTGGTCGCAGCTCAAAGGTGAGCAGTGGTACTACGTGCGAGTGATTCAGACGGACGATGAAATGGCGTGGAGCAGTCCGATGTGGGTGACGAAGCAGTGACCTTCGTATAGAATCTCCAACAGGTAATTTACTGCGAATTGAGTGCATATGGTTAAGCTGCAAAACATTCGTTCTCTGTCGGAGTTCCAGCGCAATACGAAGTCTCACCTGCGCCGCTTGAAATCAACGGGCCAGCCGGAAGTTCTGACGGTCAACGGCAAAGCAGAACTTGTCGTACAAGATGCCGCGTCGTACCAAAAACTTCTCGACTCGGTTGACGCGATTGAGCACGCTAAGACCGGCATCCGCCAAGCCGATCGCGGCGAGGGCCGTCCGATGCGCGCGGCTCTCGCCGCCATCGGAAAGCGTCACGGCATTCGGCTCGCCAAATGATTTACGATGTCCTCCTCACTCCCGAAGCCGAGGACAACATCGCGGAAGCATTTGCTTACATCCATGCACGTTCGCCACTGAACGCGGAACGCTGGCTGCGTGAATTGTATAAGACCGTTCGAACGCTCGAGCCCCGGCCGCTGCGGCAGAGCACGGGAATCCGATTATGTCGGCGAAGAATTGGAGCAGTACATCTTCAAGTCATACCGCATCATTTTTCGAATCGAACAAGACGAAAAGATCGTTCGTGTGGTTCACGTTCGACATTCCGCCAGGCGGGCCATCGGTGAGCCGCCGGGCGAAGACGACTAACTACTTCTCCACCTCTGGCGCCGTCTTCATCACCTGGGCGATCATCCGATCGTCCGCGTCCGTCCAGCGCAAATCTCGTCGGGCGTACACCGCTTGCATCACTGCGCGCACCTTGTCCGCTTTGTACGGCTCCATCCCCTTGTCCGTCCAAAAAGTGAAGCTCGGGATAAACCGCGGCGGGATGGTGCTGCCGGCGAGGGTGCTGCAGAAGCCGATGTAGCTGCCGGGCATGAGACGCGTCCCGATGGCGGTCTTCGCGTGGTCGCCGACTACGCTGCCGAAGAATTGGCGGCCGGTGGGTTGCTCGTGGCCGGCGTATTGGATGCGCACTTCGCCGTAGGTGCTCTTCAGATTTCCGGTCTGCGTGCCGGCGCCGAAGTTGACCCACTTGCCGACGTAGCTGTGGCCGAGGAATCCGTCGTGGGATTTGTTCGAGTGGCCGAGCATGATCGTGTTGACGATCTCGCCGCCGATCTTGCACAGGCGGCCGATGGTCGTGCCGTCTTTGATGATCGACAGCGCGCGAATCTGTGTGTGCGGGCCGATGTAGCATGGGCCTTGGATGACACTGTTCGCGCCGACGCTCACGCCTTCGGCGAGCACGATCGAGCCAAGGGACGCATCGAGCACGACGCCTGAGCAGATGTTCACGTCCTTGCCGATCCACACGTCGTCTTCGTTGACGAGATAAAACGGCCCCGCGAGCTTCGGCTTCTTCGCGACTTTGAGCAGCTGCGTGGAATCCTCAATCAGCGATTCTTCGTTCCATGAAATCAAATCCGCGAGCGACTCGGCGAGGCGGCTGCCGATCTCCATCTTCGGAAGCTCGAGCAGGTCGGTCCATCGCTGCGTGCGCTGCATGACGTCATCGACTGAAATGCCCGCGCGGTTTTTCACATACGCGAGGCGCACCAGATTCGGCTCGTCCATGACGACGCCTTCTTCTGGCGGCGGCTCGATCGTGCGGAAGAAAAGCGTCCGACCGTTCACGAGCAGCGCCGGCTCGTCATTGATCGGCTCATTGACGGTCGCGGGAATTTTCAATTGCGGGATGACGCGCACTTTGCAGAAGTCGACGAGCTCCGGCCGAACCCAAAACGAAACCCGCGTCGCGCCGAGATAGCGGATTTGTTTGTCGAGCAATGTCGACATGCCGGTCGAGAGCATGAACACCGGCCGGTTCAGACAAAGCGGCGCGAACACCGACCATCGATTGCTCTCGAAGATCACCACGTGCATGGATGCGTATCATAAAGCAAAATTTGAGATTTCAATCGATGATGCGCAAATCGTCACAGAAGAAATTCATCCTCCGTCGGCGTGGCCTGCTTTAGCAGGCCATCGGCATTCATGAGCACATGACCCGCTAAAGCGGGCCACGCCGATGGAGGACGATCGTTGCGGTTCGTTAACGGTGTCAATCGGTGCTCCATCCAACAATTCTTCTTCTGCTCGGTCATCGAAGTAAAACAACTTTTCCGCGGACAGCGGAGTTTCACGTCGGTAGGGTGTCCGTGTGTCTGTCGCGCGGAGACGCGAGTTCTTTGAAAACTGAATATGCGAATCAAACCCAAACGGCGGTTTGGATGGCCGCGGCGGTTGCGGCGAAGCTTCGATCGACGCTCATCGCGCAGTCGATTGTGCAAAACGAACCCAAAAACCTTCGCAGCGAGTCATCGCGAGCGTTTTTCGCGCTAGAAGGCGGTTGTTCGTACCGCAATCGAATTTTCTCATTCTTTAACAGACGTTTTCGTTGGGGTGACGGTAACCGTAAGCCGCTTGCCGGTCATCGGACCGTCGCTTGTGTAGCTGTCGAGTTCAACCTCTTCTGACGCCCCGTTCGACGTGATGAGCAAGTTGAAAGCACCCTCGCCCCTCGGCCGAATCCTCCGACTCGCGGTTGCACCACTGGCGATGGAACCAAAATCGTATTTGTTCCCGTCCGGATCGACCGCTACTGCGGCGTCAATCGTCATGCCAGTCTGGTTGATGACCCGCACGTGAGAGCGCTCCGCAAGGTTCATGTAAAATCCTGCGAGCGGAAAGTTGGCGACCAGTAAGATGGCGGCGAGAAGAATCATCAGCAGTTGACGTCGAAGATTCTTTGGTCGGCGCAGCACGGTGACTAAATGAATCAGCAGGCAGATCGAACCGATGGCAAAGAAGATCAGGCCACCGATAACAATGATGATGCCGAACGCTTCGAAGGCTTTGGAAAATGTCAGCAGCCACAGCGCGATGTCGACCGTGCCGAGCAACATCGGAATCAGCGCGGCGAGCAACGCAACGTACAACGCGGCTTTCGAAGGTGGCTTTGAGACGGAATCGGTCGTGGTGCGATAATCCAAGACTGGCGAAGCTGACGGCGGCTCGATCATTTTTGTGGCCGAAGAAATTTCGTCAGCGTGACCTGATTTCCCGCGTCGTTGTAGGTGACTTCGTCGACCATGCCTCTGGCCATGAGCATCCCAAACCCGCCGTGGCGGAGGCCGAGCTTCTCGCGGATTTCCATGTGAGCTGTTGGGTCGTCAGCATTGGCGGCATGGGGAAGTTTGCTGCGGTCGAAGCCGGGGCCTTCGTCGGTAATGATGAACTTCACGTAGTCGTCGGTCAGCTCGTAGGTGATTCGCACGGGCAGCTCGGGCCGACGCTTGTTGCCCCACTCGGCAGCGTTTTCGATCATCTCGAAAACCGCGTAGCGAATCTTCTCGATCTGGTCTTCACTGAGCGGCGTTTGAACGAAAAGCTCGCTGAGCAAATCGTTCAGCTGCTCGCGAGCGCGCTGATCGCTTTGCATCTGAAGATCGACCGACGTGTGCGTGCGACTTTGTGCGACGGCTTTGCCGTGCTCGACGGCGTGGCGGATCTCTTCCACCAGCAAAGCAGCGTCGAAGGGCTTGGTGAGATAGCGATTCGCGCCGACGCGGTAGCCGGAACGAATCGACTCCGCATCCGTGAGCGCGGTGAGCATGATGATCGGAATCAGGTTCGTCTCACGTTTGAGCTTGAGACGTTTACAGACTTCGAAGCCGTTGATGCCTGGCAGCATGATGTCGAGGACAATCGCGTCCGGCCGGCGCTCAGCAACGCGATCCAAAGCCTGCTCACCGTCGTGTGCAATGGCGACATCGTAACCCTCAAGCCGCAGCAAATCGCCGAGCAGGCTGGCGAGACTCACATCATCTTCAACGACAAGAATGCGCGGCGTCTCGCTCACGCGAACGATTGTGTCCGGAGCGGCTGTACTGAGCAAAGGAATTCAGCGATTATTTGGCGGCAGTGGCGACGGCGGGGTTCGCGGGTGAGCCGATGAGCGAGGCGAGCACTTCGCGGCAGAACTCGTGGGTGACGCGTTTGGGATCGGTGTTGTCGTCGAAGGCGCCGCGATAGCTCACGACGCCTCGCGAATCGATCACCACGAACTGCGGGGTGTTGGCTGCGGAGAACATATCCGCGACGCGTCCGCGGTCGTCGATGAGCGTGGGAAAGTTTCGTTCGGTGAGCCGCGCGTCCACACGAACTTCAGCAGGATCGACAGGTGTCGAGGAAACGTTGACTGCGATGAACTGCACGCGCGGGTCAGCGGAGTACTGACGTGCGAGCGATGCGACGCGAGCGCTGTAGTCGTTTGTCTTTGGGCAGCGAGTCGAGCCAAAGCAAAGGACGATAGTCTTGCCACTGAAGTCTGAGAGTTGAACGTTTGCCCCGTCGGTGTTGGGAAGCGTGAACTGCGGCGCGTCGACACCGACTTCGGCGAAGGGGATGGGCTCGGCGAAGAAAGTGCCGGCGATCAATGCACAGAAGCACAAGCCGAGTACGAGCAGGGCTGAGCACAGACCGAGTTGCGCTTTTCGACGTGCCGAAAGCATGGAGAGCGTACCTTCCGTGGCAGCCAATATGTTTAAACCAGTCGGATGTAGGCCAAAACCGATCACACGAATCGGTGCCCTTCGGCCTTCATTACGAAATATACCCCGGGAAGTTCGAGGGGCAAATTAATTGTGCGGCTTTATAAGTGCCGCGGAATTCAGCAGTTGCAGTCCGAATTCCAGCAGTTCCAGCCTCGGGACGGGCACATTTCGTTCCTGCGCGGCCCGAAGTGGACGCGTGAAAATGGCGTCGATTTCCATCGGTCGGCCGGCCTGGCGGTCAAGGTGGGTGCTGGTCCGATAGGCGCCGACGCCACGGGTTTTATCGATCTGACGGGCGGCGCAATCGGCGGAAAGTTCGATGCCGTGTGCTTTCGCGATGGCGATCACTTCGGTCATCAGCGCCTCGACAACGCTTGTCAGCTGAGGCGTGGCGATCAGTCGGTCGGTCGTCGCATCGAGCAGAGCGCCCAGGCCGTTGAAGGGGGTGTTCCAGACGAGTTTCTCCCAGCGGGCGTGCATGAGATTTTCGACGGCGCGGCATTTCACGTTCGCGCGCTCGAAGAGTTTGGCGATATCGGTGATGCGCTGCATGGAGCGAGAGGCGAATTCGCCGACGCCGATCGCGCCGTGGTCGAGGTGACTAATTTCGCCAGGCGCGACGCGGTTGATGCAGACAAACGCGAGGCCGCCGACTATGCGCGAGGGGCCGAAAAGGTCGGCGAGTTGTTGTTCGTTACCTAATCCGTTCTGAAGCGTGAGGATAGTCGTCGCCTCGTGCAGCAGCGGAGTGATGAGCGGCTGATAAAGCGCGTTGTCAGTCGCCTTGAGCGCGACGATGACGAGGTCGACCTTTGGCATCTCGCGCACGTCTTTGTAAATGTTGAGTCGCGAAGGCGCAAGCGTGAAGTCGCCGTCGAGGCTGCGAATGACGAGGCCGCGCTCACGGACAACGTCGTAGTCGCTGCGCACGAGGAAGTGCACGTCGAGGCCGGACTGCACGAGGCGTGCGCCGTAGTAACCGCCCACCGCCCCGGCTCCGATGATCGCGACTTTTGGACGAACCAAGTCCATTTGATGGATGATAAACAGATCGTTGCGCACGTCGAAGAAGCGGGAACGGATCGTTCGTATAATGTACGGATGTCGTTGTCGCTGCCTGTTCACGGCCGGGGGACTGCTGCGAATCCCCGAAATCGTTTTGAGACGATCGATGTCGTGCTCGATCCGGATGGCGATGCGCCGGACGATCGGCCGATTGCGACGACGTATCTTCGCGATACGTCACGCACCATCATCGCGCACAACGACAGCCCTGACGTCGGCTTCGAGTGGAGCATCAACCCGTATCGCGGCTGCGAGCACGGATGCATTTACTGCTACGCGCGGCCCACGCATGAGTACCTGAGCTTCTCTGCGGGGCTCGACTTTGAGACGAAAATCCTTGTCAAAGAAAACGCGGCGCAGCTGCTTCGGGAGGCGATCGCTTCACCGAAGTGGCAGGGCCAATCGCTCGCGATCAGCGGCGTGACCGACTGCTATCAACCGATCGAGCGCAAGCTCGGAATTACTCGCGCGTGCCTCGAAGTGCTCGCGGAGTTTCGCAATCCCGCAAGCGTGATCACCAAGAATCATCTGGTGACGCGCGACGCGGATTTGCTCGGCGAGCTCGCGAAACACAACGCGAGCGCCGCGTTTCTGTCGATCACGACGCTCGACGCCGATCTGCAGCGCGTGATGGAACCGCGCGCGTCGACGCCGAAGCGGCGGCTCGATGCAGTTCGTGAATTGACGGATGCGGGCGTGCCGGTCGGGGTGATGGTCGCGCCGGTGATTCCCGGGCTCACGGATCACGAGATTCCACAGATCCTTCAAGCCGCCGCCGACGCGGGCGCGCGCACGGCGGCGTATGTTCCGTTGCGATTGCCGTTCGCCGTCAAAGATCTTTTTCAAACCTGGCTGGAGCAGCACTTCCCCGACCGCAAGGACAAAGTCCTCAACCGCATCCGCGAGCTTCGCGGCGGAAAGCTCAACGACTCCAATTTCGTCTCGCGCATGCGCGGCGAAGGCGTCTGGGCGGAGCAACTGAAAAATGTCTTCGAAGTTGCAAGACGCCGCGCGGGACTCGACAAACCGTTTCCGAAAATCTCCAGCGAAGCGTTCAAACGCCCACCCAAGCCGCAGCTCGAATTGTTCTAGTCAAAAAGGGTCGTCTTCGGCGGCTCTTTGTGTTCGATCAGATGCGGGCCGTCGTTTCGCGGGCTGTTGACGACCGTCGACACCGGGAAGATTTCCATTTCGTCGGCGGGGTACGGCTTGAGAAGATCCGCAAGCGCTTCGGGTTTCAACTCGCCTTGATCGAGCCATCGCGCGTGCGCGCTCGGCGGAAGAATGACGGGCATGCGATTGTGTAGCTGCGCGACGAGCTCATTCGCATCTGTTGTGATGATCGTGCACGAGCGCATCTCGTTGCCTTTATCGTCCGACCAATCTTCCCACAGGCCAGCCAGCGCGAAAGTCTGCTGCAACTTGAGGCGGATGTAGTAGGGGACTTTGGTCTTGCCGTCGGAAAGTTTCTTCCACTCGTAAAAACCGTCGGCGGGCAGCAGACATCGCCGGCGGCGCAATGCGTTTTTGAAAGTGTTCTTTTCGGCGAGCGTCTCGGCGCGGGCGTTGCAAAGCTTGTTGCCGATGCTCGGATCCTTCGCCCATGACGGGATCAACCCCCAGTAGAGAAACTGGAGTTTGTTGGGCTGTTGATTGGTGATCGCGAGAACGGGCTGGCTTGGCGCAATGTTAAACCGTGGCGCGGTTTCGCGCGGAGATTCAGTAACCCACGGGAAGATTTCCGTAAGCTGGGCGAGGCGGATGAGCGTGTATCGGCCGCACATGAGTCAAACGATTCTAGCCGCGCGAGCAGTATTCGCGCCACATTTCGCGGTAGGCGTTTCCGACGGCGTCGGCGTAAGCGCGACCGTTCATGAGGTCGGAGTTCTGAAGCGTTTCGCGCATTGAGTTTCGCAGATGTGCAAGACGAGAGACGTCCGCGGCAAGGTTCGCTGCGAGTTGGATGTATTCGTCTTCGGTGGTCGCAGCGTGAATTGCTAAACCGCAAGCGGAGAGCAGGGAGGCGCCGACGCGCGAGACGTGCGTTTCGCCCGCGAGGGTGATAACGGGAACGCCCATCCAGAGAGATTCGCAGGTCGTCGTGGTGCCGTTATAGGGGAACGTGTCGAGGGCGATGTCGATTTGGCTGTAAGCGCTGAGGTGCGATTGCTGGTTCGATTCGCGCGGGAGAATCGTGACGCGACGTTCGGATAGCCCGTGCGATGCCATGCGCTGCATAGCATCCGCGCGATCTGCGTCGTTGAGGTGGTAGCGCGATTTAATCAGCAGGCGCGAGCTGGGAACGGCATCAAGAACGCGCGCCCAGATGCGGATGATTTCCGGCGATACCTTCGCGAAGTAGTTGAACGAGCCAAAGGTGATGAACTTATTCGTCAGCGCCGGAAGCGGCGCGACTGGCGGCGCATCGGGCGGCGAGAAGCATAAGAAACATCGCGGAAGACGAACGAGTTTTTCGGTGCAGAACGCATCCGTCATTCCCGGTGGATCGCTGATTGCGTCGACGAGGCGATAATCAATCGCACCCAGGCCCGTCGTGTCGGGATAGCCGATGCATGTCACCTGCAGCGGCGCCGGCTTCCTCGCGAATGCAAGCAAGCGGTTGTTGATCGTGTGGCTGGCGAGGTCGACGAGGATGTCGATTCTTTCTGTGCGAATCAGCTCATCCAATTGCGCGTCATTAAGATTTGTGATCGAGTGCCACGCGCTCGCGTGCTTTGAAAGCTTCTCGCTCGTCAAATCAAAACGACTCGCGGCGGAGAAACACACGACCTCGAATTGCGAACGGTCGAGATTCTCGATCAGTGGCAGCAGGAATCGCCCAACCGGCTGATCCATCAGCTCCGGCGAAACATAGCCGATGCGAAGCTTTCGATCCGGCGAGCGATCGTTCGGGTGACTCGTGCGGACCGGTAGATTCGCGGTGTGCCGTCGCGCCCACTCGCGATGCTCGTCACAAATTTCCTGAGGCGAATGCGTCGTCGTCAGGTGCATCGCGTAAAGCAACAGGCTGTGAACCGCGTGAAGCGATGGATTGATGCGAAGCGCGTCGCGATGTTTTTCGATGGCTTCGTCGCAGCGCCCTAATGCCTGCAGCGTAAGGCCAAGGTTGCTGTGGGCCTGCGCGAAGTTCGGATCAAGCTCAATCGCGCGGCGATGCATCGCGACGGCATCGTGGAGACACCCGAGGTGGACCAGGACGTTTCCGAGCTGCGTGTAGGTTAATGGGAAATTCCCGGCTTCAATGGCACGCTCGTAGTACGGAACGGCTTCGTCCAGCCGGTCAAGCGCGACTAAAGCTTCGGCGAGATTGTGATGAAATTTGGGCTCCTGCGGCGCGAGCTGCACGGCGCGGCCAAGCAGTTCGGCGGCGGGGTCGAGATGCTTGAGCGTTAGCGCGATCATGCCGAGGCAATTCAGCGCGTCCGGAAAATTCGGATCGATCGCGAGAACCTGACGGCAGATGGATTCGGCTTCGGTGAAGTCGTTGGCGGCGAAGTGCTGCCAGGCGAGGTCGATCGCTTGCTTGAGGGTGAGCTCAGGCACGAGTGCACCAGGTTCGCCACATTGAGCGGAAGGCGTTGTACATGTCGCGCGCGTAGCCTTGCGCGTCCATGAGAGGCGAGGCAAGCATTCGCTCGCGCGCGGTGGCGCGGAACACTTTTAGACGCTCGCGATCGTTTGCCAAGTCGCGAGCGAGTTCGATGTACTTATCGACAGACTGCGCAATGAGATTCGGCGCGCCGCCAGCGTTGAGAAGGCTGACACCAACTCGCGAGACGTGCGTGTCACCGGCGAGCGTGATCACGGGCACGCCCATCCACAGTGCTTCGCACGTCGTGGTCGTGCCATGATAGGGGAAGGTGTCGAGCGCGATGTCGATCGTTCGATAAGTCGCCAGATGCATCGCGGGGTTGGGCTCGCGCCGGAGGATCGTCACGCGGTCGCGCGGCAGCTTAACCGCGACCAGCGTTTCAAATGCATCCTCGCGCGTCGCGATGTCTTCGAGGTGACGCGACTTTATTACCAGTTGCGAATTAGGGATGGCCTCGAGCACACGCCGCCAAATTTCGGCAATTTCGGGCGAAATTTTGGCGAAATAGTTGAACGAGCCGAAGGTGACGCGGCCATTTTCCTCGGCCGGCAGAGGTGCGATCGGCGGCGAATTGTCGGGCGCTGCGAAGCACAAAAAACATCGCGGCAGGCGCACGAGCTTCTCCGTGTGCCGCGAATCAGTCTCGCCAATCGGGTCCGCCCACTCATCAGTGATTCGATAATCAACTGCTTCGAGCCCCGTCGTGTTTGGGTAACCGAGATAGGTCACCTGCACCGGCGCGGGCTTGCGTGCGAAAGTCAGCAGGACGTTTCCGGAAGTGTGTCCTGAAAGATCGACAAGAATGTCGACCGATTCCTTCACCACAAGCGCGGCGAGCTGCTCATCATTTAGATGTGCCGTTTGATGCCATCCGCTCGCGTGCTTGCGCAGCTCAAGCGTTGTCTGGTCTTCGTTGGCCGCACCGGAGAAGCCGATGAAGTCAAACTGCTCCGCATCGCGGAGTTGAAACAGCGGCAGCATGAATCGACCGACAGGATGATTGATCAAATCGGCAGAGACAAAACCGATGCGTAGTTTCCGTTCGGGGTTTCGGACATTCAGATGATCGCGTTTCACTGGAACGTGCGCGGCGTGCTGTTTCGCCCATTGGCGATGCGCTTCAAAAACTTTTTCCGGAGAAGCGTCGCGGGTGTAGTGCATTGCGTACAGGGCATTGCTGTGCGGACCCTTCAACGTTGGGTCGAGCCGGAGCGACTCCTGAAACTGTTCAATCGCTTCCGCGACTTTGCCATGTCCTTGCAGCGCGACGCCGAAGTTGCAGCGAATCTTTGCAGAATCCGGCTCAAGCGCGACGGCGTTGCGGTGCGCCTCGATCGCTTCGCGCCCACGGCCGATGTGCAGCAGCACGTTGCCCATGTGGCTCCAGCTCTGCGGATAGTTTCCGAGTTCGATAGCGCGGCAATAGGAAGCGATCGCCTCATTGTGCTTTCCACTTGCCGCGAGTGTTTCAGCGAGGTTGTGATAAAACTTTCCCTCCTGTGGAACGAGCTCGATTGACCGCGTCAGCAGTTGAATCGCGAGGTCATAGCGCTGCACAGCGTGAGCAATTAAGCCGAGCATTTGCACCGCGTCCGGGTAATTTGGATTCACCTGAAGTATCTGACGACAGATCGATTCCGCTTCCTGCAAACGCCCGGCCTCGTAGCGTTGCCATGCGAGGTCGAGGGCTTGTTCGAAAGTGATCTGCGTCATGAGGTCGGGCTTGGCTCGCTCGGATTTTGCGGGGGAAGGGCGGGTGTGTCTATGGTTGTGTCGGCGGCGGGACCGGAGGCTGAAGCCTCGGGCTTCGCCGGAGGAAATTTCGCGCGGCGCTTTCTTGGAGGACGTCGTCCGGATTTTACGTCTTCTTCAAGCTGCGATTTTCTTCGCAGAATGTGATGGTAGTGCTGCGCGAAGCGATGCGCCTCGTCCCGAATGTATTGCAGCATGCGCAGGCCGGCGTTATTTCGCGGAAGGCGCAGTGGCTCGGTACGCGCTTGCACGTAGACTAGCTCTTCCTTCTTCGCGAGGCTGATGACCATTGGCGGTTTGACGTCCATGGTTTTGAAAACGTCCATCGCCGCGTGCAGCTGACCGAGTCCGCCGTCGATGAGGATGATGTCGGGATACAATTCGTTGTTCGCGCCCGCCTCGCGATAGCGCCGCGAGACGACTTCCTGGATGCTCAGATAATCGTTGTTCCCCTGCTGATGTTTGATCTTGAATCGGCGGTACTGATCTTTGAAGGGCATGCCGTCGATGAAGGAGACTTTCGAGCCGACCATCTCGCCGCCCTGAAGATGCGCGATGTCAATGCCTTCGATGATCCGCGGCTGCTCGGGCATTTGCAGTGCGGTTTGAAGCGCTGTCACGCCTTCCTTCGGATCGATGACAAAGGCTTCCGGCTGCCAGAACTTCTGCTCGCCTTTCGTCGCGCGCTTGTTGAGGCCCTGCAGCGCCTTGATCTCGTCGCGCAGCTTCGCGGCGCGCTCGAAGTTCATGTCCTTGCTGGCTTCGAGCATGTCTTTTTCCATCTCGAGAAGGATCTGCTTGTGATCGCCTTCGAGGAATCGCAGCAACCGTTTGATGTCTTCAGCGTACGAGTCTTTTGAAATCTTCGCGGCGCAGGGCGCGGTGCACTGGTTGATCGCGTGCAGAAGGCACGGCCGAAAGAACCGCCGGCTGTCGTCGCCTTCCTGAATTTCGAGATGACACGTGCGAAACTGAAACGCCTTCTGCAGCATCGTTACCGCTTCTTTGAGCTGATAGACGCTGGTGAACGGGCCATACAGTTTCACGCCTTTTTCGCGCGGCTCGCGGGTGACGTAGATGCCGGGAAAATCGTCGTCGAGCGTCACCATCAGATATGGGAAGGTTTTGTCATCGAGCAGCCGCGCGTTGAACTTCGGCTGGATGTCTTTGATCAGCCGATTTTCCGCGAGCAGCGCTTCGACTTCCGATTCCGTTTGGATGAAATCGAAGTCAACAACCACATCCCGCAGCGGCGCTTTCTTGAAATCGAGTTTCGTGGCGGGTTGAAAATAGCTCGCGACACGTTCGCGCAGGGAGGCCGACTTGCCGATGTAAATCACGCGGCCCTTGCTGTCCTTCATCAGGTAAACGCCGGGCGCTTTCGGCAATCCGTGGGCCTTGGCGAGCAGTCGTTCGAGACGATCGTCCATGATCATTGATCATAGGATGGCAGCACATCGCGTATCGGTTCGGGGAAAG
>JADMIO011014760.1_pt1 | contig 24202 bp, 14 predicted proteins | sample 8958161 | NCBI WGS metagenome assembly JADMIO01 (sample SAMN16585339, study PRJNA669376) | soil metagenome | isolation source: Crop rotation soil | place: USA: Cullars Rotation, Alabama | collected 2011
CGCGACTTGAGCCGCGCGCCGCCGCGCTCTGGCCCGTAAGGCAGAGGCTCGGCGACGACGTGAGGCGGCTAGAAAGACAGTCGGCCTCGCTGCGCGAGGCATCCGCGCAGCTCCCCCGGCTCAACGCGCAGGCCGGGCTGCTCGCGAAGGACTTGACGCGCGCCGACGGCGAGACCGGCCTCGTCCCGCTCGCCGCCTTCATACGCGCCGAGATGATTCAGAAGTTCATGCGCGAGAACGACGCCTACTGGCTCAAGCTCCGCGTGGTCGCCTCGGGCGGCAGCACGAAGGTCAGGTCGAACCCCTTCGCAGACCTCTTTAAAGGCGGCGGCCGCGTCTGGTACAGTGGCGCCTCGATCGTGGAATATCACCTCTACGACCGCCTCGGCCGTTCGCTTTTGTCCGACACGACCAACAGCTACGAGGAGTACAGGGAGGCCAGAGACGTTAAGAAGCTCGCCGACGACCGCGGCGAAGTCGACCAGCGTTAGCCGCCGCCCGCCCGACACGAACGGACTCGTGCCTTAAGCCCCGGAGGAACGAAGATGAGTGACAGCAACCCGCAGACGACCGCCGTGACGGAGGTCGCGGGCGTCGATGAAGAGTTCCCGGAAGGGAAGGTGTGGACGGTTGCGGAGGTCGCGAAGATGCGCGGGCAGCCGGCCGCGGCCTCGAACGGGAACGGCGCGGGAGCGCAGGCCGCGGCCCAGCTCGTGAGCGGGCGCTACGAGGGGGCGAACGCGGCGGGCGGCGCGGGCGGCGAGTTCCGTCTGGAGCTGCGCGTGGACGTGGACGGGGAGAAGAAGTCCGACATAGTCAGCGGCGACCTCTTCCAGGTGAGCGGCGGCGCGCCCGGCGAGGGCGGCGTCGTCCTCAGGCACAGGGACTCGTTCGTCATCCCGACGCCGCAGTTCCTCCCCGTGGCGGACGGCTTCGCCATCACCGGCGTCGCCACATACCACAAGAGGGATAAGGATTCCCGCGTCATCGTGGCGGTTCCGCACGCGCCGGTGGACGCGCCCATGCCGCCCGCGAAGGTCATCTTCTCAAGGAAGGGCGTCGTGGAGGACGCGTTCGAGTGCGCGTACGCGTCGCCCTTCTTCCGCAAGGTGGAGTATGAGTTGGACATTGTGGCGGGGACCGCGGCCTTCGACTTCTTCGACGCGGAGTTGCCGGGCGTGCCGCGGCGCAGGCTCACGGTCGTCACGCCCTACTCCGACGTGGGTGTCGAGCTGCGGCGGGCCGGCGTGTCGAACGTCGTCCCCGAAGACGGGGCCGCGCTGCTCGACGGGGACGACGCGAGGTGGAGCGACTCGGAGCTCTACGCCTCGATGCTCACGCAGTTCAGCCTGCTCGACGGGCCGGGGCAGCAAGACTTCGCGCGCGAGAAGCAGTGGAAGCTCTGGGTGCTCGTGGCGACCCGGCACGAGCATGACAGGATGCGCGGCATGATGTTCAACTCGAGCCAGGGCCGTCAGCGGCAGGGGTGCGCCGTCTTCTACGACCTCATCAAAGGCGACAAGCCCGAGGAGAAGCGCGCGGCCCTGCGCACGTACGTCCACGAGATGGGCCACTGCTTCAACCTCACCCACCCGTGGGAGAAGTCACACATCGACCCGCCGCCGAGCCAGTTTAACTCGCTCTCCTTCATGAACTACGTCGACATGTACCCGGGCGGGGAGGCGGCTTACTTTGAGAAGTTCGCCTTCGAGTTCGAAAGGGGCGAGCAGGAGTTCCTGCGCCACGCCTTCCGCGACGACATCATCATGGGCGGCAACTTCTTCGGCGCGAGCACGGAGGAGCTCGGGGCGCACAACTTCAACCGGCCGCTGTCGGACGACTCCGGGCTGGAGCTGGAGCTGGCCGCGCGCAGGAGCTTCGTGCTCTGCGAGCCGGTCGTCGTGGAGGTCAAGCTCCGCAGGAGGGGCCCGCGCCCCAAGAGCGTCTACAGCAGCATCCACCCGGACCGCGGCCTCGTGCAGCTCGCCATACGCAAGCCGGGCGGCGGCGTGGTCATGTACCGCCCGTTCGCCACGCGCTGCGTCGATACCAGGACCATCGAGCTCAACGACGCGCTCCCCTCGATCTACGCGAGCGCGTACATCGGCTACGGCAGGGACGGCTTCTACTTCGACCAGGCGGGCTTCTACCAGGTGGTCGCCGTCTACCGCTCGCCGGGCGGCGCGGAGGTCGTCTCGGAGCCCCTGACCTTGCGCGTGCGCAACCCGCTCGACGCGGCCGAGGAGGAGATAGCAGACCTCTACTACGGGCACGATCAGGGCGCGCTCTTCTACCTGCTCGGCTCCGACTCGGAGTTCCTGTCGTCGGGCAACAGGAGCCTCGACAACGTGCTGGACAAGTACCGCCACCACCCGCTCGCCGCCCACGCGCTCCTCGTCAAGGGAGTCAACGCGGGCCGCCGCTTCAAGGAAGTCACCGCCGCGAAGAGGCTCAGGGCGAGAGGCTCACGCCCGAAGGACAGCCGGGACCTACTCTCGAGCGTCGTGTACTCGGTGATAAAGGGCGCGGGGTTCTTCCAAAAGGTCTGGAACTCGGTGGGGGGCGGCACGGCGGCGGCCGCCGACGCCGCGGCCGCCGGGCCGCGGCTCGACAACCTCACGCTCAGCATGTGCGTGCGCCGGCTCGCCCGCGCGCAGAAGGATATGGGCGACAGGGGTGCGGCGAACGCCACGCTCGACGCAGCGCTCGACTACTTCCGCCGCAAGAAGCTGAAGGCGCACGTGCTCGGGCTCATCGAAGGTCAGTTGGCGAGGGAGAAGGGCTGAGGCGGCCTCGGTCGATCTCACTTCTTCGCGGCCGCGCGGTGGAGGAATCTGTACACGGGTTCTTTACCGAGCGCTGACGCTATCTTCCTCTTGAGCGCGTCGCGGTCGGCGCGCGCGTAGGCGCGGTCGAAGAAGTCCCACCCCTCGCGCTCGCGGCCCGCGTAGACGTAGCGCAGGAGTATGTCGAGCCGCTCCGACATGTACGCCGGGTTGTCCGGCTTCAGGGCCTCGATGTCTCCGTCAACCTTTCGCAGAGCGTAGTCGGGGAAGAGTCGGTTGGCGGGCAGGTACCTGCGCGCCTTAGCGTCGTACTTGAAGACTATCTCGGGGAGCGGCGTCTCCGCCATTGCCATATTCTCGAACATGTAGAAGGTGGTCACGGGCATGGAGAGTTCGTACGTGCCGTCGCTGTCGAGGTCGATGACGCTCAGCTCCTCGCGGCCGACCCCGTAGTCGTAGCTGTCGAAGACGACTCGCGGCCGAGGCGAGGACAGGTCCACGACCCAATGCCTTCCGCCGCGCGGGACTGTGAGCGAGACCGCGAGTTGTCGCGCGCCGCCGCCGAGGAAGGGGAACGCGCCGAAGTCCGTCGCGACGCCGACGCCCGACTCGACCCCGTCGAACTTCGCGACGACGCGGCCCTTCCGCTTGAGTACGACGTAGGCGGCGTCGAGCTCTTCGGGCGCGGAGTTATCCTCGCGCGGGTATGCGTACCTGACCGTCTTCTCGCGCCTCGAAACTTCGTAGCCGTTCAGCGCCAGAGGGCCTTCGCGCGCGAACGTGTCGGTGACGTCCTTCGGGCGCTCTTCTGGCTCTTCCGCGGCGGCGCGCGCGGGCTGAACTTCCGGCGTGGTCTGAACGTTCGGCGCGGGCCGGGGGACGGGCGCGCCCGCCGCGCCGCGACTCTCGGCGGCGCTCCCGCACCCCGCGAGCGCCGCGGAGAGTGTGACGGAGAGGGCGAGCGGGGCGAGACGTTCGAGCATGCGCGCGTTCAGGTCAAGGCCGGGGCGTGCCCGCCGGGAAGTCGTCCGTGCGGAAGGGCGACGCGGGCAGGCCCGCCCGGTTGTAAAGGTTGACTTCGGGGTTGTCGGCCCAGCCGTAGCGCACCGCGGCGGGGCGTTTCACTTCGGGCGAGGATACGATGACCGTCTCGCCTTCGATGGTCGCGTCGGCCCGGTGGAAGCGGCCGTCCTCGCCCGCGACGGCGAAGCCCTTGAGGGGCCCGCCGCCGCGTGCCTCGAGCCCGCCCTCCGCGTGGTCGAAGGAGAGCCGCGCGCGCGCGCCTTCGACCTTCATGCCCCTGTAGGCGGGGCCGGAGTATTCGAGCCTGCGGCCGTAGACTCGCGCGAGCGCCACGAGCGCGAGGCGCGTGCCGACGTCCTGCTTGTTCTTCGGGTGGATGTCTTTCGCCTCGCCGATGTCGATGGTGACGGCGAGGCCCGAGTTCTTCACGTTCTGCGAGACGTGAAGCTGCGCCTCGCGCAGCCGCGCCCACTCGGAATCGGCGGGCTCGTCGCGCCGCTCGAGGTAGTTCGCGAGCTGCACGACGAGGAAGGGGAACTCGCCCGCGCTCGTGAAGCGCTCGCGCCAGTCGCCTATGAGAGCCGCCATGACGCGCTCGTACTGCGGCGCGCGGCCCACGTTGGTCTCGCCCTGATACCAGATGGCCCCCTTGACGGCGAAGGGCAGGAGCGGCGCGATCATGCCGTTGTAACGAATCTCGGGGACGCTGAAGTCGTTCCCGCCCTGCCGCGGCGGCTGCGTCTTTATCTCGGCGAGCGCGACGCTCGCCTTATAGCTCCACTCGCCCGCGAGCGAGACGGGCGTCGCGCCCGCGTCGTCCGCCGGCGCGATCTTCATCAACTCGGGCTTGCCGTAGATGCCCCCGCCCACGCCGCCGTCGAGCACGCGGACGGCTATGGTGTTCGTGCCGGGCTTCAGGAGTTTCGCGTTGACGCGGTACGTGCGCGGCGCGTCCCACTGGCTCAGGCCGCCGACCGCGACGCCGTTGACGAAGGTCGTGTCCACGTCGTCAACGGGGCCGAGGCTGAGCGTGAGGTCTTTGCCCGCCCAGTCGGCCGGGAGCTCGAACGTGCGTCTGAACCACACGACGCCGTCGTAGCCGGGCAGCCCCGCGTCCTCCCAGTACTGCGGCAGCCGCATACGCTTCCACGAGGACGCGTCGAACGCGGGCTCGCCCCACGCGGGAGTCGCGGCCGAGCCGGGGTCGTTCTTCGCCCACCACTCCGCGAGCGCCGCGTCGAAATTCTCGGGCGGCCTCTTGGACTCGTCCCAGGCCCTCTGAAGGTCCCTGATCGCGGGCACGAACTCCGGCATCGTCGAAAGCTTCTCCGCGCTTACCCAGCCTTCGGCCGCGGTGCCGCCCCACGAAGTGTGTATGAGGCCGATGGGGACGTTCAGCTCCTTTTGCAGCCGACGCCCGAAGAAGTATGCGACCGCGGAGAAGCCGCCCCAGCCGCCCTCCGTGATGTTCTTCGGCGTGCAGACGAGCCAGCGCGCGTTGACCGTCGCGCGCGGGGTAGTCGCGGCGACCTTCGGGACTTGAAAGAGGCGCAGCCGCGGGTAGTCAGCGTGCGCGACTTCGTCCTCGGCGTCGTTGACCTGCGTGACGCCCATCTCCATGTTCGACTGCCCCGACGCGAGCCAGACGTCTCCGACCAGCACGTCGTTGAGCGTCACGTTCAGGGGGCCGCTGACCGTGAGCGTGAAGGGGCCGCCCGCGTCGAACGGGCCGAGCCGCGCCAGCCACTTCCCGCCCGCGTCGGCGACCGCCGAAGCCCGCTGGCCTCGCATCTCGACGGTGACGCGCGCGCCCGGCCTCGTCCAGCCCCAGACGGGGAAGCGCACGCCCCTTTGCAGGACCATGTGGTCGGTGAAGAGCGGGTGGAGAAGATTGACGGGAGGCTTCTCCGCGCCGTCCTGGCCCCGCGCCGCCGCGGCAGCCGAGGTGAAGATCAGGCATGCGATGACGAAGAAAGTGTTGACGACTGTACGCGCGTTCGGAATCATTCTCCCCCCTTAAAGGTGTCGGCGAAGTTCTGCGTCAGCGGAGTTCGAGCACGACGACGGACTTCGAAGGCAGGCTCAAAGTCGTCGCTCCGCCTTCGGCCTTGAAGTTTGTGAACGGCGCGGGCCTGACCGCCTCGGGGCGCTCGAAGGTGTTCACGGCGTTCACGGCCTGCGCGGTCAGCACGCGCCCCGTGATGTTTCGGGGCGTCGCGCCGTCGACCTTCATGGAGACCTGCGCGGCGCGGTTCGGGTCTAAGTTGACGATTGAGAGGTGGAGCGCGCCCGACGCGTCGCGCGAGGCGGAGGCCTGTAGCGCCGGGACGGACGACTGCCCGAGTCTGTACTCGGGCGCCGTCAGCTCGACGGGGATCAGCGTCGCGCCCTGGTGAACCTTGTACATCTCGAAGACGTGGTACGTCGGCGTGAGGAGCATCCGCTCGCCGTCCGTCAGCACCATCGCCTGAAGCACGTTCACGACCTGCGCGATGTTCGCCATCCTCACGCGGTCCGAGTGGTTGTTGAAGATGTTCAGATTGATTCCGGCGACGACCGCGTCGCGCAGAGAGTTCTGCTGGTAGAGCGCGCCCGTGTCGCGGCCCGGCGCCGGGTCGTACCAGGTGCCCCACTCGTCCACCATCAGCCCGACCTTCTTCTGCGGGTCGTACTTGTCCATTATCGCCGAGTGCTTCTCTATGAACTCCTCCACGCGGAGCGTGCGTACGAGCGTCGCGTGCCAGTCCCTCTCGCCGAACTCGGTGGCCGAGCCCTTCTTCCCCCAGTCGCCCGTCGGCAGCGTGTAGTAGTGGAGCGAGAGGCCGTCCATCTGCTTGGCCGCGCGCGACATCAAGACCTCAGTCCACTCGTAATAGTCGCTCTGCGAGCCGACCGCGAGCTTCTGAATCTGATTGCCCGAGTGGCTCTTGACGAAGGTCGCGTAGCGCCTGTACTCGTCGGCGTAGAACTCGGGGCGCATCTCGCCGCCGCAGCCCCAGCTCTCGTTGCCGACGGCGAAGTACGGAACCCTCCAGGGCTTCTCGCGCCCGTTCTGACGCCGCAGGTTCGCGAGCGTCGAGTCGGAGTCCGAGGTCATGTACTCGATCCACTCCATCATCTCCTGCGGGGTGCCGGAGCCGAGGTTGCCGTTGACGTAGGGCTCGGCCCCGAGCAGCTCGCACAGGTCCATGAACTCGTGCGTGCCGAAGGCGTTCGTGTCCACGCCGCCCCAGCTCGCGTTCGGGCGGCGCGGCCTTTGCCCGCGGGGCCCGACGCCGTCGCGCCAGTGGTACTCGTCGGCGAAGCAGCCGCCCGGCCAGCGAAGGACCGGGACGTTGAGGCGCTTCAGGGCGGCCAGAACGTCGTTGCGGAGCCCGCGCGTGTTCGGGATGTTCGAGCCCTCGCCGACCCACAGCCCGCCGTAGACCAGGCGCCCGAGGTGCTCTGCGAAGTGGCCGTATATGTTCTTGTTGATTGTGCCGCGCGGCCGGTCGGCGCGGACGGCCAACTCGGCCCTGAAGCTCCCGGCCGTTTGCGCGAAGGCGCCCGCCGTATTCGTCAACGTCAACACGCATGCCGCCAGAACCGCCGCCGCCCGGCGCGGCGTGAACGCGGCCGGCGAGAGTCTCTTCACCCTCATGTTAGAAACAGACAGACGCTTCCGCTCCTTTTTAAAGTGGCGCTACTTCTCGACCGAGAACGCGGCCGTGCGCGAGGCCGAGGTCTTCCCGTCGTCGACCGTCACCCTCAGCTCGTACGCGCCCGGCGGGATGCTCTCCAGGGGGAGGCCCGCGACGTACTGTATGCGCCCCTGCGCGTCGGGCGCGTTGAGCTGCGCGGGTATGCTCGCGAGGGTCTGGCCCGACTGCCGGAGCTCTATGACGAGCTTCGGCGCAGACGTTGTGCCCTGCGGCGTGTAGGCCGTGAAGAAGAACGTGAGCTGCTTGCCCGGCTCCTTTCGCACGGCCTCGCCCGCGTTCGGGTATAGAAGCAGCTCGCCGACCTGAAACGGGTTGCCCGCCTTCGCGTCGGCGGCGGCCTTCTCGGCCGAGCCGACGACGACCACGCTGCTCAGGCGCATCCGTGTCTCGTCGTCCGCGGGGACTTCGAGCGCGCCCGTGCGGACGCTCGCGCGATTCGTCGGCCTGTCGAACGCGACGGCCTCGAAGCGGTAGCTCCCCGGCAGAAGCTCCGCCTCGCGGTAGAAGAGGACGCGCCCGCGCTTCGCCTCGTCCGCCTTTTCTACGGGGCCGCCGAGGCGGTACTGATTGCTCAACTTCTCGACGACGCGGCCCGCCTCGTCTTTGATGAGCACGACGATCGAGAAGTCGGTGCCGTAAGTCTTCTTCGCGGCGTCCGTCTCGAGGGTGAAGTCGGACAGTGGCGCTTCGACGACGACGGGAGCGAGCCCCGCGCGCCCCGCTTCGGGGAAGCTGAACGCGGCGGCGCGCAAGGGGAACGCGTCCGGCCGACTCGCGCCGCGCGTCGCATCGAGCGCGGCGAGCGCGGGCACTTCGTAAGCGAGCACGGGAGAGGCGTAAGCGCCGCTTATGGCGAAGTAGCCCTTGCGGCTCTGCACGCTCAGGCCGGGGCGCTTCAACCTCACCTCTATCCTCCGGTAGCCGCCGTCGTTCGCCCGGTTCTTCGGCGTGTAGCTCAGCGCGTAGTAGGTGTGCAGGTCTTCGTCAACCCTCTGCAGGCGGCCTTTGAGGTCGTTCGTGTCGGAGATGATAAAGCCGCCGGTCTGGTCGGCGAGCTGGCCGAGGCCGCTCTCGGGGTTCAGGCGCAGGAGGTCTTCGTTGCGCTCCATCCCCTTCAGCATCGAGGTGTTGCTCTCCAGGTTGTAAGCCTCCTGCGTCATGCGCAGCGCGGCGCGCGACTCTATCTCCTTTCGCGTCTCCTCGGCCTTGCTCTCGGCGCGCAGGCCCGCGGCGTCCACCGAGTAGACGCTGACGTTATTTTTGTTCGCGGCGTTGACGACGGCGCGGAAGGGCTCCAGCGCGCTCGGCGGGATGATGAGCCCCTCGGAGAAGAGGATGATGGCCTTGCGTCCGGGGAGGCGGCCGAGCGAGGAGGCGACGGCGAGAAGACCGTTGGTCGTGGCCGCGCCCTGCTGGTCGCGCTGAACCTCCTCCCAGCGCTCCAGGTCCCAAAGCTCCAACGCGAGCAGCTGCTTCTCCATCTCGGCGGAGCCGCGCGCCTGAACTCCCCCGTCAAGAGAGCCCAGTTTGTTCGTCCTCTGTATCAGCTCGACGATCCGGCCCCTGACCGCGCGCGCCCGCTGGTTGTTCGAGGCGTACATAGAAGGGTTCGACGCGCCCGCGTTCTCGATGGCCTTCTTCGCCTGCAGAATGTCGTCCGTGTAGGGCTGAAGCACGACGAGCGAGAGGTCTGTGAGGAAGACTCCGACGAGCGCGTCCCTGCGCATCTCGTCCACGTAGGAGAGCGCCGCGGCGCGCGAGCGGGCGCGGCCGTCGGGCGTGAGCCGGTCGAAGACTATCGCGACGGCCGTCAGTCCCGTGTCGCCGCCGCCGGCGGCCGCTTTGGGGTCGGGCGTTGGCGCGGGCTGACTCTTCGGGGCGCTCTGCGCTGCGGCGTCGGACGCGGGCGCCGCCGCCTCGCCGCCTCGCGTGACGAGCCGGAAGGAGTTCAACTGCTGCGCGACGCCGTCCTCGTAGACTTCGAAGTCGGACGCGTCCAGGTCTTTCACGACGCGCCCGCGCTTGTCCCGCACCACCACATCGAACAGGACTTCGCCGGCGTTGACTACGACCTTCTGCTCTTCCTGACGCGCGGGCGTCGTCTGCGTCTGCGTGAGAGTGACGGCGGCCGCCCCCGCGACGCACGCGGAGACGAATATGAGGCGTACGAGTTTGCGCATGTCTTACCTCTTACGGTTACTTCGGACTGGCGGCGAACGCCCCGCCGCGGGGGGAGGGGTTCCGCCGGTGGCGCCCTACATCTTCTTCAGGCGCAGCATCAGAACGTCGTGCGCGGGGACTTCCGCCGAGAGGGCCCTGCGCGTGTCGCCCGCGTCGCGCCCGGCCCAGAGGTCGCGCAGGGAGTACGTGACCGAGTCCGTGCGCGCGTCCCTCTTCGAGAGAGTGTCGGAGACCTTCTCGGCCTTCCAGTCGAAACTTATTCTGCGCGGCGCGGCGTTGCGGTTGAGCACGGCCATCGCCCAGTCGCCGCCCTCCAGCGGCTTGAACCAGACCTCCACGCCGTCCCTCGCCGAATACTGAAAGCCCTGCACGCCGAGCGGGTCCTGGTTGACGGCGATGACTTCGCGGTTCGTCAAGATAGCGCGCGTCTCCGCGGACATGCTCCGCAGGTCGTTGCCCGCGATGAGCGGCGCGGCGAGCATGCACCACATCGCGAAGTGCGCGCGGTCTTCCGATTCGGGCATGCCGTTGCCGACTTCGAGCATGTCCGGGTCGTTCCAGTGGCCGGGGCCCGCGTGCTCTCGGAGACCTTTTTGCATGTCGAGAATCGCGAGCACGCCGTACTGCTTCCACGTGCCGTGGTCTTTCACGCAGTCGAAGCAGTTGTATATGTCGCCGGTCGTGCGCCAGAGGTGCCCGACCTGCTTGCCCCACTCCCAGGGCTTGTCGGTGCCCCACTCGCAGATGCTCAGGACTACGGGCCGCCCCGCGGCGTGGAGCGCGTCGCGCATCGTCAGGTACGCGCCCTCCGCCTTCAGTCCTTCGGTGTTGCACCAGTCGTACTTCAGATAGTCGACGCCCCAGCTCGCGTACGTCTGCGCGTCCTGAAACTCGCGGCCGCGGCTGCCGGGCCGCCCGCCGCAGGTCTTCCACCCCGCGTCCGAGTAGATGCCGAGCTTCAGGCCCTTCGAGTGGACGTAGTCGGCGAGCGCCTTCATCCCCGACGGGAAGCGCTTCGCGTCCACGCTTATGAAGCCTCGGGCGTCGCGCTCGCCGTGCCAGCAGTCGTCGATGTTGACGTAGGTGTAGCCCGCGTCCTTCATCCCCGTGGAGACCACGGCGTCGGCCGTCTCGCGTATCAGCGACTCGGAGACGTCGCAGCCGAACTTGTTCCAGCTGTTCCAGCCCATCGGCGGCGTCCGCGCGAGCCCGTCGAACTTCTGCGCGCGCGCGGCGGGCGGGAGGAGGCACAGCAGGATGAGCGGAAGGAGGATTCGTCTCATAAAGGGTCGGGGCCGCGTCCGGAGAAATAGTTCTTGAAAAAAGGAAGGCGAATGAAAGAGAATGCGCGTGCGAAAGCTCCTTCAGTTCGACTTTCCTCCAAACAGGCAGAAGGCTCTCGAAGAGATCGTGTGCGCTTACAGTCGGCGATGATAATGTGTGGGCCGAGCTTTTGTCTACGACTACAACAAACGTCGGCCGGCGAGGGAGAAGGTCTTGAAAATGTGTGCGGAGAAAAATAGTCTTCCCGTGTCTTCGCGGGCCGCGCGCCGAGACGCGCGCGGCGGGCGCTGGCTCCTGTCCCTGCTCCTCGCGTGCGGCTTCGCGTTTCGATGCGCGACGCTCGCGCAGCAGCCGCAGGTCCTGAACGACCCCGTGGACGTGAGTCAGGACTTCCAGCGCATGGAGCAGGTCTACTTCGTCGGCGGCCGCGTCAAGGAGTTCGACGCGGCCACGGGCCGGGGCTCGCTCCAGTGGGACAGGTACCTGCGCTCGACCACGCTCTCCTTCAACAAGATAGACGTCGGCCTGAGCCGGGGGCAGGGGACTGAGTTCCCCGGCACGGAGTACGACGCGGACCCGACGCTCCCGTTCTCCATCACCTTCGTCAGCCCGCGCACGGTTCGCCTGCGCTTCAACACTCGCGCCGCGCCCATCGCGGACGCGCCCTCGCTCATGCTCGTCGGAGAGCCCCCGCGCGACACTTCGTGGAGGGTCGAGCAGACCGCGGACGCCGTCACCTGGACGAGCGCTTTCGGCCGCGTGCGTCTCGTCAAGCAGCCCTGGCACGTCGAGTTCTACGACGCCTCGGGGCGGCTCTTGACGCGCACGCAGAACGTGGGCGACCCGCACACGTACTTCACGCCCATCCCATTCTCCTTCGTACGCAGCGCGCGCGACCTGAGCCGGCGCACGGCCGCGACGTTCGAGCTCGCGCACGACGAGAAGATATTCGGCTGCGGCGAGTCGTTCACACGCCTCGACAAGCGCGGCCAGAAGGTCAACGCGTGGACGCGCGACGGCATGGGCGTGCAGAACGAGTTCATGTACAAGCCGATCCCGTTCTTCCTCTCCAGCCGCGGCTACGGCATGTTCGTTCACACCAGCGCGCCCGTCACCTTCGACTTCGGCAAGACCTACGACAGCCACAACGTCATCTACACGGGCGACGAGAACATAGACATCTTCGTCTTCCTCGGCGACCCGAAGCAGGTGCTCTCCGAGTACACGCAGCTGACGGGGCGCAGCCCCGTCCCGCCCGTCTGGTCTTTCGGCTTCTGGATGAGCCGCATCACCTACAAGTCCGAGGACGAGGTGCGCGACGTCGCCGCGAAGCTGCGCCAGTACCGCGTCCCCTCGGACGTGATACACCTCGACACCGGCTGGTTCGAGACCGACTGGCGGAGCAACTACCGGTTCTCGACCTCGCGCTTCCGCGACCCGGCACGGATGATCGCGGACCTCAAGAAGCAGGGCTTCCACGTCAGCCTGTGGCAGTACACCTACTTCACCCCGAAGAACGAGCTGTTCCCCGAAATCGTCTCGCGGGGCTACGCGGTCAAGGGCGAGAACGGCCAGCTCCCCTTCGAGGACGCGGTGCTCGACATGTCGAACCCCGACGCCGTCAGGTGGTATCAGTCGAAGCTCGCCGCGCTCCTGAAGATGGGCGTCGGCGCGATAAAGGTGGACTTCGGCGAGGGCGCGCCCCTCAACGGCCTTTACGCCTCGGGCCGCACGGGGCTCTACGAGCACAACCTCTACCCGCTCCGCTACAACAAGGCCGTCGCGGACATCACGCGCGAGACGACGGGCGAGAACATCATCTGGGCGCGGAGCGCGTGGGCCGGGAGCCAGCGCTACCCGCTCCACTGGGGCGGCGACGCGGAGAACACAGACTCGGCGATGGCCGCGGAGCTACGGGGCGGGCTCTCCTTCGGCCTCTCGGGCTTCACCTACTGGAGCCACGACGTCGGCGGCTTCGTGGACCGCGCGCCGCGCGACCTCTACCGTCGCTGGCTCGCGTGGGGCGTGCTCACCTCGCACACGCGCGCGCACGGCGCGCCGCCGCGCGAGCCGTGGGAGTATGACGAGGCGCTGACCGAAGACTTCCGGCGCGCGCTCGGGCTCAAGTATTCGCTGATGCCTTACATCCTCGCGCAGGCGAAGGACTCTTCGGCGCGCGGCTTCCCGATGCTCCGCACGCTCTTCTTCGAGTACCCGGAAGACCCGACCTCCTGGGCGATTGACGACGAGTACATGTTCGGCTCGAACCTTCTCGTCGCGCCGCTGATGGAGGCGGGCGAGGGCCGGCGCGTCTACCTCCCGCCGGGCGATTGGATCGACTACCAGACGGGCAGGCCTTACGCGGGCGGGCGCTGGCACGAGATAACGGCGGGGCAGATTCCCGTCGTCCTGCTCGTCAAAAATCACTCCGTCATCCCGCACGTTACGCCGGCGCAGAGCACGTCGGAGATTGACTGGAAGAACGTCGAGCTTCGCGTCTTCAGCACCGACGACGCGGCGGCCTCCGGCCTCTTCGCCCTGCCGGACGGCGGCGTGCAGCCGCTCAACGTCAAAGGCTCCGCGCTGCAGGCAGACCCGCTGCGCGGCCGCGTCAACTGGCGGGTCACGCGCCCGCCGTCGCAGTGAGCCGCACGCTTATGGGAAAGCTCCTTCGCCTGTCGTTCGTTCTGCTCTTCGTCCTCGCGTCGAACGCGCCGGCCCTGCCGCGCCCGCGCGCGCAACAGGACGCGTCGCGCTTCTTCCCGGCGCGCGACCTGATGCGAATCGGCGTCTACTACTACCCCGAGCACTGGCCCGAGTCGCAGTGGGAGAGGGACTTCGCCAACATCGAGAAGCTCGGCTTCGAGTTCGTACACATGGCCGAGTTCGCGTGGGCCAACATGGAGCCGGAGGAGGGCAGGTTCGACTTCGCGTGGTTGGACAAGGCCGTCGCGCTCGCCGCGAAGCACAACCTGAAAGTCATCCTCTGCACGCCGACGCCGACGCCGCCCGCGTGGATGTATGAGAAGTACCCGCAGGCCTACCTCGTCGGCGCTGACGGACGCCGCCGCGAGCACGGCTCGCGCGGCAACAACGCGCTCGCAGACCCCACGTACCTGCGCCTGACCGAGCGCGTCATCACGGAGATGGCCCGGCGCTACGGGCGCAACCCCGCCGTGTGGGGCTGGCAGCTCGACAACGAGCCGGGCGCGTGGCCCGACTACAGCCCGTCGGCGCAGGGCGCGTTTCGCGAGTGGCTCAAGGGCCGCTACAAGACCGTCGATGTCCTCAACCGGGAGTGGGGCGCGGCCTTCTGGAGTCTGACCTACAACGGCTTCGAACAGGTGCTCGCGCCCAACCCGACGACGCTCTACGGCGTGAGCCCGCACGCCCTGCTCGACTTCCGCCGCTTCACCGCGGACCTGACGGCGAAGTTCCTCAACTGGCAGGCCGCGGTCCTGCGCCGCCACACCTCGCCCGCGCAGTGGATAACGACCAACTACATCTCGAACGTCTCGTTCGCCGACCCGCGCCGCTCCGACGCGCTCGACTTCATCTCCTACACGATGTACCCGGTGGGCGGCGGGCGCGGACTCGGGGAAGAGGGTTTCCGCTTGGGCTGGCAGGACGGCATCGCGTTCGCGAACGCCTTCTACAAGAACATCAAGGGCGCGGCGGGCGTGATGGAGTTGCAGCCCGGTCAGGTCAACTGGGCCTACATCAACCCGCAGCCCGCGCCGGGCGTCGTCCGCATGTGGCTGTGGCACGCGTTCGCGGGCGGGCTCTCGTTCGCGTGCAACTACCGTTACCGGCAGCCGCTCTACGGCAGCGAGCTTTACCACTACGGCATCGTCCGGACTGACGGCGTCACGCCCTCTCCGGGCGGGCTGCAGTACTCGCAGGTCGCGCGCGAGATGCGCGAGCTTCGCGCGAAGTATGACCCGAATGCCCGGCCGCCCGCCGCGTACACGTCTCGCCGCACGGCGATACTCTGGAACCACGACAACCTCTGGAACATCGACTACCAGAAGCAGACGGGCCTCTGGGACACGTGGGGCCACATGTTCCGCTACGCCGGCATCTCGAAGTCGTTCGGCGCGCCGCTCGAAATCATCCCCGAGTCCGAGGACTTCACGAAGTACCCCGTCATGATCGCGCCCGCGTACCAGCTCGTCGACGAAGATCTCGTGCGCAGGTGGACCCGGTACGTCGAGGCGGGCGGGCACCTCGTGCTCACGGCGCGCACGGGGCAGAAGCGCCGCAACGGCCAACTCTGGGAGGCGCGCTGGGCCGAGCCCATCTACCCGCTCATCGGCGCGGAGGTCTCCTTCTTCGACCTGCTGCTCGAAGACGGCCGGGGCGTGGTTACGATGAAGGGCACGGCCCACGCCTGGAACGTCTGGGCCGACGTGTTGAAGCCGGCCGAAGGGACGGAGACGCTCGCCGAATACTCGAACCAGTTCTACTCGGGGCAGGCGGCGGTGACTTACCGCAAGCTCGGCAGGGGGAGCGTGACATACATCGGCGTGCAGACGAAGGACGGGCAGTTGGAGAAGGACGTGCTGCGCGAGGTTTACAAACGCGCGGGGCTGACGACGGAAGACTACCCCGCGGGCGTCTACGTAGACTGGCGCGACGGCTTCTGGGTCGCGGTCAACTACTCCTCGCGCCCGTCTGAAATCAACGCGGCGAAGGGCGGGGAAATTCTCTACGGCACACAGCCGCTCAAGCCCGCGGACGTGCTCGTCTGGCGGTAGGCGCGCGCGCGCACGGGCGCGAGGGATGATGAGAAGAGACGTGGTGAAAATTCGCCTCGCACTCGCGGCGAGTCTGTCCGCGGTTCTGTCGGCCTTCGTCCCGACAGCGCCGTTCCGTCCCGCGTCCGCCAGCGCCGCCGCGTCGGCGCCGAAGGCCGACGGTCGGTATCAGTACCCCTTTCAAAATCCGGAACTGCCCGCCGAGGAGAGAATCACGAACCTCCTCTCGCTGATGACGCCCGAAGAGAAGGTCGAAGCCCTGGGCACGAACCCGAGCGTGCCGCGGCTCGGCGTCCGCGGCGCGGGGCACATGGAGGGCATACACGGCCTCACCGCGGGCGGCCCCGCGAGGTGGGGCGGGGAGGTGACCGTCCCGACGACGACCTTCCCTCAAGGGTATGGGCTCGGCGAGACGTGGGACGCGGAGACCGTCCGGCAGGCCGCCGCGGTCGAAGGCTACGAGGCGCGCTACCTCTTCCAGACCGCGAAGTACGCCAGGACCCGCAGCGGCCTCGTCATACGCTCGCCGAACGCCGACCTGGGAAGAGACCCGCGCTGGGGGCGCACCGAAGAGTGCTACGGCGAAGACCCGTATCTTACGGGGACGCTCGCGGCCGCCTTCGTGCGCGGCCTTCAGGGCGACCACCCGAAGTACTGGCAGGCCGCCTCTCTCCTCAAACACTTCCTCGCCAACAGCAACGAGAACGGCCGCGGGAGTTCGTCCTCGAACTTCGACGAGAGGCTGTTGCGCGAGTACTACTCCGTGCCGTTCCGCATGGGGATAGTCGAGGGCGGCGCGCGCGCCTTCATGGCCTCTTACAACGCCGTCAACGGGACGCCGATGCACGTCAACCCGATCCTCAAGGACGTGGCCGTCGGCGAGTGGGGCGAGGACGGAATCATCTGCACGGACGGCGGCGGGATGAAACTCCTCGTGACGGGCCACAAGCGCTTCCCCGACTTCGCACACGCCTCGGCCGCGGTCATCAAAGCGGGCATCGGGCAGTTCCTCGACGACTACCGCGAGCCCGTCCGCGACGCGCTCGAAGAGAACCTTCTGACCGTGGGCGACATAGACGGTGTGCTGCGAAACACCTTCCGGGTGATGATAAAACTCGGCCAGCTCGACCCGCCCGCGCTCGTCCCCTACTCGGACATCAAGGACGCGGGCGACCCGTGGCTGACCGAGAGGCACAAGTCGCTCGCGCGCCTCGTCACGCAGAAGTCGATCGTGCTCCTCAAGAACGAGCGGAACCGACTCCCGCTCGACCGCGGCAAGCTCAAATCGATAGCCGTCATCGGCCCGCGCGCGGACGAAGTCCTGCTCGACTGGTACAGCGGCACGCCGCCCTACACCGTCACGCCGCTCGAAGGAATCAGGGAGAAGGCCGGGCCGGGCGTCAAAGTCCGCTACGCGGCGGGCAATGAGAGCGGCGAGGCCGCGAAGCTGGCGCGCGCGTCGGACGTCGCAATCGTCGTCGTCGGCAACCACCCGACCTGCGCCGCGGGCTGGGAGCAGTGCCCCACGGCGTCCGACGGCAAGGAGGCCGTTGACCGCCGCTCCATAGACCTCGAACAGGAGGAGCTAATCAGGCAGGTCTTCAGGGCGAACCCGCGGACAATCGTCGTGCTGCGCGCGAGCTTCCCGTACGCGATTAATTGGACGCAAACGCACGTCCCCGCAATCGTCCACCTCGCGAACAACAGCCAGGAGGAGGGCCACGCCCTGGCCGACGTGCTCTTCGGCGACTACAACCCCGCGGGCCGCCTCGTGCAGACGTGGCCGCGCTCGGCGGAGCAACTGCCGCCGATGCTCGACTACGACATACGACACGGCCGGACTTACATGTACTCCCGCGACGCGCCGCTCTACCCGTTCGGCTTCGGGCTCTCGTACACGACCTTCGAGTATTCGAACATGCGCGCGCCCGCCCTCGTGCCCGCCGGCGGCTCGGTCACCGTCAGCGTGGACGTGAAGAACACGGGCGGGCGCGCGGGCGAAGAGGTCGTGCAGATGTACGTGAAGCACCTGGACTCTTCCGTGGCGAGGCCGCTCAAGGAGCTGAAGGGCTTCGCGCGCGTCTACCTGAAGCCGGGCGAGACGAAGACCGTGAGCCTGCCGCTGAAGCACGAGCAGTTGGCCTACTGGTACACAGACATACACAGCTTCTTCGTCGAGGGCGACACGGTGCAGGTCATGGTCGGGAGTTCGTCGGCGGACATCAGGCAGAGTCAGTTCGCGCGCGTCGTCGCGAGCGGCCGCGTATACGTTGACTACTAGGACGTACGGAGTCGGGGCGACGGCCGCGTGCGTCAACGCGCGGCGTCGAGGTCGAGGCCGCTGACCTTCAGCGCGAAGGCGTGCGAGCCGGGCCTCTCTTCGGGGAGTCGAACCCTCAGGCCCTTTTCGTCGTGCGCCCAGCTTAACTTTCCGCCCCAGCCGAGCAGCTCGACGTTGGAGACTTTGCCCGCGGCGAGCCCGCCCTTCGTCGCGAGCGGCGCGACGTTGACCTCGCGCGCGTCGGGCCAGCCCATGAGGAAGGCGTAGAGCGTCCGCCCCTTGCGCGTGAAGCGTATGTCTTCCGACGTTAGCTCGCGCCGCTTGCTCTCGTTGAACTTCGCGTCGCCGCCCGCGCCTTCGGCGCCCGGCCCCGCGCCGTAGACCTTCCAGGGGCGCGTCGAGTGAATCGCCTCGCCGTTCGTCTTCATCCAGTCGGTGACGGCGGAGAGAATCTTCAACTCTTCGGCGTCGAGCATGCCGTCGTTCGGCAGCGGGAAGTTGAGGAGGAGGTTCCCGTTGCGGCTGACTACGTCGACGAGCATGTCTATGACGGCCTTCGGCGACTTGTAGCCGCCGCCCTTCAGGTAGTGCCAGTTGCCGACGCACGTGTGCGACTGCCACGGCGCGGGCCAGACCTCCCCGACCACGCCGCGCTCCACGTCCATCACGCAGGTCCCCGTCTCGCAGTCCTCGCGCTTCTTGCTCAGCTGAACCGCCTCGACGCGCCCGCCGTGGCGGCGCGCGCTGAGGTTGTAGAGGTTCGCCGTCTGCGCGAGGCCCCAGCGCCCGAATGGAATCTCGCCGTCTGTGTAGAGGAGGTCGGGCTGGTACTTATCGACGAGGTCTTTGACGCGCAGGAACCACGTGCGCTTGAAGGCCTCGGACGTGTTGTCCAGATTCCAGGGGAGGTCTACGTAGACCTCTTTGATGTCGTGGTAGAGGTCTGCGTAACGGGGGTCCGCGCCGTCGTACGGGACTCCGGCGAGCGGGCCCTCCCTGTCGCTGCCGTGGCTGACCGAGAACCACTTGTAGCTCATCGAGAGGTGCTCGCTCACGCCGAAGCGCAGGCCGTGTCTGAGCGCGGCGCGCCGGAACTCGCCGACGATGTCCCTGCGCGGCCCCATCCTGACTGAGTTCCAGCGCTGGTACTTCGAGTCCCAGAGGTCGAAGTTGTCGTGGTGCACGCCGAGGCTCACGAAGTAGCGCGCGCCGGCCTTCTTATAAAGTCCGACGAGGTGGTCCGCGTCGAAGCGCGCGGCCTTCCAGGTGGGGATGATGTCCTTGAAGCCGAACCGGGAGGGGTGGCCGTAGGTCTTCACGTGGTGCTCGTACTGCCAGTTGCCCTGAAGGTACATGTCGCGCGCGTACCAGTCGCCGTACTCCGCGGCCGACTGCGGCCCCCAGTGCGCCCAGATGCCGAACTTCGCGTCGCGGAACCAGTCGGGCACGCGGTAGGCGCGCAGAGACTCGCGCGTCGCCTCGAACGGCCCCGGCTGAATGCGCGTCTCCGACTGACCCGAGCCCCGAGCGCGCGCGGCCCCGAGCGCGGGGAACCCCGCCGCGAGGAGCTTCATCAGCGCGCGTCTCGTCAACGTCATAAGCTTCGGCCTTTACGCCTCTAATTTTGGGGCGCGGCGGCGGACTTGTTGAAGCGGCGGACGTATGCGACGAGCGCGGCTATCTCGCGGCGCGTGAGCTTGCGTCCGAAGGGCGGCATCTCTTCGCGGCCTTCCGCGACGGACGTCATCAAGCGCGCGTCCGTGCGGTCCCCCTTCCACCATTTCTCGTCCGTGAAGTCCGGGACGCCGAGCATGTCGCCCGTCACCGTACGGCCGCGCCCGTCCGCGCCGTGACAGCGCGCGCACTTCTCCGCGAAGAGGGCCTTCGCGCGCGCGAGTCGTTCGGGGCTGACCGACTCCGACTCCCGCGCCGTCCTGTTCTCCTGAACGCCGGCGGGCGCGCGCGCCGAGAGCGCGGCGTGAACGGCGCACGCCGAGAGCGCGAGCGCGAGCACGATTTTTTTGAGCGACGTTCTCATCCCTACGACCGCCAGCGGGGCGAAATCGAATCTAACAGAAGCCGCGGCGTTTTTAAAAACGCGTCGGTTTGCGGCGCCGGTTCGCCGCCTTTTTGTCGGCCCCGAATCCTTTTTGTTATACTCGCGCGCTCGAAGCCGGAAGAGGTCGCCTCGGCTCCCCGCGCCCCTCGGCACGCCCGGATTTTTAATGAACCGCACAGGCAAAAAGATTCAGGCCGTCGTGGTCGCGCTGACGGCCGTCGCTGCTCTAATCGTCTGGTTGTACCCGGCGCAGACCTCGCGCGCGCAGGGGCCCGCGATGGGCGGCGAGATCGCGCCGCGCGCGTCGTGGCGAGGCGGCAGGGACGCGAAGTACACGGGGCCGCAGGCCTGCGCGAAGTGCCATCAGGAGGAGGCGCAGCAGCACGCGACCGCGATGGGGCGAGCGCTTGAGCCCGCCGCCACGAGCCAGCTGCTGCGCGCAAACCCCCGGCTCACCTTCAAGGCGGGGCCCTACACCTACCAGATAGTCCGGCGCGGCGACGAGAGCCTCTACACCGTCACGGACGGCAAGCAGACCTTCTCCGAGCCTATCCTCTACTCCTTCGGGCAGGGCAAGGCCGGGCAGACCTACGTCTTCCGGCACGAGGGCGCGTTCTACGAGAGCCGCGTCAGCTTCTACAAAGAGATCGGCGGCCTCGACTGGACGATAGGCTACACGCGCGAGCCGCCGCCGACTCTGAAGGAGGCGGCCGGGCGCGCGGTCAGCGCCGACGAGGCGCGCAACTGCTTCTCCTGCCACTCGACCGCCTCGACCGCCGGCACGCAGCTGCAGCTCGAACGCCTCATCCCCGGCGTCAGCTGCGAGGCCTGCCACGGCCCCGGAGCCGAGCACGTCGCCGCGATGGAGGCGAAGGACTTCAAGAACAAGCGCATCTTCAACCCCGGCTCGATGGACCCGGACGGGCTCTCGCAGGAGTTCTGCGGCTCCTGCCACCGCTCGGCCGAGCAGGTCTCTTCCAACAGCGGCCTGCGCGGCATCAACAGCGTCCGCTTCCAGCCCTACCGAATCTTCACGAGCCGCAGCCACGACCCCTTCGACCGCCGCATGAGCTGCACGGCCTGCCACGACCCGCACGACAACCCGAGACACGAGGAGGCCTTCTACGATTCGAAGTGCGCGGCCTGCCACCGCTCGGGCGAGAGCCTGAAGTCGGCGGAGCTGTCGAAGTCCGAGGCCGAAGACGGGCGCGACGCCAGGCCCTGCCCCGTCGCGCAGAAGGACTGCGTCTCGTGCCACATGCCGAAGGTAGAAATCCCCGGCTCACACTTCCAATTCACAGACCACCGCATACGCGTCGCCAGGCCCGGCGACCCGTTCCCGAATTAGAGAACAGTGACGGGCGGCGGGCGACGAGCAAAGCGGTTTGCCTTAACTCGTCACCCGCCGCCCGTCACTGGGTAATGGTGAAGCGCTCGGTGCGCGTGGCGGTGCTCTGCGCGTCGTTGACCGTGACGCGGAGCTCGTAGTCGCCGGGCTTATATTTATCAATCGGGATGGCGCCCGCGTACTGGACGCGGCCGGAGGCGTCGGGCGCGGGGAGGTCGTAGGCGGTCTGGCCGAGTGTGCGGCCCTGCTGGACGACTTCCATCTTGAGGTGCGTCGTCGAGGCCGAGCCTTTCGGGGCGTAGGCCGTGACGAAGAAGGCGAGCGTCTTCGTCGCGGACTTGCGCACGGGCTCGCCCATGTTCGGGTAGATGGCGACCTCGCCGAAGTTGAAGGGGCGCGTCGCAGACTGCTCTGCGGCAGTGAGCTTCTCCGCGCTCTTGATGAGGACGACGCTGCTCAGGCGGAGCCGCGAGTCGTCCGAAGCCTCGACGACGACGTCCGAAGCGTCAGCGCTCGCGCGGCTGTCGGTCGCGTCGTAGACGATGGAGTTGACGGTGTAGCGCCCTGGCGCGAGCTGCGTCTCGCGGTAGAAGAGCACCTTCCCCCGCTTCGCCGCCGACAGCTGGTCGAGCGGCCCGCCGAGCAGGTATTCGTTGCTGAGCTTGCGCACCACGTGCCCGCCCTCGTCTTTGATGAGGACGACGACGGCGAAGTCGGCCGCGTAAGTCTTCTTGTCGGTCGTGAAGCTGATTGAGCCCGCGGGGACTTCGACCATCACGGGCACGAGGCCGGGCCTTCCGCGCTCGGGGAAGTCGAAGGCCGCGACGCGCGAGGCGAAGGCGTTCGGCCGCGTCTTGCCTTCGAGCAGGGCGAGCGCGGGCGCCTCGTATTCGAGCACGGGCGTGTCGTACGTGTTCGCGACCGCGAAGTAACCCTTTCGCGCCTGCACCTCGACGCCGGGGCGGTTGACCTTCAGACTGATCTTGCGGAAGCGCCCGTCGAAGTTCCGGTTCGAGGGGCTGTAGCTCACGAGGTAGTAGGCGTGCAGGTCGTCGTCCACCTGCCGGAGCCGCGCGCCGGGGTTGTTCGTGTCGCCGACGAAGACGCCGCCCGTCTGGTCGGCGAGCTGGCCGAGGCCGCTCTCCGGGTTGAGGCGCATGAGGTCTTCGTTGCGTTCGAGGTCTCTGGTCATCGGGCCGCCCGCGCCGTCCGAAGGGCTCCCGGCGATGGCCGCGCGCTTGCGCCCCAGGGCGATCATCGCGCGGCCCGCCTCGGCGTCGGCGCTCGTCGCGCGCAGCCCCGCGGCGTCCACGGCGTAGATGCTCACGTTCGCGCGGTTGGCCGCGCTGATGACGCTCTGGAAGTGGTGGAGGACTGCGGGCGGAATCGCGACGCCCTCGGAGAAGAGAATCAGGGCCTTGCGTCCGGGCAGGCGGCCCATCGCGTTGACGACGGCGAGCAGGCCCTCGGTCGTCGCGTACCCCTGCTGGCTGCGCGAGAGACGTTCGAAGCCTTCGACGGCGCGCTCGGTCATCGCGGCGAACTGCGCGGCCGCGGCGGTCGAGCCGGCCGACGCAACGTCGGTCGCGCCCGGCCCCGACTGCCCCGCGAGCGCGGCCCCGGTGCCGACGGGCGCGGCCCCCGTCAGCGTGCCCGCGCTCGAATCCGTCTGACTCTGCAGCCCCGCGCTCGTCTGCGCGAGGCTCGTCAGCTGCCCGGTGTTCGAGCTGAAGGTCGCGGGCGCGCGCGAGGTGGCCCGGTCTATCGCGGCGCGCACGAGCTGCGCGTCGTTCGTGAAGGACTGGAAGGCGTGGAGCGAGAGGTCTATGCCGAAGACGCCGATGAAGTCGTCCTGCCGCGACGCCTCTTCGCCGACGTACATGAGCGCGGCGGTGCGCGCGCGCGCGCGCGCGTCGGGCGAGAGCCGGTCGAAGACGAGCGCGACGGCGCTCAGACGCGTCGCGCTCGCCGGGCGCGCGCGCTCGGCCGCAGGGCGCGGGGCGTTCGCTTCGTTGTCACCCGTCGTCGGGGCGGTCCCGGCGGACGAAGCCTCCGCGTGCGTTGCGGCCGCGGCCCCGCGCGTGACGAGGCGGAAGGACTTGACCTCCTGCCTGACCCCGTCCTCGTAGACTTCCACGTCCGAGGGCTTGAGGTCTTTGACGACGTGCCCCTTCTTGTCCTTCACGACGGCGTCGAGCAGGATTTCGTTCGAGCCGACGGTTATCACCTCCTCGTCCTGCGGGTCTTGCCGCCGCTGCTGCGCGGGGGAGGGAAGCGCGGGCGCGACGGCGAGCGCGAAGAGGAGCAGTGAAGCGTTGAATAGTTTCATGGCGTTTCCGGTAAAGACTAAGCCGTCCGAGCCCGTTTGAAAAGTCGCCGCGGCCCCGAGTCGCCTTAACGTCTGGCGGGCGGCCCCGCGTCCTCCCTGACGTTCAGATAACGGTTGACGGGCACGTCCTTCAGGGTCGTCAACGCGCCCGAAGGCCAGCGCACTTCCACCTCGTCAACCTTCGACGCGTCGCCGAGGCCGAAGAGGAGCCGCAGGTCTGAGGCCGCGAAGTAGCTCGCGCCCCCGAGGAGCTGTTTCGACCTTCGCGAAGAGCCGATCTTAAGAGTCACCTTCGCGCCGACGCCGTCGCGGTTGCTCTTCGAGCCCGTCAACTTAAGCCCGAGCCAGCGATTTCTGTTGCCGCCGTCGTTCCTCAGAAGCACGGGCGGCTCGCCCGCCTTTCCAGCACAGTGGGATCCGAAGCTTGGAATTCACGTGACTTGAAGTCGCGGC